>Ga0210410_10004859_pt1 | contig 11752 bp, 10 predicted proteins | sample IncBWC4MmetaG_FD_161058 | JGI IMG/M metagenome (GOLD analysis project Ga0210410, IMG submission 161058) | Forest soil microbial communities from Barre Woods Harvard Forest LTER site, Petersham, Massachusetts, United States - Inc-BW-C-4-M | ecosystem: Environmental > Terrestrial > Soil >... | reverse complement strand
CGCGCTGGAAGCCTGCCGATTGCGGCTGCGGCCGATCGTGATGACTTCGGTGGCCTTCATTGCCGGCACGATCCCGCTGGTGCTCTCGCACGGCGCCGGCGCCGAGGTGCGCTCGGCGACCGGCGTCACCGTGTGCGCCGGCATGATCGGCGTCACCCTGTTCGGCCTATTCCTGACGCCGGTGTTCTATGTCGGCCTGCGCAAGTTGTCCGGGCGCAAGCTGATCCAGCACGGCACGCCCACTCTCTCGCACGGGTGAAGCCGTTAAGCGTGTGGGCGGCCGCACAGCCTTTGCGCAAAAGTTTTCCTCGATATCTGCGTTCGTCGATAGCCGACGTGGCCCGAAGGCTGCATACGTCCGCTGATACCGTCGCGCGCCGTGCCTTCCGCCAGCCTAAAACGCTTCGTCGGCACGCCGCCATTCAATGCCCGTATGTCTCACAGGGTGGCGCACAACGCCTTACGGTTTCCAGTCCTGCTTCCACGCAGTGGGCGCCTTGGCGTCGATGAGAACGAAGGCGACCCGGCACACCTTGCCGCTGTTATTGACCCAGGCATGGTTGGTGCCCTGCTGAATCAACACGTCGCCTGCTTTGAGGTGGACCTCCGTTTCGTCCATCAGCATGTCGATTTCGCCGTCGAGGACGATGGCGTAATCGACGCTCTTGGTGCGGTGTGTATTGCGATGCCGCGCGTAGCCTTGTGTCGCCGGATCGATGCCCATGCCGATGAGTATCTTTTCGTGGTCGACATGCGAGGGCGGAGCCGCGGTCGACGCAGGCGGAAAGTCGACGATGCGGAAAATGGTGCCGCCCGCCGGCGGCGGCACGCCGACCTGGGCTTGCGCCTTGTCCGCTGCGCCGTTCGGATCGATAGGGAACTCGCCGGTGATCCAGAGGTTGGCGACCGCATTGCCGCCGGGGCTGCGCTGCTTGGGAGCGACATCGCCGTCGAACACCGCCACGGCCTTGCCCAGCGGGTCGTGGCCGACGACCACGCGTCTTATCGGTTTGGATTCCACCTTATTCCTCCTGTGATCGTATCAGAGCAAGATCCGGAAAAGTGGAAACCGGTTTTCCGAAAAAGATCATGCTCCACTAAAAAGGGTAAAGAGCCCCAATCGCTTCAATCTGAAGCGATTGGAGTTCTAGACGCCGTCAGCCCTGTGGGATGATCGGCAGCAGCAGATGCGATGGCCGCTTGGCGTCGTGAAAGATTTTGTGCAGCGTCGTGCGGCTGGAGACGATGTGGTTGGGCACGTATTCGGCGTTGGTTGCGCCGGCGACGCCTGTCGGCATGTCGGCGCTCGCGATCTCAACGCAGATGCGATGGCCGCGGCGGAACAGGTTGGCGGTCGCCAGAATCTCGACAGCGTATTCCGTGATCTCGCCGGGCGTCACTTTTCGTTGCGCCTCCCGGGTCAGTGGATGCCACGGCCGCCACGGTTTCGAACGCTTGGGGTCGAGCGCGCGGTGCGACGCCTTCAGCCAGCCGCGCGTCAGCTCGCGCTCGCGAAGATCGTATGGAATGTCCCGTTCGCCTTCGCGCACCGAGCGCACGGAAACGTCCGGGCCGATATCCTTGAGCGTCACAAACCAGTTGGTGTCGTCCTGGTCGATCGCCGCGAACAAATTCAAGACGGACGGCCCGGCGATCAGGACATCGTTCGGCAACGGGTCCGTCATGTAGCGCAGGCGCGCGACGGTATTCGTTTGCGTCGGCGGCATCTGCACGAAGGCGTCGGGCGGCAGCTCATCCTCGGCGCTGGACGGCGTGAACGGCGCGGTCTGCAAACGCTCCCAGCTGTTGAGATAGAACTTGGTCCATTGCGTTTCCGGCAGCGGCCAATCGGACCCCGAGCGCCATTCGTTCGCGCCCATGACCCAATAACGGACCGCCGGCTCGTCCATGATGCCGGTATCGATGTTCTTCAGCCAATGATCGTGCCAGCGCAGGATCTCGCCGTGCAGCGAGTGAAACGGCCGCTCGAGATGGGCAGGGCCGGCGAAGGTCAGCTTTTTCGGCGCCGCGATTCTTTCGAAATAGTTCTGCGCACCGTTGAGATGGGTCTTGTAAGTGTAGGCGTACCAGCCCGAGCCCGTATAGGTCGGAATTTTGATCTTCGGAAAACTCTCTTCCGCCTCCTTCACCGTCGCTTCGTTGTCGTAAGGATCGATCAGCAGCTGAAAGTATGGCGGCATGTGCTGACCCTTCTGGGTCAGCACATTGTAGATGTGCGGATACATCCGGTAATCCGGATGGCGCATCGCCTCCTGCCACAAAGCCTCCTTGTCGGGCGGCAGCGCGCCGGGTTTGCCCTTGGCGCCGTGGATGGCGGCGAAATGCATCAGCAAATAACGGAACAGATGCAGCACGCCGCCGGGATATTCCTCGCGGAAGCTCCCCAGCGTTCCATAGGCGCCGCGCGGGTCGAAGGGAAAAATCGCTTTCAGATGTGGCGGGCTTTGCCGCGCCGCGAACAATTGTTCGGCGCCGAAGCCGGAAATGCCGACCATCCCGACATTGCCGTCGCACCATGGCTGCTGCGCGATCCATTCGATGAGATCGTAGCTGTCCCATTGCCGCGAGCCGCCGCTGTCCGATTTGCCGACGCCGCGCGGCGAGCCGATGATGTGGACATAGCCGCGCGACACGAAGAACTTGGTGTCGCCGGCTTCGAGCGGGCCGGCCCAGAGCGAAGACCATGCCGGCTGCGGCGGCAGCGCATTCGCCACATCCGGCCCTTGCAGGTCTTTGTTGTAGATCGCGAACGCCAGCAGCGCCGGAAGCTTTCCGCCGTCGTCGGGCCTATAAATGTCCACTGACAGATTCACGCCGTCGCGCATCGGCACCGCCACGTCTTTTTCCGCGATCATGCCGCTGAAGGTCGGCGCGCGGTCGTAAGCGACCGGCATTCGGTCTCCGGCGGACTGCACCGCGTCTTGTCGATGTGTCGTGGCGTCCATGGCACTTCCCTTTGTCATATTCGTTTTGGACTTGTTGTCGCAGCTTCGGGCGTGATCGTGGCGGCTCTGGCCGGCGTCGCGGCATCGGCGAGCTTGCGCGAAATGCTCAACCACTCGATGCCGAAACGATCGCGGATGAACGGCCAGATGCCGCGCGGCGCAATCAGCATGGCGGTGACGGCAACGGCGCCCAGCGTCACCAGATACCAGCTGCCCGAGAGCGCAAAGACATTGGTCAACAGCTCGCGTATTCCATAGTAGATCGCGGTGCCGACGATCGGGCCTTCGAGCGTGCCGATGCCGCCGATGATCACGATGAAGATCATCGCCACCACCCAGTTGAGATCGAAGCCGGTGGTGACGGTGATGAACAGCGCCGCCATGAAGCTGATGCCGCCGGCAAGGCCGCAGCCGGCGGCGGCGGCCACATAGGCGATGAAGCGATTGCGCCAGACATTGACGCCGATGCTGGCGGCGGCGATGTCGTCGTCGCGCACGCTCAGCATGCCGAGCCCCAGCGGCGAATGCAGGAGCGCGTAGATGCCGATCACGACTCCGGCCGCCAGCGCCGACGCGATCCAGAAATTCGCCAGCAAAAAGGTCTCGTAGTCGATCCCGCGCGCGGTCGTAAGCGTCATGCCGGTGACGTGGCCGAGCCCGGGCGCGATGAACACCAGCATGGCGACGACTTCGGCGAACACCCAGGTGCTGATGGAGAAATACGCATCGCGCAGGCGGAACAGGAAAAGAGCGCTGAAGGCGCCGACGAGGCCGCAGACGATCGGCGCCAGCGGCAACACCCAATAGGGCGAGACCGACAGCGTGTTGGCGGCAAAAATCGTCGTATAGCCGCCAAGGCCGACAAAGCATTGCAGGCCCATGGAGACGAGGCCGGTATAGCCGGCCAACAGATTCCAGAGTTGTGCCATCGCCAGCATCAAAAGCACTTCGAACAACAAGCCTATGCCGCCGTCACCGACCAGCCAGGGAGCCGCGGCGGCGAGCACGATAAAGACGCCGAGCGTTGCGATGGGCACCAACTGATGCTTCACTGCCGCGCTCCGAACAGGCCGTTCGGCCGCAGCATGACGAAAGCGAAGAATACGAGGTTGGCGTACAGAAAGCCGGAATTGGGATTGAGGCGAAGCCCGACCAGTTGCGCGACGCCGAGCGCGATGCCGGCAAGCATTGCGCCCCAGAACGATCCTAGTCCGCCCATGACCACGACTTCGAACGAGATCAGCAGCCGCTCCACTCCCGAGAACGGCGTGAAGGTCGTGCGCAGCGCCAGCATCAATCCGGCGACGCCGGCCAGCGCGAACGACAGGCCCATCACGATATTGTAGACGGATGCCGGCCGCACGCCCATCAGCCGCACGATTTCGGCGTTGTCGGCGGTCGCGCGAACAATGCGGCCGAGCTTCGTTCGCCGCAGCAGCACTTGCAGAATCACAAATAGACCGACGGCGAGCGCAAGCGTCACCAGCGGCAGCACGCCGACCGGAACGCCGAACACGTCGATGCTCAGCTGGCCGAAATCGCCGGCCCGGATATGGCGCGGGTTCACGCCAAACCCTTCGATCATGAGATTGCGCACGATCACCGACAGGCCGAAGGTCAGGAGGAGCGGCGCCAGCGGGTCGGGAAGGCGCATCGATCGATTGACGAAAACCGCCTGCAGCGCATAGCCGAGCACAAACGAGACGACGACCACGGGCAGGATCAGAAGGAGCGGATGCGCATCGGGAAAAAGCGCGGCAATGCCAAGCGCGATGAAAGCCGAAAGCGCGATGAACTCGCCGTGCATGATGTTGACGATGCGAGTCACACCGAACACCAGCGCCAGTCCCACCCCGAATAGGCCGTAGAGGCCGCCGAGCAGCACGCCGTTGATGATCGTCCCCGTCCACCCCATCCTCGTTTCCGTGTATGCGCTTTGCTGGCTGTCTAAAAACTGCCTTAGGAGCCGAAATAGGCGCGGGTCAGCTCTTCGGCATCGAGCTTCCGGCTTCGCCCCTGCAGCGTGACGCGACCCTCCAAGAGACAATAAATGCGATCGGTCGCCGACGCCGCGCGCTTGACGTCTTGCTCGACCACGACGATGGCGGCGCCCTCGACACGAATGCGCGCGAACGAAGCGTAAATCTGATCGACCGCCACCGGCGCGAGCCCGAGCGATATCTCGTCGCAGAGCAGGAGATCGGGATTGGCCATCAGCGCGCGGCCGATCGCGACCAATCCCTGCTGACCGCCGGAGAGCGTGTTGGGCATCTGCCGCCGCCGCTCCGCCAGCAAAGGAAAAAGCGCAAAGATGCGCTGCAAATTCCAGTAGCCGGGCCGTTGCCCGAGGGCGCCCATCAGCAGGTTCTCTTCGACATTGAGCGAAGGAAACAGCATGCGGCCTTCCGGCACGAGCGCGATGCCGCGCCGCGCGATCGCCTCCGCCGGCATGCGCGAAATGTCGTTGCCGCCGAACGTGATGGCGCCGCGTTTTTGCTCGATGAGCCCGGCCAGGCATCGCATGAACGTCGTCTTGCCGGCGCCGTTCGCCCCGACCAGCGCGACGCTCTCGCCGCGCTCGACCTCCATGTCGAGGCCGTGCAGCGCCTGCAGATCGCCGTAGAAAGCGTCGAGGTTTGCGACCTCAAGCAGCATCGGCCGGCAGCCCCATATAGATTTCGCGGACCATCGGGCTCGACATCACGTCCGCGGGCGCGCCGTCCAGCACCTTGCGGCCGAAATGCAGCACCATGATCCGGTCGGCGACGGCGCGCAGCGCGTGCGGAATGTGTTCGATCCAAATGATGGCGTGATCGGCCTTGAGCGCAGCGATCAAGTCAATCAAGGCAGCGACCTCATGCTCGGTCAATCCGCTCGCGATCTCATCGAGCAGCAGAAGCTTGGCGCGCGATGCGATCGCCTTGGCGAGTTCCAGTCGCTTGCGATCGAGCAGGCGGAGGTGGTCGGCCGGCTCATCGGCGTGCGCCAGCAGGCCGGTCCTGTTCAGCACGTCGGCCGCAAGCTGTTGCGCGCCGTGACCGGAAAGCCCGGCTCCGTAGAGCGCGGCAGTCAGAACGTTTTCGTATACGCTCAATTGCGCGAACGGCCGCGGGATCTGAAATGCGCGCACGATGCCGAGTTGCGCCCGCCGGTGCGCCGCGATGCCGCCGATGTCGCGGCCTTGGAACCGGATGACACCGTCATCGGGTGCAATGATGCCGGTGAGCATGTTGAACAGCGAGCTCTTGCCGGCGCCGTTCGGTCCAATCAATCCGACGCAGGAAGCGTGCTCGACCGTGCAGCAGATATCGTCGGCGACGACGACGGCGCCATACCGCTTGTACAGATGATCAACTTCGAGCAGTGCGGCCATCTATCCTCGCGGCCCGCCGTTCGTTTAAGAGGAAAAGCGCGTTCCGGCCGAATGGCCGGAACGCAAGTGGTCCAGGGACGAATGCCGCGCCTCAGCCGAGTTGCGACAGCAGCTTGAATTCCGCGTCCGGCTTCGCATTCGAAGTACCGGCATTGACGATCAGCAGTTCGTACTTGTATTTGCCGGATTTGGTTTTACGCCATTGTCCGCCGGTCAAGGGTTGCACGGCGACGCTCTTGATCGGCGATTTGCCGAAGTAGAGCGGGCCGAGCACGGTGTCGATGTTGAGCGTGGCGATGCTCTCGCGCACCGACTTGTTGTTCTTGGGCTCGGCGGCGGCCTTGAGCGCGGCGATGCCGACTTCCCAGAGCGAATGCCCGATGCCGAGCGGCGCCGTCCATTGCTTGCCGGTCGTTTTCTCGTACTCGTCGGCGAGCTCTTGCGCGCTCTGCCCGGTCAGCGAGGAATGATAGGGCAGGTGCGGATTCCACAGCACTTCGGTCGACACGCCGTCGCCGCGCTCGCCGAGCGCCTCGACGCCCGAGGGGAACAGGAACGGACCGGCGACGGTGACGATGTCGGGCTTCAATCCCGCTTGCGCGGCCTGATTCCAGAAGGTGGTGAAGTGGTTCGGATAGCAGGTGCCGGTGATGATGCTCGCATCGCCGGCCTTCATCGCCGCGATCTGATTGGAGAAGTCGTCGTTGGTGATCTGGAAGTATCCGGTCGGCACTTCCTTGTAGTCGTATTTTTTCAGGATCGGCGGCAGACCGTGCTGCGGATCGGAGAAGCCGCGTCCGGCCGGCGAATCCATGTACATGGTGCCGACCACCTTGTTGGTCTTCACCGTGTTCCACATGTTGGCGTAGAGGTTGAACACGTCGCCGGCGCCGATGCAGTAGTGGAACGTGAAGGGAAAGCCCTTGTCGGGCGAACCGTGACGGCCGAAGAACCAGGCTTCCCAGGGCGATAAGGTCGAAATCAACGGCACGCCGCGGGCGTCGGCCAATTCGTCGGCGGCGCCGGCGATGTTCTCGCCGTCATCGGTCAGCACCAGATCGCATTTTTCGCTGAGGATCAGCTCCTTGGCGACCACATTGGTCTGGTTGGGATCGGATTGATTGTCTTTCAGGATGAATTCCACGGCGTAGTTCTTGCCGCCGATGTTCAGTCCGTCCTTCAGCACAGCCTTGACGCGGTCCAGGACCCACGGCGCAGTGATGCCGAAATCGGTGCGTGGGCCCGACATGCAGGCGATGTAGCCGATCTTCAGCTTGGCCGAATCCGCGCGCGCGACGCCTACCAGCGGAAATCCCGCCGCCGCGGCGCCGGCGGCTCCGGCCATGCGCAACACTTCACGCCGGCTTTTGCCGTTCCGGCGCGCATTCCGATTCTGCGTGTTGTCGCTCATTTGATCCTCCCTGCGAGCGCTTCGCCCTTTGCGGGCTTATGGATATTTATTGATCATGTTCATAATTGAGTATGATCATTTTTGTCAAGAACCCCGTCCTCACACCCGGTAGTCGCCGGCGAGCACGCGCTCCTTGAGCGCTGCCGGCTCGAGCGGCGGGAAGGCGTCGAACAGATAACCGTCGGGAATCATGGCATTGGGATTCCAGGCATTGAGCGAGCCCTGCGACACCTTCCACTCGAACGGGAAGATGTCGGGCGCGTAAAGCATGTAGCCGCCGGAGAAAAGCTCGACCCGCATGCCGCCGGGCTCGCGCACGTAGAGGAAGAGATTTTCGCCGACGCCGTGCTTGCCGGGGCCGTATTCGATCTCCAGTCCGGCTTCGCGATAGAGGTCGGCGGTGCGCAAGACGTCCTCGCGGCTGTCGACCCAGAAGGCCACGTGATTGGCGCGTCCCCTGACGCCGGAGAGCTTGCCGGTGCGATCGACGGCGTCGAGCACCAGCCCGAGATCGTGCGACATCGGCGTCGACGACACGAAAGCCGTCACCACCACGTCCGCGTGATCGAGCTTGGCGAATTCCATGAAGCGGAAGCCGAGCGTTTCGGCAAACCAGTTCGCGTCGCGAAACGGATCGTCGGTATTGAACGTGACGTGATCGATCCGGCGCGCGCCGGCGCCGCGGGTGATGTAGCGCTGCGGCCGGTTGGGGACGCGCGGTGCGAGTTCGGCGGGCGGCCGGTAGCGCTCCGATTCCCAGAACACCTCGTGCAGCTGGCCGCCCGGCGAATGGAAGCGATAGGCGGCGCCATGGCCGGTGACCGGCTTCTGCCAGCCGAGGCCGGCGCCGCAGGCTTCCAGCCGCTTGACGCAAAGCTCGAGCTCTTTCGGCCCCTCCGTGCGCCAGCCGGTGTGGGCGATGGCCGGGGCGGGACCTTCCGTGAGCTGCAGCGAATGATGAAAGAACTCGCCCCAGCCCCGGAAATAAACGGACTGACCGGCACGGCCGGATTCTTCCAGACCCAGAACGTTCTTGAAGAATGCCGCCGACTGTTCCGGTTTCGGCGTGATGACTTCGACATGCGCGAGCTGTGCGATCAAGCGTTCGACCATAGATTTCTCCGTTGGAGTTATCGCGCTGCCGCAGTTGCGGCGCGTGCCGCGATGGTTCGTTCGGCGAATGCGCAGTCCGGCAGGTTCAGAAGTTCTCGCCGAGCAGCGCGTAGCCCTTGCCGGTCAAGGCGTAGATTTGGCCGACGTCCGGTTCCGGCGCCTGTTCGAGTTTGCAGATCGCGAGCGAGATATCGCAGGCAGTGCGCACGCGCTCGAAGCGCCGCTGCATGAATTCGTCGAGCCGGCCGGGCAGGGGGCCGTCCTGCGCAAGGGCTTCCGCCAGAATGACCGCATCCTCGATCGCCATGCCGCCGCCGGCGGTCAGATGCGGGGTCATGGTGTGGGCGGCGTCGCCGATTAGAACCACGCGCCCGCGATACCAGGGCGATGGCACGAGCGTATTTTCAAACGGCCGCCAGATGACTTTATCCGCAGAGCGCATGCGCTCGCGCACCTCGGCCACGATCGGCGCCGTGAAGTCTTTGAGCGCCTCTTTCAAAATGAGATGCGTCTTGCTTTCGTCGATCCGCGTGTTGGGCGGATAGCTCATGGTCGTGAACAAATACATCGCGTCCTTGCTCAGCGGGATGAAGCCCGCTTTGAGCTTCGGTCCGACAAAGACGTGGAGCTGATCGATCGACGGGTCGCGCTCGGTCATGAAGCGATAGACGCCTTGTCCGACATAGATCGGTTCGTGCGCTTCGCCGAACACCCGTTTGCGGATGCTGGAGAACACGCCGTCGGCGCCGACCACAAGGTCGTAGCGGCCGCTGCTGCCGTCGGTGAAAGTCACGTCGACGCCGGACGCGTCTTGGCGCAAATCGGCCAGGGTCAGCCCCGAACGGATCGAAGCGCCCTTGGCCTCGGCGGTCTTGGTCATGAGATCGGCAAAGACCGGCCGCTGCAGACCGACCGCGGCGGGAAGGCCCGGCACCGATGGCGGCAGCGGATTAGTGGCCTGCAATTTGCCCTCGCCGTCGCTGACCAGGAAGAAATCGAAGCCGAAGCCGCGCTCGGCGCAACCCGCGGCAAGCCCGACCCGGTCGAGAGCGCGCAAGGTGCTGCCCGTGAGCGTGATGCCGACGCCGACGACCCTGGCTTCGATTTCGACGACCTCGGCGGCGATCCCGCGTTGCCGCAGTGCAATAGCCAAAGTCAGTCCGCCGATCCCTGCGCCGACAATCAAGACGCGCTGTACCGCCGCCATCGCTCCTCCCCCTGAAAACCTTGCTGTTTGTTCGCTGTTGCGTTTCCGGCGCTTGCGCCGGGAGCAACCATTGCCGCTGGGAGGGACTATAGGAGCGCGCTCAACGGCCTCTAAATCGAATGTATCGATACCAACCATCCGCGGCGTACATAATTGCCCATCGCGGCGGCCCGTTGCGCTATGGGGCGTAGTGGCGCCGCCTTGACAGCAGTCCTATCGGGGAAAAAAGTGGCCGCGATCTTTCGGGTGGTTCCTGTTCGGCGTTGTTTGGCGTCCGCGTTAGTCCGCGAGTAGTAAAAGACGATGCGCTTTCACGGCCTCGATTTGAATCTCCTGGTGGCGCTGGATGCGCTGTTGACGCATCAAAACGTCACCCGCGCGGCCGAGCAGCTCAATCTCAGCCAATCGGCGCTCAGCGGCGCGCTCGCGCGCTTGCGCGAGCACTTCGACGACGAGCTCGTGGTGCCGATCGGCCGGCGCATGGAGCCGACGCCGCTGGCGCGCACGCTCGCCGAGCCGCTTCACGACATTTTGCTCAAGACCAAGTCGCTGGTGACGACAACGGCGAACTTCGACCCGCAGACCTCGAACCGCCGCATCAGCATCATCGCCTCGGATTATTCGACCGAGGTGTTCATGCTCGATCTGTTGACCGACATCGCGCGCGAGGCGCCCGGCGTGAAAGTCACGTTGGAGGAGCATACCTCCGAAACGTTCGAGCGCTTCAACCGCGGAGAGATCAACCTGCGGATCATCCCGAAGTGCTTTGCCTTCGAGGGCCATCCGCACGAGCGCTTGTTCGACGAGAAATATGTCTGCGTCGCCTGGAAAAACAACGAGCTGATCGGCGACATGCTGACGCTCGATCAGTATCGGACGTTGCCGCATGTCGTGCGCTATTCCAGAGGCTCGCTGCAAACGACGTTTGAACAGCAATTTCTCGATCAGGCCGGGGTGTCGCGCAACGTCTCGATCGTTGTTCCGGCCTTTACTTTGGTGCCGCGCCTGGTGGTGGGGACGCAGCGCATTGCCACGGTCCATGCGCGGCTGGCGGAATTATATGCGCGCACTCTGCCGCTCCGCGTGCTCGCTCCGCCGATTGCGTTTCCAGCTCTCACCGAGGTCGTCGAGTGGCATTACCACGAGGAGGACGATCCCTGCCTGGTCTGGTTTCGGCAGATGATCGTCAGGCGAACAGCTTTGCTGTTCGACGTGGCCGCTTGACGCCGCCGATCAAGCGCTCGCCCCCATCTCCGCAAAGCGGTCCGCGACCCAATCGGCAATAAAGCTGCGCGGCGGCTCCATATTGTCCGCGCCGACATGTTCCACACCGCCTTCGCGATCGGTGAAGATTTTTAATTCGCGGAGCGGGCTGTTCACCGCCTCATTGTAGCTTTGGTGCGCATCCGCCAGCGGTATCTGCCGGTCGTTAGCGCCGTGCGTGATCAGGAACGGCACGCGGATGTTCTCGACGACGCCGGCCAGTGAGATTTTTGGAACGAACGCCATGAAGGCTTCGAGGCTGTCCTTGCCCCACACCCACATCACATGATCCCAGTAATGCGGCACCGGCCGATCGCCTTCGCGGGCGAGGCGGCGGCGCTGCAATTCGCCCCAATTGTGATTGGCGCCCCAGGCGACGCAAAGCTTGAAGCGCTTCTCGAAGGCGGCGGCGCGCGGCG
>Ga0210410_10004857_pt1 | contig 11757 bp, 8 predicted proteins | sample IncBWC4MmetaG_FD_161058 | JGI IMG/M metagenome (GOLD analysis project Ga0210410, IMG submission 161058) | Forest soil microbial communities from Barre Woods Harvard Forest LTER site, Petersham, Massachusetts, United States - Inc-BW-C-4-M | ecosystem: Environmental > Terrestrial > Soil >... | reverse complement strand
TGGTGGTCAACCGCCTGCGCGGCGGCCTGAAGGTCGCCGCCGTCAAGGCGCCCGGCTTCGGCGACCGCCGCAAGGCGATGCTGGAAGACATCGCGATCCTGACCGGCGGCCAGCTGATCTCCGATGAACTCGGCATGAAGCTGGAAAGCGTGACGATCAATATGTTGGGCCGTGCCCGCAAGGTGGTGATCGACAAGGAGAACACCACCATCGTCAATGGCGCCGGCAAGAAGAAGGACATCGAGGCCCGCGTCACCCAGATCAAGGCGCAGATCGAGGAGACCACCTCGGACTACGACCGCGAGAAGCTGCAGGAGCGCCTTGCAAAACTCGCCGGCGGGGTCGCGGTGATCCGCGTCGGCGGCGCCACCGAGGTCGAGGTCAAGGAGAAGAAGGATCGCGTCGAGGACGCGCTCAACGCCACCCGCGCGGCGGTGCAGGAAGGCATCGTGCCCGGCGGCGGGGTTGCGCTGCTGCGGGCCAAGAAGGCGGTCGGCCGCATCCACCACGAAAACGCCGACGTGCAGGCCGGCATCAATATCGTGCTGAAGGCGCTGGAAGCGCCGGCCCGCCAGATCGCCGAAAATGCCGGGGTCGAGGGCTCGATCGTGATCGGCAGGATCCTCGAGGACAAATCCGAGACCTACGGCTTCGACGCGCAGACCGAGGAATATGTCGACATGGTCGCCAAGGGCATCATCGACCCGGCCAAGGTGGTGCGCACCGCGCTGCAGGACGCGGCCTCCGTCGCAGCCCTGCTGGTGACGACCGAGGCCATGGTCGCCGAACTGCCGAAGGAGCCGGCGGCGCCGATGCCCGGCGGCGGTGGCGGCGGCATGGGTGGCATGGGCGGCATGGGGTTCTGAGGCCGTTCTGCCACCGACTTGATCCGGCATCGAAGGCCGCCTCCGGGCGGCCTTCTTTTTTGGGGAAAAAGCTCTACGGTAGCGGCCGATTCCGGCTGCCTAAAGGAATTTCACATGCGCGCGCTTCTGTTCTGCCTGGTCGGCCTGATGACGGTGTCGTGCGAGGCGGCGTTTGCGCAAATCAAGCTCTCGACCAAACCGGCCAACGCCAACGAAACCCGATATTTCACCGCCATCGACGGCCTGATGGACGGCACTGCCGACGTCATCCTGAAAGAGACCCGCCAGGGCAAGACCGTCACCTCGGCGGTGCTCGACGTCTGCTACCCGGCCGAGAAAGGCTCCGACCGCAAGGACCGTTTCATCGCCAATCTTGCGGTCAATGGTCAGACCATGACCGGCACCACGCAGAGCGTCGGCGCCAAATTGCCGGTGACGGTGAAGCTGGTGCGCAAGCCGACCGGCGACAGTTACGAATTCAAGGGCCAGATCAGCATCGGCCAGGCCGTGACCGAGGTGAACTCGGCCGAGAATTCCGATCTGGGCGAAAAGGAATTTCTGGACAGCCAGACCAGCGAAGACGGCATTACGCCGGCGCCAAAGGATTTCAGCGAAGTGTCGCCGGAATCGATCGGGGTGAAGGTGAAGCTCGATGCGGCGCAGGATTTCCTGAAAAGCCTGAAGGGGCAGGAACTCGAGGTTGCGCTTACCAGCCTCATCGTCGGCTGCGACGCGCTGCGCGCCGGCGAACAGACCTTCAGCATCGCGGCGGATCCGGACCGCGCCGCGGCGCTGATCGCGAAGTTCAGGTCGCAACCCGGCGTGGTCGCGGCGGGCTGGACCAGCGGCATCGTCGACATGGACCGCACGATCCGCTTTGCGGCCGCCGACTGGCGCGACGGCGACAAACTCAACCGCGACAAGCTCGCCGCGGCGATCGGTGGCGTGCTGACCAGGACGCTTGCCGCAAAATCGGCGACGTCGGCATGGAACGCCAGCACCGGCACACTGAAGCTGACGTTCAAGCGGCCGAGCCGGCTCTATCCCGCGCTCGACCTCACCGAGACGATCGAGATCTCCGCCCTGCTCGCCCCCGACAAGCCCGGCGCCACCGACCGGCTGCTGCTGTGGATCGGCAATCCCGTGATTTCGACGGCGGACGAATCCTCCGGCCCAAAACTCAACCTGTCCGACGAAACCTCTACTGACGAGGAAGGCGACCAGAAGGACGACAATGGCTCGGTCGACGCGCTGGCGAAGGAATTCAGGGGCCAGCGCTGGGATTCGGAAAAGTCGGTCTGGAAATAGCCGCGACCCCTTCTCCATCGCCCCGCTCTTCGCGGGGCCCGGGGTGACCGAACTCGCGCGAGCCCCTGGTCAATTCAAAGCCGCGCTAGCCGCACCCTCAGTTGGTATCGAGCCGGAACCGCAATGTCCTGGTTCCGATGAAGGTGACAAAATCGCCCTGCCGCTTCCAGGTCGCAGCCTCGCTCAGCGCCGCCGCCAGGTCGTCGTCGGCCTGCGCCCGCGCCGGCGGACAGGCGCGATCCTCCAGCGGCCCGGGGACGAAGATCACGGTATTGCCGGCCACCGAGAACTGGCCCTTGCCGCCCTTGCACCACAGCTCCAGCACCACCTCGCCGTTGTCGCCGATCTCGAGATTGGGCAACCGCTTCGACCCGGGCTGACGCGCCACGTCGAGCGTCATCGTCATCCCGAACGGAAACTCGGCATCGGCGCGGGCAGGGATGGCCTGGAAGGCAGCCGTCGCCACAACCAGCGCCAGCGCGGCCCGCCTCACAGCACCTGTCTTTGCAAACATGCAGCCTCTCAAATATCCCGGCTCTCACGGCCGCGCAGTTCTAATGGGCAAGCGTGACATTGACCAGATTGGCAATCGGAAAATTGTCAACTCAAGAAAAAATCCCCGCGGGGCCGAGGCCTTGCGGGGATTTTTGCCGGTGCCGTCGTCGCCGATCCCTATTTCAGGACCATGGCCGTGAACGGATAGACATAGGCCTGCAGCATCACGAGAACGCCGACCAGACACGCCAGCGCGATCGAGTGCTTGAACACGAAGCGCAGGATGGTGCCTTCATGCCCGTACCAGTTGGTCGCGGTGGAGGCGACGACGATCGACTGGGCGTCGATCATCTTGCCCATCACGCCGCCCGAGGAGTTGGCGGCGCCCATCAGCACCGACGACAGGCCGAGTTGCTCCGAGGTGATCTTCTGCAGATTGCCGAACAGGATGTTCGACGCCGTATCCGATCCGGTCAGCGCCACGCCCAGCCAGCCGAGCAACGTGCCGAAGAAGGGATAGAGCACGCCGGTCGCGGCAAACGCCAGACCGAGCGTGGCATCGACGCCGGACAGCCGCGTCAGCGTGCCGATCGCCAGCATCGCCGAGATCGTGATCAGCGAGATCGCGCACAGCCTGATGGTGCGGCCGTATTCGGACATCATCCTTGCCGGCGAAAAGCCCGACAGGAAACCTGCGATGATCGCTGCGAGCAACATGCCGGTTCCGGTGAACGACAGATAGGTGAAGGCGAACACCGCACCTTGCGGGGTCGGCTTTGCAGATACCGGCGGCACCGTGTTGATCATGTTGTTTAGGTCGGGAACCGGATAATTCCAGACAAAGATCGAATTGGCCCAGGTCTTGAACGCCCCGTTGCCCCAGATCAGCATCACGATGCAGACGATGATCCACGGCAGCAGCGCGCCCCAGAGCTCGCTTTGCGTCAGCGGCGTCTTGTCCATCGGCTTGATCGCCGCCATGGTTGCAGCCGATTCATCGGTGCCGCGCAGCGCCGGCGACAGCCAGAGCTGCTTCGGCTGCCAGACCTTGAGGAACAGGATCAGGCAGCCCATCGAGATCAGCGAAGCGCCGATATCGACGATCCAGGGGTTGATGTAGTTCGAGATCACGAATTGCGGGATCGCGAACGACACGCCGGTGACGAGAATCGCCGGCCAGATGTCCTTCGTGGCTCTCCAGCCGGCGAACGCCCACACCACCCAGAACGGCACGATCAGCGAGAACACCGGCAACTGGCGTCCGACCATGGCGCCGAGGATATAGGGATCGAGACCGGTCACCGAAGCCAGCCCCTGGATCGGCGTGCCCAGCGCACCGTAGGCGACCGGTGCGGTATTGGCGATCAGCGACAGACCCGATGCGGCAAGCGGCGAGAAACCGAGACCGATCAGCACCGCGCCGGTGACCGCAACCGGCGTGCCGAAGCCCGAGGCTCCCTCGAAGAACGCGCCGAACGAGAATGCGATCAGCAGCAATTGCAGGCGCCGGTCTTCGGTGACGCCGCCGACCGCGCGTTTCAGCAGTTCGAATTTTCCGGTCGCCACCGTGATCTGGTAGAGGAAGATGACGTTGAGCACGATCCAGCCGATCGGGAAGAACCCGGCGACGACGCCGAGCAAGGTGGCGCGGATCGACATCCCGGCCGGCATGGTGAAGATGAAGATCGCGATCAGGTTGGTCAGGATCACCGCAACGATGGCCGCGATGTGCGCCTTGACCCTGCCGCTGGCGATCAGCACCAGCAGCGTGACCACCGGGATTGCGGCGGCGATCGTCGACAACACTGCGTTGCCGAACGGGTTGTAGATTTGATTCCACATTGCGGTTTCCTCCCCACGCCATTTTTTCGGCGCACCCCGACCAGCGTGGACGGTCAGGCGCGCCTGGCGCAGTCGCGAGGGGATCTTGCCGTGCGCGACGTGAGCGCTGCGAATTTGGGCCACCCCAAAAGCCGCTCACAACCTCGCGAAGTGTCGATGTCCCCCGCCCCTCGCCGTTGTCGCCATGCTAGGATTGACTCGAAGCCCGGGACAAGCGAACGCAGGCCATATAGACTACGACTTTAGTCTAGTCGCTCCCGATTTTCCCAATTTTTCAGGCCTTTAAAGCCAATCCCCCGGAGACGGCATCTGTGAACAACATCCGCTCGACGCTCGCCATCGTGTGGCGAATAGCTGCCCCGTATTTCAGATCCGAAGACAAATGGGCCGGCCGCGGCCTGCTCGCCGCGGTGATCAGCATCGAGCTGGCGCTGGTCGGAAACGACGTGATGCTGAACCTGTGGCGCAACCGTTTCTACAACGCGCTGCAGGAGAAGGACTGGAGCGGCTTCGTTCGGGAGACCATCGTCTTTACCGTGCTGGCCACCGTGCTGGTCGTGCTCTCGATCTACCAGCTCTATCTCAATCAGTGGCTGCAGATCCGCTGGCGCAACTGGATGACCACCAAATATCTCGGCGAGTGGCTCGACGGGGCGAACCACTACCGCATGCAGCTGCAGGGTGACGCGGCCGACAACCCGGATCAGCGCCTCACCGACGACATCAAGCTGTTCGTCGAGCGCACGCTGGATCTCGGCGTCGGCCTGTTGAGCTCGATCGTGACGCTGTTCTCCTTTGTCATCATCCTGTGGGGGATGTCTGAGGCCGCGCCGCTGCATCTGTTCGGCAACGCGTTGGCGATCCCCGGCTATCTGGTCTGGGGCGCGCTGATCTACGCCATCTTCGGAACGGCGCTGACGCAGTGGATCGGCTCGCCGCTGGTTCGTCTCGATTTTCAACAGCAGCGCCTGGAGGCCGACTTCCGTTTCAGCCTGGTGCGGGTCCGCGAAAACTCCGAGCAGATCGCGCTGTTGCAGGGCGAGCGCGCTGAACGCGCGCGGCTGTCGGAGCGCTTCAGCCGCGTCGTCGGCAACTGGTACGAGATCATGAGCCGGACCAAGCGGCTGACGGCGTTTACCCAGAGCTACTCGCAGGCCGCGGTGATCTTCCCCATCATTCTGGTGGTGCCGGCCTATTTCGCCGGCAAGGTGCAGTTCGGCGCCATATTCCAGACCGCGGAAGCGTTCGGCAACGTGCAGAAGGCGTTGTCGTTTTTCGTTTCGGCCTACCGCTCGCTGGCGGAATGGCGGGCCGTGGTCGCGCGCCTCGACGGTTTCGAGATGGCGATCGGCAGCGCGGCGAAGCTCGCGACCGGCACCGACGCGATCAGGATGGTACCCTCGACCGGCGGCGACGAGATCGATCTCGAGCAGCTTCTCGTCAAGCTGCCCAACGGAACCCCGCTGGTTTCGGCCGACCATTTCAGCATCCGCAGCCATCAGCGCACGCTCGTCACCGGTCCGTCCGGCGCCGGCAAGTCGACGCTGTTCCGTGCGATTGCCGGCATCTGGCCGTTCGGCGGCGGCTCGATTGCGATTCCCGCCAAGGCGACCCTGATGATGCTGCCGCAGCGGCCGTATTTCCCGATCGGTTCACTCGAGGCCGCGATCGTTTATCCGGCGGAAGCGGACACGTTCGGTTCTGAACGGGTCGGCGACGTTCTGACGGCGGTGGGCCTGCCTCAACTGGCGTCGCGACTGGAGGAGCACGCGCACTGGAACCGGATGCTCTCGCTCGGCGAACAGCAGCGCCTCGGGCTGGCCCGCGCGCTGCTGCATCAGCCGCAATTTCTGTTCCTCGATGAAGCGACCGCTTCCCTCGACGAAGCCGCCGAGGCCAGCCTCTACCGGCTGCTCGAGGAGAAGCTGAGCACGACCACGATCGTCTCGATCGGCCATCGCTCGACGCTCGAGGCCTTCCACCAGCGCACCGTCGTGCTGGCCCGCGACGGCGATAAATTCAAGCTGCAGGATCGGGGAGAAGCGCTCAAGCCAACCTGACGGCGCGTGGGGATGTTCCCAAGGCTTGCGCGGCGGGTGCTACGATTCGCGCGGCGGCCATGGCCGCCCGGCGATCCAGCGATGCCAGACCAACGCAAAGGCGGCCAGCAGCAGCGCACCGGCCAGCACCGGCGCGAACAGGAACGACCATGGCAGGTTGTTGGAGACCACCAGCAGCGGATTGATCCCTGCCGGCGGATGAAACGTTCCGGTGACATACATGGCGAGCACGGCCAGTCCCACTGCGGCGGCGGCCGCCCAGGCCTGCGGCCCGGTGAGTTGCAGCACCGCGAGCCCGACCAGGGTTGAAACCAGATGCCCCCCGATCAGCGCGCGCGGTTGCGCCGGCTCGGCTTCCGGCGATCCGATCACCAGCACGATCGAGGTGGCAAACGGGATGATGACCAGCGGATAATGCGATTCGACCGAGAACCACTCCATGACGCCGATCGCGATCGCGGCGCCTGTGCCCGCCACGACTCCCGCCAGAATATTGCGATGATCGTCGCGCCGGACCGCCCGCTTCGCCGTCCCCAGCCAGTCCCGTCTCATTATCAGCTCCACGCAAACGAAAGGGGCGGCAGATTACCCTGCCGCCCCCGTATTCACGAGAAGAGAACCTACTTCAGGCTGGTCATCGCGGTCAGGTCGGCCGAGAGCTTGACGACGCCGGCCGCGCCGCACCAGTTGGAGCCGAAGCCGCCCGGATTGGTCGGGGTGATGAAGGACGGGCTGAAGTTTCGTGTCGTGTAGTCGCTGGTGAACACGTTGCACGAGGCCTTGGAGAGGTTGGTGTCGGAGTAGCGCACGTCCAGCGTGAACACCTTGTAGGTAAAGCCGACGCCGATATTCCAGGTGGTGTAGCTGGGCTCGGGAACGCCGGCCGCGAACGGCGTGCCGGGACCGGTGCCGTAGAAGCGGTCGGACGTGCCAAGCCACTGCCGGCCGACTTCGCCGGAGATATACAGGCCGACGCCGCTGGTGCCGAAGGTGGTGCTCGGCGCGGTCCATTTGGCGGTCAGCGAGGCGTAGTCGCCCCAGGCGCCGAGGTTGAGGAAGTTCGGCGAGTAGAATTCGTTGGCGCCGACCTGCCACTGATCGTTGAGCGTCACGTTGACCTTGGCATAGCCCTCAAAGAAGCTCGCGTCCTTCTTGGCGACGTTGCCGTTGAACGGCAGGTTGCCGTTGATGATGCAATCCAGTCCCGAACCCGGAATGCCCGAACCGGGGAATGCGGCCGCATTGAAGCACTGGCCGCCCGGATAAAGGTAACCCCAGAGGCCGAAGTCGAAGGCGAACATGCCCACCGTCGGGCGGATACCGCCGTAGATGTCGACCTCGGCTGCCGCGCGGTTCGGGAACGAGATGCTCTCGAACGAGGTGCCGATGTAGAGCTGGGTGTCCTTGTTGACGTTGTAACGCGGCTCGAAATAGGCGGCGACCGAGGGGTTGTGGTTGGACTGGGTGACGCCGCGGAAGATGTAGTCGTTCATGATCGCGCTGCCGAAGGCAACATCCCAGGGATCGAACGCCGCCGGCGGCGGAGCCTTGGGTGCCTTCACCGGCAGATCCGCCGCCAGTGCTGCCCCACCCGATACCATTGCCAGCGCCGTTGCCAACAAAACCATTCTCTTCATGACGATCCCCATCCGATTTTAAAGATCAGCCCGATTCCGGCGCCCCCCTGGGGACAAGCGATAACCGACCAATTCGTTAACCTGACCGCAATCTGGAGCGCGTTACCGGCGCCGTGAAGCAAAAAACATATGCATCTGATGCTTTTCTAGTCGTTTTGAGGATTCGTTGAAATGTTGTTGGCGGGTGTTGCAATCCGACAACAATTTTAGGCCGCAGCCGAGTCGGTTCGGCAACTTTTGGGACTGCCGCGGAATGAGTGTGGCGGTTGGGGATCGATCGGCCGAATCAGCCTGTATCGCGAGGGAGGGCTGTGGCTTGCGGCCGATGGGCCGGACGCAAAAAGGCCGCAGCGACGGGCGCTGCGGCCTCAAGATGCGATCCCTTGGCGGGGATGCGGTCGGTTCAGATAGGCTCAGTTCTCTGTGTCGTCGCCGCCGGAGGACGAGCTATCCGAATGTCCCCATGACGGCGCGGGGCTCGGAGCCGCCCAGCTCGGTGCCGCCGGCGCCGGCTCGGGAGCCGGTTCAACCATCGGAGCCGCGGGTTTCGGCGCGGCCGCCTTCTTCGCGGGGCTCTTCCTGGCAACCGCCTTTTTGGCAACCGCCTTCTTGGCCGATTTCTTCGGCGCAGCCTTCTTGGCGGATTTCTTCACCGCCTTCCTGGCTTTCTTCGCCGACTTCTTGGCGGATTTCTTCGCCGACTTCTTTTTCGCTGCTACTACGCTCTTCTTGCCTTTTTTACTCTTGGCCTTCTTGCCAGCCTTTTTCTTTTTGCCTTTAGCCATCGTGATCCTCCTGTTGCCGCCGATCAATGTCCATCAGCGTTTCAAGTCGTTCGTGTCTCGCGATGCCCGTCGCTCAGTTCAATTCTGGCCGGGGACCGCCCGTCGCCCAATCGAGAAGCTCAATCGTGTGCACCACAGGGACTGACGTGCCGCCGGCAATCTGAACCATGCATCCAATATTGCCCGCAGCGATCATGTCCGGCTTGACCATCGCGATGTTGGCGACCTTGCGATCGCGCAATCTGCTCGCAATGTCAGGCTGGAGAATGTTGTAGGTCCCCGCCGAACCGCAACACAAATGGCTCTCGGGTACATCTTTCACCACGAATCCGTTCTTGGAAAGCAATTCTTTCGGAAGCTCGCCGATTTTCTGTCCGTGCTGGAGCGAACAGGCCGAGTGATAGGCGATCACGAGTTCGCCGTGTTGCTGCTGCGGCCGCAGCGAAAGCCCGGCGACATACTCGGTGATATCCCGGGCCAGCGCCGAAACCTTCGCAGCGGGACCAGCGAATTCGCGGTCCTCGCGCAGCATGAAACCATAGTCCTTGATCACGGTTCCGCAGCCCGACGCGGTCACCAGGATGGCGTCGAGGCCGCTCTCCTCGGCCTCCTTGAGCCAGACCGCGATGTTGGCGCGCGCGCGCGCCAACGCGTCGTCGTCGCGGCCGAGGTGATGCGTCAGCGCGCCGCAGCATTGCTCGTCTTTGACCAGCACGACCTCGATGCCGTGACGCGTCAGCAGGCTGATGGCGGCCTGATTGATCCGCGGCGCCAGCACCTGCTGGGCGCAGCCCTGCAGCAGGGCGACCCGTCCCCGTCTTGCGCCAAGGGCAGCAAAAACGCTGCCGCCGGCGGCTCCCGGCGCCGGCAGGCGGCCCGGCGCGAGCGCCAGCATCGCCTTGATTCGCCTCCATAAAGTCGGCGTCACTGAGGCCGCTTTGGGGGCCGGCAGCAGGGCTAATAGCGGCCGGCCGAGCCGCGCCAGTTTCATGCTGAAGCGAAACAGATCCGGCCGCGGCAACACCCAGGCGAGCGCCGCGCGCAGCAGCCGTTCGCCGAGCGGCCTGGTGTAGTCCCTTTCGATCCGGACCCGCGCCTGATCGACCAGATGCATGTAGTTCACGCCCGACGGACAGGTGGTCATGCAGGCGAGGCAGGAGAGACAACGGTCGATGTGCTTGACCACTTCCCTGGTCGGCGGCCGGTCCTTCTCCAGCATCTCCTTGATGAGGTAGATCCGGCCGCGGGGGCTATCGAGTTCGTCGCCGAGCAGCACATAGGTCGGACAGGTCGCGGTGCAAAACCCGCAATGCACGCAGGCGCGCAAAATCTTGTCGGCTTCCGCGATATCGGGGTCGGCGAGCTGCGCCAAGCTGAATTCGGTTTTCATGCCGCACCGCCCCGCATCATCCGGCCGCGATTGAGGATGGTCTTCGGATCGAAGCTTTGGCGCACGCGCTCGCTCAGGGCGGCGAGGCCGGCCGGCTGTGGATGAAACACGTCGACATTGCGGCGGACCTTCTCGGAGGCCCGCACCAGCATGGCGTGGCCGAGGGCGGCATCGACGCGCGCGCGCACCAGCGCGGCGTGGGCGTCGGGTTTGGGAGGCAGCGCCGCCCAGATCAGGCCGCCGCCCCAGTCGTAGATCACATCGCCCCCGGTGTCGCGCGCCAGGGCCTGCCCAAGCGCGCCGCCCGAGGCCGGCGGACAAACGATCCGCCACACCGGCCACGCCCCCAATGCGCCGCCGGCCGCGAACGGCTCGACATCGCGAATCGAAGCCCAGACCGCCGCGGAGGCGGCGTCCTCGATGATCTCGGCTGCCCCATAGGGCGCGAGCAGCTTGCCGAGCGCGGCCGCGCGATGCACGGCGGACGCCGAAATGCCCTCCAGCCGCAGCAGGGTGACCGCCTCAAGCCGCGCGCCGAGGTCACCAAGCCCGCCTCCCGCCGCCCGAAACGCCGAGTTCGGCACATGCGCCGCGCCGGACACATCGAATGGCGAGCCGAGTGCTGCGGTCATGGCGCGGTTGGCCGCGATGTCGTCAAGCCCGCGCAGCACCAGCGTGCGCTCGCTCTCCGGCCGCGGCATCACCTTCAACGTCACCTCGGTCATGACCGCGAGCGTACCCCAGGATCCCGCCAGCAATTTGCAGAGGTCGTAGCCGGTGACGTTCTTCACCACCCGGCCGCCCGCCTTGAAGCTGTCGCCGAAGCCGGACACCCCATGCGCCCCCAACAGGTGATCGCGGGCGCCGCCGGCCTTGATGCGGCGGGGACCGGCGAGGCCGGCGCCGATCATGCCGCCGATGGTGCCGCGGTTTGGCGCGCCCAGCAGCCCCGAGGGGTTGATCGGCTCAAAGGCAAATTGCTGGTTCTTGGAGTCGATCAGCGAGAGCACATCGGCGAGCGGCGCACCCGCCTGCACCGTGATGATCAGCTCATTCGGCTCATAGCTCGTCACCGCGTTCAGCGCCGACAGGTCGAGCAGCGCATTGGTCGCCATCGGCTGGCCGACCTGCCGCTTGCTGCCATGGCCGATGATCTCCAGCGGCTGGTCGCTCGCGATCGCCGCGCGCACCACCTCCTCGACATCCCCGGCGTCGCGTACCTTCAGCGTGTCCACCCGTCCGTCTTGCCTTTCATCGCACCGCCGCGCGAGCGCGGCCGTATTTTTCGCCGCCACCACGGTCCTTGCCATCCTTCTAAAGGCAACGATGGCGGACACAAGGGCAGGGATGAGGGAGCGCGCTGAAGGTTTCGGC
>Ga0210410_10004855_pt1 | contig 11762 bp, 14 predicted proteins | sample IncBWC4MmetaG_FD_161058 | JGI IMG/M metagenome (GOLD analysis project Ga0210410, IMG submission 161058) | Forest soil microbial communities from Barre Woods Harvard Forest LTER site, Petersham, Massachusetts, United States - Inc-BW-C-4-M | ecosystem: Environmental > Terrestrial > Soil >... | reverse complement strand
GAAAGCTCCTTTGAGAACAGAAGGAAAGACGATTACGCAGTCCGCTTTCTCCAATACGCTTTGGGGAATATTCTCCGGTGTGTTCATGATTTCTTGCATTACCACCGCGGCGCTTTCCAGGCGCTTGTCTTCTTTGCTAGCCCCGTAAATCGGGGCCGTTGCAACCAGTCCTAAACAAAAAACGGAAATTGCTTTTCCTATCATCGCTGACCTCCATGATCAAAAATTGCGGCTGGGGAAGTGTGCTCTTTCCGAAGCCTTTGTTAAGAGCTTCGAACCACAATCAGGTGTAAAGCCGAAGCGGCTGGAACGGAAGCGAGCGACTTGCACAACAGCGCTCGTGCTACCCAACCCCAATGCTGGACGCATTGAAAACGGATATCTGTCCCGTTCCGTACATATTCGTGATTCATCCGCATCCAGACCCCCAGCGATAACAGCGGCACTGTCCTAAACCGCTTCATCCGGATGATTCCAAAACTCCGGTTTTGCTGTTTTTTTGTTTTTTGAACCCGAGCCACCGCTAACGTAGAAGCACCCAATACCTCGCTTTGAGTGGATGCGGCGGCACGCGGCTGTGCCATTTCCTTCTTCGTCATTACGACCCACGATGGCACGGCGTGCGAAAGCAGTCCACTTTCGGATGGTTTCCGGTATTTGCGCTACAATCGAGGTAGGTCCTTCTTTTATTATTCGGGAAGAACGATATGCCTACGAGAACGAGTTCGAGGAACCTTCCATCCTCACGTCGGAAACTCAAGAAGAAAAGCGCCTTCGATCCGCAGGTCTTTCTCGAATCGGTCGGGGCATCGAGAAGGGTTTCCGAGTTTCAGGACAAAGAAATAATTTTCTCTCAAGGTGACGCTGCAACGAGCGTTCTGTACATCCAAAAAGGCAGTGTGAAGTTCACCGTGGTGAATGAGAGCGGCAAAGAAGCAATCGTTGCGATCTTTGGCTCTAGTGATTTTTTTGGAGAAGGGTGCATGGCAGGCCAGACGCTGCGTATGGGGACGGCTACGGCAATCGCGCCTACCACGGTACTTGTAATTGAAAAAGACGAGATGATCCGCGTGGTTAGTGCGGAACACACACTGTCCGACCGTTTCATCGCTCACATGCTTGCACGAAACATCCGCTTTGAAGCGGACTTGGTCGACCATCTGTTCAACTCCATCGAGAAACGGCTGGCCCGCACACTTCTCCTGCTCGCGCGTTACGGCAAGGAAGGCGATCCCGAACCGGTACTTCGGAAGGTATCTCAGGAGACGCTGGCGGAGATGGTCGGTACGACCCGCACGCGAGTGAATATGTTCATGAACAAGTTCAGGAAGCTGGGCTTCATCGAATACAACGGCGAGATCAAGGTCAACAAATCCCTTCTCAGTGTTGTTCTGCACGACTAAAGGCATCTACGCAATAAACCAAGGCGAACAGCAACCGCAAACGGCGGAAACTCGCCTGCTTATATAAATGGACGTAGCTACTTCTTCGAAAGCTCGTCCTTGAAATGACTTTCCACATCTTCACGGCTCAGCGGGTTTCCTGCATTGGTCAACACAACCGAATAGACAACCTCATGCCCCGCAAACTGCGCAGTAATAAATGCCCCGTCTCTCGGCAATTCTTGGTAGATGAATTTCACCTTTCTGCCGTCTTCAAGTGTTTTAATCCATTCTTCGTCTGGCATTTTTTCCCTCTATTTCTTCAGGTGAGAATGGAACAGGCAGTTCTGATGTCACCCTCCTGTATTATCTCCGTAATGGCATGTCCTACCGCCAAGATTCTCTTTGAGAATTACGCCAGCCCCGCGATTGTCGGTGCGCTGCTTCACGGCACAAATAGAATCGCAAACGTAACCGCTACTGTCCTGAATGGGGCAGACTGGCGATCTGAAAATCGGTAAAAATGCTCCATCAGGTGGCTCAGCTATGGTAATGAGTATCGGAATTGCTCTCGGTATCGCAATAGGGGCGGCTATTGGGGCCGCAACCCACAGCACAGGAAAATGGATCGCATTCGGTGCCGCAATTGGCGTGCTGATGACGGTTGTGTTGAACCGTGGGGCACGAAAACCCTCTTGAAGTTGAAACCGTTGTGTGTGCTTACTTGCCCGTGGCCATCGTCGTGGCATCGGCAGCCTTGAAGCTCCGCATCTGCTGCTTTAACTGCGCATCCACCTCGCCCGGAATGGTCACAACGTCAGGAACCTCGACGCTTCGGTTCGGTGGTAACAGTGATCTCAACGTGAGCGCCCTTCCGGAGCCTCACATCGTCGCCGTGTTCATCAGTTAGCGTATTTTCAATACGGAGACGATCTCGACGCCAGAGGTCAGCTGCGTCAACAGAAATTTGTGCCCTTTCCGGTTGGCTCGGACGTGCGGACGGGATGATTTTGTCGACGGTTCCGGGCATCGTGGTACTTGGCTGTTCTGGAATTCGCGCAGTATCTAGATTCAGTTCCGTTATTCTTGCGGACCTGGCCATGCGCGGCTTCGCCATTTCCTTCTTGATGGCACGCATCGCGCTGTCACGCTCTTTGTTAGCTTTCTTATGCTGCATACACCCATCATGGCATTGAGATGGTAGCCGCGCAGTCACATTTGGAACAGTTTGCGAAAATATTCGACTCTGGTTCACCTTTGCGGCGAGCGCTCAAAAGCAAGACGAGGTCTGTCCGATAGGAGTCATCCGACCACGCGATACCATGTCCTAAACGAGACAGATTACGGCGCATTGGAATTGATAAAAGAGACCTTCCAGAAAGGTTCGGTGAACGTCCATGCTTCCATCTCTCGACATTTTCAAGATCGATTCGGATGGCAGTGTGCTCTGGCGTGGCGCGGTAAAGAGTTTTGCAGTGGCCCAGGCGCGCATCCAGATGCTCGGACTATCTTCGCCTGGTGAGTACATCATCCTTGATGAAGACTCGGGGCAACGCTTACTTTGTATTGCCGGTCATGTCTCTGCACAGGTCGCGGCGGAGAGCGTGAGCATCCGCGAATGACCGTTGGTGGCCACGCCGGAAGTTCCCTCGCCCGATCTCCGCTTGCAGCTAGTTCTTCGTCTCGTCGATTGTGCTAACGAATACACGCTCTCCCGTTTCTTCATTGTCAGTCACGCCAGATTCGAGGCTATCCCGCTTTTGCCTGTACTCTTATTCCTTGCGCAGAGCGAAAAAATACCGCCCATCCTTTTTGGCAATCGGAAATTTCACGGTTATCGGGCCGCGCCGGTCATCATAGACAACCGTCAGGAACTTTTCAGGCGCGATGTTATACCGCTCGCTGAAACCTGCAGGCACCGCGGGCATACTTTCGACCTTTGCCGTAATCTTCACGTCCAACCCGGACTTGAGTTCCCCAATGAAGTGATTCCGCGAAGCTTCTGCCACATTATCCCAATCCACCAGCTTTTCTTCCGCATCCAGGTCTTTATTGTCATGTGCCCCCAGGAATGCCTGCACAAATTCCCCTTCAGCACCTTCCGACGCGCCGGCATTCCCGGCGCGGTGGCATCCCGCCACAGCCAAACCCAACGCGACGCTGCACACAACCCTGAACACCCAGCGGGCGTCCGCCATTTGCGATCTCCTTAAATCGAATATAAACCTGCCCCCCGCAACACAAGTACACAAATGCAACGCAAGTGGCCGATCCATCATCGTTTCGGAAACACACCAGGAGTCGAGGTCTTGCGAACCTGCATGGCGCATGTAGCGGCGTCCCTTCAGGGCGCCATCTTTTCGCAATCCAAGTCAGGGCACGCCTTCGGCCGTGCCCTCACAGCCCACTCCACGCCGTCATTCCGAACGTAGCGACAGCCCTTTTTTCTGCGCACGTTTTTTGGCGCACCGGCTTGCCCCGACGCAAGAGGGGGTCGCGAAGAGAGAGATCTCTCGTCGCTTTTTCTTGGGTCAGCCAATGTAGAGGCTGCGAGTTTCATCAGGGTGTTGACCGGATAGTCTTCCCCTAAACCCACTTCCGCCGGCCCACCCGCAGACAAAGGTGGCGAACCCGACGGTTAACGTCCAAACATCGAATACGCTATACCCTGCGACTCTCGCTGCGGAGGCGGTGGCGCCTGAAGCTGACGCCGCGTCGCCGCCGCGATCGCACGATCCGCGGGACGATTGGCGATGCGCTCAAGTGCGTCGGCTATTCGGGCCAACTCGCATGCTACTTGGTCGGTTCCGTTCGACCTCTTCAGCACCACAATGCGTTGCCGCCCGAAGTAAGCAGCCGCCAAAAACGACAACCCAATTACAATGAATACAACCGCTGTGAACACGTCGTGATTTGTAATTGTCATGCTTCTACCCGCTACAGTAATCACGTGATCCGACAACAAAGTTTCCTCCCGGCTGGGGCTTACCAAAAGTCCGGACGGGTTTCGCTTCCTACGTATCTAACGCTTGAGATGTGGCGATGCCTTTTGCAGAGCCCCGATCAGTGTATGGGCCGCGGCTGGGGCAGTAGCATCCGATTCGGTGATAATCTTTGCGGCGCTCGTGGAATTGCCATAGAGCTTGCGATTCGCTTGCCCATCCGGGCGCAGCGTCGAGCCATCCAGCGAGATGCCCGCAAATACGCCTCTCGCGCGGGAGTAGCTCAAAATCTCCGCACGCATGTAGGCATCCGTGTCGGCTGAAGCCAAGCGTCCCTTTGGTCCGGCGGCGGCGGATAAGTCCGCCCCAAGCCTCGCCCTGGTACGCAGCAGGCTATCCGCGCCGCGGTCGTTTATCACCAGAAAAACGAAGTCCGTTGCTTCTCCGCCGGCCTGCAAACCAAAACTGCCGCCTTCCAGCGCATACATGGCGGGTGCCCCCCAGGGACCGGTGAAGTCGCTGCCGGTGCGGCATATCAACGTGCCGCGCCCGTAGCTGCCCCCGACAACGAACGCAGCTTTCAACACGGACGGCATCACCACCACACAACGCGCCTTGTCGATCAGGTCTTGCGGGATGTCATCAGGAACATGGAGGATCTCCTGGATCACCTTTCCCGCATTCTCAAGGCGATCCCGCTCAGTCTTTGCTTCGCTTATATTTCTTGCCGGCGCGACGGGTCCTAAAGCAAACAGGCCCACCACTAGAATGATCCGACACTTTGTGTATCGCATTCGCAGCTCCTCCTTGAGCGCCTCAGACACCTGATGAAGCTTCTTTCGTTTGGGCGGGCAGACCCTTAGAGACCCTTACTTCCGGTATCCAACAGGCAACTTTCCCTCCAGGCATGCACTCGATTTAGTAAAGACCTTAAAATTCAATTGCATAGAGCCCGAACGAGCGTCGAGTCACGACGAAAGACTGACTTCCAGATATGTAGATTTTTCTAATACGTACGAGCTTATTGCAGTGAGGAGTAGTCCCGGTACCGCGTAGTCCCGGTACCGCGTAGTCCAGATACGTGGCTGCTAGGTGTCGCCTCCACGCCATTCATATGATTGAACTTAAGTTTACTATTGACATACGTCCAAATATATGGTATGCTGCACCGTGTTATCTCGAAGAAACCTCGCTGATCCGTTCCCTCGCGATTCTTCTAACCCTCAATGTTTCAGCAGCTTGCCGCCCCTTGTTTACCCTGAGCCTCGAAGGGCAATCTCTTGCCTCCCTTTTTTCCAACCGCCGTTCTTTGTTTTCAATAGCTTGCAGTTTCTCTTTCCCAAAAATACCGGGGGTGGCATACCCCTTCGCGACGTTCAGCGCCGATTCTCGAGCCGTCACGCATCTACCTTTAGAATCAACACTTGCAAAAGTGTATCAAAACAAACAACTTCATCTCCCTTTAGAATCAACACTTATGCAAAAACCGGGGGAGGGGGAGGTTATTGTTAACTAGCCCTCATCCGCGAGATTCGGTCGACGCGCGACGGCGAGCATGGATTAGGGAGCGCAGCCGCCGAAATCCTTAATGAGCTTTTCGACTTGAAAAGAGGTCTTTCCGCTGGAGTCCTTAACCTTCTTACCCTTTACGCTGACGCGGTCGCCCGCCTTCAGTGCGGCGGAGTCTCCGTACAGCGCGTAGGCTTTTTTGTCTTTTTCATTTTGCAGGGTCAAACCGTCCGCGCCGGAGGCGACGCACCCGGTGATCGAGGCATGCTTGTGGGTTTGGTGATAGACGAGGACGCCCACGACGGTGAGTCCAGCAGCCACGCCCGCGATGATGCCAACGATCTCGCCGTTGCTCGGACCGATGTGGCCGCCGCCGCTTTGCGGGAAGGCCGGCATGGCCAGAAGCAGACACAGAGCAAGGGCGATGGAGGTACGGGGCAGGGAAGGAATAGTCATCGTCTCCTCCCAAAGCAAGCTTAGAGTTTAGTCGCATACTCGGTTGGTGCGATCTTTACTTCTCTCGAGTTGCCTGGAGGTAACCGCGGGAAAGAAGACGCGGGATTTCGAGCTATAATGAAATTGGCGGACGGGCCGGGTGATCGCTGGTCCCGAGCAATCGGGACGGGAGGAAAGTCCGGACACCGTCGTCGTAGGCTCGCAAGAGCCGGTGACGAATTAGGGCAACGCGCCTGGTAACGCCAGGGGACGGCCACGCAGGCTCCGCTGCAAAGTGGAGTTTCACTTCCGAGTTAACACTTGAAGTGTGGCGTCGAGTTCAACTCGACGCAGTGCGGCTCAGTTACGGAAAGTGCCACAGAGAATATACCGCCGGCGAAGCAGCACGGTGGCATCGCGCAGGGAAACCTGCGAGACGTCTTCGAGAAGCTGAATCGTTTGGCAAGGGTGAAAAGGTGGGGTAAGAGCCCACCGTCCCGGTAGCAATATCGGGAGCCTGGAAAACCCCGCGTGGTGCAAGGCCAAATAGGAGGGGAGAGCCGGCCCGGCTCGCCGAGCCAATTCGCGAAAGCGAACGCGCTCCCTCCGCGATCAAGGATGTCTTTGTAGGGGCGCAGCATGCTGCGCCCCAGCTTGGCAACCAAGTATTGTGGAGAGCAACCCTCGGGTAGGCTGCTCGAGTCACGCCGCGAGGCGTGACCTAGAGGAATGATCGCCGCAGCGAGCCGCCCTTCACGGGGACGCACGCCGCACAGAATCCGGCTTACAGGCCCGTCCGCCAAATTTTTTATTTCTTCAACAAGGGCTCGCAAGGAATTCCGTCAGCCCTGAACTTCCGAGAATGGATCCTCAGAGATTCGATTTCTTCGGCAGAGGCCTCAGGCGTCGTGAGAATTCTTTCAGCGTAACGTCAACCGAAAGTGGGATTCCGCAATTCGCAATGGGAGCTGCCGGATTGCCCTGCACGACCGTCATCGGCGGCACGGACTGACTCACAACACTGCCAGCTGTAACGACTGCTCCGCGTCCGATCGTTACGTTAGGAAGAATAATCGCTCCGGGCCCGATGAAAGCGTCCTGCTCGATTTTTACACCCTGCGTCTCGCGGAAATGCGCGATAACGGTCACGCGCATACTGAGTGACGCGCGCTCTTCAATAGTGATGAGATGAGGGCGGGACGTGTCCAGGATCACGTCGTAGCCGATCCAAACGCCTTTTCCGATATTCACGCCGCGCCACCGGTGCAAGGTCACGCGCAGGCTCCGTGCCCCGGGCAAAATTCTTGCGAGGTGTTGAAAGAGACGATTCCGAAAGCCTCTGAAGATGTTCTCTTTCACTTCTTTGTGGGGTTCCCGCGGAACGGGAGCGCCGACTAGATTCTGAGCGTCCCCAAGCTCCGTTTGTTCAAGATGCGACGTGGTGCTGGACATAGTTTTGCACCGCTGAAAAAGAAACCAAGTTGGGTAAATCGGAAAGGCTGACCTGCACGCCGAATTCTTCCTGCACAACGGAGATCAGCGTCACCGAAGCCAGGGAATGCCACTCCGGTACGGATTCGATGCTCGCTCTGCGAATTTGTTCTTCGTTTAAATCGGGAAATACGGACGAAAAGCAGCGCACCAAGCGATGTTCGAGATTTTGTGTTTGCTCGAGATTATGCATTTACGGCCGCCTTTGCCTGGTGGAACAGAGGTGGACATTTTTCCGAGAAACCGGATCGCGAGACGCGAACCTCGCCGGTAAGCGGAGCGCTGGTTATGCTTGCGAGAAAATCCTGAGTGGGTTTATTGCGATCCGTGGGTTGGTAGTCAAAGGTAATTTCTTGCAGATCGAAATTTTCGAACAGCCAACTGAGACACTGATGCTCGATGCGCCGGGAAAAGGCGCGGCAACTCATCACCCAGGAATTAATCTCGGCCGCGTTGCCGTGCATTCTCCCGAGCAGGACAGCAATTTTTCCGAGCGCACCAAATTTGTCCTCGTAGCTGACGGTCATTAAAAATGTGGCGGGATCGTTGAAATACGCCGTCCACGAACTCTCGCTCAGACGCTTGCCGTTCAAGTTGAACTGATTCGTCTTGTTGATCAGTTCGAAGGCTCGCTGGTCTTCTTTCTCTCTACCAAAAGCAATGGTGACGCTAGCTTGAGCGTCTTGAAGAAAACTATCGAGCGAGGTTCCTTCGCCGTTCGACGAGTGCTGCAGCGCGGCGGCCGCCCGGATGCTGTCCAAGCGAATGGAATCTTCTTCGGAAACAATTGCCTTTCCAAAGGCATCGCGCAAATGCCGGAGCATTTCCCAGAACGCCTGATAATCATTCTTGGGGAATACAAGGCATTCCATGTCGGGGAAAACAGCTTTGACTTCCGCGACCTCCATCGGACTATCGTCGATGAAAACCACACTGTCCGCAGCGATGTTCCAGGTTTTGAGGATGCGGCGCACGGATTCCGATTTTGGCCCCCAATGAACTTCGATCGGATACAGCGATTGCTTGTCGATTAATAGATCTTCTCTTTCGAAGGCTTGTTGCACCAGCGCAGGCTCATTCTTGCTGGCGACAGCCGTCAAAACGCCTGCGCTTGCGAGCGACGCGAGGAACTGCTGGTAAAGGCCGTGAATGTGAGTCTTGTGGTCGAGATGCCACGAAATTCCGTCGACTCCATTCTCGCCCAGGATTCCCGACCATAGTGTGTCATCCAGGTCTGTGATCAGACCCTTCTTGGGAATTGGAGTCCGAATAAGGTCGGCCAGCACCTCGGCAAGCGCGGTCGCATGCGATAGCTGGTACGGGAAGCCGGCGAGAATCTCTGAGCGAATATCAAAACGTGTGGCTGGCGGTGAGATTTCGTCCAAATGAGACGTACCGGCGATGCGTATGCGCGCGTGCCGCGCAAGCGAAGCGGCGAAGCTGCCGGTCGCCTGGCGCAATTCGAGTTCGTAAGCAGAGGCTTGTTGGCTACGAGTCGTGAAGAGTGGGGGCAGCGGGAGCGTGGGCAGCGAAATATAAACAGGAAGGGAAGCCGCCGCGCTTCGAATCGCTTTCTCGAGACGAGTGAGCATACGGTGCGCGGATTTCACAATGTCGGGCAGATCCGTAACGCGCCAACCGCCAAGATTGCGAACGCCGAGCCGAAGGTCCAGATCTTGCCACTCCATTACGACGACTAAGACATCGACATCGCGATTTGCGGAACGGAGACCCTCGATATTGCCGGCCATGTCTCCGAAAAGCCCGGTGGTCACATCGACGCGTTCGAAAGGCGATCGCTCGCGCAAGGCCGCCGCGAGAAACGTCTCGAGATGCAGAGGTGTGAATCCACAGGCCAGGGAGATCCTGAGAAGAGGAGCGTTCTCCGGCAAGGGACGTCTGATAATGGCTAAAGCGTCGATCAGTTTCACGGTGGACCTGCCGAGAGTGCCCCGCGGAGGAAAATCATGTCAGAAACGTCCTTTTGATGGGCTGTGCTGGGGAGCCAGGGCGGGTAATCGAATACAAAGTTGAGAAAACAGGATGGGCTGGAAGCCACTACCGTGAAAACGAAACTGCGGATCAGCTCTGAAAGACTGATCGTTTGTCATCTTACCATGTTTCGTCGCCATGATATTGCGCTTGCCGCTCAAACAACGTCCAAATACATGGAGGAAATTGGTTCCGGCACGGGTTCACCGTTAAAGACTGTCAAATAGCAATGTAGCGTTCGTGGCGAACTGCGGAAGCGGGCTGCGCGGAAAGGCGCGATATCCGCGTAACCAAGGCACGGGAGGAGAGCGATCTGGGCCCCAGCCTGGGTGCCCCGACGAAGCAATTTTTCGACCAGGGCCAGGCGTTCTCCGTTTTCCAGTGTTCCCCACAACACATCTTCTACGAGCAGGCACTTTGTTCTTTGCGGATTCGCGGCGTGCATAAGGTAGCCGATTAACATTCCCGCTTTGTCGCCTGAGCAGTGATGTGCAAACACTCCATCGTGCCTCTTCAGTTGCCACCGCGCTTCGTCTTCTGTCCAGACACGCTTGAGAGGTGTTTCGTCCGCAGTGAAGCGGGCGGCCTTGCGGAATTCTTCAACGAGGTTCTGCGAATCGTCCGAATCGTCAGGGCCAGAAATCGCATGCTTTGGTTGCAGGAGGCGCATTAAATAGTGGACAGAAAAAATGCGTTGGGTCGGGAGTTTCAGCAGACGGCAGCATCCGAGGATCATGCCGTTCATCGGCTCCCCTTCGACGCAGTAGTTCACCATGCCGTCGTAGCCGGCAGATTGCGTCCGTTTAACCAGTTCGCTCCAGAGAACCACGCCGTAACCTCGCTTTTTGTATTCGCTCGAGACCGAAAGCAGCGTGCAGAGCACTACGCGCAGTTCGCGCCCCTTGTATCGGATGGTTCGCGGAAACCCTGCTACAAAGGCGCACGGGTTTTCGTCTTGGTAGAGAGTCGGGGCCAGCGAATAGCTCGAACCAGGGTAGCTTAGGCATGAGGCGATAAATTCGGGGGTGTAGAAAAGACCCTGTTTGCCGTTTTCCTGCCACGATTCTTGAACCAGGGCTGCAACCTGAGTGAAATCACCGCGGAAATCCTCAATCTGGACAGACGGACTCTGCGAGGTTGTGGGTGTTTCAACCTTCAATTTTGTTACCTTTCATTCATCCGATTTTGAGCCACCCTTTTAGATGCAGGGAAGGTAGGACATGGTGGCGAAGGCAATGCAGCACGCGACCAGTGGGCACTGTTACGTATCAAAGCATCAGAGTATGTGGCATCACAGCATCCGGCATCAGAGTATCTGGCAGCAGTAGTGAGCGTCGGAATATCGATCATCGGCGGATCAGGGGATCCGCAGGAGTCTATCGGCTGCGTTATGGCACTGTTCAGCATCATCATTACGTCGCACAACCAGGCGAATTTTATTCGGGACGCCGTGGACTCCGCGCTAGCGCAAGTGCATGGGTCCAAGGAAATAATTGTAGTGGACGATGCGTCGAGCGACGGTTCGCCAGCAATTCTCGAGGAGTACGTCAGCACAGTTCGCTTAATCAAGCTTCAAAACAATGTTGGCGCCGGCAGCGCTCGGAACGTCGGTATCGAAGCAGCGCACGGAGAATTTTTGGTTTTCCTCGATGGAGATGACGTTTTATTGCCATGGGCGTTGGATGTATACGGGCGGATTCTCGCTAGTGAACGCGCTCAAATCATCCTGAGTACAATGCTGTGGTTCGAGCGCCAAGCTCCAAAATCCAGTGAACGTACGCCGGAGCAGATCCACGTAGTTGCGTACGACACGCTATTGGAGAAGGATAGGCCTTACCGCGCAAGCGCCAGCGCTCTGGTCATCAACCGCGATGTCTTCACGAAGGTGCAGGGATGGACCAATGACGCTTTCCCAATGGACGACTTGGATGCGTTGATAAAACTATTTCATTCGGGTCGAACCGTGCAGGTTCTTGCGCCTCCCACGGTTTGCTATCGGATCCACACGGCG
>Ga0210410_10004854_pt1 | contig 11763 bp, 7 predicted proteins | sample IncBWC4MmetaG_FD_161058 | JGI IMG/M metagenome (GOLD analysis project Ga0210410, IMG submission 161058) | Forest soil microbial communities from Barre Woods Harvard Forest LTER site, Petersham, Massachusetts, United States - Inc-BW-C-4-M | ecosystem: Environmental > Terrestrial > Soil >... | reverse complement strand
CCCATCGCAAAGGCTGCAGAGAACGGGTATCCCTTCACACTGGCGCTGGCGCCAGTCAGCAGGATCGCACCACGGCCATGCGGTATCATTCGCCGTACTGCCTGCTGGACAACGAGGAACCCGCCATAAGCTGACACTTCGACCGCCTTTCGCACGGCTTCCGGATCGAGCTCGGCGATCGGGCCGTGCGCCCGTGCACTGGCGTTGTACAACACGACATCGGCCTCCCCGAGCCGTGCGTCCGCCTCTTCGAACAAGCGAGCGACCGCAGCAGGGTCAGTCGCATCCACGACAAAAGTTTGTGCGCCAGTCTCGGCGGCGAGCGCCGCCAGTTTATCCACATTGCGCGCCGCTAGGCCGACCCTCAGACCAGCCGTCGCCAAACCACGAGCGACCGATGCGCTGATGCCGGGACCTGCGCCGACGATCAGGGCGGAGCGATAAGGAATGTCCATCATGACTGCCTCTTCAAGTTGGTTTTCAAACGGTAGAGCGTTGTAAGCGATCGGCCCGCTCACGGTGCGAGCGTCGCGTCCAATGTGATTTTGGTGTTCAGGAGCTTGGATACGGGACAGCCCGCCTTCGCTTTGGCGGCGAGCTCTTTGAACTTCACCTGGTCTGCCCCCGGGATCTTGGCAGTGAGGGTCAGATGAACGGCGGTGATGGCGAATCCGTCCCCGACCTTATCCAGCGTGACTTCGGCCTTGGTTTCCATGTGCTCGGCCGTCAGCTGGGCTTCACCGAGAATGAGCGACAGCGCCATCGTAAAACAGCCGGCGTGGGCCGCGCCGATCAGCTCTTCCGGGTTCGTGCCGGCCTTGCCCTCGAAGCGGCTGGCGAAACCGTATGGATATTTTGTCGAGCGCGCCGCTCTTTGTCGAGATGGCGCCCTTGCCGTCCTTGATGCCGCCTTCCCAGACGGCCCCTCCAAACGTCATCATTTTCATCACCCTGCAAAGATATGTAGTAGCGCCGACCTATCGCTAGGTAGGGGTAATTACCTGCATCGTCAACACCCCGTATACGGTTCCAGGTCGCAATTCCATCCGCTTGACACTCGCGAGGACGGTCCCATCTGTCAGCGTGACAAATGAGTGCAATTACCCCTATGAAGGAAAGGCTTGTGCGATGAGAAAAGAGATGAGGACTCTCCTCGCGGCCACGGCGCTCGCCGTTTCGGGGGTGGTGGCGGCCCAGGCGGCGGATATAGCGACCATGACCCCTCACGCGACGAAGTTCGACAAGGACAGCTCCGCCCTGGTCTACTACACCACTGCGCCCGATGGCTTCCACGTGGTGGTGACGACCCAGCAGGGCCTGACCGACCAGGCGGCGGTCGCGCGGTTCGAAACGGTGTTGGCGGCGGGGCAATCGGCGGCGGTCTCGATTCCGCGCGCCGCGGGCGAACCGCCGGCGCGCATCGTGCTCAGCAACGCCGGCAACCACCTGCACATCGCCAAGCCGAACATCGCCGTTTCCACCCGGTGACTTCCGGATTGAGCCTCCCAACCAATTCGTCACCTTCCCGGGCTTCGGCGCTCCGAAGGCACCGATGAGATTGGAAGCTAACTAACTAACAGGGTGGCACCACTCGCCCTGTACGACGAAAGGGGGGAGTAGTTATGGCCAGCCAGCAGCTGAAGCATGTGAACGAGCTCTACGCGTCCATTAAAGAAACGGCTGTCGAAGTCCGACATTGATTTGGCAACGAGACGGGACATCGCGGAGAACCTGCTTTTGGCGGCCCATCGAGTCCGAGGCGGTCACCCACGCTGAAGTGGAAGGACCAGGCGATCGAGGAGATCGCCCCGTTTCCTCCGCTGGAGAGTCCAGCTCCGTCCCCGAGACAAGGCCATGGCTCGGTAGTCAGTGTGAAACCTACTCGGCGGGTTTGGCTGACAGCTCCGAGGCAAGAACGGGCGGCTTGCGTCGGCTGCCGAACAGCCCGCGTATGACGACGTAGAAGAGCGGCGTGAAGATGAGACCAAACCCGGTGACCCCGAGCATGCCGAAGAAGACGGCGGTACCGAGCGACTGGCGCATTTCGGCGCCGGCCCCGGTGGCGATCGCCAGTGGCACGACGCCGAAGATGAAGGCGAAAGATGTCATCAGGATCGGCCGCAGTCGCGTGCGCGACGCCTGCACGGCAGCGTCGAACCGGCTCTTGCCTTCGTCTTCGGCTTGGCGGGCGAACTCGACGATCAGAATCGCATTCTTGGCGGCAAGGCCGACCAGCACCACGAACCCGACTTGCGCCAGGATGTTGACGTCCATCCCGCGCAACAGAAGCCCGCTGACCGCGGCCAGCAGGCACATCGGCACGATCAGGATGACTGCAAGCGGCAGGCTCCAGCTCTCGTATTGCGCCGCCAACACGAGAAACACGAAAACTATCGAGGCGCCGAAGACGAGCAGCCCGGTGTTGCCGGCGAGCTTTTGCTGGTAGGCGAGATCGGTCCAGTCGAAGCCAAACCCGTCCGGAAGCCGATCGGCGGCCAGCTTCTCCATCGCGGCTAGGGCATAGCCGGTGGAGTAACCCGGCAGCGTGCTCCCCTGGACTTCTGCGGCGGGATAAAGATTGTAGCGCGGCACGCGGTAAGGCCCGGTGATGTCGCGGAACTGGGCGACCGAGCCGATCGGCACCATCTGGCCCCTGTCGTTGCGGGTCTTCAGATTAACGATGTCATGGATCTCGTCGCGGAACGGCGCATCGGCTTGCGCCGTCACCCGGTAGGTACGGCCGAGATAGTTGAAGTCGTTGACGTAGGCCGAGCCGAGATAGACCTGCAACGTCTCGAAAACGCGGTTAGCCGGAACCTCGAGCATCTCCGCACGCACTCGATCGATATCGGCATAGACCTTGGGGGTGCGCGTGTTGAACAGCGAGAAGACGCCGACGAGACCGGGGATCTGATTGGCCGCAGTCACGACTTCCTGCGTCGCCGTTTCGAGCGCCGGCAGACCGCGGCCGCGCTTGTCCTGCACCATCATCTTGAAGCCGCCGGCGGTGCCGATGCCGCGCACCGGCGGCGGCGAGATCGTGATGATGAAGGCATCCTGAACTTCGGCCAGCTGCTTGCGCAGATCGGCCATGATTACCTCTGCGCTCAGTCCCTTGGCGGCGCGTTCCTGGAACGGCTGTAGCGGCGAGAAAATGGCGCCGGCATTCGGCGCGTTGGTGAAAGTCGCCCCGTCGAACCCGGCGAAAGGCACAACGTGCGCCACTCCAGGCGTGTCGAGCAGGATCTTGGCACTGCGTCGTACGACGGCATCGGTGCGGGCGAGCGAGGCGCCGGGCGGCAGCTGCACGACCGTGATCAAATATCCCTGGTCCTGGTTCGGGATAAAGCCGGTGGGCGCGCGGACGAACTGCCAGGCAGTCAGCCCGATGAGCCCGGCGTAGACGACCAGGGCCAACACCGCGACGCGCAGCAACCGCCGGGTCAATGAGCCGTAGCCGGCCGCCAATTTGTCGAAGGCGTAGTTGAAGCCGCCGAAAAAGGCGGTGATGGGACGGGTCAGCACCGATCCGCGGCCGGCGTGCTCCTGATGCGGCTTGAAGAGGAGCGCGCAGAGCGCCGGGCTCAGGGTCAGCGAGCACAGGCAGGAGATGATCGTCGCCGAAGCGATCGTCACCGCAAATTGCCGAAAGAACTGGCCCGAGATCCCGGGGATGAAGGCCGCCGGGATGAACACTGCCGACAGAACCAGAGCGATCGCGATCAGCGCGCCGCCGACCTCGTCCATCGTGCGGTGCGCCGCCTCTTTCGGATTCATGCCAAGCCGCAAATTGCGCTCGACATTCTCGACAACGACGATCGCGTCATCGACGACGATGCCGATCGCCAGCACGAGCCCAAACAGCGAGAGATTGTTGAGTGAAAAGCCGAAGGCGGTGAGCACCGCAAAGGTGCCGATCAGCGACACCGGGATCGCCACGATCGGGATGATCGAGGCACGCCAAGTCTGCAGGAAAAGAATGACGACGATGACGACGAGGATCACCGCCTCGAAGATCGTCTTCTGCACTTCGCGGACCGATTCGGCGATGAACTCGGTCGGGTTGTAAACGATGTCGTATTGAAGGCCGCTCGGGAAACTGCGCGCCAGCTCCCGGATTGTCGCCTTGATGCGATCGGCCGTCGCCAGCGCATTCGAGCCGGGACGCTGGAAGATCAGCAGCGGCACGGCCGAGCGCTCGTCGAGATAGCCATTGGCGCTGTAATCCTGCGCGCCGAGCTCGACGCGGCCGACATCGCGGATGCGCGTGACCCGCCCGTTCGGATCGTTCCTGACAACGATGTTGGCGAACTGCCGCGGGTCGGCGAGGCGCCCCAACGTCTCGACATTCAGCTGAAAGGCGCCCGGGCTCGCGGTCGGCGGCTGATTGAGGACGCCTGAGGCGACCTGGACGTTCTGCGCCTGAAGCGCAGCCACGACCTCGCCGGCGGTCAAATTGCGCGCCGCAACCTTGTCGGGGTCGAGCCAGATCCGCATCGCATAATCGCGCGCGCCGAAGATCCTGACGTCACCGACACCGTCGAGCCGCGCCAGCACATCTTTAACCTGAAGCGTCGCGTAGTTCGAAATATAGAGCTGGTCGCGCGACCCGTCCGGCGAGCTGAGGTGGATCACCATCAGCATGTCGGGCGAGTTCTTTTTCACCGTGATGCCGAGCCGTCGCACCTCTTCGGGCAATTTCGGCTCAGCTATCGAGACGCGGTTCTGGACGAGGACCTGTGAGATATCGAGGTCGGTGCCGAGCGCGAAGGTGATGGTGAGCTGCAGGTTGCCGTCGGCCGTCGCCTGACTGTTCATATAGAGCATGTTCTCGACGCCGTTGATTTCCTGCTCGAGCGGCGTCGACACGGTATCGCTGACGACTTCAGCGGAAGCGCCGGGATAGCTGGCGGTCACGACAATCGTGGGCGGCGCGATCTCCGGATACTGGGCGACCGGAAGCGTAAAATAGGCCGCTGCGCCGACGATAATGACAAAGACCGACAGAACGGTCGCAAAGATCGGCCGGTCGACAAAGAAATGCGACATGTTCATAGCGGCTGTCCGCTCAATGCCGGGCGGCGGTCTCGATCTGCCCCGGTTGCGGCGTGACCTTGCCGCCGGGCCGCGCTCGCACGAGCCCGTTGATGATGACACGATCGCTCGGTTCGAGGCCGGAGCGGATGATACGGAGGCCGTCCTCGGTCATCGGCCCTGGCCGCACGACCTTTGGCTCGACGGTGCCGTCCTCCTTCACGGTCATCACCACCTTGCGCGATTGATCGGTCACGACGGCGCCGTCGGGGATCAGGATCGCGACGTGCTGCTGCGAGGCCGGGATGCGGATCCGCCCGAATTGCCCGGGAGTAACGAAATAGCCGGGATTCGCGAAGGTGGCCCGCGCGCGGATCGTTCCAGCGCCGCGGTCCACCTGATTGTCGAGGAAGCTGAGCTGCCCTTTCCACGGCCATTCCGTCTCGTCGGTCAAGTGCGCATAGACCGGTGGTGCCGTGTCTCGCGCTTCGGTCAGCATGCCGGCGGCGGTGGCCCGCTGATAGGCGAGATAGTCGCCCTCGCTCATGTCGAAATAAAAGTAGATCGGGTCGAGCGACACGATCGTGGTCATGGCCGGGGTCGTCGCGCTGTCGCTGCCGCTGACGAGGTTTCCGACGCTGACCTGGTGATTGCTGATTCGCCCGGTGAGGGGCGCCGTGATCCGGGTAAACCCGACATTGAGCTCGGCAGAGCGGATTGCAGCCTTGGCAGATTCGACGGCGGCGGTCGCGACCTTCAAGTCCGATAAGCGCTGGTCGTAGGTACTAGCCGGCTCAAAATCCTTCTTGCGCAGTTCGGCGGTGCGCTCGAGCTGCCGAGTTGCCAGCTCAACCTGCGCATTTCCCTGCGCCAGCTGCGCTCGCGCGGCGGCGAGCGTCGCTTCATAGGGCCGCGGATCGATGACGAACAACAAGTCGCCCTCTTTGATGAGCTGTCCGTCCTCGAAATGGATCTCCGTTAGATAGCCGCTGACCCGCGCGCGGATCTCGACATATTCCTTGGCGGCGAACTGCCCGGTGTACTCATCCCACTCGACGAGCTCGCGCTGGACCGGCTGGCTCACCGTCACCGCCGGCGGCGCGGGAGGCGCATCCGCCGCGGAGCCCGGTGTCAGGTCAGCCAATCCGAAAACAAGGATTAGCGCCGTCAGACGCAGAAAAACGATTGCCGGATGTTGTGCCATCGGACACCTTAAAGACCAGGGGGCACGTTTATTCTAGTCGGATCAGGCGCGGGATTGGTATTATTCACAAGTGCGAACGGCGGTCAGGAAGACCAGTGCGTCAGAGCGCCGCCATGCCTCCCCGGGCCGAGCAGAGTGACGGCACTGCTCGCCGACGCTCAATGCATGTATGCGAGGGCTACCAAGTTTCTCGCCGTCGCTCAACTGCCCTGGTTATCAGGGACGAGTTGCTACGCCCTGCGGCTCATAATGGGGGTGCCTAAACCGCGGGATCGAGAAGACGCTCGCGCGGCGGTTAGATCGCGGTCCTGGCGGAGCGGAGGCTGACAGCGACGACGTGATAGACGGATCGGCATCACTAACCGCGCAATGAACGCTGTTGCGCGTTTCCGGTGGCTGTCGCGATCGCCGGTGTCGAAGATTTGAACGATTGGATTGGCCGATTAGGGCTTTGCCATTTCGCGGTCGGCAACTCGTGGACCAACATTTTGCGATACGATCGGTACCACGGAACCAACCTGCGGAGCGGAAGATGCAGTCCTCGATTTGTAGAACTTTACCAAGGCTCCCCCGGCCGCGACCAAAAGACCGGCGATAGCCGACGCGGTCGCCAGATCGAGCGGCCCGAGAGGCCATTTCGAGACATACATCAGCACCGTCGCCAGAAGCGCCGTTATTGCACCAGTCGCGACATGGGATGCATCCATTGTTCAACCCTCCAAATACAGCGCACAGCTGCGCCTGGCCCAAGGTGCAGTCCGCGGCCGCTTTTCATGACAGCTCCGATCAAAGTCGGCGCGAGCGAGCTTACAGAGAATCGGCTCGCAGACTGTTACGACCATTAGATTAGCACGATCGGACCTCGGTAACTGTGAAATGGATCACACACCAAGAATGTAGGGCAGTTCGGGGTGCTTCGGCGACATGACGAGGCGCGAAATGCTTCCTCGTCCTCTCCTCGGCGATCCAGTAGCGGCGTCGCCTCCCTTGCGCGCCAGCGCGGACAGCAGCGCGATGCTCACGACCAACGCAGCGCCCCGCTTATTATGGCATATCGGAACGGTACCGGCGCTGTCGGTCAATGAGCCAGAAGCCTGGAAACACCATCGCCCTGCGAGGAAAGCATCCGATGAGCGAATGAAATCCGTGTTGGCAGCAAAGGGTTTGCGGAGGCGCTTATCCCGTCCGCCGGGAGTGCACTGCGAGGGCGGGGGACAGCGCGGGATCCGCTGAGCCGCCAGGTGATCGAGACAAGCTTGCCGGGGCAAGCCCATCCTCCCCTGGCTGTCACTAGGCTGTTGGACCCGCTTCAGGACGAACAAATCCTCTCCATACTACTGTTGTTTATGTCGTCTACCTCGGTCTCCATCCGCTGGAGGGCCTGGCAGTGAATTCCAAGGCTGTAGACGAAACCGCCGCTTCGCGGCGTCCCCGCGCGGATGGAGAAGTGCGAGATCTAGTATCAGTCCCCGGCGACGGTCCGGTGCGTAACTGAAAGTCGGGGCGGCGCACGCAAGGTCTGGTAGATGACGCAGAACCGCTCGGTCAGCTCGACGAGACGCCGCACGGTCGCCGCGTCGGCGTCGGTGTCCAACTCGAAGGTCAGCGCGATATCGGTGACTCCGACCGGCGCTTCGCGATCCACGCCGAGCGTGCCGCGCGCGTCCCAATGGCCCTCCGCGAACACGCGTCCCCCGCGGAGCTTCACGCCCATCGCGGTGGCGACGGCGCTGACTGTCACGCCGGCACAGGCGACCAGCGCCTCCAGCAGCATATCCGCGGAGCAGGCCAAGCTCCCGTCGCCGCCGGTGGCCGGATGCAGGCCGGCGTCAGTCTCACCGCCCCAGGAATGGACGCGGCAAGCGACGCGATCCGGGTCGAGTATGGCTTCGGCACGGGTCGGCGTGCGCGCGGTTTCCGGCTGCTCCCGATACTGCTTCTTCAACGGCGCCTGCAGCGCGCGCAGTTCATTTGCGTCCATCGTGTCTTGATCCCGTTGCTGCGGCCATAATCGCTAACGGTGTAGGTTCCACAGGCGGCCGGAGCAAGAGGGAACAGATGCCAAAGCAAATCCGCCTGAATGCCTTCGACATGAACTGTGTCGGGCATCAGTCGCCAGGGTTGTGGACGCATCCGCGCGACCACGCCGATCGCTACAACACGCTCGATTACTGGGTCGGGCTGGCAAAACTCCTCGAGCGCGGCAAATTCGACGCGCTGTTCCTGGCCGATGTGCTCGGCGTCTACGACGTGTACCGCGGGTCACCCGACGCGGCGATCGCGAACGCGGTACAGGTGCCGGTGAACGATCCGCTGCTGCTGGTTCCCGTGATGGCGTACGTCACCCGAAATCTGGGCTTCGGTGTTACCTGCGCGGTCTCGTACGAACATCCGTACACGTTGGCGCGCCGGTTTTCGACGCTCGATCATCTGACCGGCGGGCGCATCGGTTGGAATGTGGTCACCGGATATCTGAACAGCGCCGCCAAGGGCATGGGGCTTGCGCGACAGCCGGAGCACGACACGCGCTACGAAATCGCCGAAGAATACATGCAGGTCGTCTACAAGCTGTGGGAGGGCAGCTGGGAGGACGGGGCGGTGCTGCGCGATCGCGCGCAGAGCGTGTTCGCGCGGCCGGAGAAGGTCCATCGTATCCGGCACGACGACACCTATTTCCGGATCGAAGCGATCCACCTCTGCGAGCCCTCGCCACAGCGCACACCGCTGCTCTATCAGGCCGGTGCATCCTCGCGCGGACGCCAATTCGCGGCGACCCACGCCGAATGCGTGTTCATCAACGGGCCCTCGAAGCAGGTGATCGCGCCGATTGTCGCCGACATTCGCCGGCGGGCCGCGGTGGTAGGGCGCAACCCCGCCGAAGTTTTGATTTTCTCGATGATGACCGTGGTCACCGCGGAGACTTCCGAAGCCGCGCGAGCGAAGCTCGCGGATTACCAATCCTATGTGAGTGAAGAAGGCGCGCTGGTGCTAATGTCCGGCTGGACGGGAATCGATTTCGCGAAATATCGACCCGATGAACCGATCCTCCACAGCCGGCAGGACGCGCAGACTTCGGCGCTCGAAGCCTTCACCATTGCAGATCCGGATCGGGTATGGACGGTCCGGGAAATCGCCAAGCACGCCGCCGTCGGCGGTCGTGGGCCGGTAGTGGTCGGCTCACCCGAAGAGGTTGCAGATGAACTGATCGCCTGGGTCGAGGAAACCGGCGTGGACGGTTTCAACCTGGCTTACGCGGTAATGCCGGAGAGCTTCGCCGATTTTGTCGATCTGGTCGTGCCCGAACTGCAGAGGCGCGGGCGTTACAAATTGGATTACGCGCCGGGCACATTGCGCGAGAAGCTCTACGGACCCGGTCGCGCGCGGCTTGGTGCGGATCATCCAGCGGCAAGGTTCCGCGGCATTGCCGATCGACCCGACAGCCGATGAGTGGGCTGGGCAGCGCAGCCACGCCGCCGCGCCCGTCTATACGAGCGGCGTGTGCAGATCACTGCCGGCTCAAAGCTGGAGAGCAAGGGCGCCTTTTCCGTGAGGGCGGCGCCATTGCCTTTCACAGATGCTGTTACTGCCGCCGCGTTACAGCGACGGCATACCGAACTGCGGGAATAGGTCCCCGGTTCCCCAGGGGACGTTCTTGGCTATGTTCATCACTGTCGGATAGTCTGGGTACCAATTCGTAGCGGCCGTGGCCTTGCCGCCCCAACACAGCGCGAAGCCCCACTGGCCGTTGAGCTCCAGGACATTGCCTGAGCTCGCCAGCGACCCGCCCTTTTGACCGTAGAAGTTACCGCCGCCCTGATCGACCAGGGCGTCAAACCCGTAGCCCGCGCGCCCCATGCCGGCGGCGGTGAGAGCAGCTCCGTCGGACAGCATGCCGGTGATTGTCGCGCGTTTGAGTGCGGGATTGTCCTTCTGGTCGATCATGATGGCGATTAGGCGGGCGATGTCGGTTGGGGCACCCGTCAACCCGCCGCTTCCCTCCATGATCTCGAGCTGCTCCGTGCCGTATTCCGAGGGTACCAGCGGCCGATCGGGCGTCATCTCGCTCGGCCCGACCGGGATGTTGGGATCCTGATAGCGTGCTTCATCATTCGGCTGCGCGGAGATCAGGCTGGCCGCGCGACGAATGCGATGGATACCGAGCGGGTCGAACAGCGCGGCCTGGTAGGCGTCGATCGGCCAGCTCTTGCCGCGCAGATGCGCGACGACCCGACCCAGCAAGTGGTAGCCGCAATTGTTGTAGGCCTGCGAGCTTCCGGGCGTGGACACCATGCCGAGGCTCGCTATGTAAGAGTCGGTCATCGCCGCCGTGACTGGTAGACTGGCGGGATGCCCTGCCTGCACGAAGGCCTGCATCACCGCTGGACCGTCGTTGAACGCGCCAGGATTGAGCCCGCTCTTGTGCTCCAGCAGGTGCTGCACAGTAATATCGCCGAACCGCGAGTCCGAGGGCGACCCGCCGGACGGTGTCTTGAGCTGCAGAATATTCTGCAGCTTGTCGGAGAGCTTGAGCTTGCCCGACTCGATCAGCTGAAACACGGCAAGCGCGGTGACCGTCTTGGACACGCTCGCCATGCGGAAGAACGTCGTGGGCTGCACGACAGGCCAGTCAGGCTCCGCCATCGTGTAGCCGCGCGCATAGACCAGCTTTGTTCCATGGACGATGGCGAGCGAGGCGTGACGCACCGGGGAGTCCTGCATCGCCTGGCGGATCACATTGTCGATGTCGGTGTTCGCGACCGGTCCGGTGGCGTGAAACTGTTTGGTTACCGTGTTTTCACTCTGCACGAACAGCGCGGCAAAGCGCGCCGATGCCGCACTGCTGCCGGCCGCCTGCACACACACCGGGAAGAAGCTCTTCCCTGTCCAAGTGTTGAACTCGGTCTGATAGCCGTCCGGCGTCATATTGTGCCGCGCGACCCAGGGGCCGACCTCATTGCCGACGAAGAGCGACATGTATCGGTTGTCGCCGTCGAGCGTGACAAAAGCCGGCCGGCACCAGGCCGAGGTCTCGGCATTGAAACGCGCTTGGTAGATCGCGGCATCCTCTAGCAGACCGTCATTGTTCCACAAGACGTGATTGGTGTTGGGAACCCAGATTGCGGCAAACCCGGGATTGCTGGGGTCGCCGTAGGAGGCGGCCCAATGCAAGATCAGCCCTTCGCTCTTCGCCTTGGCGTTCATCCCCTGGATCGTGCCCAGGTCGCTCGCATCGCCCGAGTGAAGTCGATGGCGGGTCAGCGGAATCGGGTTTTGCGGCTGAAACACTGCCGCGAAGAGCGGATCGGAAAACGAGCCCGTGGCGGCGATCATCACCGGTCCGTAACCCAGCTTCGCCTGGTCATCGAAAACCTGCTGAAACTGGTCGGCGGTAAGCTTCGGCCAGTCGCGCTGCGCAACCACGACCGGCCGCTTGATCATGACAGCGGCATAGAGCGGAGCGGAAGTAGGGCCATAAATGCTGAGTGACAGGAAGCGATAACCCTGCTTCGCTGCATCATCACGGA
>Ga0210410_10004853_pt1 | contig 11765 bp, 13 predicted proteins | sample IncBWC4MmetaG_FD_161058 | JGI IMG/M metagenome (GOLD analysis project Ga0210410, IMG submission 161058) | Forest soil microbial communities from Barre Woods Harvard Forest LTER site, Petersham, Massachusetts, United States - Inc-BW-C-4-M | ecosystem: Environmental > Terrestrial > Soil >... | reverse complement strand
TTTACTCAAAACTGTCGATGCATTTTTACGTTGTTGCCCTGAAGGAACCGCAGTCATCTCGGTTACCAAAAGGCATCAACTAACGTCGAGGGTCGAACTCGGCTAGGCTTAACGTGGAAGCCGGAAGTAATGCCTCCGGGCTGGAGATTGCTCCCGATAAACGCGCTTCTCGTGAGCGATGGACTGGTAAACACAAGCCGACTTCCCATTACCAATCCGCCCAAACTTCCCATAACCCCGTTTCTGGGGTAGAGGACCCTCGGCGCTTTCGACCTAGCGACACTGCTCCTCCCCACCGGGCTATCAACAGCCGATTCACAATCTGCGGATGGTCACGGCGCGAGCGGAAAGTTTTCCAAGTAATTGCGCCACTCCCGGAGAAACTTCACGGTCGCCAGGGACAACTACTGCCCATTCAAGGTTTTCCTGGAACTCTCTATTGCGAATCTGCCACTGGCCGAAAGACGATGATTTTAGCTCACCAATTTGGAAGATGGACCAGTGCCGCACCAACGCCAATGCGGTGGCATCGTCAGGTAATGGCCCAGACAGAATGAAGTGGTTGTTCCCATGCACGAGGATGCCAACCATCGAAGTTTAACCCTCCAGGCGCGGATCGGGAACTGAGTAGCCAATTGCGAAATGGTAGACGACTTGTCCTAGCTCAGGGGACAGACTGAGATATCGATTCACTTCCTCATCAAAAAACGCTCCGATGCCTGTTGCTCGCAGGCCGAGAGCCTCGGAAGCAAGATACATTCGTTGACCAATAGCACCCGGCTCGAAATGCACGTATCGATATCCACGATCGCCGTAACTCCGTGCAGCATTCTCAAAATCACCGATCATGGAAAATGCCAGGCATGCGTTACCCGCCAGGTCTTGTCCCAAACTGAGAGCTGCCGCTACTAGTCGTTGGTCTCCTTGCTTGATTATTTCCAGCTCAGCGTGCTCCGGCCAGTAGCGGTAAACACCCCGCGCCAAGCCTTCAACGCGGTGAACGTAAAGATATAGTTGGACGAAACGAGTTGTAGCGAAATCAGCGAAGAGTGGCTCCTTTGTGCTTGAGAGGAGAGGCGCAAGTTGCGAGAGGGAGATCGACCCGTCCCCACCCTTGAAGTCAAGAGCGGAACGCCGCGTGCGAACGACGTCGCCGAAGCCGCGACTTGCGGAGACATGAGGCGGGAGGCTGATTTGGCCGCGGCCGGATGCCTTCGGCGGGCCAAGAGAGGGGATGATGGCTTCCGTACTGAGCTTCGTGGCCGCGTGAACTTTCTCGATCAGAGGAAAGGGTACTTGCTCCTCCGTCAGCCGGTTGGGGTGACCACCAAACAAAGTCATGTCGACTTGATTCAGCACCCTCACGGGGATAGATGGGCCATGAAGCCCGACGATCAACATCGGCCACTCATCACCACTGAGGTGACACAGTTCCGCGACTTTATCATCCGAGAAGTTGCCAAGCGCAAAGCTCTCGCAACCCAGAGATCGAGCAGCAAGTGCGAGTGACTGCCAGGCATGGCCAATGTCGTGCAAGCAGTAGCGGTAGGCCCGGTTTTGGTATTTCCAGGCTTCGCGCCAGGCGATGCTGGTCAGAACGAACACCAGTGGGGCGGAGGTGTCGACAAGTTTCCTGCCAATATCGCCTATGGCGCGTTGTTCCGCCATGTGGGATGAGGGACGATAATGATAGAGACCGTCGGACCAATCGACGAGGCCACGGGTGGAGAAGTGAAATTCGGTCGGGTGGAGGTTACCGGAAGAAGGATTCACGCGCAATGCGTAAGTATATCCGGTTGACGGCACTCGTTTGGAGGCGCTAATCGAGGCTGAATAAAACATCAACTGCGAAAGGAATCCAGCACCATCCATGGCTGAAGTATTTCCTGGTTTGCCCTCGAGTACTTCAAGAGCTGAAATCTGCGGAGCTGGCGGGTCGGCCGGCAAATCGAGGATGGGCACGCCCTCATAATGCCGGAACGGATTGGGCATTTTGGTCCAATCGAGATAGTGCTGAGTTCGCCGCAGCGATTCGACACTGTGCTTCGTCAACTCATGGTATTCGCGCCAGGTCATATAGGGTGAATCCCGAGGTGACCATTCTGGCAAAACGGACATGCGGGTATTGTCTGATATTAATTGTCAGCCAAAAGAGCGTATCAAACGAAAGGACTTCATTCCCCAGCGCGCGCATTCATGAGTCTGAGTGGTCCTGGATTTCCTCGAACCCCGTTTCTGGATAGCTTCCTGTTTGCCGACCATCCGGACACAACCACATCTTTCTTTTCCCAAGACCCGGTTCTAGATAACTTCTGAACCGCGCAAAGCCACCGTTGGTCAGCGTTACCGTTCTTTCTTCCTCGCCTCATATAGAGCAGCGGCCAAGTTCATTCCGTGCATCAAGACTCGTGGCTCGTCAGGCTGGTTCGCGCCGCAATCAGAGAACTTCAACGAGGACGAGGGAGACATCGTCCGAGGGTGGGCCTTTGCGCCACGCGTCGACGCGATCGAGGATGCCCTGCTTCATTTCGGCGAACGGCAAGAACGATGTCTCGCATACGAATTTCTGGACGCCTGGCACACCCAGCATTTCTCCGCGGGCGTCAAAGACGTCGGTGATGCCGTCGGTATAGAGCACCACGCGGTCGCCGGGATCGAGGTCCACGCGCAGCGTCCCTTGAGGATCCACCGCGTCGGGCAGGACGCCGAGGATCATGCTGCGCGATTCGAGCAGGCGCGGCTCCCGGCCTGCCCGCGCGATCATGGCCGGCGGGCTCGGCGGAACTACGGGATATGCCATTAACCCCGCGCGCGATTTGGGGCCGCGCCTGGCCCATGCTGCGCTTCCCATCGCGGGCAAGGGCGCATCGGACTGGGGCTATGCAATCGTGCCGGTGATTGGGCCGCTCATCGGTGGCGACCTCGCCGGCGTTTTTTTGCGAGCGATCGGCTCTTAGCGAACATACCTAAAGCGGAATCTGCTGAGCGCGATTTTCGGCAGGCATTAGGATCATGTTCATTTCAATAACGCGACGCGCGTCGCTCGAATACCCACAACTGAGTTATGATACTGTTCACAAAGTGGCTATTTATCTAGCGTGTTCCCATTTTCCCACCGATGCAAACCGCCGCCCATAATTCAGATCACCGGCAAGCCCTCGGTTGTTTCCCGAAGGGTCGCCTGTCACGCCACTGTCACGGTAGTCGTGGAAAAACGCTGAAAAACCTCGAACAAAAGTTGAATACGGAAGAGAAGTTGGCTCTCGCGCTACATCGCAGCTTGCTGATTCTCCTCGGAAAACTCCCGCTCCGGCAAATCGTGATTAAGCTACTCAAGTGGCTATCCCCGAATGCTTGTGGAGGTGGAGTGGAAATGATATAGCGGAACTCTCTCTGGGTAAGCCCTTCTCGACTGGGCGTGCAGCTCTTAGGAGGCGCCGTCATAAAAACGTACTAGCACTTCCGGCTTCCACTGTCACCAGTGCCCGCGATCTGGGCGTCTCCGTTGCCTTTCTTATCTCACGAGTTGGGCGGCGGAGTCCTCAACTCAAAAGAAGAGGTGAGTTGGATCGTTTTGTGCAGCGTCCGGTACAGAGGGCAGCGCATGGCGTAAAGGCCGTGCGTCCGCTCGACTGTCTCCCTCGCCGCTTCCGGCGCTTCCAGTCGCATGGTCACGTGAATGCGGCGAATGACGAGTACGCCATCCTCAGTTTCCACCTCCCCGGTTACATCCGCGGTCAATTTTCCGTTGCTGGCATCGATTTGGCGCGCTTCCAGCGCGCCTCCAAAAGTGCCCACCATTCAACCGGCGGTCGCCGAAATCACATAGTCAATGGTTGAGGAATGCGATTCCTTCAACTTTGCAGGGTCAACTTTGTAGTGTTCGGCGATTGCTCCGTGAACACTGTAAATCACCGGCTGGGACTCGCCTGGCAGATGCGCGATGCGAAGGGGCCCTTGCCGGCGCTCGATACGCGATTTTGAAACATAAACGACATCACCCATGATTTTCTCCTTCCAGAAGAATCGATTCGGCCGAATTTCGAATAGCTACTTGTGTTCAATAGCCCTCGGAGATCGTTTGAGGTCGAGGGGGAGTATCTGCAATTGCCATTTGAGCGGCACCGACGTAGGGGGATAGCAGATCGCCTTGTCACAGGCCTGATATTTTAACTCTCCGGTAATGGAAATTGTTTTCTGCGCTGAGACGAGCGAGCGGACTACATCCCCAGTCTTGGAAGGAGTCACAGTAACATCCTGGGTGATGCGGAACTTGCCCTCCAAAACCGGTACACGTTCCTGGATCGCTTCCAAATAGAGGATTTTGGAGTTCGGGTAAGTCACCTGAGAGAGTTCGATTCCCGAGCGTGCCTGCAGTTCCAACTGAATCGGCTTGTAGCCCTTTACCCCCGTAGAATAAACATGGACACCCGGCGGCAGCTCGATTTCAGCAGCCAAGGTCACGCGGCTGCCAGGGGCCACAGCGTGATCGGATTGTGTAAGGCTGAGCCGCAGATGAGGCGCTTCGACATTTTGGCCCACTTCCTCGGTCAGTTCAGGGAAAAGCTTCCCAATGACGTTGTTTGCTGTAAATCGGTCGGTGTACTTCGCTTCGAAATACTTTTCACGAATCACGCCACTCTCGTCTATGTAGAAAAATCCGGGGTACGCCATCCCTTTGGTCATACCTTTCGCTTCTGTGTTCAGCACCTTGAAGCTGCGAATGACCTCGGATTTCGGGTCAGCTAACAGCGGAAAGTCTATTGCGTGCCGCTCGGCGAAATCTTTCAGGATAGCTGGACTATCATAACTGATTGCCGCCAGCTTAAGTCCTTGCACCTCAAATCTCCTCTTTGCCGCTTGCAGCTGCACGAGCTGCGCCTTGCAGAAGGGTCACCAGTCGGCGGAGCGGAAGAACAGGATGACGGTGCCCTTTGGTCTTTTGAGCGTTTCGTTAGTGTGTTGATGGCCGAACTGATCCGGCAGCGCAAAAGCCGGCGCCTCCTGACCGATCTCCAGGCCGACCGACGGAGCCACCGCGTGATTCGTAGAAGCGTTATCCTGACCGCTCGCAACAGCAGACAATCCAGTCAAGAAAAGAACGGTAATCCCAATTTTCATCTTTGCTCCGGACCTGTTTGCCTTACGCGTTTATCGTTTTGGTGAACGTGAAAGTTTCTTCCTCCGCCACCAGGAAAATCGGCGGCCCGCCGGAGGAAATCTTCACAGCGTGAGCCAGCGCCTCCTTGCCGCCTTCAGACGCGGCGCATGCTTCCAGAGCCTGCATCGACGGGAAATAAACTTCCGCTATCCGGTAAAAGGGAGCAGGGCCTTGCGGTGAGCCGAGTATCTTGGTTGCGACCATCTTGGTCTTCCCGCCCAGCTTCGCGACGGCTAGCGGTACATGCTCTTCCTGATAGACCTTCTCGAAAGCATCGACATCTTTTGGGCGCGGATAGATCACTACAAGCTTCACGTCGGCCATTCTGTGCTCCTAACAAAAACAGGATTTGTGATATGCCAAACTGTGTTTCGACACCTCTCCATACCCAGGGTGACCATCCTCACGCGGAGATCGGAGGCCGGTCCCTCGTCGACTTCGAAGAATCCCAATTCAGTCTGATTGCCAAATAGAGGAAAGGTTTCACGCTAAATCAAAATCATAGGTGGCCCTCCCTTTATCACATTCTGCACTTCTGACGCCCCTCTTTATTGCCTGCAGGCTGAAACTCTTTGAATGGTTCGGAATCCCATTGTCAGGCCGATTCACGGACGATTCGGGACAAATGGGGACAACCATCAAGGGAAGCTCTGAATTTTCTGTGAATAGGGGAAGCCGCCTCGAGAATTGCACCAACAATTTCTCCGGCTTCCGGAATATCGATCCACGTGAGCGGGTGGTCCCCGCTATAGAAAAAACGCCACATCAATCCGAAAACACTCTCGCCGGACAGCGAGTCGACCAATTATTGGATCCCAACGGGGTTGGCGCCGAGAGTCCCTCTAGTGTCCTGTGGAGAGAGCCGATTTCGGAGGGCGCTCAAAAGAAGGCAGTGGTCGCGGATCGCGACACGATTTCATCCCAAGCGGCGGAAGAAGATTTGATTCATCGGATCCTCTCCGGACATAGAGAGCTGTTCATGGATCTCATCCGTCCCCACCAGCGGACGGTCTACGCGACTGTGTTTTCTTTGCTTGCGCATAAGGAAGATGCGGAGGACGTCACCCAAGATACGTTCGTGAAGGCGCTGGCCCGTTTACATCAGTTTCGCAAGGAATCGTCTTTCGGCACTTGGCTAGTCCAGATAGCGATCAATGAAGCGCGTATGCGGAATCGAAAACAATGGCGCGTGCCGATGATCTCGCTCACCCGTAACAAACATGATGAGGATGCACGTGTTCCGAAAGACTTCGAAGACTGGCGTGAGATTCCCTCGACAGTACGTGAGCGAGTGGAAGTACGCGAAGCCTTGGTCAAGGCGTTGGGATCGCTGGCGCAGCAGTACCGGGAGGCATTCGTGCTGCGCGATATACACGAGCTGAGCATTTCGGAAACATCCGCTACTTTGGGAATATCGCCCGGGGCTGTGAAGACCAGGCTTCGACGAGCCCGGTTGAAGCTGAGAGACGTGCTGGCCCAGAGGTTCGGGCAGGATGGCGGGTTAGGGAGGGCTTCGAAAGAAGTGAGGAAACCGTGGGAATAAGCTGCCAGGACGTCTGGAGAGATATTTCAGATTATATCGATGAGGATCTCAACCCCATCCAGCAAGCGGCCCTCGATCAGCATTTTGCGGAGTGCCTTCATTGCTCAGCACTCCTCGATAGTATGCGCAATGTAATTGCTCTCTATCGCGATGAACGCGTGCTGGCTCCGCCGGATGGTTTCCACGAGCGCCTGCATAAGAGGTTGAGAGAAGAGACGAATAGTTCGCGACGTTCCTTTTTGGTCTGGACATTGACCGCCGCTGCCTCATTACCACTGGGAATTGCATTGTTCTCCGCCGGGAGGCTAATCGTGCCGTCGCACGACCACCCGAGCCCCGCGAGCGGCCCAGAACCGCGCCAGGTTGCCGGAACAGTCGTAATCTCTGTGGATCGAGATGACAAGGTCTATCACATAGCTGGCTGCCCGCACCTGCAGGGCAAACCAAAATTCATCATCGTAGAAGAAGCGATTCGTGAGGGATACACCCCTTGCGTCTACTGTATCGGAAAGTCGCGGTCTAAGAAGAATAGCTAGTTTTTCCGACCTCACCAGTGAGACCCCAGCCTGCAGATTGCTACTGGTGTTGATGACCTCTGGTTGGCGTGCGGAACGCACTTCTCCTTCATCCTTTGGTTTTCGCAAATAAATAAATTGCATTCGCGGAAACTTTTCAGATGCTCGTGAGTCTCATTGGGCAAGTTAAAGGTTAGGGGGAGCCTTCAACGTGCCGGAAACAATTTCCGGGTCAGAAACTTGCGCTGGAACGATTCGAACCAAGAATCGTTCTGCCCAAGCTGAAATAATCAAAAGGAGAATTAAATGATTGAACCAAAGCACAGGAAACAAAGATCTCTACTTGGCAGTTCTCGTACAAAAGCCTTCCGCTTAATCCGGACAGGCTCCGCGCTTCTCCTATTCGCGGGCTCCGCCACGCCCTTTTATGGCCAGTCTCCCGAGGCGCTCAAGACTGCGGACAAGAAATCCCAACTGTCTCCGCAGGAGCAGAGCGTGCAGCGTGATCAAGCCTATGTGCGCCAACTTCTGCAGAGAGGGACCGCGGACGCAAAGATCGAAAGTGTTCTCCAACTATCGAGCCGGTTCGCCAGCTTCAACCCCACGGCCGACTTCCATGCGTATGCCCTCAGCCTCATTGCCAAAGAGAAGGCAGCCCTGAAGCAGTCAAAGCAGACTCAGCAAGCCAGCCTCGCTTCGCAAACGGCTCCTGTGGCTGCCGCCTCTGCCAGTTCTTCTGTCCTGGTCAGTGGGAATACCCTCGCCCCGTCGAATCCCGTCGGAATCAACAGCGTGAAGAGCTCTCAAGAAAGCAGCCGGGACAACGTTTCTGAGCCTGCTCCAACGAGCACTCCCGACAACAATCAGGAGGCAGCTCCGAATTCTTCTCCAGCGGCCTTCGCTGGCGGATTATTTCTTCCCGCCGCCTCTGTTCCTTCAAATACTGGTGGGGTTATTCAGCCTACTTCTGTGGGAGCCGTTTCGAAGTCCAATGGTGTGAGAGGTTCTGGCAGTTCCTCCGCTAACCAATCAGGTTCTGGTGGTTCCTCGTCGAACGAGTCCGGTAATTCAAACACATTCAACTCTGACCAAGGCCCTGGCCCGGGACCGATCGGTCCGGGACCCGGGTGCAACTTGTTGCCGGCGCCGCCCTCCGTTGGTGCCACAGTTCCGCTGACTTACTTCGGGCCGTCGCCTTCAGAGACCAATCCCAGCCTCGTCGGGCCCGTTCAATTACTGAAGTCCGGGACCGTTGACGCAGCGCGCGGGACCATTACTTTGCCGCTTTATTTGGGCCACATGAAGGGCAGCAAGAAGAACGTCTGGTACATCTTGACCGATGTGGACGATCCGAACGTGGCCGCCGAGTTAGGCCTGAACTTCTCCGCGAAACTTACCTTCGCCTCTAACGCGGCAAGGACGGCAACCCTTGCGGCGGATGGGACGCTCGTGTTTGATAAGGGCACCGTGGATTTCTCGCCAGTCCGCAGTATCGTTCCCGGGCCAGCAGGAGCCGAGTTTCCTCCGGTCTCTGCTCAACCCGGAGCGGTGGGTGATGCGGACTACAGTCCGTTTGTGCAAGTTACAAACGCCGGCGGGGTGATTTACAACGCGCCAATCGTGGCTTTCAACGTTGATGCCAGCCAAATCAGCTTCCCCGATGGCAATGTGGACTATACCAAGGTGCACGACGAAGTCGTGGCCATCGATCCGATCAATCAGACGGTGACCATAAATCTCATCAATGGGTTCAGCTTTGGCCGGCCCGTTTGGTACATCTCGATGGACACGAGCATCCCTCTGGGTGCCGCCATCGAACACAACACCTTCGCTCCTTTGATGGCGCAGCTTCATCTGGGAACCGATGACAGCTTCTCTAGCCCCATCGAGCGAATCTTCATCGGCACGAACGGCCCCGAATCAGGCGGGTGCAACAATCCGTTGCGGCAAGGTTTGTCCGCGGATCTAGCTGATGGTCACCGCCCCAACAACGTCCTCGGTGGAATCCCGACGATCGCGCTGGATTACAGCCCGGCCTGGGACGCCCAGCTATTTGAGTGGACAAAAGACGCAATAGACAACGGCTTCCGTGGCCAGGTTCGCGAAGAGTTCCAGATTCTTACCTTCGTGCAAGACGGCCTAATCACCGGCCCGGGCGGAATACCATTTGGGAGCTCCGGCTTCTCCATCAACTGCCCGATCGCTCAGCGGCTGGACTGACCACATAACCTCATCGTAGTTCCATCTAGCTTCCGGTTCCGACACTTTGTCGGAGCCGGAAGCCTTAGTTAGCCTGCTTAGCTGGCGTGATTTCGATGGATTTTCCCGGCAGATAGTCTTACCCGGACCACCTGAGAAAGTGGGTCATAAAAGCAATGGATACTGGTAACCAATACTTACCTATTGAAGAAATGCGAATGAAAGCGTTGCCGCACATAGAGTCCAGGACCTCCTTGGAGAGACTCGGAATCAATGTCTCGCGCTACGGACTTGTAATCACTCTGTTGCTGATTGGGATTCTTAAATTCACGGTCGGCGAGGCGCAAGGCATCCAGCCCTTGGTGGCGAACAGTCCGCTTATGTCCTGGCTCTATCGAATCTTCAGCCTTCAGGGCGTTTCCAATCTAATCGGATTGATCGAAATTGTCGTTGCCCTGCTTATGGCTCTGCGGCCGTTGTCAGCAAGGCTCTCTTTCATCGGAAGCACTGGTGCGATCATCACCTTCGTGCTTACGGTGAGTTTTCTCTTCTCGACTCCGGGAGCGTTCCAGTTCTCGCACGGATTCCCCTTGATGGGGGATGCGGGCCAATTCCTCATCAAGGATCTCGTTCTCTTGGGCGCATCCATCTGGACTGCGGCAGAAGCGCGCAGCGGAGGCTAGCTCAATCCCGATTGTCCCGGTACAGAAGTTGAAACCTTTCGGCGCCTCGCGACTCCTATTCAACGGACCGGACATCTTTGTCGGGACCTTCAAGTCCACCTCGAAATCGCAGCACGAGCAAGTTTGTTCAAACCCGGCGGCAAGTTCAGTGATCCACGAGGCGGACTGAGCGTCCGGATGGTGTTTGGCATCTCATTCTAATTGATAGGAGACTACTCAACATGACCAAGACGACCAAGGCTCTGCTGGCTGGGGCGGCGTTCGCGGGATTGCTCGGCGGGACCGCTCCAGCGATTAAGGCCTCAACTCTGCTCCCCTCGCTGAAGACTTCTTTCAGCGCTCTGGGGCAAAGCCAGGACGAGGACAAGAAAGACGACAAGAAGGTCAAGGAAAAGCACGCTTGTAAAGGCCAGAACTCCTGCAAGGGCAAGGGCGGATGCAAGACCGGTGACAACGGTTGCAAAGGCAAAAACTCTTGCAAGGGCAAGGGCGGTTGCGCGACCGATGGCTCCAAGCCACCCGCAGCGTAGTCTGGAACCAGCAACGATCCGGTAAGAGGGTTAGGAGAACGTCTCCTGGCCCTCCATCCGTCGGGAAGAGAGGGGAACGAATATGCCGGGAAATCGGTTTAACGGCTTTACAGATTATGGGATAGGGATTGGCCTGCGTGCTCCCCACTACGACCATATTCTCTCTCGCAAACCCGTTGTCGACTGGTTCGAAATCATCTCAGAGAATTTCATGATCGATGGTGGACGCCCCCTGCACATCCTGGATCAGATCCTGGAGCAATACAAAGTCGTACAGCACGGCGTCTCCATGTATTTCGGATCAGCCGAAAAGCCTGACCGCGAGCACCTCCGGCGGTTGAAGGAGTTGGTGAAGCGTACGAACACTCCGTGGCTCTCTGACCACCTCTGCTGGGGCAGCGTGGATGGAAGATATACCCACGACTTGCTGCCGATGCCATACACATTTGAAGCGGCGAAGCTCACGGCACAGAAGATTCGGGAGGTCCGGGACTTTCTCGAAATCCCGATCGCGGTCGAAAACGTCAGTAGCTATGCCGAATATCATGTCTCGGAGATGACCGAATGGGAGTTTCTGAACGAAGTCGTGGAACGCGCCGACTGCGGAATTCTTCTGGACGTGAACAATATATATGTTTCATCCCGGAACCACAGTTTCGATCCGCTGACATACATCAACAGCGTTCCTGCGGATCGTGTGGCGCAGATTCATATCGCCGGCCACTCAAAATTCCAGAAGTACATTTTGGACACACATGACCATCCGGTGATCGACCCCGTCTGGAAACTCTACGACAGGGCCATCCAGCGCGCCGGGCACACCGCGACACTTCTTGAATGGGACGATAGCATCCCTTCCTTTCAGGAAGTTCACAGGGAAGCCTTGAAGGCCAACCGCTTTCTTGAGAGCAAAACGCTGGCGGTGGCGGTATGAAGCTCCATGCTCTCCAGCGGGCCGTTGCCCGCGCCGTGATGCAACCCCTCACGTCGTCTGAACGCATGCAACGCAAGGCACCCGGCGGCGGACGCATGAGTGTTTACGCCGCCCGGTACATCAAGCCGAATGACCGTCTGACTTCCTTCGAACGCCTCGAAATTTACAATCGTCAATACTGGTTTCGTGTTCTCGCCAGC
>Ga0210410_10004852_pt1 | contig 11766 bp, 5 predicted proteins | sample IncBWC4MmetaG_FD_161058 | JGI IMG/M metagenome (GOLD analysis project Ga0210410, IMG submission 161058) | Forest soil microbial communities from Barre Woods Harvard Forest LTER site, Petersham, Massachusetts, United States - Inc-BW-C-4-M | ecosystem: Environmental > Terrestrial > Soil >... | reverse complement strand
CGACGACGCGTGGGACAGCCTCCGCAATTGCGAGCGGTCGCTCAAGTGGCACGGGCTGTATGAAAAATACCTGCTGAGTGCATACATTGGCATGAGTTCTGGAGAAGTGAGCCCAACCGATCTTAGGGCGTTGTTCGCCAAGGTTAACCCAAAACGCCTGCTTGCGGCGGGTGATGTAATTGCGGTCAAGGCCCAAACCATCACTCTGTTCCGTGGCATATCGGGTAAAGGTGAAATGCGAAACATCAGGGGCATGTCTTGGACCGACGACGTCAACATCGCGTGCCACTTTGCAAGACGATGGTGTAATTGCACCAACCCCAAGATTTGGGATTGGGCCAACGATCCTGCCGTCTACAGAGTGACGATTCCGATGAAGGACGTTCGCTGCTACACGGACGCCAAGGGGGAACGCGAGTACGTCCTTGACGTAGCCAAGCTGCCTGAGCTCCAGCGTATCGAGTTCCGGAATGGTGAGATTGAAGTGCGGGCACGCTTCTGGCGGTATGACGATTACTTGAAGCTGTACTGCATCGTGATCGATGCGGAGCGGGAGCTCGCCCACAGGGGATATGGGCCTGCGCCTGCTGAACGCGGAGGTTGCGACGGGGAAGCAATCTGACCGGATCAGGGAAAGTGCAAGCCTAGCGAAGACGTCAATGGATTCAACTATACAAGTCGAGCAGTTTGTGGACGCGAACACGGTGGCAGCACACTTGAAAGTCACGCGTCGGCAGGTTCTGGAGATGACGCGGAGCGGAATCCTACCCGGCTACCCGCTGGGAACGGGATCGAGTCGGAGAGTGTGGCGATACAAGTTGAGTGAGATCAACGCTTGGGTGACTGCTGCCGGGCGGAAGAAATCACCTGACCGGGCGTTGGGCCAGAGCACGAAAACAAGTACAATCCCTGCGGCAGTCCCCGAAGTAGCCAGAAGGGAAAAACCTAATGGCTAGAGAATCACGGGGATGGTTCAGAAGGAAGAAGGGTAAGCTGGTGTTTTGCTGCAACAACGCCAACGGCAACGAACGCTCGAAGGTTGTGGGGCCGAGCACCATGACTGACGAAGAGGGTTGGCTGGAAGTGGGTACGCTCGGCTTAAACAAGCTCGTCAACAAGCCAGACCCAGCGAAGGTCACCTTCGGCGAAGTGCTTCAACATTACCTCGTTTATGGTAAGAAAAAAACGGGCGAGGACAAGGCGCATTCCAGCAAGATCACGGATGGGCGAAACGCACGACTTTACCTTAGCCACTGGTCGCAACATGTGGCCAAGGACATCGAGCCGATGGAAATTCAAGAGTGGATCGACGGGCTGTCTAAAGGGCTGCGTGCCAAACTCAGGAACATGATGTCTGCGGTCTATAGCCACGGCCAGAAGTTCCGCATGATCCCACGGACCGAGGAGTCCAATCCGATGAAGTGGGTCAGCGCCACAACGGTCTCGGATTACGAGGCCGTCAGCCTTAGCCCGGAAGAGTCGTTCGCGATACTGGAACGGATCGGCGATCCTCTGGTACGTGTACTGCTCATCATGATAGCGGTCACTGCTATCCGCATCGGGGAAGCCCTCGGACTCAGGTGGTCGGACATTGATTGGAAGAAACTGAAGATCAACATCCGACGCGATTGGGTAGATGGCGAACTGGGGCGTCCGAAGTCAATGGCGTCTAAAGCCCCGGTGGAAATGCACGAGACGCTGGCTGCGTTATTGCTAGCATGGCGTCAGGAGACACCGTACAGCAAGGACCCGGACTTCTTGTTCCCGTCGTTCAAGCTGCACGGCAAGCAGCCCAGACTCGGTAGTATGATCGTGCAGGACTACATCAGACCTGCGGCTGTCAGTGCTGGAGTAATCCCTGAGGATTGCCCGAGGTTCGGGTTCCACAACCTGCGGCACGGGCTCTCCACCTTCCTGATCGACAACGGACATGACCCGGTGGTGGTGCAGCGTATGCTTCGTCAGTCGCATGTGGACATGACGATGCACTACGTGCACAACAGCCACAAGGCAAGGAACGCTCAAGCCCAGTTCATCGAGCGTTTCCTGCCGAACGGTGGTGCTGTGGCGGATGTGGAAGAGCAGCCAGACGATGAACGGGTTCCAGTACGGGTGCAGTGAATTGGCAGCAAATATGCAAGTGCTGTAAAATGAGAGAACGAGCGGGAGTAACTCAGTGGTAGAGTGCGACCTTGCCAAGGTCGAAGTCGCGGGTTCAAATCCCGTCTCCCGCTCCAGATTTATGCAACGAGAGCCCAGCGCCCGCGCGCGGGCTTTTTCATTTCCCCTTGGCGCGCCAGCCTTCGGGCCTGTAGACTTTTGTGCCGTATAACGCTAATTTAGGTACTAGGGCGCGGTACCCAAGTGGTAAGGGAGAGGTCTGCAAAACCTTTATGCGTCGGTTCGATTCCGACCCGCGCCTCCACCCTTTTGTTGCAGTTGTCTGACTGACTATGTTTAGCTGCCTCGCCACATCTCGTTCCGGTTGGGCGTCGATGGGGAAATAGGGCTATTTCGGAGCCAACGGCGGACAAAAAGCGGACAAGCTTTCCTCACTCAATACGCCGCACCCCGGCTTCGCGGAACTTTGCCAGCCACTGAGTTCGATGCCGGCGGTAATAGACGTCTCTGCCCGCACAGGGAATGGCCCGGCTCCACACACCGCGCCAGAAAATGCCGACTGGCCAGTTCCGGCCCGTTGTCGGAGCGGATCGCCATGGGCTGCCCGCGCTCGGCCACGATCGCATCCAATACGCGCGTCACTCGCCGACTGGCGAAACTGGTGTCCACTTCCAAGGCCAAACATTCCCTCGTGTACGCATTCATAGGCTCGCAGCCGTTCCCCGTAGGATTTCGTCAGTCCCCGCGCCGATCGGCGATGAATTCTCCTCGGCTTCTGCCGTAGAGGCCACCTTTCTTAGGGCGCCGGCCTCTGGGGGACATTCGTAGCCAAAGAAGAGTTTTTCAGCGGCCTGCTAGGTAAGTAAAACAGGGAGGGCAAGATGCCCTCCCTGGGAAAAGAACTCTAGCAGCTCTAGAATTCGAATTTCACGCTAAGCCGAGCGTAGAACGGACGGAGATAGCCAGGATTGGCGTTTCCGTTCACGGCCGACGGACCAATTCCGGTGGGCTTGCCAAAGTCGGCATTGGGAACGCCAGCCGAACGCTGTGCATTCTGGTCCACACGGAGCTGCGTCTTGTTGTTGGTCAGGTTGAACAGGTCAGCCGCCAAACGGAGCCTGGTCCCTTCCGTGATCCGGATAGGATAGTCCATGTGGTAGTCGACTTGGCCGAAGTCCTTGGTGCGTCCAAGCGCGCCACGGGCCGAAGTGCAGTTGACGGTATTGTCAGCGCAGAACGGGATTTCGCCGGCGTTCTGATACGCCGGATGCGCGAACAGGTTATTGATCGGGATGCCGGTCTGGAAGTGCACCGAGCTGCCCATGGTGAGACCCTTCAGGTGGTTCGGGAAGGTGTAGCTCACGAACCCGTTCGCCAGGTGACGAACGTCCTGGTTCAACACGCCGGGCACGAACTGCTGTCCCAGCAGGTTGAAATTCCCCTGAGTGAAGTCGAACAACGAGCTGATGTTCGGGTCATTCTGACCGTTGTCATTGCGGAACGAACCTTCGTAATTGCCCTGCAGCTTGGCAATCCGATAGTTCGCGCGCATCTGCCAACCCTTGGAGAACGACTTGTTGACTTCGAACTCCATGGCTTGGTACTTGCGGACGGGATTGACGAAGCCGTCCGGAATACCGTCGGCGCCGACTGTGCCCGTGATTTGGTTGCTGAGGGCATCGAAGGCGTTGGGAATGCAGAACGCATTGTTGCCGTTGGGCAGCACGACGGGATTCCCGTTGCTGTCGTAGGGCGGGAACACTCCGTGGAACGTCGGCGCAGTCGTCGAGTAGATGGTCTTGTTGGTCCCCGACGAAGTACAGCCGGCCGGTGCGTCGGCCGTGGCGCCCAAGGCAGGGTTGTGCGTCCAGGTGAGCTCCACCGGGTTCTTGAACAGATCCTGGCCCTTGCTGGGGTTGCTGATCACGTAGATCTGACCCAGGCCGGCCTGGAACGCTTCCGGCGACAGGGCAGCGTTGTCTTCAATGATGCGCGCGATGCGGCGATCCGTGTAACGCGCGCTGAAGATGACGCCCGAGTTGCCGAATTCGTGTTCAAAGCCAACCTGATACTCGTCGAGATACTCACTGCGCGTTCCCTTGCCGAAGGCCTCCAAATTAGCCTCCCCGGAGATACCGCCAAAGGAGGTTATGAAGTTGTTGGCCGGGCTGAAGTTGGAGAAGTTGAGCGTGCCGTCGGCGTTCTCCGCCACGTGGCCCGCTCCGTCGTTCGGCGCTGACCATATGCTCGTCGGGAAATCGAGCTCCGCGCTGAGCGAACGGATGGCGATATCCAGCGGCAGCGACTCGGTGTAGCGACCGAAGTTAGCCGTGACCTTGGTCTTGCGGTTGCCCCAAGGATCCACGCTGACTCCGACACGCGGCGACCAGTTGTCGTTGAACGTATAGGCTGTCTTTAGGCCTGCCACGTGCTGCTGTTCCCAGCGCAGGCCGGCGTTGATGGTCACATACTTGCTCAGGCTCCACGAATCCTGAGCGAACAGCGTGTGGTAGTTGGAGGTGGTCTTGAAGATCCGGTTTCCAAATTCCCCACGAGTCTGTTCCAGGTAGACGTCCGTGCCCCCGTCCGGACACGTGGCCTGGCCCGGGATGACCATTTCCGATACGCCACACAAGCCCCCATTGGCGCGGAGCTGGAATGTGGCGTTGGTGCCGTTGGCCACCAACACCTGTTGCAACGTTGCATCACCACCGACTATGGCTGCTTCAGCTGCGGTAAACGCGATATTCGGGCCCGACCGCGCCTTGGTACCGTCATAGTGCGAACGGTCGTACTTGTAGCCGAAACTGAGGCTGTGTTGTCCGAGGAAATTGAACGTCTTCTGGGTATCGAAGTTCAATCCGTAATTGTCCCCGGTGGTGTTTTCGTAGTAGCCCAGGCCCTGACGGTAGTATGCGCCGCGTAGTGGGTTGGTCTGAGCGGTACACAGCGCAGAGAAGTTTGGCGCGCCGCAGGGAGTCCTTTGCGTATAGTCCAAAATTGCGTAAGCGTCGGGAGCAAGCGGCGTATCGGTCAAGTTGTTGTGGCCCCAGGTCCATGAGGCGTTGAACAACCAGGTCGGGCTGAGGGTTGCGTTATAGCGCGCCACAAAGTTGCGGGTGCCATATTGCAGTTTGTCGAACGTGCTAGGCGAAGCGGTCTCCAAGCCGACGTTTCCGTTGGGGTTCGACTCTCCATAGCTCGGGTCACCGAAGATCGACGCCTCAAATTGGTTCTTATCATTCAGCCGGTAGGTGAGTTTGCCGGCGTAGGAATAAACTTTGACGGCGATATTTCTATCGCCCAGGGAGGTCTGCGTCGGGGTGCCGTTCAGCAGATCGGAGGGATTGCGGAACTGAGCAAACTGATCCTGGTCGGTGTTCCACTGCGGGTTGAACGCCCCGAAGAAGAACAGATGGTCCTTGAAGCCAGGGACATGTCCGCCCACCTGGGTGTCCAGATCGTAATTGCTCTGATGAAGAATCTTGCCCTGCAGGTTAAAGCGCTGTTGACTGCCGCCCTGTTCAAAGTCGTCAACCTGCAAACGTGTCGCTTCAAACTGTTGCGGAGCGAAGTAGCCGCCGATCGAGCCATGCAGTTGGTTCGTGCCCGACTTGGTCACGATCTGTACGATGCCGCCGGTGGACTTGCCGTATTGCGCTTCGTAACCGCCGGTCTTCACCTGGACTTCCTTCACGAACGACAGGTTGATGCCGGTGGAGAGCGAGCCGTAAACGCGCGAGTACACGCCGATGCCGCCGAAGCCGCCGTCGGTGATGCTCACGCCATCCGCCACGTAGTTGTTCTCCAGACCGGTTCCGCCTGCGATCGACGGGTTAGCCGTTCCCGTGCCACCGCCGGAAGACACGCCCGGCGCCGCATAGAACAGGCCGGTAACGCCGCGCCCTACCGGAATCGATTGATAGAAGGTGTCGGTCAGGTTGGAGTCGGAGGCGGTCGAAGTTGTGTCGACCGTAACCGCCGCACCGCTCACTTCCACCACAGTTGAGCTAGCCCCGAGTTCCAGCTTGATCGAGACGCTGGAGGTTCGGCCGGTGACCACTTCGGCTTGCTTTACGTCCGTGGCCTTGAATCCCTCTTTCTCGATTTTGATGGAATAAAAGCCAGGAGTCAGAACCTGGAACAGGAATCTGCCTTCCGGATCGGTTTGCATTGTCTTGTCCCCAATGGGGCCGGTAATGGTTACCTTGGCGCCGGAGACGACAGCTTCGGAAGGATCAAGAACCACGCCGCTAAGGCTGCCCTTTACGGACGATTCCGACCCTCCCTGCGCAAACCCCAATGCTGCAAGCGAGAGCAGCAGTGCGAAAACTGCAAAGCCAGACATCAGCTTTTTCGGCATAGAGTTTCACTCCTCGTCGAAATTTTCTAGAGGCTAAGGCCTCCCCTTCAGAGTCGGATCGTGCAGGCTCATGTCCACCGCAGCATAAAACACGTGAGTTCATTGAATTCAGGTGCGAGTCTCCAGGGAAGTAGTGGCGAGTCGATAGAATGTCGCGAGTGTACAAACGCGTGCCGAACGGGCATTTATATGGATATCAATAGGAGCACTCAAGCGTGCTATTAGATTCCGTAGACCACAAAATCCAGCTCCGATTCTGCGCACTTGGCAGTCATACCGAGGGCCCGTTGCCAAATTGCACCGATGGCAACGCGTGTCTGAATTTGCGAAAGATCCGTCCAGAAACCAAGTCTGCAGTACCAGCAGGAATTGACACCGCTGCGAACTTTGCCAAGCGACGCAGGTTGTTGCTCGGTCGTTCATCGGACATTCGCGGCGCTTCGACCCTCTGCCGGGAAACTGATCCTCTTTTCGAGTTGCGCGAACCGAGGATCATCGTGCAGGTGTCGAACGCGGGGTGGGTAAACCAGATTGGGCTAAGGTAACTTTACATGCTACGAGACCGGCCAAATGAGTCTCTCAGTCTTGGGCATCTACGAGGCCGACCCGGATTGGGGGGAACTGCGCTCCATTGCCTTCTGGCCATCGCTGCCTCCTTCTTGCCCCAACCGTCATCACCTTCGCCCCAGATCTGTTCCCGTTTTCCGTCCAGCATGTTAGACCAGCATCCGAGTGTGCGGCAGATACTGCGAGTGGAAGACTGTTATCAGCGGCGATAGCGAGAATCTTTGTCCCCTTGCCTCGGGGTGTCGGGCCAACCGCAAGACCCCTTTTTTAGCGCTCGCGAACGTTGCATCGATAAAGGCTTCTTGCAGATCGAGATTGCCCCGATTGTTCAGAGCGCCTCTCCGCACGAGTCACAACTGGTGGGAGAGCTTCTGGGAGGAAGCATCCTCGATGAACTCCCAGCGAGGCTCGTTGGCGACAGAGCATACGACTCTGACACACTCGACCAAAGGCTCAAAGAAGAATATGACATCGAATTGATTGCGCCCCATCGTGGACAACGAAGGGTACGAACGCAGGATGGACGAAAGCTACGGCGTTACAACAAACGGTGGCGCGTAGAACGGCTTTTTGCTTGGCTCCACTGGTTCCGCCGACTCGTCACTCGCTACGAGTACCACATCTAGAACTTCCTGGGCTTTGTTCATCTCGCCTGCCTGGTGCTGTTGTTGAAACACCTCAGCGATGCAAAATGTTAATCTCAACGGGAGTCGCGCGAAGCGATCACAATAATCCCCATCTTGGAGTAGAACAGTGGCTTCCCGGGAAGCAACAAGTTGTGTGCTTGCTGTCCTATTGCTGGCCGGTGGTCCTCGGGCAGCCACGCAGACGGCGTCTCAGCAGGCGCCGGCTATCAACGGCCTGGTCAGCGCCTACGTTTCGGATCACCATGTGCCAGGGTTGTCAGTGGCCGTCATTGATCGCGGCCGTGTCATCTTTACACAAGGCTACGGTCTGGCCGACGTTGAGAACAGCGTGCCCGCCACCGCCGATACGGTTTACCGCATCGCATCAATATCCAAGTCCATCACCGCGACGGCTGCAATGAAGCTGGCCGAAGCAGGAAAACTGGACCTCGATGCCCCAATCCAGAGATATTGTCCAGACTTTCCCAAGAAGCCATGGCCCATTACGACGAGAGAACTTCTCTCCCACCAGAGCGGCATCCGCGATTACAGGAATGAGGAAGAGAGCATCAATACTCGGCACTATACGAGCATCAAGGAAGCATTGACTCAGTTCGGCAGCGATCCTCTGGAGTTTGAACCCGGAACCAAGATGCAGTACACCAGCTACGGCTACATCGTTCTCGGTTGCGTGATCGAGGGCGCTTCTGGAACTAGCTATGACCGCTACATGCATCAGGCAATCTTCGAGCCTGCACAGATGCCGGCCACTCGTCTCGATGATGTGTTCGCGATTATCCCGCACCGGGCGCGGGGGTACAGAGTTTCCGCCAGTGGCGGGCTGCAAAACTCAGTCTTCGTGGACGTTAGCAACAAACCTCCCGGAAGTGGAATCAATTCGAGTGCGAGAGACATGGGCAATTTTGTAGCTGCGCTCTATTCGGCGAGGTTGGTTTCCAACGCCATCCTAGACCAGATGCTGACGCCGGCGACGACTCATGACAAAAAACCGACGATCTACGGCCTCGGCTTTTTCCGAGGGGGTCCGATTGGCGCGTATCGCGGGTTGCAGGAGGCTGGTCACGGCGGGGACCAGCAGGGCGTGTGCAGTGTGCTGTATCTTTTGCCGGAACGACAGTTTGGAGTGGTAATCCTGTCCAACCTGGAAGGACAGCAAAGCTTGCTGGATTTTATCGAACTTTCGCGCAGGATTTTCGATGTTGCTTCATCACAATGAGTCCGATCTGAGGCCCGCCATCCCCGGTCTATTTGTGAGACTGGTTCTCGCCTAGAAACTGTTCTTTGATGAGTGGTCGCGGCGGTTTGCTGCACGCGCCAAGCTGACACTGCCGATGCACCGTGGACCAGGTGACCGAGTGTTGCAGGTCCATCGGGTGTAGGTCTCCTTTCCAGGAACGGCTTCATGCTTGTCACGCAAAAAGCCAACTTACACCCTCTCGCTTTTACACAATCAAATTTACGTCACCGGGGAGTTGGCCGCAGATCAAGAAGATTGTTGGCGTAATGCATTCGGGGTAACCTTACTCCGAATGAAAAGAACAGCCTGTTCAGGGACACCGCGGCTTCGAATGCGACCTTCCTCAGTGCTTTCACCGCCGGACAAACTCTCGCTCAAATTCAGAGTGCGATTCCGAATTTTTTCCCGCCGGCAATCAACGTGGCGGAGAGAATTACGCACTCCCGACAGTATCAACGATGGAGCCTCGAATGGCAGCAGGCCATTAACGCCGCTACGTCCGTCACTGTTGGCTACTACGGACATCACGGTATCATGAGCTAGTGCAGAACCCGAACGCAAATGCCTACGGTTTCGGCTCTCTCCCGGCGGGGTTGTGCACCAGTCCGCCGGTTCCGCCGTGCGCCGACCCCCGCTTCGGCGCGGTCACGGAGTACCTTACGAAAGCGGTCTCCAACTACAATGGCATGATTGTTTCTTTCCAGCATCGGTTGACGGGCTGGAGTGAAGGGCTGTTTCAGGCCAACTATACCTACAGCCACGCTTTCGACGAAGTCTCCAACGGTGGTCTATTTGATTTCACGTCCGTAGGGCTAATATAGAGGATCACTTGAACAGTCTCCACTGGATAGCGTCCCTCTCCTCTTTAGCCCGGCCGCGGGACTTGAATACTCTGGGAGCTCGCGGGAATTTCAGCACAGGCCGCGGCAAAATAGATCGTCCGCTGCTAGTGTCGATGAGCATTGCCCGCTCTCTGGGCAGCATCCCGCCTAACAGACGCGAGATGTTGAATAGGGACCGGCTTCCACAAACCAGACAATGATCATGCGGACTGTCGCTGACGACATCGCACTCAGCGCACAATACAGCGTTCTGCAAGGAGATAGAATTTAACGGTCGATCTCTTTCAGCACGGACGTTGACCACAGAACTTTTCATACTCACCCCACCGGCCCCAAAACCAATTGTACTGAGTTCGTATGCTCTCTACTCTAAATTTGCTGGGCCGCGCCCGAGCAACGGAATATACAGTGAAGACTGTATACGCACTTGCGGGAACCACCCTCTTGTTTTCCTCCCAGCCCCAGCGAGAATGTTCTGCACGGCACGAAAAAGTTTCTCGCTTAGGCTGCACGGGTGACCCGTCTGGTTAGGTACAACCCGATGGAATTCAGCCTATTACGAGGTCATCAGGCCGTGGCAGAAGGCGTGCACTCTTCGTGTGGAAGGTGTCTTATGCTGGCATGCAACAGGCTTCGCGTTGATCCCTGCGACGGTTCTCCCGTGGTGGACTATCGAATCGAGAACGGCTGTATCGAAAGTCGCACTTTCGGGACTGCGGCCGAAACTGGTACCGCAACCGAAATGCAGTGGCACCGGCTCACGCCTGAGCAACTTAGCACCCACGTAATGGCAGACACGGTCGTTGTGCACTGGCTACGTAGGAGGATGGGCGTTCATCGCTTAGTCCAGTTATGCACCTCATCGGCAAACAACGGAGTGCAAGAGTGTTCAGAGCGAAGCGCAGCCTGAAACTCGGGATACCCGAAGCACGTGAGAAAAGCTACAATCCACTTCTACGGTGAAAAAGCGAATCTGCCCGAAAACTTCCAAACCTGATCACTTCTCAGCGTTCTCGTTTTGCAAAGCGGCTGCTGTAGAGGACCCTATCCACCTTCCCCGTCTATCTCCCCATTTCTTTGGTTTGGCGGACCCGCGGCGAGGGTTTCCGACCGCATCCTTGGGATTGTTGATCACGCGCCGGTTCCTGGGTCCGGAGACGGTGGTCCTCGTCAGAAAAGGCATCTATAGTGGACAAAAAGCGGACAAAACGGCAGTGGGCTGCAGCTTTGATGCTGAGCCGATAAGCCTTGCGGCTTTTACTCAAGGGTCTGCAAAACCTCTATGCGTCGGTTCGATTCCGACCCACGCCTCCATCCTTTTTTCGTTGCGGCTCGCAGCGAGCGAGGTTCACGTCTCCCGCCTAGGCCCGCCGAGTCGCCAAGAAGTTTGGCCAAGGAAATAAAAACCGCCGGAACCCGTGAAAATTAGGCCCCGACGGTTTTCCGTTTGCGAAGTAGATGCCAAACCTGAATCGAAGCCGTGCTTCGACGAAAGCTTAGCTGACCAAGACGGTAAGATCGCTACCTGCCGAAGAGACCCATAGCGCCAACGTCCTGGTTCGTAAACACGTTCCAAGTGCCCCCGTTGTTTTGTTGCGCAAAAGTACCGAGAACGCCCGTGCTGTTAATATTCCACGCGGCCCAGGTGTCCGTCGGGCACATTGCCACTATCCAGTATTGTTTGCCTTTGGCCAGCTTGATACCCGTCTTGACTCTGCCGGTTGAGAGCGTACAGCAGGAGCCTGCGTTGTGCAGGTTCTTGAAGTTCCACTTATGCAGAACCTTGGTCGAGGGCACACCGGCCTTGTCTGGGTTCAAGGTTACAATCGCCCCGTTCGTTCCGTTGACCCACTCGATCGCGATTTGGATCTCGGTAAGTGTAACGGCAGCCTTAGGGAAACTCTGAATAAGCCTGTGTCTTTAAGGTGCTGCGTGTTCAGCCATCCCAGTGCAAGCGTTCGGATTCGGATTTCCTCCGTCGCGGCCCGT
>Ga0210410_10004851_pt1 | contig 11766 bp, 8 predicted proteins | sample IncBWC4MmetaG_FD_161058 | JGI IMG/M metagenome (GOLD analysis project Ga0210410, IMG submission 161058) | Forest soil microbial communities from Barre Woods Harvard Forest LTER site, Petersham, Massachusetts, United States - Inc-BW-C-4-M | ecosystem: Environmental > Terrestrial > Soil >... | reverse complement strand
CGAGTTACGCGATCTGTTCCCGGTGCCTCGGCCACGCATCAAGCAATCCTTTGATCGAATGGAGTTAAGCTCTGGTGGGCAGATCTTGGCCCTGCCAGGCAAAGACCCCGATAAGATTCGGTCCTTGCATCCGAGCGTGCTCATTATGGATGAGGCTTGCTTCATTGAGCAGGGAGGGGAAGCCTTTGATGTGGCGTTGGCGAGCCAAGTACCCAAGGTAGTACTCATCTCGACGGCGGCGCCGAGCTGGCTTAGGCGAATAACCAAGAATGCGGTGGCGGAGAACTTATGAAGGAACTTATACGTGGTAGGAAAGAATTAGAACTCAAATGCCAAACTGTACCATCCTGGCTCCCATCACGTCTCAATGACAGAATGCCAGAAGAAATCGCCAACTTTTTGCGCAGCTACTGCGCATGTGTTCGAATTCCTTTGAGAATCGCTCGAAATCCTTTAATAAGCTCGTTAGGCGCTCGGAACCGTCCGTTTGGGCATATGTGTATGTGCGTGCAGGTAGAAACGTGTGGCGACGGAGTTCCCACACAACAAGGAACCGCAATCCTATCTCAACACAGCCGCTGACCAGATATGTCCATGGGTAAATTCCAGGGGCTAATTTCGAGAGCCCGAGTAAGGCGAGATTCCGAATAACGATATAGAGTACAAATGCGGAGAAGTATGGATATGCCCGCCAAAGCCGATTGCGAAGTAGCCGCCTACGGCACTCGCAGACAATCCTAGAAAAATAGCCTCAATCCCAACTGCATCGAGCGAGACCCTCCGGACCCTAGGATGGGATCAGGAGATGCTTGGTCTGGCGTTATGCAACCGCAGCCAAATTGGCCCGCGCCACCGCCACCAGCCGAGGGATCGTTGAAGCCAGCCCCAGTACCGATACCCCCCGGATTGGTAAAAATTGGATGGTTTAGAATGTTGAAAAACTCGACCTTGAGTTCCGCGTGGTATCGCTCCGTGAACTTCCAATTCTTCGTTACGGAGAAATCCCAGTTGCGGTAGGGAGGACCAAGAAAGATATTACGTCCTGCGTTACCATAAGTTCCCAACGCTGGCGGGAACAGGACTGAGTTGCCTTTGAAAACGTAACAGCCAACCGAATTCAGCGCGGCTACTGTGTTGGGTCCCTTAGCTGTGGCAGCCGCTAGGCAGGGCGCCGGTGGTGTTGCGCCGGTTAGATCACACCCAGCCAGTGAAGCCCCACCGGAACCGCTCCAGCAGGAAACAGGATTGGACCAAGCGGTGAAATCAGCGATGGGGCCGCTGTAATTCCACCACTGGCCGAACGAACCATTATGAACCTCGTTCGTGCCGCTGATGTCGTCTGACAAATCCAACGGACTCCAAGGTCCACCGCCTTGGAGGGTCACGACGGAATTGACCGCCCATCCTTCCAGCATCTGACCGGGCGACTTCTTTCCCGGCAAGACGTAGGTCGTGCTCAAGGTGAAGCGATGACGGACGTCGAAGTCACTGGTCGCGTATTGAAGTGTCGGATTGGTGCTGTCTAGGGGGAGTTTGTCAAATTCGTTAGTCGAAGCATCGTCGAGGGCGTGGGAGTAGGTGTAGCCTGCCAAGAAAGATAGCCCGTGCCAGGAGCGCTGAGTAAGCGTAACTTGCAGAGCATGGTAATTGGATCGGTCGATGTTCCCAATCTGGTTGATAAACGACAAGTACGGAAACTGCTTATAGAAGGGGCGGGATGCCTGTTCCGATCCGGGGCCACAGCAAGTCTTGCTCGCGCTGGGGTCTCCAACCAAGATATCGATAGGCGTGAAGCCAGAGCCGGTCGGCGCTTGATTGATGTCCACAATCCCGACGATGTCGCTGCCATGGGTTCCGACATAACTGAGATCCAAGGAGAGACTGTTGGTGACAACTCGCTGCAGACCGACAGTCCAAGTTCCGATCCGGGCTGAATGCAAGTTAGGACTAACCGTCGCTATGGAGCAGGGTAGAGGGTCCTTGGAGCCGTTAGTGTTGATCAGGCCATCGCCGCACTGGTGGCTGAATACACTTGCGGGAAAGATAGGACCACACGCCGCGGTCCCACCACTTACACACGCAGCGGTTTGGGCTTTCCAGCCCGGCGTGAGCGCGGTCCCGGGTGCCGTCACTGCAGCATTGACAATTGTTCCTGAACCTGCAGCTCCGGCCGGTCCCGTTTGTAGCGTAACGATGCCAGCACCGGTCGGGTCATAAGCGACCGCCAGTCCTTGTATATATGAAAGAAATGGGAGGTACGAATACATAAGGCTGCCTCCCGCGCGCAACACGGTTTTGCCGTTCCCGCGGATATCCCAGGCGACGCCCAAGCGAGGTGAAAAATCCTTGAAATCTCCCTTGAAAGGAGCCTGAATTTGTTTGCCAACTTGCACCAATCCCTGGGTAGGATCGAAACCACCGAATAGATTGTGCGCCTCGGATGGGACGGAGTTGTATTCCCAGCGCAAGCCAAGGTTGACGGTGACCCTGCGAGTAGCACGCCAATCATCCTGGGCGAACAGGGCGTACTGATCGTTACTGAAGAGCCGTGTGGGATCCCCGGAAGCTATGGAACTCCCGCTATTTTTCACATTGCCTTGCAAGAAATTTTCGAGACTTCCGAATGCTATCGTGCCGGCGCCGGCCCCTTGGAAAACCTGCGTGTGAATTCTGGTATTGATAAATTCTCCGCCAAATTTAAAGGTATGGTCACCATGCACAATTGAATAATGTTCCAGTAGCTGAAGGTTACCCTCGGGTCCTACGATCTTGACGATCTTGCCGCCCAGTCTGTCGAATCCCGTAATGTTGATCTGTGGAAAGCCAAAAAAAAGCGGATTGGTCACGCCGGTGTTGATCCCGTAGGCGAGTGGATTTATGTTGTGATCTAGCGAAAGCCAAGGTTGGTAATAGTGACTGTAGCCAATCCGGAGTTCATTTACTCGAGTGGAACTGGGAGCCCAATTCCATGCGCCAGACCCCAGCTGAGCCGTTGCAGGAAAATTCTGCATAAAGGGTGAGTTACCGGTTCCCGGAAGGCCTAAGACCGGGGCGGTAAACGAGGTGATACCCCCCTCGCCGATATAATACATGCCATTTACCGTATTGTGATCATTGGCGTGATAGTCTATCTTGAACATCCCATTATCATTCAGCTGGGTATTCAATAGGCCGAGGAAAATGGGGTTCCCTGTCGGGTTGGTCGGATATAGGGATTCGGATGGACCCGCAGTATAATTCGCGGGCGCTACCGCGCAGGTGCCGGCGTTCAGGCCCGAGATTTGCGCGCTGAGCGGGCTAATGACCTTTCCCGTGTGGTTCAGATCCAAGCAGGCATCCACTAAGCTGCGGCTGGTATCTCCGCAACCGGCTGGCGAAGCAGCAGTGCATCCGCCTAGCGACGACGTCGCCGGGGTAGAGGATGGATTCAGATTTCCTACGGTGTACCGCTGCTCCTCATAGGCGGCATACCAGAAAAGCTTGTCCTTTATGATTCGTCCGCCAGCGCTTCCGCCGAATTGCTCAAGCTCCACTGGATCCTTCGTTTGGGGAGCCTGGTTGAAGACGTTGCGAGCGTCGAAAGAGGTATCGCGACCGTAAGCAAATGCAGTACCGTGTAAGCTGTTCGTGCCCGACTTTAATCCGACGTTAATAATGGCGCCAGGCTTCCAGCCAAATTCCGCCTTCGGGTTTGCTTCAATATTGGCTTCCTGGATGGCATCGAGAGGCAGGGTTTGCATGCTGTCCCCTGCAGCGCTTGTGGAATTTACCAGGCTGCTGCCGAGATAGGTCTCGTCCGCTCTTAGGCCATCAATCAAGTAACCGATCTCTTCCGGCCGCGTTCCATTCGCGGACCAAGTGTCTTCGCCTCCACCCACGTACCCCGTGACTCCCGGGCGCACGCTGAGCAAGTTCTTAAAGTTGCGACCATTCATGGGCAGCGTCGCGAGCTCCTGTTGGTCGATCGTTCCGCCCAGAGTGGTGTCAGTGGTATCGATGGCCGGGGCTTCTCCGGTGACCGTGATGGTCTGGGTCTGCTCGCCGGGCTGCACGACAAGATCGGTGCGAACGCTCTGACCCACCTCGAGCACTACACCACTGTGTTCTACCGTTCGGAAGCCTTTGGCTTCGGCGCGCACCGTGTATGTGCCGGGAATCAGGTTGGGAGCCACGTACAACCCAGCGCTATCGGTGGTCAAGGCTCGCGAGATGCCTCTGGCCACGTCGATGATAGTCACCGTGGCGGCGGCGACGACGCCGCCAGTCTGGTCGAACACGCTGCCTTGAATCGTGCCTTGATTGGCCTGGGAAAACACAAGAGGAGAGATCACAAAAGCGATGGTGATAACACCTGCAACCTGGATCGTGTGCTTGACATTCAGACACACCAATCTGCTCCATGTGGACGGTAGAAGGTTCATAAAGACCTCCCGGTCGCTGCACCGATGGATTTCCCGGCGGAGCCTACTCAGCCGCCGCAGCCGAAAATCTAGGGGGAACCTGCCAATGGAAAGATGAGCACCTTATAGTACGGCCCTAAATGAAAGTCAACTTTCAATTAAGACTTGGAAGTGCCATTTTGTCGTGTCGGCCTGTCAGGCCTTCAGTCCAGTCTCGAACTTCCAAATACTTTGCGCGTCGTGACAATCGAGAATGTAGCGAGTGTAGAGGAGATAAGCTCGCACACGCTCACAACACGGAGCGCACAGCGCAATGTGAGCAGTCTGCAAATTGAATCTGCACGTTGAAGAAAAGTGATGGATGGATGGATGGATCGAAATAGAGCTGACGCTCTGACAACCCAGATCGTATCTTGACTGGCGTTCCGAGCGGCACTAGCATGGCTGTCACTTAACATCTCTGGTCAGCTGCCGGGAACCAATCATACCGCTAGAAAGGAGAGTTCTATGGCGCGAAGGATATCCATTCTCGTCGCTCTGATGGTTCTGATGGTGGGCACTGCCTCCGCACAGGAGGCCCGGAGCGCGTTAGAAGCCGCGATGAAAGCAATGGGCGGAACCAATCTCAAGTCGATTCAATACTCCGGAGGCGGATGGTTCTGTCGAATCGGTCAGACGTATGGACTGACCGAGAACTGGCCGCAATATGAGGTCGCCGACTACACGCGCGTCATCGATTACGACGCCAAATGGTCGCGCGAGGATTACACCCGCAGACAGGGGAAGCGCCCACTTCGCGGCCAACTTCCCATGCCAGAGGAGCACGTCACGTCCATTCTGAGCGGCAAATATGCGTGGGATATGAGGGGCGACTCGCCGGTTCTCACTGGTCTGTATCTCTACGGAATACCTTATTCCGACATGCGGCAACTCGAGCTGGTGATGACACCCCATGGATTCCTCAAGGCCGCGCTGGCGGCATCTGACGCGACCGCCGCGACATTTCCGATCGTAGGGCCATCGGATTTTGGCTTTTCACAGTTTGGCAGAGAGGTCACTATCGTCTCATTCACCATGGGAAAGTACAGGGTCAACGGAACAATCAACGATCAGAATCTGGTCGAGGTGGTCGACACTTGGATTCCGAACCCCATGTACGGCGATATGAATTACGAGATGCGCTATACCCTCTATAAAGATTTCGGTGGCGTGAAGTTCCCGACGATGATCCATGTGCATCAGGGCGACCCAAACTTGAATCCCGCGCACGACTATTACGAGATCGATGTCACCGACGTGAAGCCGAATCTTGCGGTGGCGAAGCTGTCGGTTCCGGAGATGGTGCGGACGGCAACTGTGGCGCCTGCTCGAGTGGAGAGCCAGAAGCTCGCGGACGGCGTGTGGTTGCTGGGTGGAGGGGCACACAACAGTGTCCTGGTTGAATTCAAAAACTTCGTAGCGGTAGTCGAGGCGCCCGAGAACGAGGAGCGCTCACTTGCCGTGATGGCGGAAGCGAAGAGGCTTGTGCCCAATAAACTCATCCGCTACGTCGTCAATACACATCACCACATGGACGCAGCAGGTGGCCTGCGCACGTATCTCGCGCAGGGGACTACCATCGTGACGCACGAGTCGAACGTGCAGTATTACATCGATATCCTCTTCCACCCGCTTCCCTGGACGCTAAAGCCCGATCGCTTGGCCATGTACAACCCGTTGTTTACGAGCGAAAGAGGCCCGCTGCCGATTGAGACCGTGGGCGGCGATTATCGGCACAACGCGACATACGTCATCACTGATGGCGAGCGCAACATGGAAATCTTTCACGTGCAGGATATGACGCTTGAAATGGGATACGATCCCTTGTTCGCGCAAGGTAATCACAGCGGCGATATGTTGATGGCGTATCTCCCCAAGGAGAAGATGTTGATCAACGCGGATCTTTACTCGCCGCACGCTCCGGGGACAGAATCGCCGGCATCGCCAACCCCTCAGGCGCTGACCCTCTATCTGAACATGCGCCAGCTAAATCTCGACGTCGCCGAGCACGTTCCGATCGAGGGCCGACCCGGGACTAACGATGACTTCATCAAGTTTCTGGGCAAAGGCGCTTTACTTTCGCCCTCCAGCGCAAAGGATTATCGCCACCCATAGCGCAGACACGTTGGCTTGTAGAGGCTAGTTTATCTTTGCCGGAGACGTCCGCGTGCGCGGCGATCAGCGTCAGATCTGATCTTCTCCTCGCCGTAGTTCACTCGCCAACAATATGACTAACGTCCTGAGCGCCGTTCTCGATGCACCAGTATTCCATGAGCTCGGTGTTCACCAATAACGTTGAGTGCGCATCGACCGTGAAAGGCTTCGTATATGCCCCGGGATCGTCGATAGTGACGTCAAAGTCCAGATGTCCGGAATCCGGACGCCGGAACCGCTCGATCACGTGTAGCTTTTCGGTATGCGGGCGGCCGAGTCCATCGAGCCAAGTTTTGTCGTTGAATCCGATCGTGTCTACAACCAGCGTGTCTCCTTCCCAATGGCCCCTAGAGTCGCCGTACCAAGCTGGCTCCAGGTCCTCCTTGGGATGGTCGCTACCATCCGTGAAGATCTGCCGGTAGCTATGCACGTTCCCTTCAAGTAGGAAGACAATCAGATTTGGCGTCTGGACAATCTTCCAAGGAAAGGGATCCTGGCGTGGCACGCCATCCGGCAGACAATTGGCTTTCGTATCGCTTCGCCTACCTGCGGCCGTCTGACGCTCCTCGGAGAGTTTGAGTGCCCAAGGCTGTATCAGGATCTTCTCACCCGGTTTGAGGCCGGTCGAAAGGTCGCCTAAGTGGTTAGCCGGCGACCAAATTCCTGTCAAGTCTGGCTTCCCATTGGCAGTGCGCGGCGCCGGTCCAAACGAGGTCGCCTTCAGGTGTTGCAGGCTGACCATGGGTACGCCTCCGCCTGCCGGATTAACCCCTGGCGGCTCATGCTTCTCTTGACCGTCTTGACCGAACGCCAGAGTCGAGGAAACAATCAAAAGGGCTGCAGCAGAAAACGCCATTGCAATTAAGCGCGCTAGATCTTTTCTCATTGTTCGGAATCCTTCTCGGCCAATCCCGCTACCATCTTCCGGCCGTCCGCGAGCGTAACCGTCCTGGCATTGGCCATCTTGGTGCCGTCCTTGGCAGGAGCCCCAAACACGGCGACCTCGTCGCCCACCTTGAGAATCTCTCGGGTCCAGCCCAGCCGGCGCAGCGCGTTGGGACTGGCTAGTTCCATGTTCCAATTGGTCACGTTCCCGCTCTCGTCCTTCACGTCGACGTAGAAGTGAGCGTGAGGATTGGTCCACTCGATCTTGGTTACTATGCCTTTCAACGTCGTTGATTTGCTTGGGTCATACTGCAGCCCAAACGCATGATGTGCTAAAGCCGGGAAAACAGGCAGAAGCGCCATAACCAGACCAATAGCCGCTCCTGAGAAGCCAATTTGGCCTTCATCACATGCCTCCCAATCTCAGCCAGGATTTCGGTTTTGACCTCAGTTGAGCTGCTCTTACACTCGAAGCCCTTCCGAGTCAACCGAATTCTTCGTCGTCGCATCATTTTTTTCCGTCGGGAGATGATCATCCCTGGTTCGCACTGACTTGCAATCCACTGGAACCCCCACTTCCGGGGCATTTCTCGGACACCACTCGCCCCTTAGAGCCTTTCCTCGCCTGGCAGCTTTGTTGCACTCGCCCCACGTCGCTGGCCATCACTCGCGGCGGAATTTATACCCTCAACTATCCTCGTTCTTGCAATACGATGGCTAGGCTACGGGTTGTCCTCACTTCCGTCCGGCAGTGAACCGAGTTTTGAACGTATTCGGCTCGAAGACCTTGAGATTCCAGGGCCCGCAACAACAAAAGCGATTGTTGCAGCGCCACCGCCACCACCATTCACAAACGAGGATGGTCATGTTTGTGTTGCTAAAATTTCCGGCGAAAACATCGCGTGTGGGGAATCGATCTCCGATGACGAATCAGACCCGCCCGAAAGACATGATTCCTCTAAACCCGAAACGAGAGACACTAAAAAATAGCAATCATTGATGATGAACAGGACAGGGCTGGGTACTTAGATGCCTTTCTATCCGTATTTCACTGGAGTTCCACGATGGTCTTGCAAGCGGAAAATCATAGGATGCTTTTTGAGTCAGCGACCGCATTAGATCACTGACATTCGATGTGCTGATAATCGGCACAATAAAAGGGGGACTAGATCCTTCGGCTTTCTCAGCTGCGGGCGGCGGCTGCGGCACACGTTGCAGAGCAATGCCTTCGTTTCCATGATGCGCACGTTGGGCTCTTCGGAAAGGGCGACGAGATCGTTGACCCACGTCCCCTTGGACCAAGAAAATAAGGCGCTGTTTGAGAATCGGCGAGCAGTAGCACGAAGTGCATCCCCAGCGCGACACATATTGAACGCGAGCGCAGATCATCTAGTGGCAGCCGACCATCTCCCGAGTCAGCTTGACAGCCGCACCGCTGCGGTCGTAGGTTTGCTGCGATAAGCTAATCGCAAAACCCCTTTTCGAGGAGTAGCTCGATGAAGAAAAGTGTATTGTTACTCCTGCTTCTCGTTCTGTTTTCGGCGGAATTCTCGCGGGGGCAGATTTCTCCTCCGAATCAAGCGGGTGTTTCCATGGGCATGTTGGAGACGTATATTCCCGACGTGGATGCGGACAAGAACTTTTGGATCGCGCTAGGCGGGACGCTCGTGCCCGTCACTACCGCGCATTATCCGGGGAACGCAGTCATCGTCAAATTCCCGAGCGTTTTGATCACGATGCGCAAGGACACCCGACCGGGTACAGAGGGATCGGTGGTGGACCACGTGGGATTCACTGTGCGGAATGTCGGGGAATCGATGGCGAAATGGAAGGCTGCGGCCCTGAAGACGGAACCCGGTAAGAATGCAAAACAGATTTTTCTCACCACGCCCGACGGGCTGATCAAGATCGAGATATCGGAAAACCGGTCACTTTCGGTTCCGATTGCGTTTACCCATATCTATTTTGCCGTGTCGGAATCAGGCTCCGGCGGCAAAGCTACCCCTTCCGAAATGCAGGATTGGTACGTCAAGGTCCTAGGTGCCAAGCAGGGAAAGCGAAGCAATTCCCAAGCCGACGCCGATGTGGCGGGAGTGACCCTGACGTTTACAAAATTCGATACTCCCACGGCGCCAAGTAAAGGAAGAGCGCTGGACCGCATCAACTTTGAGGTCAAGGGCGAAGAGGCTTTTTGCAAGAAGCTCGAAGCCGGCGGAGTGAAGCTCGACCGTCCTTGCGTCCAGTTGCCGAACGGCAATTGGGCGGGCTTCCTCACCGACCCCGGAGGAACAAACGTTGAGTTGAACGAGGGCTTGACTCTGATGTGAAGGTACCGACCCGGACACGCGAGCTTCGTGTAAGTTTATCCTCGAGGGCACTCCTCGCAAAGCCATGCTGCGCAGAAAACAGTTCCGATTTTGGGAAGAATGTATTCGGGGAAAGGGTCGGAGCGGTGTCCGAAAAGCGGTTAACGCGGCAACAACGGTGCGCGTCAGACGGGCAAGAAACGAGCCGTCGGGACTCCGAGATCTAGCTGGAGCCTGCTCTGGTGACAAAATTCGTTGTGTGGAGAAGCATACGATGCCTCAGGGCAGAGGCCCCAAATCGGAAATTCCGGCTAATGAGACAGAATCGCCGGGCTTCGCCCTATCGGGCTAGCGCTTGGGGTCGTCCTTTCAAGGAAGGATTTTTACAACTCTGTGTCGGCGCAAAAATCGGTTGACAGCGCGAGCAGAATACACCGCTACCTCTTTACGAACTTGTGTAACATCATCGAAGTCACCCCAGCCGCATAGATGTCGCCTTTGGCATCGGCGGTCAGTTGTTCCGCGAGGGCGATTTGTGGGTCCGGCGAGAGATCCGGGACAAAGGCCTCAACAACGCCATTTTTGGCACTGCCGATCCTGATGCCGCGCTTGACACCCGGGTTGGTCTTTTCGTCTGACTGCGAGTCGACCGAATAGAGCGTGTCATCTTTCGAAATGAAGAGCCCGCTCGGCCGGCCGAACTGTCTCCATTGATCGATGAACTTTCCATCTTCGTCGAAGATTTGAATCCGGTTGTTTCCTCGGTCGGCGACGAACAGGCGCCCCTTCGAATCCATTGCGAGACTGTGCGGCGTGTCGAACTCGCCGGGTCCCGATCCTTTCTTGCCCCATGCCTTGATGAACCGACCGTCGTTTGAGAACTTCACGATGCGCGCGTTGCTGTTCCCGCCGTGTCCGTCCGCGACGAAAACGTCTCCGTTGGAAGCAACCGCCACCGCCGACGGCATATTGAAAGTGTCCGGACCGTCTCCCGCGACTCCTGGTTTGCCAAGCGTCATTAGGATTTTTCCTGCGGGACTGAACTTAAACACCTGCTGGCCCTTGCCGTCTTTTCCCTGGTCGGTAACCCAAATATTGCCCTGGCGATCTACCGTCAACCCGTGAGCGGCCACAAACATTCCTGTGCCAAAGCTTTTCACCACCCCACCTGACGGATCGAACTCAAGGATTGCGGGGTCGCTTCGATGGAACGCCCAGACATCGCCGTGCGCGTCCAGGCCAACAGAGGTCACTTGTGCCCACTGAACGCTTGCTGGAAGCTGCGCCCAGTTTTCGATGGCGCGATACGGATTCGGCAAGTTATTAGTCGACGCGACATCCGTCTGGGCGAATGCCCTGCCTCCTCCAAATATTCCGATGACTGTGACAATTACTACCAGAAACGTGAATTTCGCTTGATGTGAATGGGCCACGGCTGATTCTCCTGCAGCAGGATTTCGTAAAGGCCGAGCTTCTCACTTGCCGTTAGGGGATATGATCTAAAATTCCGATTTCAACTCGGCCGCGAATGACGTCCGGCTTCTTGGGACTCTATCCGGCTTCTTGGGACTCTAATTGTATAAGTTGGGGTGGCGATAATCCCTGTCCCCCAAGGGTACTAGCGACGCCTCTTTGCCCAGAAGCTTGATGAACTCGTCGTTGGTTCCCACTCCTCCTTGAATCGCGACGTGCCGCGCAACATCGAGGTTTAGCTGCCGCATGTTCAGGTAGAGAGTCACCATTTGGCGAGTCGGAGAGGCCGGAGGTTCTGTGCCGGGTGCCGAAGGTGCGTAGAGATCCGCATTGATAAGGATTTTCTCCTTGGGAAGATACACCATCAGCATATCGGCGCTGTGATTGCCTTGGGTGAGCGCCGGATCGTAACCCCTCTCTGTCGTCATATCCTGTACATGATAGATCTCCAGGATGCGCTCGCCATCGTCAATGACGTATTTCCCCGTGTGCCGTGCATCGCCCGACAC
>Ga0210410_10004850_pt1 | contig 11766 bp, 10 predicted proteins | sample IncBWC4MmetaG_FD_161058 | JGI IMG/M metagenome (GOLD analysis project Ga0210410, IMG submission 161058) | Forest soil microbial communities from Barre Woods Harvard Forest LTER site, Petersham, Massachusetts, United States - Inc-BW-C-4-M | ecosystem: Environmental > Terrestrial > Soil >... | reverse complement strand
CGGACCGATCCGCGTGCTGCAGGGCCGGAATCCGATCTATGAATAAGTGGCTGTGTATGTCCGCTGCCGTGCTGCTCGCCGGCTGTGCGGTCGGGCCGGACTATCGGCGGCCACCGCTCGATGTGCCTGCGCAGTACCGCGATGTCGAAGTCCCGGCCGGCGAACCCGGCAGCGCGGCGTCTCTCGGCGACAACGGCTGGTGGGAGGTGTATTCGGATCCGGATCTGCAAGCGCTGCTCAACACGGCTATAAAGAACAACTATGACGTCAAGATCGCGGTGGCGCGGATCGATCAAGCGCGTGCGCAGCTCGGCTCGACGCGCCTGAATTTCCTGCCGCAGCTATCTGTCGATGCCGCCGCCGGGCGCACGAAATCTTCCAAATATGTGCTCGCACCGGGCGCCGCGAGGATCAACAACGAGGCCCAGGTCCAGTTTCTTGCCTCATACCAGCTCGACCTATGGGGGCAGCTGCGACGCTTGACGGAGGCGGCGCGGGCGAATCTGCTGGCATCGCGGTTCGCCGCGCGCGCCGTGAGCGTGACCCTGGTGGCAACCGTCGCCAACGACTATTTCCAGCTCATATCGCTCGACAGCCAACTCGAGATCACGCGCCTCACGGTAACGGCGCGTGAGAAGTTCTTGGACCTTACGCACGCCCAGCACGACCGCGGGTACGCGACGGGGCTCGACGTAGCCAGCGCCGAAGCTGATCTCGCCGCGGCCCGCGCCACCGTGCCGGATCTTGAGCGCCAAATCGCGCAGACCGAGGATCAGATCAGCGTGCTGTTGGGAATGAATCCTGGGCCGATCACGCGCAAACACTACGGCGATTCGGTGCCCGAAGCGCCGCCGCTGCCGCCCGCAGGACTGCCGGCGGAACTTCTGGAGCGGCGGCCGGATATCGGGCAGGCTGAACAGGGATTGGTGGCGGCCAACGCCGAAATCGGCGTGGCCAAGGCGGCGCTGTTTCCCAACATCTCGCTGACCGGGAGCGATGGTTCATTGTCGGTGCCGTTCAGCAACCTGTTCACCGCACCAGCGGCCGAATGGAGCGTGGGGGTCGGACTCGTCCAACCGTTGCTCAGCGTGCAGTCAAATCTTTATCAAGTCGAGCTCGCAGACGCCCGCAAGCGCGAGGCGCTGGCTCAGTACCAAAAGACGGTGCAGGGCGCCTTCCAGGATGTGGCTGATGCACTCGTCGCCTACCGAAGATACGGAGAGCAGGTGCGCGAGCAAGCAGTCCAGGTCGATGCGCTACGGCGCGCGCATACCATTGCTCTGGCGCGCTACCGGATCGGCTATGCGGCTTACTTTGATGTGATCCAAGCCGATCGCGATTTATTCGCAGCCGAACTCGCGCTCGCCCAGGCTTATGGGAACAATCTGAGCGCGTGGGTGCACCTGTACTCCGCGCTGGGCGGAGGCTGGCAGGAGCGGCCGGTTGTGAATCCGCTGCCGGCGACGCAGCGAACCGATGCTCGCTAGTCACCGACGCAGTCAAGTCAGCTCAATGTCCCGTGCCGGATGTCATTACTCCAAAAATGGGTCCGAGATCGGACCCAGCATCCTCACGACCGAGCCGCGGCGCATAAAGGCTCGATATCGACCCATCCAAGTACAGCGCTTCAGTGCAGTGCAGATGATCGCGAAAGTAACTGGCGAACTCATAAAAAGTCACCGGCGCTTCGCTGATCACAAAGACCACTGCGGCAGGGGAGGGCGCACAAACACCGTTCCTGCTCTTTCGCCACTGCGACTTAGGGTCCATCACCGCCGACGTCGTTATATTTCCCTCGTGAACCAGCATGGGCCCCGATTGCGTCGCGAGCATTGGTGCCAGCCTTTCTTCTGCATACTCATCCGTGGTTATCACGCGAGCGATATTCCCATCCACAAGAAAAACCCCATTTGGTTGCTGCGAGAAATTTCCGGATCCCAAGCGACGATTTAGCGGCACGAGTTCTTTGGCCTCCGCGACGAACAGACCCACTGGCGAGAAATCCGGTCGGAACATGCCGGCGTTCATCGCAAATACCAAAGTCTTGCCTTGCTGATTCAATGCCTGCCGCAACGCCGAAAATTGCCGGTACGGCCGGCCGGTCTCATCCCGCCAGAAAAGACCCAACCGCTCGGAATTCAAATCCACCCGACACGCTGTGAAAGGCGTAGCCCCGACGGTCGCCGTCTTGCACTCCACCGCCTGCGCCACTTGAACGCAGAAGAGCAATGCGATAGCGGCCGACAGCCATACGCAACTTCGACGGCAACTCAATCTGCGCTCGACCCCGTGCATCGTTGCTCTAATGCAGCGCACTGGCCACGGCGGCAAAGAATGCGGCATCGTCCACCAATTCGTCGCGTGATTTATCGACGGGTTTGGGCCGCGCGCTTAAAGTCACGACGGCTAAGTGTTCACGCGGATTGATGTACATGTATTGACCGAAGATGCCCACTGCTTCGAACGCCCCATCATGAATCGGCACGGTTTGCGGCGGGATCCACCACATATATCCATAGTCGGCAATCTTCCCGCCGATCTTATGGGGGACGCCCGCTTCACCAAACCACCCTTCCGGAACGATGGACCGGCCATTGAGGCGTCCTTGATCAGCCGCGATCAGCGCGAATCGGCCGTAGTCACGGAGCGTCGCCCCAATACCGCTACCCGCCCATGCCAATCCATCGGGCCCATCGACCCACCACGTCGCATCCTGTTCCATGCCGGCCGGCGACCAGATCTTTTCTGACAAATAGTCAGGCAGCGATCGGTGCGTCGCACCTTCAACCACAGCCCCCAGCACAAAGGTTTCCCCGGTGCTGTAGTTCCAGATAGACCCCGGTGGAGCGGCCCGTGGCAACGAGGCCATGTAACGCAGCACCTCGCCCGGCCTACCGGCAATTTGCAGATCCAACACTTTGCGACGATCGGATTTCGGATCGGTGTACGTTTCGTCCCAGCGGACTCCGGAGCTCATGGTCAGTATTTGACGAACACTGACACCTTCATAGGCGCTGCCTTTTAAAGTAGGAACATAGCGCACCACCGGGTCATCCAAGTTCGATATCGATTTGTCGGCCAGCGCGACACCGACCAGCGTCGAGGTAATCGACTTAGCCATCGAGAACGATAGCCAATGTGTATCCGGGCCAATGCCGAGTTCATAGTCCTCGAATGCGATCTCGCCGTCCTTGAGCACGAGAATCCCTGCCACCCGATTGGTGGCCAAATAGTCGTACAGATCGAAGCGATGCCCCTGAATGTCAAAACGAATGGCCGGAAACGGCTTTTGGCGCTTGCGCAGCGCTTGCGTCGACTTGCCACGATGCACGATTTGCACCGGCTGCAACTTTTCCGAGTGCGAGAAGGTGGCAACCTCAACCCGCGGCAACATGGTGCCATCGTACAGCTGCCGCAGACCCGCAATATAATCGTTGGCAGCGTGCGTGCTCCAAGACAGCGACACTAGGATCAGTATCCACAGACCAGTTAGACAATGACGAGTCATGGAGCGCCTCAAAATGACGAACACTGGTGTTGACCCGGTTTATATCCTATCGGAATCCACGGCGTGCGAACTGGTCGTACCGATGATGCGGCGCATCGCTATCGTGGGAGCTGGCTGGTTGAACAGTAGCAGAATCAAGAGAAGGTCGATGGCGCCGCTTGCACAGTCAGCCGCCATCGACGTCCTCGGTCCGAATTTCAGCGTCGACCATCGCCCCCTTCGTGGTGATCCGACCGACCTCGATCATCGTGGCGCCCGCGCGAGTCTCGTTCGTCTCCCCAATGGCCACGGCCCTGGTAGACCGCCGGAGGAGCATAGTACCGGGGCGGTGCATACACCACCGGCGGGGGCGGTCCCCAATAGCCGAACGGGTTCCAACCGACGCTGACCTGCACGTCGGCGTATGCGGCGGAGCTTGCCAGGGTGAGCCCGGCAATGCCAAGTAATAGAATTCGATTTTTCATGATAAATCCTCGTTCGCCGTGCGACGGTTATTCGCGGCGATCACCGCGACAAGCTTCAATTATCGACTTGCGACTTTTTTCCCGTCGTGGTCGTGATGGCTGAATACCGCGTCCGCCTGCTTTTTCTGCGCGTCGGACATCACGGAATACAGTCCGGAAAAAGCGCTCGCGAGTTTCTTGACGCCGTTGGCATGGGCCTGGGCAATTGCCGCGTAGGAATTCAAATCGTCGATCGCCGTCGCGCTCGCGATGTTTGCGTCACGCTTGTCGATGGCCCGATCAAGATCCCTTGCGTTCTCGCGCATCGTTTCCGCCACTTCTTGCCACTGCGGTTCCTCGGCGGCAGTGATCTTGAGCTGGGCGTGCAGCTCCGTAATGTGGTGCTCCACTTCGCCATCGCGCTTGGCATCTGCCTTCGCCATTTCCGAGCGTGTGGCATTTGCCGAGGCGTTAGGGGTTGGGGATTGATCTGGTGCCTGTGCGACTGCAGCGCCAAACACAAATGTGGATACCAGTACTGCAACAATCACTTTCATAAAGTTCTCCGTAGGGATACGAATAATCGCTAGCGAGGGCCTGCCGCACTCGCAAAGGGCCTGCAGTAACCCTAGCGCAATGGTTCCAGGGATACAGTCAGACGCGTGCGCAAAAAGGCATGCCGGTTCGCCTACAAGAACAAGTGACGACTCATCGGGCTGGCGGTGCGGTCATTAGCCGCGAATGGGCTTGTCAGCATCGATGCCCAGCCACATTAGCGCACCGAGCACTGCAAACACGGTACCGATCACGAATGCAGCGGTCCAGTGTCCGCCGCCCGACAGGTAGGCGACGATCGGAATGCCGATCAGGCCGCCAACATTACCGCCCGTGTTGAGCACGCCGGTTGCCGACATCGTGTCGCTTCGAGCAACGAACATCGTCGCTCCCCAAAAGGCTCCTTCGTTGAGCTCGAGTACCGCGTAGGCAAGCGCGAGCGCGATCACGGCAGCATAGGGATTGTTCAGATTGACCGCGATCAGTATCAACATACCGGATGTTGGAAGCGCCAGCATCGGCAGCAGTCGAAATCCCCAGCGGCTGCCGAAGCGATCGCATAGTACGGCGACGAGTTTGCCGCCGATGCCGCCCCCCATGCCCGCGGCCAGCGGCGGGATCATCGCCAACCAACCACTTTCGAGAATATTGAAATGGCGCTCTTGAACGAGATACAAGAAACACCAATTGCCGATCAGATAAAACACATAGTTCATGCACACGTACGAGCAGGTCAGCAGGATTATCGAGCGGTTGCCAAGCACCTTCATGATTCGGCGCCACGAGAGAGCTGCCGGCGCCTGCTCCTCGGGTCTTGAGTCAAGTTCGGCAAGTTCAGCGGCCGTAACCGATGGATGCTCCCTGGGCGTGTTGCGTCCATACCATGCCCACAAAGCGATCACCAGCACCGCCGGCAATGCAGGCCAGAAAAGCGCCCGTTGCCAGCCGACCGAATTCATCAGGTATGCGACGATCGGCGGAGTTGCAGCAGCCGCAAATTGCATGCCCATGGTCTGCACGCCTTGGATGATTGCCCACTTCTCGGGGCGAAACCACGCCTCCATGACGCCTGATCCCACCGGAAAAATACCGGCCTGTGCCACTCCCATCAGCAACTGCAAGCCAAACAGCATTGCGATCAATGCGCCGCCTTGCAGCAGGCGCGGCGCCAACGGCGTGAATACCGTTGCCAGAAAGGCAATAACGCCAATCAAGGTAAATGTGACCCGCGCGCCGAGGCGCTGGCCGATCACGCCGCCTGGAAATTGGAATGCAGCATAGCCGAGAACAAATGCCCACTCGAGCCAGCCGACCTGTACTTGGCTGATGCCAAGCTCGGGCATCATGCGCTCGGCGGCGACTGTCAATCCCTTTTGTTGAAAGTAGGCAATGAACGCGAAGCCAAACAGGAACGCGAAAATTCTCCAGCGAACCCGATGAGTCAGCGCATAGACGGCCGAGATGTCTGGCGGGTTCACTCCTTGCCTAACCGGTCCCTGACGTAGCTGCGGATATCGAGGCTGAAATCCTCCATCGGTGCGTAGTAGCCGTGCGTGTGTACGCGGCTGCGCATGCCTCTTTGCACCGATTCGCAGATCGACCAGTCCTGGCGGTTGGTGATGTCCCAGAACTCGACCGCATCGCTGGGATCAAAATTCGACTGGGCGATCTCGAAGGGTTCAAATAGGAAATGACAGATGATATCCGTGCGCTCGGCACTGCGCGGCTGAAGAATGAAAACAGCCGCATGATCGCACGCAAGACTGATGAACAGATTCGGGTAGAGCACTTCACCTTTGTGGCGCGTTCGCTCATCGGCGTTAAGATCAGGGAATGCGCGCCGCGTCGTCTTGCCGGAATGTGTAAACGTATAAGCGCCGTCCCTATGCGGGATGCCTCGAGACCAGTCCAACGCGCCGCCGCCCGCTTCACGGAAAGCGGGCACGACGGAACACAGCTCAGGATGCACCCCGCCGCAGTGATAGCACTCGTTGTAGTTCTCGCAGATGGCCTTCCAATTGGCTGCAACCTCATATCGAATCGAGTGTCCGATGCGCAACTGCGCCAAAGGGTAGCGCGCAGTCCGTGCGGGGATGGGACCAAGCTGATCGGCCAATGGCTTCGCTTCAGCGGGCGTGAGATACAGAAAAATAAATCCGCCCCAGCATTCGACGCCGACCGGGTACAACCTGATCGAGGTCTTGTCGAATCCCGGTAGATTGCCGAGGTGGGGCGCGGCAATCAGCTGTCCGTTAAGATCATACGACCATTGATGATAGGGGCAGATGATGGAACGGCCGGCGATCACCCCGCCCGGCACTGCCAAGCCGGGAGTGGGCGCATCGTCAGTACGGCATAGTCGCGCACCGCGGTGCCGGCACACGTTGTAGAAAGCGCGCAGCTGAAGGTCGCGATTGCGCACCAGCAGAATGCTTTCACCCGCGATGTCCAGGACCCGATAATCACCCGGCGCGGGCAATTCCTCTTCGCGGCCCGCGCAAAACCACTCGCGGCAGAAAATTCGCTCTTTCTCCTGGCGGTAGATCGCCTCGTCGTAATACCAGCTCGAGGGCAGCGTCTGTTCAAGTCCTTTGATCGGGGCGACCGGCTCGACGTTCATCGTGCGCGCGCTCCAACGTGGCCTTCCTTATAAAGCAAAGGAGGGCTCTCTAGTATGGGCGAGTCGCGCCGGTAGATTTCACTCCCCGCAGCTTGGTCAAGTTCGCGAGCAAAGCGATGGCCGCTGTGAACCGCATGAGCGATCGCGCCCGGGGCGAGCGAGTCGCCAATGCGATCCACAGAGCTGATTCCCGCGCTCTGCCAATCCGCCTGCCGCAGCATCAGCGAGTGGTACAGCTCATCCCGCACAGTCCGCGCGCCCACGATGACCAGCGATTTGCATGGCAGCCGTTGCACCTCGCCGGTAAAAAGATTGGCCACGATAACCGCATCGTCGCCGATACCCGTGACTCGGCTCAAGGTTTTCAGGCTGATCCGCGCATCCGCAAGCGCCCGGTGCACTTGCGGCTGTTCGTTGGTCATGATGGTCCACGCCGATGCGTACCCCGCTGGAGTTATGTAGGTAACGTTGTGTGCGGATCTCGCCAAGTGTTCGGCCAACACGCCGCCCATGTAGTAATTGTCGAAATCAAAGACCGCGATCGGGCCTTCGATGTGCGCTCCCGCGGCAACATCGTCCGGGGTAAACACATTCGGGCCGTCGAGAGACTTTACCGGAAGTTCGAGAGTCGAATACAGCATTCGCGTCCAGCGTGCGCCGGTGGCGATGACGATGCGCTGATGTTCCAGGAGAAGGATATCGTCCACGGTAAGTCTGTTGCCGGCGTACAGAGTGACATTATCGAGGCGCTGCAACTGACCGAGGCGCCAATCGAGTACCCGGCCCCAGGTCGCAAGTCCCGGCAGAGTGGTTTCAAAGCGCAGGCGGCCGCCGAAGTGCTCGTCGGCTTCTGCCAGTGAGACCTGGTACCCGCGTCTGCCCAAGGTCAATGCGCATTCGAGACCGGCAGGGCCGCCGCCGACGATCAGCACAGTGGATTTACTGCCTGCGGTCGCAAAGCGCTCCGGGTGCCAGTCGCGGCGCCATTCCTCGCCGATGGTTGGATTTTGCGTGCAACGAATCGGCACGCTGTCATGCCAACTCGAAATGCAAATGTTGCAGCCGATGCATTCACGGATGTCCTGCTCGCGGCCCTCGTCGATCTTGCGCGGCAGGAAGGGATCGGCAATGGAGGGACGAGCGGCGCCGATCAGGTCCAGCACGCCGCGCTTGATTTGGGACACCATGGCATCAGGCGAGGTAAAACGTCCGACTCCGACCACGGGCTTTTTTGTAATACGTTTGACGAACTCGATCACGGGCTCGTGGCTGCCTTCCGGTGTGAAGCGGGAAGGCGCGCAGTCCGTGGGGCTGGAGTCCATTTTGACGTCCCACAAATCCGGCACATCCGCGAGCAACTCGACCACCTCATGGGCTTCGGATGCAGCACGCTCGCTGGGGCGGGCGCGCAGCTCCTCGAGACTGATTCGCAGCGCCACGGCGCATTTGTCGCCCACCGCGTCGCGCGTGGCTTCAAGGAGCTCGCGCACGATGCGTACACGATTCGCGACGCAGCCGCCGTATTCATCGCAGCGCGTGTTCCATTCGGGCAGCAGAAATTCGTATGGTAGATAGCCCATACCGGCATATACATACACGATGTCGAAGCCGGCGCGTCTGGCCTTCAGCGCGGCTTCTGCCTGCCAGCGCAAAAGATTGCGAATGTCGGTTTTGTCCATGGCTTTGGAACGCAGGTTGCCCATGAATCCGACGTGCGTTGCCATCCATGAGATGCCGGACGGTGACAGCGGCGGCAAGCGGCTGGTTTTGTTCGACACCGATCCGCCACCATGCCAAAGCTCGATTCCTGCCAGCGCGCCATGTTCGTGAACCGCGTCGGTCATCATGGCGTGAGAACGGGTGTCATTGTCGTCCCACAGGGTAGCGTAGGGCAGAGGCGAATCGTCCGCGGTTGGATGCACGGAAACATAGCCCGTGCAAACCACACCCCAGCCCCCTTCAGCCTTCATGCCGCGCAGCGCCGCGCGCATGCGCGGCATGCTGTTGGTCATGCCGCTGGCGTGCGGTACACAATAAAAGCGATTGGGCGCCGTGACAGGACCAATTTTTACCGGCTCGAACAGCACATCAAAGCGTGGCAGGCGCGGCATTTATTGATGGTCCCGCGGTATGGGTTCTTTCCAGGTCTTGGTTCTAATGACGACGCCGTCCCTCAGCAGGGTTCTGGTGTATTCGTAAAAAAATAGGTGTACGTCACTGGAAACATCGAGGTGGCCGCGCCAGGTCAGGACATGATCCTGCACGGCTTGAATGTATTCCGAATCGCCCAGAACGCTCGCGGCGTCGGGATGGGCATCGTCAATGTCGTAGGTCAGCCGCTCCGTATGATCGAATCGCCCCCATGGATAGGACACGGCGACGCTGCCTTTCCAAATCACCGTGCTGTGCTGTTTGACCTCATCGCGCAGTACGGTCCACGAACCCGGCCAAGCGGCTTCGCTGCCGGTTCGCTTGATGGCTGCAGGCGTTTCGATTTCTTCGGGGGGCGCGAGGGGCGGTGGTGCCGGGCCGTGAACCGGAACACGCGGCAAGATCACATGTGATGGCGCGCTGCCGCCCAGCACGAGCGAGGTGGTCACCGGATAAGGCGTCGGCCAGTTCATCGGCCATAGTGCATTGGAAACGGCAACGCGGATCCGGTGTCCCTTGGGGAATACCCAGGAAGCAAGATGCAAGTCGATCGACAACTGATACAGGGTCCCGGGAATCAAGTCCTTGGGTTCCGCCATGGAATCGCGTTGCGCTCCGTTGATGCCCGCACCGGTAACCAAGGTGACGCGTCCGTCCGGCGCCACATCCGACAGCCGCACGAACCAATCCGCCAACGGCGCGTCAACCGTGACTTGCAAGTTCACCCGCGGCCGGCCGATCACCGCGAAATCTTCGCTCAGGACCGTGGAGTCATAGGTCAAACTGTAAGCGTCCACAGCACGTTGGTCCGTCAATAATTCTCCCCACCAAAAGCCGGCCTCGACACCGGTGGAGGGAACATTGCGCAGTTGATCCCTTCCCCTGCCGGAATGCTCCGAGGCGAGCCGATGCTGCGGCTGAAGATACAGGGTCGCTGGCGCAGTACCGGCCGGCGGCCAGGATTCCGCGCGCCATTCTCCGGGCACATCCTGCGATTGCGATCCAGGCGGCCGCCAGTGCTGTTGATAAATGAGCACCTTGGGATCAGATAGGACCCCGGTATCGCGGCCTTTGAGCCAGTAGTCGAACCAGCGCACCGCTTGGTCGCGCCACTCATACAGCGGCCCGTAGTCGCTATCGTTCGGGAAACCGTGATTCCACGGTCCGATCCAGGCCTTGAGCGGAGCCTTCACTTTCTCGAGCATGCGGGGAATGCTGTCGCGGTATCCGTCTTGCAGGCCGCCGATCAAGAAGGCAGGCACCTGCAGAGTGTCGATTGGCCGCAGCGGTGCGCGCCAGAATACACCGTCGCGCTGATGTTTCATGTAGGTGAGCGACCAGGGCTCGGAGTTCATTCGCGGACCGATTGCTGACTCCTCGAGGCTGAAATCTGGCGCACCCGTGCGTCCTTGATCCAAATCCATGGTCAGCTCGAATTCATCGACGTGAAACACTCCATCCATGTAGTGCACGTCCTCCTTGAACAGTTCATCGGTTGCTGCTACCGCGAGAATGGCCTTGAGAGCAGGCGGCTTTCTCAACGCCAGCTGAATCGAGTTGAATCCTCCCCAAGATATTCCCAACATGCCGACGTTGCCATTCGACCAAGATTGGTTTGCGAGCCATGCGATGACCTGTTCCGCATCTTGCTGCTCTTGCTCGGAGTATTCCCGGTCGGGAGGCGCACCCTCGCTCGTGCCAAAGCCGCGAATGTCGACGCGCGCACCCACGAAGCCGCGTTTGGCGAAATAGGTATGCGTGCCGAAGTCGCGCACCGCCTCGTCGTCATCTTTCCGGTACGGCAGATACTCGAGCAGCGCCGGGAATCGCTCGCCGGCTTTCGCGCCGGTCGGCAAATACAGGGTGGCGGCGAGGCGAATGCCATCCTTCATCGGGATCCAGGTATTTTCCAGGCGTACGCCGTACGCCGGCGGCGACGGCGGTGCCGCAGCGTGGGCCCCCGTCAGCGCCGCGCTCATGAAAAAAATGCCCATGATGCTCAATGATCGCTGCATTATTCTTGGCCTGGCTTGTGCTGCTCATAATATACGCGAAGCGGCCGCGCACGCCGCTGCATGGTAGGCTCAACTCATGCAAGACCAGCAACGCGGGGTAGGATTTAAGGAAGCGTACGCGCGGGCAGTCTCCCTTCTGGAACGCGGCGATGCGCTCGCAGCGGAACGCGAGCTGCGCGAAATGCAAAGGCGTTTGCCAGGCGAGGTCAACATCCAGCGAGTGTTGGGGTTGTCGTTGCTTGCCCAGGGAAAGAACGCGGAGGGTATAGGCATACTCGAGGCGGTCGTGTCCGCCGCCCCTGATTTTACCCATGCCATGGTTGATTTGGCGCGGGCGTACCGGGCCCAGGGCCGTCTGCAGACGGCGGCAGCGTTGCTGCGCAAGGCGCTCGAGCAGGATGGCACGCTGCATGATGGTTGGCGGCTGTTCGGTGATCTGCTCGCGAACCTCGGTGATTTCGCCGCCGCAAGACA
>Ga0210410_10004849_pt1 | contig 11768 bp, 9 predicted proteins | sample IncBWC4MmetaG_FD_161058 | JGI IMG/M metagenome (GOLD analysis project Ga0210410, IMG submission 161058) | Forest soil microbial communities from Barre Woods Harvard Forest LTER site, Petersham, Massachusetts, United States - Inc-BW-C-4-M | ecosystem: Environmental > Terrestrial > Soil >... | reverse complement strand
CCGGCACTTTTCCTTAAACGGCCTCAGCTCGCCCCCGCGCTGAGGCCGTTTTTTTGATCTCGGGCAACCGCGCTTCAGCCTTGCGGCAGGGCTTCGAGGTGACATGCGGTCCACTGTCCGCTTGCCGTTGACCGAAGCTGCGGTTCTTCGCTCCGACAGCGATCGAATACGAATGGGCAGCGCGTGTGAAAGCGACATCCCCGCGGCGGATTGATCGGGCTTGGCACGTCACCCCTGAGAATCATGGGAGCGCGCACGGCGCCGGGTTCGGGCACCGGCACCGCCGAGAGCAAAGCCTTGGTGTAGGGGTGCCTTGGCGCGGTGAAGATTTGCCGCTTCGACGCCAATTCGACAATCTTGCCAAGATACATGACCGCGACGCGGTGAGTAATATGCTCGACAATCGCCAGATCATGACTGATAAAGAGCAGCGCGAGGCCGAACTCCCGCTGCAGATCCTGCAAGAGGTTGACGATCTGCGCCTTGACCGAGACGTCGAGCGCCGACACCGCCTCGTCACAGACGATCAATTCAGGCTCCGCCGCGAGTGCCCGGGCAATGCCGATGCGCTGGCGCTGACCGCCCGAGAATTCGTGCGGCCTGCGGTCCAACGCTTCGCGTGGCAGGCGAACGGTGTCCATCAGTGCCACGACCCGCGCGTCGAGTTCAGCGGAGGACTTCGCGAGACTGAAATTACGGATCGGCTCGGCCAGGATATCGCGCACGCGCATGCGCGGATTGAGGCTGGAAAACGGATCCTGGAAGACGACCTGCATGCGGCGACGCATCTTGCGCAGCCTGTTGGCCGAAAGGTCGTCGATGCGCTGGCCGTCAAGCACAACCTGGCCGGCAGTAATGTCAAATAGCCGCAGGATGGCGCGGCCCACCGTCGATTTGCCGCAACCGGACTCCCCGACGAGAGAAAGGGTTTCCCCGCGCGCGATGTCGAACGAGATGCCGTCTACGGCATAGACCCACTCGGCCTTGCGCCCGAACCTGCCGGCACGCACCGGAAAGTATTTTTTGAGGTCGTTGACCTGGAGCAGCGGGACGTTCATGCGGCGGCTGCCTCCTTGAGCGCGTGGTGGCAGGCCACGACATGGCGGGGACTTTTCTCCTCGAGCCCGGGCGCGACCTGGCGACAGAGATCGGTCGCAAGCGAGCATCGTCCGGCGAAGACGCAGCCCTCGATCGGCTGCTTGAGGTCAGGGACCTGCCCCGGAATTTCCGCCAGCCGCTTCGCCGCGCCGATCAGCGAAGAACCCAATCTCGGCACGGCGCCGAGCAGGCCCTGGGTGTAGGGGTGACGCGGCGAGCGGAACAGTTTGGCCACCGGCGCCTCCTCCACCTTGCGCCCGGCATACATCACCATGACGCGCTCGGCGATTTCAGCGACCACGCCGAGATCATGGGTGATGAGAATGATCGCAGCGCCGACGCGGCGCTTGAGGTCCAGCATCAACTGCAGGATCTGCGCCTGGATCGTGACGTCAAGCGCCGTGGTCGGCTCGTCCGCGATCAAGAGCTTCGGATTGCAGGCGAGCGCCATCGCAATCATCACACGCTGACGCATGCCGCCGGAGATCTGATGCGGGTATTCCCGCACGCGCCGCGCGGGCTCGGGGATGCCGACCAACGTCAACATTTCGACCGCGCGTTCCTCTGCAGCCTGCCTGTCCAGCCCCTGATGCATTCGCAATGTCTCGCCGATCTGGCGCCCGAGCGTCAGCACCGGATTGAGGCTCGTCATCGGCTCCTGGAAAATCATCGAAATGTCGTTGCCGCGGATCGCGCGCATCTCGCGGTCGGACAGTTGCAGGATGTCCTTCTCCGCGAAACGGACGGAGCCCGCGACCTTGCCTGGCGGCTCGGGAATGAGCCGCAGCAACGACATGGAAGTGACCGACTTGCCGCACCCGGATTCACCGACGATAGCCAGTGTCTCGCCTTCGTCGACATGAAAGGAAACGCCATCGACGGCGCGGTTGATGCCCTCGGGGGTCCGGAAGTGGACCTGCAGGTTTTCGACTTCGAGCAAAGCCATCGAACGAGACCTAAAGGTTTTTGGCCATGCGCGGATCGAGCGCATCGCGCAAACCGTCGCCGAGCAGGTTGACGGCAAGCACGGTGACCGAGAGAAATGCTGCGGGAAAGAACACGATGTATGGTTTGACCTGCCACAGCGCCCGGCCCTCGGCCATGATGTTACCCCATGACGGAATGGTGGGCGGCGTGCCGGCGCCGATGAAGGAAAGGATGGCCTCCACGATCATCGCACTGGCGCAGATGTACGTCGCCTGAACCAGCATCGGCGCCAGTGTGTTGGGCAGTATGTGACGCAGGATGATCATTGGCGTGCGCGTGCCGGAGGCAACCGCCGCATCCACATAGGGCTGCTCGCGCAGCGACAGCACGACACCGCGCACAAGACGCGAGACGCGCGGAACCTCCGCAATGGTAATCGCCAGGATGACGTTGCCGACACTGCCGCGCGTCAGCGCCATAAGCGCGATGGCAAGCAGGATCGGCGGTATCGACATCAGCCCGTCCATGAATCGCATCAGGATGCCGTCCGCCCAGCGCACGAAGCCGGACACCATACCGATGGCGAGACCGGCAAGTGACGCCAGCGCGGCCACCGAAAGACCTACCGTGAGCGAAACCCGGGTGCCGTAGAGCACGCGCGAATAGATGTCACGTCCCAGCAAATCGGTGCCGAACCAGAAATCGGCCGACGGCGGACGCGTGCGCTTGGCAGGCGCCAGCGCAGTCGGGTCGACGGTTCCGAGAAAGGGCGCGAAGATTCCGATCAGGACAAGGCAGACCAGTAGCGCACCGCCAATCGCAACCGTTGGGTGGCCGCGCAGGAAACCGAGAATGCCGCGCCTGACCCTGACCTGGCGCAGCAACTCCGGCAATTGCGGAGCGACTACAAGGCCCGGCCGAAGCGCCTGCGCGGTGGTGGTAGTGGGCGTCAATAGCGAATCCTCGGGTCGATCAAGGTGTAGGCGACATCGATCGTCAGGTTGACCAGGACGTAGACGAAGCTGAACAGCAGCACGATACCCTGGATGACGGGATAATCCCGGCGCAGGATCGCATCGACGGTCAGCCGGCCCAATCCCGGAATCGCAAATACGCTTTCGGTGACCACCGCGCCGCCGATCAGCAAGGCGATGCCAATGCCGATCACCGTTACGATCGGAACGGCCGCATTTTTCAACGCGTGAACGAACAGGATATCGCCCTGCCCCAGGCCCTTGGCACGGGCGGTGCGGATATAGTCCTGCGTCAGAACTTCAAGCATGGCGGCGCGGGTAATGCGCGCGATCAGCGCGATGTAGACGCAACCAAGCGCGATCGACGGCAGGATCAGGTTCTCAAGCCATGGCCAGACGCCGCGGGCGAGCGGCGTGTAACCCTGCACCGGCAGCCACTCAAGTTCCAGCGCGAACACGTAGGCAAGAACGTATCCGACAACGAAGACGGGTAGTGAAAAGCCGAACACGGCGAATGCCATGATGGCGCGGTCCAGCAGGCTTCCCGCCTTCCATGCGGCGACCACGCCGAGTGGCACCGCAACGAGGATGGTCAGGACGAGAGTAATTGCCATCAGCGAAAGCGTCGGCTCGATGCGCTGCGCGATCATCGCGGCGACCGGCAGGCCGGTGAAGATCGAGGTGCCGAGATCGCCGCGCAGGATGTGCCCCAGCCAGGTGCCGAACTGGACCAGGAACGGCTGGTCGAGGCCGAGGCTCTGGCGAATGCGCTCCACATCGCCGGGACTCGCCTGGTCGCCTGCAATCACCACCGCCGGATCGCCCGGCGCGATGTAGAGCAGGCTGAAGACGAACAGTGCGACAATCGCCATCACGGGCAAGGTCGCCAGCACGCGACGGAGAATGTAGCTGAGCATGTGGGCTCACCCCACGGTCATACGGTCTTCGACACGCCCCAGAAGAAAGGTAAGGGTCCCTTCGTCACACCGGCGATGTTCTTGCGCCACGCCGTGTAGCTCAGGAAGAAGCCGGTCGGGGCATAGACGACATTCTCGAGCGCCGCTTTGTTGAGGCGCCCCACCGCGGCCTTTTCCTCGTCGAGGTTTTTGGCTTCGAACCATGCCGTGACTTCCTTCTCGACATCGGGGCTGTTGGGCCAACCGAACCACGCCTTGTCGCCGTTGGCGCGAATGGCGGTGTAGGGCGCGGGATTAATGCAGTCGGCGCCGGCGTGCCAGGTGTGAAACATCTGCCAGCCGCCCTGACCCGGAGGCGTCTTCTGAGCGCGGCGAGAGCCGACCGTACCCCAGTCGATTGCGACGAAGTCGACATTCATGCCGAGCCGCTTGAGGAGATCCGCGGTGACGTCGCCCTGCGCCTTGGTGACCGGCTGATCCTGCGCCACCAGGCACGTCACCGGCTGGCCCGAGTAACCGCTCTCGGCCAACAGTTTCCTGGCCGCGTCGAAATCGCGCTTGCCTTTCAAAATCTGGCCGCCCTCTTCCGTGTAAAGCGGCGTATCCGGCGTGAAGTAACCCGGCAGCGGCTTCCACAGCGAGGTATCGTCCCCCACCACCGCACGCATATAGTCCTCCTGGCTGAGTGCCATGAGCACGGCGCGGCGCGCCTTCACGTCGTTGAAAGGCGGATACAGGTGATTCATGCGGAATGAACCGATATTGCCAAGCGGATCGCCGATATCGACGCTGATATTGCGGTTCTTCTTGAGCACCGGTACGAGGTCGGCGATCGGGTTCTCCCACCAATCGATCTCGCCGTTCTGCAGCGCGGCCGCCGCGGTCGCGGGGTCCGGCATGACAACCCATTCCACGCGATCGACCATGATCTGCTTGCCGCCGGAGAGCCAGGACGGCTTCTCCTGCCGAGGCACGTAGCCGGCAAACTTCTCGAATACCGCTTTCGCGCCGGGCACCCACTCACCCTTCACGAATTTCATCGGTCCGGACCCGACATAATCGGCGATCTGCTTGAAGGGGTCGGTCTGGGCGATGCGCTCCGGCATGATGAAGGCGCAAGGCGAGTTGTTCTTGGCAAGCGCGTAGAGCAACTTCGGATAAGGCTGCTTCAATACCCATTTGAATGTCTTGTCGTCGACGGCTGTCAGTTCCTGCTGGATGGCCTTTATCATCAGCCCCATGGGATCGCGGACCGACCAGCGTACGAGACTGGCGACGACATCCTTGCTCAGCACGGGCTCTCCGTCATGGAATTTGAGCCCGGGCCGCAGCCGAAACGTCCAGGTCAGGCCGTCATCGGTGACCTCCTCGGACTCGACCATCTGCCGCTGCGGCTGCAGCGAAGCGTCGATGCCGTAGGGCGTATCCCACACCAGCGCTGCGGCGTTGCGCACGACGTACTGCGTGCCCCAGATCGGATCAAAGTTCGCAAGATTGGCCTGTGGCACAAAGCGCAACGTCCGCGCTGCGGCGTTCTGGGCGATGGCAGGCGCAAAAAGCCCGCCCGTCAGCGCCAGGCCGCCTGCGCCGCCCAACCCCTTCAACACTGTCCTGCGATCCATGAAGCCCTCCACCAATATAACTGTTCTGCCACTTCGGTCGTCGACGCGCCTCACGAGCAAGGTAATGAACTGGAAAGCGAGAAGCGATCAGCACCCCCTTTGCGCCTGCAAATGGTATGCCATTGACCCCTCGTCGTGCTAGGGCGTGTCCGGACTAAATTCACGCGCACGCGGGTACGGCAGCGCTGTCGCCTGGTAGGAGCTCGGCATGCAGCCGTCATAGGCTGCGATCAACGACGAAAGTCCGAAGGCTTATTCACTCACACGCCGCTCGCGGCCAATTCACCGGGCTTCACCATCGTCAGGGTGAGCGAAACCGGCGAACGGGTTGGCCAGATAGGATGAGGCTCGAAGCTGCCTGCGTGGCAGGTCATCGTAAAATCGGCTTTCGCCGATCTCTCGAGGCTGGGCATCCGCCGCGATCTGCAAATCGTGATCGCTGGGGTTGCGATTATCGACGCCATCCGGCGGAATGCCGGCTGGCTCTGCAGTGCCCGCTTGATCGGGGCCCGATGGTTCGAACTCACTCGGTACGCGGAAGATATCGTCTCCCGCAATATGCGACCAGACGGGCGACGCTCTGCGTGCAGCCAGAAATGAGCGGCCTATCAACGCGTAAAGAGAAAGCGCGCCGGCGAGTGAAAGAAGGAAGACTATCAGGGTAAGGTCGGGCCACCGTTCCGCTGTGCGTGAATGACTGCGGGCGTTGGTCGATTTCCTGACGTCACCGGGAATAGCCGCGACAGATTGACGGCTTTGGGAACGCTCCGCCGTTGATTGCGGATCGCTCGAATGAGCCTGGTCCGACAGGTCGATCCAGTACGATTCGAATTTTGATGTCGTCATATTCTCGGTAGCTGCCTCTGCGGTAACCGCTGCCGCGTGGTCACGTAGCGCAACGAATGTGTCTTCAAATCGCGCATTGGCGTCCGCGACAGCCGGTGGAAGGGTATTGGCTCCCCTTTCCGACGCGACCAATCTTGCGGCCGCGCGCGATTGCGCCGAGCCGGAGTCGCCGACCCTGGTAACCCAGCATTTTTTATGAGTTATTCGGTTCGTTTGATAGTGCCAATGAATTCCGTGGGGCAATCTTCCCGTTGGCCTGGCGAGGCAAGCTTCGGCTGCCCAAGCGCTGGTCGAAAACACCGCGTTTGATGCGGAAATTGCAAGAAACGCCATGACGACCGTTGACAACAAAGTTGTCATTCGGCGGAGCATTCGGTCTCCCAGCGATTTTTCTATCTGAAAATGGTCTGTCAAAAAGAGCACGGCTGAAATGCCGTGAAGGCCTGAAAATGAACTGATTATGTCTAGCAAACAGGTCAGGGACGCGCGCCAACAAGCTGCGCTTAACCTTAAGGGCGTCGCGGCCCGTTAACCGTACCGCTCTCCGTTCCGGTTTTCAGCGGCCAGGTTCAGCGTGCGAGCCTGTTGAACTTCGGCGATTGTTCCGGGTACCACCAGCGACCGCCGATCACGACGCCCTCGGATACGATCTTGCGATCGCCGATCAAGTGTTCGCCGACCACATCGACATAGTCGAACTGACCCTGCTTGATCGAAATGATCGTGGCATCGCCGACGCTTCCCGCCTTGAGACTGCCAAGTTCGGGACGCCGCAACGCCATCGCGGCGTTGACCGTCGAAGCCGCAACCACGTCGGACAGCGGCATGCCCATGCACAGGAATTTCGACATCGTGGTCACTTGATCGAAGGCCGGGCCGTTGATGCAGAGCAAGTGAACATCCGAGGAGATGGTGTCCGGATAAAATCCGTTGGCGAGCATGGCGCGTGCGGTCTTGAACGCGAACGACCCCTTGCCATGGCCGATGTCAAACAACACGCCGCGTTCGCGCGCCTCCAGAACCACCTGCTTCACGGTGCCCTGGGCGGTGGCGGGTGTATTGGGAAATGGACGGAAGGCATGTGTAAGCACGTCGCCCGGACGCAGGCGGGCAAGCACCTCCTCATAGCTCGGCGGCGGATGGTCGATATGCGCCATCAGCGGCATGCCGACCTGTTCGGCGACCTCGAGTGCAATTTCCAGCGGCACGATCCCCGAGGTGCCCGAGGAATTGCGGCCTACGCGTACCTTGATGCCGACGATGAGATCGCGATTGTTGTCCGCCACCTCGGCGGCGTCGATCGGATTCATGAGCCGGATCTCTTCACTCTCGCCGACCATGACCCGATGGGAGAAACCGAAGATGCCGGCGTGCGAGATGTGCAGATAAGCCAGGATGCGGACCTCGCTCGGCTCGATCACGTGCTTGCGGAAGCCCGCGAAATTACCGGGCCCGGCGCTACCGGTATCGACCGCCGTCGTCACGCCGGAAGTGCGGCAAAATTCCTCGGCGTCTATACCGAGCGAAGTGCCTCCCCAGTAAACGTGGGTGTGCAGATCGATGAGGCCGGGAGTGACGATATGGCCCGACACGTCGCGCACGTCGGTCGATGGATCGGCCTTGAGTTCGGTTCCGACCATGGCAACCTTGCCGGCAGCAAACGCAACATCCATCACGGCATCGAGTTTCTGGGACGGGTCGATCACCCGACCGCCGCGAAGGATCAAATCGAAAGGCATCGTGGTCTCCGAATGTGACAGTGACGGGGGATTGGTTGTTCACAAGAAAAGTTCACTTTGTGTGATATCACAGGTGTTTCTTCGAACAGCCATGCTTTTGAAAATTGTTCTGCGAAATGGTCCTTTGCTCGATCAGGCCGTGCCAATGGCGACGTCGAGCCCGGCCCAAATGCTCGGTCGGGCCGATGAGATCGCCGCGCTGAAAGTCGGACGCGAGGCGGATGTCTCCGTGCTCAAGGAATTGCCCGGGCGCTTTGCGCTTCGCGACGACGAGCACAACGAGCTGATCGCCGATCGCCTGCTGGAGCCGGCCTTCTGCCCTCGCGCCGGTGAGCGATACGATGCGGTCGCCTCGATCCTTTCGCGGGCTGTCGCAGCCTGAAGCTGGCTCCGCTTTGAACCTGCGCCGTCCGATTATCTCGGTCCAAGACCGCGCCAGTCCCGCAAATGCCGAGAGAACCACCCCGGCGCATTTCGCCCGTTTCGGCTCTTTGATCAACAAATCTTGTCTGTTGCGGACCAGCATTTGTTGTATTTTCCGGCGAAACAACCTCAAATCGGCCGGCAGGATGATTAAGAATATATCAATCAGCACTACGGGCTTAGTTTCGTTCGCGACTATGGTCATTTCGTTCGCGACTATCGTCCTGATCTCGGTTTTGTGAACTGGTCAACGCCGCTTCTGAAGCGGTCATTCTCTCAGGAAAACTCTCCGAAGAGCCCACTGCCGCGTAACACCGCCACGTAACACTGGTTAACCGAAGCACGTACTAGAATCGTTCCCTGTGAGGATACGACTACGACTGCCACAAACTTGAAAACTGCGAATGGAGGGATGATCCTGTGACCACTATTTTCCGGACTAACAGCCTGTTCAAACTGATGCTCGGGTTCATGGTTTTCGCTTTTGCGTCCTCGCTTCAACCGGCGGCGGCCGAAGACCTTGGTCCTCCGGTCGGCGTGGTCGCGCCTGACATCGGCAAGCGTCCCGATCAAACTGGCGTGCCTCGTACCTTGGCTGACGTAATGGGCAGCAAGGGTGTCGTGCTGATGTTCTTTCGTTCTGCCGATTGGTGTCCGTTCTGCAAGGCCCAATTGCTCGACATGAATAGTGGGGCGGCAGAGATAGAGAAGCGTGGTTATCGGATCGCCGCGCTCTCGTACGATAGTCCGGAGATTCTGAAGACCTTCACAGACAAGCAGAATATTTCCTTCACATTCCTGTCCGATCCGAAGTCTGAAATCATCGACCTCTACAAGCTGCGCGACCCGCAATATCCGCCGGGCAATCGCGCTTACGGGGTGCCGAGACCGATTATCTTTATCGTCGACAAGGGTGGCGTCATACGCGCGAAGCTGTATGAGGAATCATTCAAGGTACGGCCACCCGTGAGTGCCGTCATCGGCGCACTCGACGCGCTCGCAGCGAAGAGCTGACGCAAAAGCCAATTATGGTTTTCGCAGCTGTTCAGGATTGAAGGCAAGTTGAATGCGAGGGCGCTCCTGGTCGTATTGGCCGTTCAGGTTTGCAGTCAAGCTCGCGCTGGCAAGTGGCGTGCTGTCGGCCTGCAGTGTCTCTGCGCTTTCGCAAGGCACTGTAGCCGCCGGCGATGTAGCCACTGGCAATCACGTGGCAGTCAGCCTCGTTGGCGAAACGACCAACGTCGTTCCGGGGCGTCCGTTTCAAGTAGCGTTGCGGCAGGAAATCCCGCCTGGTTGGCATACCTATTGGTCGAACCCTGGAGATTCCGGCCTTCCGACGACGATCAATTGGTCTCTTCCAAAGGGATTTTCGGCCGCACCTATCCTTTGGCCGACCCCTGAACGATTCAAGGTGGGTCCGATCGTCAGCTACGGATACGAAGGTGAGGTTTTGTTACCGATCTCGGTCGACGTACCGAATGCCCTACGACCGGACTCTGCCGTTACGCTCAACGCCCACGTCAGCTGGCTCGCCTGCTCGGATATTTGTGTCCCCGAGGAGTCCGATGTCAGTTTGTCGGTTCAAGTGGGAGAAACGTTGCGGCTCGATCCGCTCTCGGCCAAAGCCTTCGCCGCAACGCGGGCCAAATTGCCCGTGGCCAACCCATTCCCAACCACGACCACTTCCTCAAACGAGGAAATCACCGTTCGCGTCGCAATGGGTGATGCGACCCGGCTCAGCGACGTAAATTTCTTTCCGCAGGACACCGACGTCATCGACGATAATGCCGCTCAGTCCGTCAAAGCCGATTCACAGGGGCTTTCGATCGTTCTGAGACGGAGCAAATCGAAACCGTTACCCGCAGCGCTCAGGGGAGTTCTTTCCTACCGCGATCTGGCCGCACAAGCCGATGGCTCTTCCGGCGCCATTTCGATCTCGGCACCACTTCAGTCGCCCCCGGTTCAGTCGCCCCCGGTGACCGAGGACGCCGGTGTAGGCTTCGCGGCCGCGATTCTGTTGGCTTTCCTTGGCGGAATTGTACTGAACCTGATGCCGTGTGTGCTGCCGGTGCTTTCGATCAAGGTACTGGCGCTGCTCGAGCACGCCGATTTGACGCCACGTCAGATGCGCCTTCAGGGCCTTGCTTACGGTGCAGGCGTTCTCCTCAGTTTCGCAGCGATCGGTAGCGCCCTGATGGGTTTGCGTGCCGGAGGCGCAGCGATCGGATGGGGATTTCAACTGCAGTCGCCGCTTTTTGTCGGATTCCTGATCTATCTGCTTTTCGGGGTCGGTCTCAATCTTTCAGGCGTATTTTCGATTGGAAATCGGCTGACCGGCGTCGGTTCCCAATTGTCTCAGCGCTCGGGGTATTCAGGATCTTTCCTGGGTGGAGCGCTCGCGACGATAGTCGCCACACCTTGCACCGCGCCGTTCATGGCCGCCGCGGTAGGTTATGCGCTAACCCAGCCTTGGTATAAATCCCTCGTCGTTCTCGAGGCCATCGGGCTGGGACTGGCTTTGCCTTATCTGGTTATCACCTTTGTCCCCGGAACTCGTCGCATACTGCCAAAGCCCGGCCAATGGATGGTGCAGCTCAAGGAGGTCCTTGCGTTTCCTGTCTACGGGACCGCAGTTTGGCTCATGTATGTTCTTTCTCAGCAGGCAGACGCCTACGCGATCACGGTGACGTTGTTCGGACTTGTGCTGATTGGCTTCGCTGCGTGGCTGTACAACGCCACATGCTTGAGCGACGATAAATTGCGACGATGGGGAACTGGCCTCTCGACGCTGGTTGTCACGGGTGCAATTGGCCTGCTTCTCCTTGTTGACGAGAGCGGTCCATTGCAGGCTCTGCAGGGCGCGTCAGTCAACGCGTCAGCCAAAAAGGGCGATATCGAGTGGCAATCGTTCACCCAGCAGAAACTGGAGACTTTTCGCTCAAAGGGCAGCTCTGTTTTTGTCGATTTCACTGCGGCCTGGTGCATCACCTGCAAAGTAAACGAGCGGATCGCACTTGCTGATCCAGCCGTGGCTGATGCCTTTCGAAGAGAAGGGGTCGTGGCGCTGAGGGCCGATTGGACCCGACAGGATGCCGAAATTACAAAACTCCTCGAGATAAACGGCCGAGCCGGCGTGCCGCTCTATTTGTTCTACCCCCGCCCGGCGGCAAACGGTGACAAGAAGCCACCCGTCGTATTGCCACAGATCAACACAGCCGCTGC
>Ga0210410_10004848_pt1 | contig 11774 bp, 13 predicted proteins | sample IncBWC4MmetaG_FD_161058 | JGI IMG/M metagenome (GOLD analysis project Ga0210410, IMG submission 161058) | Forest soil microbial communities from Barre Woods Harvard Forest LTER site, Petersham, Massachusetts, United States - Inc-BW-C-4-M | ecosystem: Environmental > Terrestrial > Soil >... | reverse complement strand
CAACGTCCTGGCCCAGGTCAAGGCCGCGCTCGGCGACCTCGACAAGGTGGCGCGGGTGGTTCGGCTCGGCGGCTTCGTCAATTCGGCACCGGACTTTGTCGACGGCCCGAAAGTGCTCAACGGCGCCTCCGACCTGATGGTCGCGGCCTTCGGCGACAGGGGCCGCCATGCCCGCAGCACGATCGGTGTTGCCTCGCTGCCGGCGGACTCCGCAGTCGAGGTCGAAGGGGTGTTCGAAGTCTCGTAAGCGAGGACGCCAGATGCGCGCGCCCGACTGGCTGACGGCGCGGCCGGTGGCCCATCGCGGCCTGCATGATCGCGCGCGCGGCATTGTCGAAAACATGCCAAGCGCAGCGCTTGCCGCCATCGCAGGCAACTTCGCCATCGAATGCGATATTCAACTCACCGCCGACGGCGAGGCCATGGTGCATCATGACGATGGGCTCGGCCGCCTTACCGACGGGTCCGGCGCCCTGCTCGACCTCAGCGCGGACGCCCTCAAGGCGGTTCGGTTCAAGGACACGTCCGAGCGGATGATGTCGCTTGGTGATCTCTGCGCGCTGGTCAACGGGCGCGTTCCGATCGTGATCGAAGTGAAGAGCCATTTCGATGGCGGTCGCCGGCTGGTGCGGCGAATGGCGGAACTGCTTCAATCCTACACGGGGCCTGTGGCCGGCATGTCATTCGACCCGGATCAGGTGATGGCGCTGCGTGAAACCTTGCCGGAACTACCGCGCGGCATCGTCGCCCAAAGCGCCTATAGTGAGGCCGCTTGGCCCGAGGCGACGGCGGCCCAGCGCGAGGGCATGCGGCATCTCAGGCATGCTTTTCGCACGCGTCCCCATTTCGTTGCCTATTGGGTCAATGATCTTCCCGCAGCGGCGCCCTGGATCGCGCGCCATATTTTTGGTCTGCCGGTCCTGACCTGGACGGTGCGCACGCCCGAGCAGCGCACGCGCGCGGGCCTATATGCCGATCAAATGATCTTTGAAGGGTTCCAGCCCTGACCGTGACACCTTGAAGTCCGCGGCGCCTTGCACGATCTTAAACCATGAATGGATTCATCCGAAATTACGCTCGAAGCCGTCTCTTCCGTCAGCCAGATTGCGGCTGAGGAATGGGATACCTGCGCCAATCCCGTTGCCGCGGCGGCTGGCTGCCCCGACGGCTCTCGTGACGGCTCCAAAAGCCCATATAACCCCTTTGTTACGCACGCTTTTTTCTCTGCGCTCGAAGCCTCCGGGTCAGCCACCGCCCGTACCGGTTGGGGCCCTCGCCATTTGCTCGCGCGTCGCGAGGGTTCCATCTCCGGCATTGTGCCCTGTTATTTGAAATCGCATTCGCAAGGAGAATACGTGTTCGACCGCGGCTGGGCCGACGCCTATGAGCGCGCCGGCGGTAGCTATTACCCAAAGCTGCAGGCGTCGGTTCCCTTTACCCCCGCTGCCGGCCCTCGCCTCCTCGTCCGTAACGATGTCGATCAGGAAGAAATCCGCGGCGCATTGGCAGGCGGCCTCGTCGGCCTTTGTCAGGCCACGGAGGCTTCGTCGGTCCATGTCACGTTCGCGCGCGAAGCCGAGTGGAAATTCCTGGCAGCCAGAGGCTTCCTGCAGCGGACCGATCAGCAGTTCCACTGGCGCAACCAAGGCTATCGCAGCTTCGACGACTTCCTTGCCACCCTCAATTCGCGTCACCGCAAGGCAATCAAGCGCGAGCGGCGCGATGCGCTTGCGCACGGTATCACGATCCACGCGCTTAACGGGGCCGGCATCACGGAAGAAGCCTGGGACGCGTTCTTTGCATTCTATATGGAAACCGGCTCGCGCAAATGGGGCCGGCCCTATCTCACCCGCGCCTTCTTCTCGCTGGTCGGCGAGACCATGGCGAACGACGTGCTTCTGGTTATGGCCAGGCGCAACAACCGCTGGATCGCAGGCGCCATCAATTTCATCGGTTCCGAAACGTTGTTCGGTCGCAACTGGGGCGCGGTCGAGCATCACCCGTTCCTGCATTTCGAGGTCTGCTATTATCAGGCCATTGATTTTGCGATTGCGCGCGGCTTGAAAACGGTCGAGGCCGGTGCGCAAGGCGAACACAAGATCGCACGCGGATACCTGCCACAGACGACCTATTCGGCACACTTCATCGCCGACCCAAGCCTGCGTCACGCCATCAAGGAATACCTCAAACGTGAGCGCGCTTATGTGGCCGACATCGGGCGCGAACTCACCGAGGCCGGACCGTTCCGAAAAGTGGACGACGCCGCGGCTGACGACTAGTGGAGTGGATTTGACATTCGCTACCCACGGCGCCGCAGACTCTCAAAGCGAATGTCAAATCCAAAACTCCACTATATTTGCCAGTGGTCCTTTGATTCTAACATTTGCAAAAGTGCCTGCCTCATGGGGATGCAAATGTTAGAATCGGACCACTAGAACCCGAGATCAGGAGCCTCCATGCCCGCCTATGATCCCAACAACCCCTTTGCCAAGATCCTGCGCGGCGAATTCCCCTGCTACAAGGTGTACGAGGATGACCATGTGTTGGCTTTTCTCGACATCATGCCGCGCTGCGCGGGCCATACGCTGGTGATCCCCAAAGCGCCGGCCCGCAACATCATTGATATTTCGCCTGAGGATTTCGCCCATGTCGCGCGTGCTTCCCAGAAAATCGCGCGTGCCGCGATGACGGCCTTCAAGGCCCAGGGCATCACGGTGCAGCAGTTCTCGGAACCCGCCGGCGGACAGGTGGTGTTTCACCTGCACATGCATGTGATGCCGCGCTATGACGGCGTGGCGCTGCTGCCGCCAGCAAGCCGCAAGGAAGAGGCCGCGGTGCTGCAAGAGAATGCGGCGAAGCTGATCGCGGCGCTGAAATAACTCCGCCCGTCATTGCGAGCCAACGGGTCGCGCGAATGCGCGCCCGATGACGGGCTCTCCGCGAAGCAATCCATAGAAGCGACGAAGGCTGGATTGCTTCGTCGCTTTGCTCCTCGCAATGACGAACATTGCAAGCAAGCCTTCACTCCGCGTCTGCATCCCCTTCCCGCTGCGCCGCCAGCGGCGAAAATTCGCAGCGGTCGGGCTTGAGATCGATCAGCGGCGTTCCGTCGAGACAATCGAGCCCGCGCACCAGCACGGTCGATCCCTCTACGGCAACGAGCTTGACGATCGAGGTGCCGATCGGATTGGGCCGCACCGGCGAGCGCAGCGAGAACGTGCCGCGCGTCGAACCGTTTTTCTTCGGGCTTTGCAGCACGAGATTGCGCGGCGATTGATGCAGCCAGTAGATGACTTCCAGGTGCTCGTAGAAATCGACGCCCTTGAGTGCGGCGACCCACGGCTCGAAAATCTCGATCCGGCACACCGGGCCGTTGCGGTTGCCCTGCCGCGGCGTCTCCTCCCGTGATCTCCAGGGCGTGCGGATGCGGCCGATGAAGACGAGACCGGCATCGCTCGTCTTGGGCATCTCGACGGCGACTTCGCCTTCGCGCAGTTTGGTCTCTCTCGTCATATTCAGTCCAGTGAGATGTTTCGGGCCTTGATCACCGCCGACCAGCGCGCACGGTCGGCCTCGATGAATGCCGCTATCGCGGCATCGCTTTGCGGGCGTATCACCGAATAGCCGATCTTCTCAAGCGTCGCACGGAACGTGTTGTCGTCGAGCGCCCGGTCGAGGCTATGTTTGAGAATGGCCGCCACAGCATCCGGAGCCTTTGCGGGGATGACGACACCGAACCACACGCTGACAAGGAAGTCGGGATAACCGCTTTCCGCGACGGTCGGCACATCGGGCAAATCCGCGCTTCGCTGCGCCGAACTGACACCAAGCGCCCGCAACGAGCCGGCGCGCACCGGAGGCAGCGCGGTTCCGAGGGAATCGAACATCAACTGGATGTTGCCGGCCAGAAGATCAGTCAAGGCCGGCGCAGCTCCCTTGTACGGTACATGAACCATCTCGATTCCCGCCATTTGCCCGAACATCTCACCGGCGAGGTGAATGGTGCCTCCCGTCCCCGCCGAGCCGAAACTCAATTGGCCGGGATGTTGTTTGGCGTAAGCCACGAATTCCGCAATCGTCCTGGCGGGCACCGACGGATGGACTTCCATCACGACCGGCACTTCTGTGATCAGCGCCAGCACCCGAAAATCCCGCGCGGGATCGTAGGGCAGTTTTTTGTACAGCATCGGATTCTGCGCCAGCATCGAGCCCGACACGACCAGGACGGTGTAGCCGTCGGGTTCGCCCCGCGCGACGGCTTCCGCACCAATCGCGCCTTGAGCGCCCGGCTTGTTTTCGACAAAAGCGGCCTGCTTGAGGTCCCTAGACAGGAAATCTGCCGTCACCCGGCCGAGAATGTCCGTTGGACCTCCCGCCGGATAGGGAACCACGACCTTGATCGGGCGCGTTGGAAACTCGGCGGCATCGCCGTGGGTTGCGGCGAAAAGAGCCGCCAGGCCAGCAAGCCCACCGATCAGAGCCTGCTTGAGATGCCAACTCATGCGCTTTCTCCGGTGGAGATCCGCCAAGTCCAAATCAAACCAGCAATGCGGCGATCAGCCAAGCCACCATTTGCCGGCCAGCATGAAGACTTCGCCCGAAACCACACCGGCGAAAATCGAGCGCCGCGTCAACGTGAACGCGATAAAACCCACGACCAGCGCGCCGTAACGCAAGAAGCTTGGGACGCTCGCCAGCGCCCCTGGCGGATGTACCAGGATCTCCGCAATCACGCCGGCGAGGATCGCGGTTGCGACCGCCTTGACCCACACCAGGAGGTCGGACCCCTCGTCGACCCCGGCACCGAGCCACAGGCCAAGCATGCGCCAGATCTGGTTCGGGATCACGCCCGCAAGCAACAGCAACAGAAGCGCGTGCCAATCGCCGATGAAGTCGCTCATGGTCTCGCCCGCCATTTATGGACGGCAAAGGCGGCGGTGCCAGCCGCGACCCCGCTGATCAGGATATCAAGGCCGCTGTCGAGCAACGACGCCAGCGGATAGAACGCAAGCCCGAGCCCCAGCGCCAGCATGTCCGCAAGCTCCTTGGAATTGCGGGCGGTGGAAAACAGAAACGACAGCGGCGTCAGCAGCAGGATCGCGGAGCCGAACGTCTGTGTCAGGTTCGCGGCAAGCTCGTAACCGATCGCGGTGGCGACCATGCCGATCAGGGTCAGCCCGCTGCCAAGCCCATGGACAAAGGCGATGCGACGCTCGCGCGGCACATGCGGCAGGAAGCGGTAGCATTCGACCCAGAGCGTCACCGCAGTGAAATGCGCGACCAGCACAAGCTGCCGCCGCTTGGTCTGCGGCGTGCGCATCATCGGCAGCACCGCGACCACCATCGGAAACAGCCGGATCGCGCTCACGGTCACCGCGATCGCCGACTGCACGAGGGATGCGCCCGAGGCAAGCGTAGAGATCAGAATGATCTGCGCCGGCCCCGCCCAAACCAGGAGCGTGGCCAACAAGGCCCAGGCCAGCGAGAAGTGCGTGTCATGGGCCAGCGCGCCGATGCCGATATAGGTGGCGAACAACACAGCCGAGAGAATGGTCGATCGAACCGCAGCCATCCCAAACGCGAACGCGCGCAGGGACCGATGCCATTGGGGTGAGTCGAGCGGCGGAAAAGACATGTGAGAGTGCGGTCGTGTGAGTCGAGAAAGCCATAACGCTTTCGATTTGCATGCGCGTCAACCGAGGGCGGCCTCACGGCAGGCATGCAGAGTTATCGCGGAGAGCCTCAGTCTCACGCCCTGAAATTTCGCAGCACAAAACACGCCCCGCCGGCGCGGCGGATGCGGTTGCAGAGCTCGTCGGCGGCCTGCCGCGTGTCGGCGCCGATACGCACCTGATAGAACGGCCGCATACCCCGGTTGCGGTTCTGTGCGCTGAGCAAGGTCGGCGTTTGATCGCCGATCACACCACGCAACCGCGACATCGCACGCGAATACATCGCCATTGCAAGGTCGCGGTCGAATCCGCCTGCCAACTGCACGCCCCAGGGCTGGGCGGCACCGAGCTGCACGCTCTGCTCAAGCCGGCTGACAAAATAGTTGGGTGCGCGCTTGAGCAGCGCCATCAGATCGCGGCAACTGCTGTGTGCGGCGGTGCGGTCGGATATCTGGCCGCCGCGGCCGGCGGCCTGCCACTCCTCGACGGTAGCCCCGGTAATGACCGACACGTAGTGACGGGTCTCCTGCGGCATGGGGCCTGAGCCTGCGAGCCATTCCTGCACCCGCCGCGGGCCGGCATTGTAGGCCGCTGCAGCCAGACCGAGATTGCCGAACTGGCTGCGCAACTCGTTGAGGAATTCGGCGGACTTCGGCAAGGCCTGGACGGGATCGAAGGGATCGAGCAGCCGCCGTTCGCTGGCGGTGCCCGGCATGAACTGCGCGATGCCCTGCGCGCGCTGGCCGCTACGCGTCACCGGCCCCACTGCGTTGGACTGAAACCGGCTCTCCTGCCAGATGACACGGGCGAAAAACTCGAGCGGCAGGTTGTTGGCCCTCGCCGCCGCCTCGATCATCAGACACACGGCCTCTCGCGTGCCGGCATCCGCCGCCTTTTCCGAAAGCTGCTCTTGGGGGATCGCGAGCTCTTCCACACTGGGCGTTGCCAGTCCGAAACTGTCATCCACGGGTGCGGTTTCCTGCGCGATCGCTTGCTCCACGCTTGAGCAAAGCATGACGGCCACAGCCCAAAGCCTGACATGTGAGCCCTTGAAACCCTGCATTACAGTCCTGTCTTTAAGGACAAGCCGTCCTTGACACAGCGAGCCGGCGGTTTAGCTATCAACCGATCATGGCGCGTTGATGAGATATGGCGACACCCTCAGACGACCGTACAGCCTTCGCACCCGACGGCGACGCGCCGATTGCCTATATGGCGCGCACGCGGGAATATTACGCTGCGATCGGCTACACCACGCCCTATCGTTGGGCGCACTATGTGGATGTGCCGTTCCAGCCCTTGCGCAAGCCGCTCGCCCGATCCCGCATCACCATCATCACGACGGCCGCGCCGTTCGACCCCGCCAAGGGCGATCAGGGCCCGGGCGCAAAATATAACGGCGGCGCTAAATTCCATATGGTCCACGACGGCGACACGTCAAAGCCCCACGATTTGCGGATTTCACACATCGCCTATGATCGCGTGCACACCTCGGCCGAGGACAGCGGCACCTGGTTCCCATTGCCGCAATTGAAACGGTTCGCAGCAGCCGGCCGGATCGGCGAAGTCGCGCCACGTTTCTTTGGCGCACCGACCAACCGCAGCCATCGCGTTACCATCGAAACCGACGCGCCGGAGATTCTGGCCCGCTGCCGGGCCGATCATGTCGATGCCGCGGTGCTGGTGCCGAACTGCCCGGTCTGCCACCAGACGGTCAGCCTCGTCGCGCGGCACCTTGAGGCCAACGGCATCCCCACGGTCGTGATGGGTTGCGCCAAGGACATCGTCGAGCATGCCGCGGTGCCGCGTTTCCTGTTCTCCGACTTTCCGCTCGGCAATTCCGCGGGCAAACCCCACGATCCGGATTCGCAAGCCTTCACGCTCGAGCTTGCGCTGCGCGTGCTGGAAACCGCCCCTGCTGCGCAAACCACCGTGCAGTCGCCCTTGCGCTGGAGTGCGGACCCTTCCTGGAAGCGCGACTACAACAATATAGCAGCGTTAAGCGCCGACGAGCTGGCGCGGCGGCGGGCTGAATTCGACGCCCAGAAGGACGTCGCGCGGAAATTACGCGAAAACGCCGCCTGAAACCCGCAGTTTCCCGCCGTTTCCGGCCTGATCCGCCCAAAATCGGTTTACGTTAACGCTGCATTCTAACCGCGATGCCCTTTCGCGCGCCACGGTCTCGCGTAAAAGCTAGTGTGGTAGATTTGACATTCGCTTCAGTGTCGCCGCGAGTCCTCAAGGCGAATGCCAAATCCAAAAAACACTAGAATCCAATATTTACTAGTGTCCCTTTGGTTCTGACATTCGCAAACGAACTAGCCGCAACATCAAGCGAATGTCAGAACCGGGACACCAGGCCTTTCGATTGGGAGTTGTTCGATGCTGGACCGACGCCAGAGCGTGCGCGACAAGGTTATCTACGGCGGGGTCGCCGAGATGGCCGAAGGCGGCGCATCGCGGGAGTGCGTGATACGCAATATCTCGAAGGACGGCGCTCATCTCGAATTCAGCAACAACGTCGCCCTTCCCAAAGAGTCGGTGCGGCTGACGATCGCGCGAAAGGGACGCTCCGTTCTCGCCAAGATCATCTGGTGGCGCGACAACTTTGTCGGCGTGGCATTCCATTCGGACTCCTTTGAGCTGCCCGGCTCAGACCTCGCCGAGCGGCTGCGACAGAGCGAAAAGAAGAAGCGCCAGTTGCAGCGCCGCATCAGGGACTTGATCGGCGAGGGTTAAGCCCTCGGCATCGCGCCGCGATCCCTTGTGCCTCCTCCCCCTCCCGCCCATAATCGCGCGGACCTAGTGGAGTGGATTTGACATTCGCTACCCGTCTAGCCGCGGGTTCGTTGAGCGAATGCCAAATCCTAAACTCCACTAGAAACTTATATTTGCTTGTGGTCCTTCGATTCTAACATTCGCAATAGTGCCCACTGCGAAGGGATGCGAATGTTTAGAATCGGACCACCAAGGGAGGAAAAACAAAAACCATGCGCGTATCCCTGCTGATTTTAGCCGCCGCACTGACGTGGCTGGCCGGTGAAAGCGCCTCGGCGCAAACGACCGACCGCACCATCGACGAGATCAAGACCGAGACGCTCGCCCGCGCCCAGACCGGCGCGTATCCCGTCTTGGGTATCCAACCCACCGATGCCAGCGATGCGCTCGGACGCATTAAAAGTCGCGACGCGGACGAATGGGCGGCCGCCTGGAGCGCGATCGCCGATACGTACATGGCAAAGGCCAAAGCCGCAGCCGATCCGAAGGAAGCCGACGCCAATTTCGTGCGCGCCTGGCGCCTCTATTATTTCGGCCAATGGCCCGCGCCCACCTCCGCCGGCAAACAGGCCGCGTATCAGAAGGCGATCGACGCCTATTTACAGCACGCCCGTTATTTCGACCCGCCGCTCGAAGTCGTGCACATCCCCTATGGGGACAAGGAAATCGTCGGCTACCTGAGGCTACCCGCCAACGCGCCGCGCCCGGTGCCGCTGGTGCTGGCGATTTCGGGGCTCGACAGCCGAAAAGAAACTGTGGCCGAGACCTATGCGGCGGCCATTCCCCAAGGCATCGGATTTTTCGCCGTCGACAGTCCGGGCACCGGCCAGGCGCCACGCAAGGCCGATGAGACCGCGGATCAGATGTATTCGCGCGTGCTGGACTACCTCGCGACGCGGCCGGAGATCGACAAGAACCGCATCCTCGTGCACGGCCAGAGTTTTGGCGCTTACTGGGCCGCCAAACTCGCTCATACCGAGGCCAAGCGCCTGCTCGGCGCGGTGACGCAATCGCCGCCGATCCACCGCACCTTTCAGGCTGATTTCTTCCGCAGCCGGATGTACACGCGCGAATATCTGTTCGATCTCGTACCGGCGAGCCTTTACGTTTACGGCATGAAATCGGCCGACGAGCTGATCGCCTTCCTGCCAAAGATGTCGCTGCAGGCGCAGGACCTGCTGGGCAAACCCTCATCGCCGATCCTGGTGGTGGGAGGCACGAAGGACACCCAGGTCCCCATCGACGATCTCGAGCTTCTGATCAACAGCGGCACCGAGCCGCGCGAAGCCTGGATCAATCCGGCCGGCGGCCATATGGGCCGTACCGCCACGACATGGCCCGACCCCGTGATCTTCCGCAAGGTCATCCTGCCCTGGGAGCTGCAACACCTCAATGCTGGGCGGAATGCGCCATAAGGCCACTTTCAACGCCACCGCTATGTTGTAAGCTTGCCATCAAAGATCGGCCGGTCCTCGGACCGGCCGCACTGCAAAAAAACATAACTACAAAAACGACCCCGGGGAAGGAAACCTGATGTCTGCCGCTTTGCCGCGCGATGTTCTTGTCAATCGCCGCACGCTTCTGACGGCGAGTGCCGGTATGGCCGGTATTCTCGCCACCGGACGCGCCCCCGTCTTTGCCCAGGCCCAGCCGAAAAAACTGGTGTTTGCCCACATCAACGCCGTTCCGGAATCGGCGGCGATCGCCTTCGACTGGATGGCGAAGGAGCTGACCGCAAAGTCGAATGGCGCACTCGAGATGCAGTTCTTCGGCAAGACCCTGATCCCGCAAGAGCTCGAGATCATGAACGCGGTCAAATCCGGCAGCGTCGCGATGGGAAGCCCCGCCGGTGCGGCCGCGACGGTATTTCCGGAAATGGGCGCGTTGCTCGTGCCCTATCTGGTGAAGGACTACGGTTCGGCCTACGCCATGCTCAACGGGGCGATCGGCAACAGGCTGAGCAAGCAGATCGAGGAAAACTACAAGCTCAAGGTGCTCTGCTATTTCGATTACGGTTTCCGCCATTTCTGGACCGCGAAGAAGCCGATCGTCGAGCCCAGGGACTTGCGCGGCCTCAAGATCCGCGTCCAGCAATCGAAGATTTTTGGCGACACCATCAACGGCCTCGGCGGCAACGCCGTGCCCATGGCCTATGGCGAGGTCGTCACCGCCGCCAAGCAGGGCGTGATCGACGGCGGCGATCTGCCGATCGTCAACATGAAGGCGCTCAAGATCTACGAGGTGTCGAAATACGCCTCCCTCACCTATCACAATTACGGTCCGACCAACGCCGTGATGAATCTCGACATCTGGAACGGATTGACCTCCGATCAGCAGAAGCTGGTGATGGAGCTTTCACGCGCCGCACAAGAGAAAATCCGCCACGACACCGAGTCGGTCGATAATTTCGCAGAGGCCAAAGCCCTGCTTGAGCCGCTCGGCATGACCGTCGTGGAAGCCAAGGTCGACGAATTCCGAAAAGTGGCGCAGCAGAAGATCTGGCCGGCCTACAAGAGCCAGTATGGCGCGCTCTGGGACGAAATCGAGAACTTCAAGGCCTGAGCCGGAATTGCAAGTGTGGCCGTTCAGAAGTCCGCATTACTACTGCCGAGAATTCGTCGTGCGGACTTCTGAACCAAAGGCCACACTTGATCAATAAGCTTGCTAGTGTCCTTTCGATTTCCGAAGTTCGCAAACGTGGGCCGCAAAAAGATGCGAACTTCGAAATCGGGACACTAGCGCGCATGCTGCGTATCCTCAAAGCCGCCCCGAAATTCGCGGTCACGGCGCTGATCGTCCTTGCGATCGTCAATCTTTTGGTCGGCGTCATCCTGCGTTACTTCGTCGGCGCCATCACCGACTGGCTCGACATCGATCCGATATCGTTCACTTGGGTCGAGGAAGTCGGCGAATTGTCGCTGGCCTGGCTGACGCTCATTGGAGCCGCGATCGGCATCCAGTCACGCTCGCATTTCTCATTGTCGGTGTTCGTGCATCGCTTGCCGGAACCCGCGCAGCTCTGGATTCGCCGCTTCAACCACGCTCTGATCGTCGGTGTCGGCGTCCTGGTGGCGTGGTATGGATTCAAGCTTTGCCTCCTTAACCGCACCTTGACCACGCCGGGGCTCGAGATCAGCCTCGCGTGGCTCTACGCGTCCGCAGTGGTTGGCGGCATCCTGATCGCGCTGTACGGCTTGGCGGCGATGATTTCGCCGTTGCCGCAAACTGAATCGCTCCACTAGTGGAGTGGATTTGACATTCGCTACATACTTCGCGGCGAACTCGCAATGCGAATGTCAAATCCGAAACTCCACTAGAAACTTA
>Ga0210410_10004847_pt1 | contig 11775 bp, 10 predicted proteins | sample IncBWC4MmetaG_FD_161058 | JGI IMG/M metagenome (GOLD analysis project Ga0210410, IMG submission 161058) | Forest soil microbial communities from Barre Woods Harvard Forest LTER site, Petersham, Massachusetts, United States - Inc-BW-C-4-M | ecosystem: Environmental > Terrestrial > Soil >... | reverse complement strand
CGATCTGAGACTCGACAAGGGAGGAAACATGTTACACGAGCGCAGCCGCCCAGCAATTTATCATGAGAAAATTCTATGGAATTGCTATCCAAGCTCTTGCAGGGGGATTTCGTTTGTGCCTTCGGTTGTGAACGGGATCGAGGGGTTATTTGCTAGCCACTCCGGCGCCCAGAAAAAGAGCGCGGCGATGTCGTTTGTATCTGCCGCTCTGCAACTCACGGACGCCGTGACCTCTCGGCACGTTATTGATCCGGAAAAGTTCAAGCAAGGTCTGAGCGCGGTGATGGACGGCACAGTTCTCTGTCTCAACTCCTCGACGTGGTCCAAGCCGACTCAACCGTGAGTTACCCGATTTCTTCGGTCCAGTTCTCCAGCGTCTTTTTGACCTGGGCCATGAACTGGTCGGCGACGGCGCCGTCGATGAGCCTGTGGTCGTAGCCAAGAGTCAGGTGGACCACGGAGCGGATCGCAATCGAGTCATTGCCATCTTCATCGGTAACCACTGTCGGCGCCTTGGTAATTCCGCCGATGCCCATGATGGCAGAGTTGGGCTGGTTGATGATGGGCAATCCGAAGACGGCCCCGAACTGACCCGGGTTGGTGATGGTAAAGGTCGAGCCTTCGACTTCTTCCGGCTTCAGTTTCTTGTTGCGGGCACGCTCGCCCAGGTCGCTGATGCCGCGCTGCAAGCCGAGGAAGTTGAGGTCGTCGGCGTTCTTCAGCACGGGAACGATCAGCCCCCAGTCGAGAGCGACGGCGATCCCCAGATTGACGTGGCGATGGTAGCGGATACTTTCGCCTTCGATCGAAGCATTCACAATGGGAAACTGCTGCAGGGTGATGATGGCAGCGCGACAGAAAAACGGCATGAAAGTGAGGCGAGCGCCGTGGCGTTTTTCGAACGCGGCCTTATTCTTGTTGCGCAGGTGAACGATGCGAGTGAGGTCCACTTCGAACATGCAGTGGACGTGGGCACTGGTGCGGCGCGACTCGATCATGCGTTGGGCAATGATCTTGCGCATGTGGTTCATGGGCACCACGTCGCCAGGAATCGACGCCGGGGCCGAAGCAACATCGGCCTTCGCCTGAGGCGCGGCGGGAGCCGTCGCGGCTGCCGCGCCCGGCTGGCTCTTCTCCAGAAACACAGTGATGTCCTGCTTGGTGATGCGGCCGCCCAGTCCGGTTCCGGGCACTTGAGCGAGACTGATGTTGTGCTCGCGCGCGATTTTACGGACCAGTGGAGATGAACGAGCGTGGTCCTCTTCTTCATGCGAAGCCTGGGCATGCACAGGTTGGATGGGCGCGGAGGGCGCGTCCGCCTTGGGCTCAGGCGCCGGAGCCGCTTTGGCTGGTGTTGATTCTTTTCTTGCTTGAGAAGGCGGGGAGGCTGTTTTGGAAGCAGCGCTCTCGCCGTCCGCGGATATCGTTCCTACTACCGTGTTGACCTGGACGGTCGCGCCTTCCGCGACTTTAATGTCCTGAAGGACGCCCGAAGCTGGTGCAGGAATTTCTGCGTCCACCTTGTCCGTAGAAATCTCGAACAACGGTTCATCGCGCTGCACCTTGTCACCTGGCTTTTTCAGCCATTTGGTGATGGTCCCCTCAAAGATCGATTCGCCCATCTGGGGCATGACAATATCAGTCGGCATAAATCCCTTCCACGCGTTTCTGTTTCAAACCGCGCAACCCTTCATTATATATATCGGCCAGGGTAATACGGCGGCGGCCTCTAGTCGTGGTGTCCGTGCGGTTCCCCTTGGGGATCGACTGCGGGCGGTGCAACCCCGGTGGATTTCTTCCAATAGTCCTGCACCGCGGGAGGCAGCTTTTCGATGCGCGACAGGAAGGCCGTAACTTTCCACATGTCCTGTTCACTCAAAGTCTTGTTCCAGGCGGGCATCCCGGTATAGCGAATGCCGGTGCGAACGGCGTAGTAAATGTGCCATTCGGGATCATCCATGGGGTGGATGATCAGTTGCGGAACCGGAGGGTAGAAGGATCCCCCGAAGGGGCTGGGTTTGTTGTCGAGGTTGCCATGACATCCGGCGCAGTTCATGGTGTAGATTTTCATCCCGTCGATCAGATTGTCGTCGGTCGGTGGCACGGGACTGGTTACACGCGGGGCGTGGCGCTCCATTGAGGCGTCCATCGCGGACATTGCCAGGCGCCTCTCCATCTTCGGCGGAGTCGAGTCGGCGTTTGTAGGCAGAAAGCCGAGCGTGGCAATGGCCAAACCTCCCAAAAACAGGAGAAGCAAAGTGATGATGACGCCGAGAATGAAATTTCGCATTCTTGCCTCCTATTAAAAGCCCGGTAATCCTTGTATGAAGACCAGCTAACGATTGTCCAGCGGTGTTGTGTCATGCAGGATGGCGCGAGCGTCCTGCGCTTCCGACTCTCTTACCGGCAGTTTGATTCCGCCCAGTGGATGGGAATGCCAGCCGCCGATGCGAAGCATGTTTTCATCATACGCGAAGCATTCGATGTCAGCTGATTCCAGGGGGGTGCGGGCCAGCAGGAATTCCGGGTAGCTGTGGAAGATCGCGATGGTTACGAGGTTTTCGTGCATTCGAGTGCGACTTTTGCCGATCTTCGCTCGGCTGGAGAGCCGAGAGCGGCTGTCCCCACGCGGCTGGAGATGGCTACAACCTCAATATGCTTTCAGCCGCCGCGCCTCGCGCAACACGTCACCTACCTTGGGCAGGAAATATTCTTCCTGCGGCGGCGAGAACGGCACGGGAGAATCCTGGGCGGCGATACGCACGATGGGGCCGTCGAGATCGTCGAAAGCTTCTTCATTGATGATGGCAGCGATTTCGCCGGCGAGCCCTCCGGTGCGGGAGTGTTCGTGCAGAACGATGACCTTGCTGGTCTTGCGCACGCTTGCAGCAATGGCTTCGTGGTCGAGAGGCGAGATGGTCCGCAGGTCCACAACTTCGATATCGATCCCTTCCTTGCTTAACGTCTCAGCGGCCTCCAGCGCGGTGTAGACCATGGCAGCATAAGTAATGATGCTCAAATCCCGACCCTCACGGACGACGCGCGCCTTGCCGAGCGGCACGATGTAGTCTCCCTCCGGCACTTCTTCTTTGATGCGCCGATAAAGATATTTGTGCTCGAAGACGATGACCGGATTGTTATCCCTGATAGCTGCTTTGATCAGACCCTTGGCATCGTAGGCGCTGGCTGGGCAAACCACTTTGAGGCCGGGTGCGTGCACGAACCACATCTCCGGATTCTGCGAATGGAAGGGACCGCCGTGCACATTGCCGCCGCTGGGTCCGCGGATGACGAGAGGTGCGGGTGCACCCCAGCGATAGTGAGCCTTCGCGACCATGTTCACGATCTGGTTGAAAGCGCAGCCGATGAAATCCATAAACTGGAACTCGGCTACCGGGCGCATGCCGGTGAGCGAGGCGCCGAAAGCTGCGCCTACGATGGCGGATTCCGCGATAGGCGTGTCGATGACACGCTCGGGGCCGAAGCGGTCGATGAAGCCGTCGGTGACTTTGAAAGCGCCGCCGTAGATGCCGATGTCCTCGCCGAGACAGAAGACGGTGGGGTCGCGCTCCATTTCTTCCCAGATGCCCTGGCGGATGGCTTCGAGATAGGTTAGTTGGGGCATTGCTTTTTCCGCTTTGTTGAGCGAGGACGCTCGTTCACCACGTGAACGGGCGCCGCAGTCGAGGGACCTCGCGTTTCATGCCGATCTACGAAAAACGCAAGGCCCCTGGACTGCGCAGCCTGGCCGCTTCCGCGGCGGGCTGCTCCGCTCGGGATGACTCAGGGTAGAGAGCGTAGCTCACTGAAACGTTGTTGCATGTGACGAATGTTACTTCAAATGTATTGCTGCCTGCGCAACTCCGGGGCCGGCCGCGAATCCCTTTCTGACTTTCGGTGTCGCGTACTTCGGCTTGATTTCGTGGCAGCCATTTTCGCAATACACGCCGCCGGCTGCCGATTCTGGTTCTGGCATCGGGCTGGCGACCGCGAACTCGCGATCGGACTCGAGTTGTTGATCAACACCAGCAATCAATTCTCGGTTCTCAGTTGGCGTCAGCCACTTTTTTACGTTTAACAGGTAATTTTCGAAACGAGTGATGCAGTCGCGTTTGCGCCAGTATTCGAACAGCGGTTTGGGGACATAATCGGCGGCGTCGTGGATGGCGTGGCCTTTCATGCGCATCATCTTGGCTTCGATCAGGGTTGGGCCCTGGCCGTTGCGGGCGCGTTCGCAGGCTTCGTGGGCGGCGTCATAGACCTGGCAAGCGTCGGTGCCATCTACGATCACGCCCGGGATGCCGTAAGCGATGGCGCGCTCGGCTAAATCCTTTACGCGGAACTGCATGTCGGCGGGCGTGGAATAGGCCCAGAGATTATTTTCGACGAAGAGAACTAGGCCGAGGTCTTGCACGGCGGCAAAATTCAAACCCTCGTACGTCACTCCCGTGGACTGGCCGCCGTCGCCGATGTAAGTCATCACGGCAATGTTGCGTCCCTGGAGACGCGCACCCAGAGCCACTCCTGCGAGGACGGGAAGCAGGTCGCCCAGAGTAGAAATGGGGGAAACTACGTTGCGATCTTTGATGTCTCCGAAGTGCGACGATGCGTCGCGGCCCCGGGTGGGCGAGCCGGCCTTGGCCATGTACTGCATCATGATATCGCGCGGAGAGAAGCCGCGGACCAGAGTGGACCCCTGATTACGGATCAAGGGACCCAGCCAGTCTTCCTTGTGTAAGGCGTACGCGGAGGCGCAGGAACAGGCTTCCTGGCCCAGTCCGAAGTAGACGCCGCCGACTACTTTTCCGTGTTTGTAGAGATTTTCGAGAGCGATCTCCATCTTCCGGTTGAGCAGCATCCAGCGGTAGATTTCGATGCATTGCTTCTTGCTTAGATACTTTGATTCGCGGACGGGTGGGACTGGAGCGCTGAAATCGCCGGTAACTTCGTAGTTGACTTTGCCGCCTTTCCGAATCTGGCGGACTGAGAAGTTTGGCTTTTCGAGGCGATGATCCGGGATGGTGTAGCTGCGTTGGTTCGAGCTTATGGCTTTGACGGCGATGCGTTTGTTTTGCTTTTTGGCCATGTGCGGCTCGGCGACATCCATGCTAACGCGGAGGGCGGGCTTGTGTCGCGTCCCGAAACGTCGCCGGCGTTACGCCTGGAACGTATCTTCTTCTTTGTGCAGCTGGCGAAGTTGCTGCGGCGGTTTTAGCGGCACTCCCACGTTTTGCCCCAGTAGCGCGTCCAGAGTTTCCAGCCAAAGCATCTGGCTTTCGAAAACGACACCGAAGTTGCGGGAGATGGAGTGGGCCACTTCCTGTAGAGAAAGTTCTTTTTCTAGTTCCTTCGCCATCGACGTTACGGGCTTGGTGGTGATGCCGCAGGGGATGATCAGGTTGAAATAGTCAAGGTTGGTGTTTACGTTGAGGGCGAAACCGTGCGAGGTAACGGCGCGAGAGATGTGCACGCCGATGGCGGCGATTTTCGCTTCCGAGCGGAACACAAGGTCCCTCGACTGCGCTGGGCGATTCGCAAGCGAATCGTCTAGCTCCGCTCGGGATGACAGGTGTTGGGAGTTTGTCCAGACACCGGTTAGGCCGCAGATTCTGGCGGCTGGAATACGGAAGTCAGCGCAAGTGCGGATCAGGACTTCTTCGAGGCGTCGCACGTAATCGATCGCGCCCAGGGTCTTGCGCTTGCCGTCGGATGTCGAGATTTCACGCAGATCGAAGATGGGATAGCCGACCAGCTGGCCGGGGCCGTGGAAGGTTACGTCGCCGCCACGATCAGATTCGAATACCGCAATACCGCGCTGGGTGAGGAGTTCGGGTGAGGCTACGATGTTTTTCTGTTTTCCATTTCGGCCCAGAGTGATGACCGCCGAATGTTCGAGAAGGAGCAGTACGTCGCCGATGCGGCCGTCTTTGCGCAGTTCGACGAGACGCCGTTGCAGGCTTAGGCCCGTGGCGTAGTCGATGGTGCCGAGTTGGAGAACGGAGATCAAGTGCGATTGCGTAATTTGGTAATTGGACAATTTAAGATCGCCTCGTAAATTACTCAATTTCTGAATTACGCAATTACCAATTCTCCTAGGCGTTGATTGCCATTCCGTACACGCTGTTCGACGCATCCAGCATGGCCTCGGCCAGCGTGGGGTGGGCGTGAATCGTCCAGATGAGATCTTCCACCGTGGCTTCCAGTTCGATGGCCGCGACGGCTTCGGCGATGAGCTCGGTGGCCTGCGGGCCGATGATGTGCACCCCTAGAATCTCGCCGTAATCGGCATCGGAGACGATCTTGATGAAGCCCTCGTGCTGGCCCACGATCGAGGCGCGCGAGTTCGCGGTGAAGGGGAATTTGCCCACCTTGACGTTGTAGCCCGCCTCTTCGGCCCTGGCTTCGGTCAAGCCGACGCTGCCAATTTCGGGATGGCAGTAGGTCGCATTCGGGATGTGCTCCGGGTTGATGGGCTTGGCCTTCTTGCCTGCAATTGTGGTTACCGCGACGATGCCTTCCATCGCACCTACGTGGGCCAGTTGCGGAGTTCCGAGCACGATGTCGCCGATGGCGTAGACGCCGGGCTCGGCGGTCTGCATCCAGCTGTCGGTCTTGATGAAGCCGCGGTCGGGCTTGATCTTGGTTTTTTCCAGGCCGATATTCTCGGTGCGCGGTTTACGGCCGACGGCGATCAGGATGCGTTCGGTTTCTATTTTCTGCGGCTTGCCGTCCACGCTGAAGGTTACCGTGACGCCTGACTTACTCTTTTCGATCTTGTCGACTTTGGCGCCGGTGTGGAACTCGATACCGCGCTTGCGGTAGACCCGCGCCAGTTCCTTGGAGACTTCTTCATCTTCGATGGGAACCAGGCGGGGCAGCATCTCGATGAGGGTGACTTCCGACCCAAAGGACCGGAAGATGGAAGCGAATTCGACGCCTACTGCGCCTGCGCCAACGATCACCAGCGACTTGGGAATTTCCTTCAGCGACAGAATCTCGATGTTGGTCAAGACCTGGTCGCCCGGCTCCAGGCCGGGAAGCATCCGAGCTTCCGAGCCGGTACAGAGGATTACGTTTTTGGCTTTGAGATGCGTGGCCTTGCCTTCGGCCGTGACCTCGATGGTCAGGACACCGTTTTGTGCGGGGCCGGTCAATTTTCCGTAACCCCGAATTGTTTCTACCTTGTTCTTCTTCATCAAAAAATCGAGACCTTTGGTGTGCTTGGTCACGATCTTCGACTTGCGCTCCTGGATGGCCGCCCAGTTCAGCTTGCGCGCGTCTACACCTTCGATACCGAATTCCTTTGCTTCTTTAAGGTGGTCCCAAAGCTCGGCATTGAAGAGCAGAGCCTTGGTTGGGATGCAGCCTACGTGCAGGCAGGTGCCGCCGAGCACGTTGTCTTTTTCGATGAGAGCGGTCTTCAGGCCGTATTGGCCCGCGCGGATGGCGGCCGTGTATCCAGCCGGACCGCTACCGATGATGGCGATGTCATAAATGGTTTCGGGCAAGTAATTTCCTCACTATGAAGAGATGCAGGATGGCAAACGTTTGATTCTAGAACAGGTAGACGCAAAGTGGCGATAGCGGTCAAACTCGCAAAGTAGGACAGCACACCGCGGTTTGCTCGATGGCGAACAGCGAGACCCCCGCCCAAGCGAAGCTTGGACGGGGCACCCTCCACCGGGGAACTTCCAGGCCAGTTTGGACGTAATATTGTCTGTAGGAGGTATCTATGCACGTCTTTGGGTTCTTCCTTTTCCCGTTCTTTGGATTCGGGTTTGTCCTCTATTTCCTGCCTACGTTGGTCGCGGTGCTGCGCGAAAAACACGACAAGGTTTCGATCTTTCTGCTCAATTTCTTCTTAGGGTGGAGTTTGATTGGATGGATCGTGGCCCTGGTTTGGGCATGCAAGAATGACCGAATCGTCTACGTGCAGAATGTGCAGCGTTACTAGTGTGCGGGTGAAAACCATCTTTCGCCCCGCCGGGGCTTGCTCGTTCCCATTTGTACCCACGGCTGACGCCCTAGGCTTCATTCTTGCGCCGCATCGCGGCTGTACCTAGAAGGCTTGTTCCACCGCGAGCAGCGCCTACGAACGCACCTACTAACCCAGCAGCTTCGCTGCTTCCTGTGCGTAGTAGGTCACGATGATGCTGGCGCCGGCGCGGCGGATTGACACCAGAGACTCCATCATCACGCGTTCGCGGTCGATCCAGTTGTTACGGGCAGCGGCTTCGATCATGGCGTACTCGCCGGAGACCTGATAGGCGGCCAGAGGCAGATCGAAGCGCTCGCGGGCCGCTGCAATCACGTCGAGATACGGCATGGCGGGCTTGACCATGATCATGTCCGCGCCTTCCTCGATATCGGCCTCAATTTCGCGCATGGCCTCACGCAAGTTGGCGCCATCCATCTGGTAGGAGCGGCGATCGCCGAACTGGGGCGCCGAGTCGGCGGCCTCGCGGAACGGACCATAGAAGCCGGAGGCGAACTTGGCTGCATAAGAAAGGATAGGCGTGTTGATCAGCTCGGCCTGGTCGAGAGCCTTACGGATGGCAGCCACACGTCCATCCATCATGTCGGATGGGGCGATGATTTCGACGCCTGCGCGGGCCAGGGAAACTGAAGCGCGGGCCAGCAGCTCGAGAGTGGCGTCGTTGACAATTTCGAATTCCCGCCCGGCAGCGCTGGCCGCGGCCGCTGCCAGGGCGTCGATAGCCTTCATTTTGTCTTCGGGTTTAACGGCCACTGACGTCAGCGCAGCGGCCCCGAGCGATTGGGGAATCTGAGTCTTGCGCACCACGCCGCAATGTCCGTGAGACATGTATTCGCACAGGCACACATCGCCCATGATGATGAGCTTGGGGACTTCGCGCTTGATGGCCCGGGCGGCCTGCTGCACGATTCCGTTTTCCGCCCAGGCTCCGGTGGCGACCTCGTCTTTGCTCTCGGGCAAACCGAAGAGTATGACGGCGGGAACGCCGAGTGCGGCGGTCTGGCGTGCCGTTTTCACCGCTTCATCTACCGAGAGATTGAAGACGCCCGGCATGGACGTCACTTCCTTACGCACGCCCTCGCCCGGACAGACGAACAACGGGTAGACAAATGCCTCGGGCGTAAGCCGGGTCTCGCGAACCAGCGTCCGCAACTGGTCATTTTGGCGGAGGCGGCGGAGGCGTGTGACCGGGAAGGTCATGGGCTGATTCTAGCAGAGCCCCCGGCGTAGCCGAGAGGGAGCTGGACTAGCGCCAGATAGCAGATGGAAAAGAGGTTGCCGGGCGAGGACTGCGTGGAGACAGCCGCCTTCGGCTGTCGGGATCAGCGAAGCTGAGCGGTTGTTTTCCTCAATGCCTTTCCGTCATAACAAGAACTGCCGAGCTTCGATTGACCGGACAGCCGAGGGCGGCTGTCCCCGCGTGGTCTGGGAGGGTTTGGCTCGAAATTCCTGCTGAGGCCTTGAGTGTCCCGACGTCCTGAGATCGTTTATATCGTTGCTACGGGGTACTTTAGTAACGCTTTGTCTATTCCGGAAGCCTAACGGGTACGAGGGCAACCACTAGAATGCGGAATGTCAGTGTCAGTAACCCCATGATCTCAGGGCGCCAGTGGCGGACCGCCGGTGTCGTCGGCATAACTCTGATCTATGCCTGCGTGTCGCTAAGCACGTCCGCCGGGTTCGGGTTGCTCGCCTTTGGGGACATCGCACAATTCTTGCTGTTGTTTCTTGCCTTCCTGCTGATGTCGGCAAACGCGGTTTCGACCCGCGGCCAGATCCGTTTGTTTTGGGGTCTTATGGCCCTGGGCTGCTTGTTGTGGTCGGCCGATCTGGCCTTGTGGACGCTTTATGAAGTGATCCTGCGCCGGACTATTCCTGAACCATTTATCGGAGATGCTGTCCTCTTCGTTCACGTAATTCCGTTCATGGCGGCGGTTGCGCTCCGCCCCCACCAGCAGGAAGAAAGGAAGCTCTACTTCAGCACTTTGAATTTTCTGATGCTGCTGGTGTGGTGGGTTTTTCTCTACGCCTTCATCATCTTTCCCGATGAGTATGTTGCGCTCAATGTTGCGGTATACAGTCCGCACTACGATCTGCTCTATCTGGTGGAAAACCTGGCCTTCCTGGCTGTGCTCGGCATGCTGGCGTGGAAGACGCGGGGCGCGTGGAGAGCGATTTACCTGAACCTGTTTGTGGCTTCGGGACTCTACGCCATAAGTTCTCTGGCGCTGAACATGGCCATTGCTCGCGGCCAGTATCATACGGGCAGCCTCTATGACATCCCGTTCATCACTTCGGTTGGCTGGATGATATGGGCGACGCTGCTGGCGCGCGACCTGAAGCCGCCTTCTCAGCCCGCGCCTTCAGGGCTCTCGCGCTGGCAAATGCTCGCCCCCCAGCTGGCCATGCTGGCCATGCTTTCTTTTCCGGTGATGGGATATTGGGCGTGGTTTCTCGACACCGCGCCACTCCATCTTCGGCAGTTCCGATTGCTGGTCACACTGGCGGCGATGCTGGTGCTGGGCCTGTTCGTATTTCTTCGTCAATTGCTAATGGACAGGGAGCTGGTGCGGCTGCTCGACGCGTCGCGCTCCAGCCTGGAAAATATGAAGCGCCTGCAGACCGAACTGGTGCAGCGAGAAAAGCTGGCATCGCTGGCGCAACTGGTGTCAGGGGCGGCCCACGAGATCAACAATCCGTTGGCGGCAATTCTGGGATACTCCGAGCTGCTGGCGGCCCAGGCGGACGGGGATTCGAACCAGGCCAGCATGGCGCGCAAGATCGGCCAACAGGCACGACGCACCCGGGAACTGGTTTCGAGCTTGCTCAGCTTTGCCCAGCAGTCGCCGGGAGAAAAAACGCTGCTGGACATGGGATCCATCGTGCAACGGGCCCTGCAAATGAAAATGTTGCGCACCGAAAACAAGAACATTCAGTTAGAGAACCGGATTGAGCCCGACCTTCCGCACATATGGGGCAACGTCAACCAGCTCTTTCAGTGCTGCGTGGAAATCATCGGAAATGCGATTGACGCTTTGGAGGAGGTAGGCGGCGGGACATTTTCCGTGAGCGTCCTTCAGGAAGGGGATGAACTGGTGATGGAGTTTTCGGACTCCGGCCCCGGAATCCGGGATCCGCGGCGCATTTTCGATCCCTTCTACACCACCAAGGCGGTGGGCAAGGGTATGGGACTGGGACTGAGCGTAACGTACGGAGTTGTTCAGGACCACCAGGGAAAAATCAGCTGTGAGAACCGGCCTGAGGGAGGCGCGGTTTTCGAGCTTCGCTTCCCCGTGGCCAAGCAGTCAGTTCCGAAGATCGCCGAGGCCGCCAGGGCTTAGTTTGATCAAGTGCCTATGCCGGCGTCATCCTGAACGACTTCAGTCGTGAAGGATCTCGCGCGCACCCTTAATTAAACGTACCAAGGTGCATATCCGCTTCGCGCTAGATCCCTTTGACTTCGCTCAGGGCTGGTTTCTTCGCAAGCTCAGGATGACGGCTCAAATATGAGAGGGAAAATCAAACTGAGCGGCTACGCTACACCTTCTCAGGTCCCCGTCTAACTATCTGGCCGCTTCTTGTAACATGACACCTGATGGAATCTGCGCTCATCCACACTGGCGCTCGGGTGCTGGAATTCGAATCTCTGCGCGACCTGGTTCGGGGGTATGCTCCTTCGCCGCTCGGGCAAGGGCGGATTGCCGCGCTTTCTCCATCCCTCGATCGCCGGTGGATTGAAAATCAGCACCAGCTTACGGTAGAGATCCGGGAATTTCGCC
>Ga0210410_10004846_pt1 | contig 11776 bp, 7 predicted proteins | sample IncBWC4MmetaG_FD_161058 | JGI IMG/M metagenome (GOLD analysis project Ga0210410, IMG submission 161058) | Forest soil microbial communities from Barre Woods Harvard Forest LTER site, Petersham, Massachusetts, United States - Inc-BW-C-4-M | ecosystem: Environmental > Terrestrial > Soil >... | reverse complement strand
AAACTCTCGAAACAATGCTGCAATGTGGCTTCGATCCAAACGTAAAGGACAGCAACGGAGTGGAAGCACTTCATCGCGCCTCGATGGGCGGCCACGTGGAAGCAGTGAAGGTTCTGCTGGCGAAGGGCGCGTCGGTGAATGCCGTAGATGGTATGTTCGCCGCGACACCGCTGGTGTGGGCATGTGAAGGCTGGCGACACACGTCGCAAAACGGCGCAGATCATGTTGAAGTGGCGCGCTTGCTGCTTGCCGCCGGCTCGCCGCGTGAATGGGTGGCGCCGGAGAAAGCCCCTGATCCCGAGGGAACGCAGGACCGCTTGGCGGAGCTGTGCCGAGCAGCGGAAGCACTATGAATACTTCGTGAGTAGTCGGCAAACCGGAAATTGAGTCCTTTGCTTCCGGCGCAAGACATTGAGTGATGCCTGATCGATGGTTCTGGCACGCGCGGAAGGAATGGGACACCACGTACCGCAACGGTTTAGCAAAATCGCGTATTCGACAGTGTCTAAGCGCATCGCATCCTTTGACACAGGTTGCAGGACGGCTGGATTGCTGCACTAAGAGTCCGTTTATATCAGTGATTACCACGTGCGGCAACGGCGCGCGCAGCGATACCTTGGGGCATGAGTCCCCGGTATAGGAATACGTTCTCGGCATCGCTTAACTCCGAATAATGGCGAACAGAGAGACCGACAGCCAAGGGAATTTGTGCGTTAGCATCCTGCGCCAGGGGGTAAATGAACGCCGCATCATCAGTGCCATGAATCAAAGGCGCGTGAGTCACATCCTGTCTTTGTTTGACTGAATCTACTTTTCGTGTGTTGGTCCCTTCAGGTGCCCAAGGACACCAAATCCAGATACAATCTGGTGTGTGGAAGTTGCTTGGCGAAAACTCTCGACGATTGCATGGGCCTACCTGTGGTCCATCTTGTTTTGGATGGGTCTTTCCTCTCTAGCAGCAGGGGAGGATAAGGTCCGCTTCTTGGAGAGAGGGCTCCGCACATCGTATTGGACCGCACTCCTTGTCGAAGGCGGACTTCTAATGTCCGCGGCGCTGTTGACGCCTCCCATTTTCGCGATAGTTCACCGCTATCCGATCACCAAACCGATTCGGTTTGGTCGCGTAGCTGGGTATGTTCTTGTCATCGCCCTTTACATCATCGCCTGCGTGAGCATCCGTTGGGTTTTAGTGCCGCCTTGGAATGTTCCTGCTCAGAAGTTCGAACAACGCTCGTTGCACGCATTGGTTACAGGTTTTGACGTTTTTGCCGAGATAATCTGGAACTTCATGATTGTTCTGGCAGCCGCGCACGCATACGAGTACTTTAAGCGGGCGAGGGACCAGGAACTTGAGTTGCAGCAGGCGCTGGCCACCAGCGAGCTACAAGCCCTGAAGAGTCAGCTTCATCCGCATTTCTTATTCAATACGCTCCAGGGAATCTCAGCGCTGATTGACACAGAGAAAGACCGCGCCAAAACGATGGTTCTCAAGGTTTCTAACTTGCTTCGGACTGCTTTGCAGTGCGCGAGCTCCGATGTCATTAGCCTCGATGAAGAATTGAAGTTTGTCGACGATTACCTCGGCGTGGAGAAAATGCGTTTGGGAGACCGACTGGAAGTGCGTTGGCAAATTGACTCCGCCGCGCGGCAATTGCTCGTTCCACAACTGATCATGCAACCTCTCGTGGAAAATGCGATTTTCCACGGCGTGGCTTGCTGCCGCGGAGGAGGATGGATCGAAATTTCGTCTCGGCGGGCGGGAGCCATGCTGGAGATAGCAATTCGCAATAGCGTTGGAGGAAAGCGGCAAGCGGGGATGGGGCTAGGTCTCCAGAATGTGAGAGCACGATTGAAGCATCTTTACGAGGACGAGGCGACTCTCTGCTTCGACCAAGGCAGCGATGGCGTTGCGATCGCGACTCTTGTGTTGCCGGCGATCGGTCAACAGAAGGAGGCGATGAAAGAAATGTTGGCCTCGAACTTACACGCTTAGTGGAGGGAAAAATTGTGCGGGTATTGATTGTCGACGACGAACCACTTTCCAGAAGCTCCCTCGAGAATGCCTTGAGGGCGAGAAACGACGTTCAGGCCCTCGATTGCGCGAGCGACGCCGTTGAAGCCCTGGAATTGCTACAAAACAGGTCTTATGATGTCCTTTTACTCGACATTCACATGCCGGAATTATCGGGAATCGAGCTGGCCGACCGGCTAAATAAGTGGAGGCGGCCGATACCATCAATTGTGTTTGTCACCGCGCACCATCAATACGCCGTTGCGGCATTTGAGAAGCATGCCGTTGATTATGTCCTGAAGCCTTTTTCAGACAGTCGTGTTCATGAAGCACTGGATATGGCCATCCGCAGAACGGAAAACGAGCGGGCGGCACAATTGGTGAAAATACTGCCTCAGCTCGAGGAAGTGTTGTCGAAGTCAGCGAAAATCGCCATCAAGACGAAACGAAGTATCCTTTTTGTCGATCCGGCTGACGTGGTGATTATCGAAGCTCAAGGCAATTACGTATTGTTACGGCGCCCTTCAGGATCGTACCTGCTCCGGGAATCGATTTCTGCGTTGGCGGAAAAGCTAAAAGCCTATGGATTTATAAGAATACACCGCTCCGTGCTGGTGAACGGTTCCTTCGTTGAAGAGATTCAGCCTTGGCCCACGGGAGAGTACGTGCTTCGCGTCAAGGGGGGCAAGGAATACACAGTCTCACGCACTTACAAGGGCAATTTGAGGTCCCTGGCAAAATTCTGGATTGGCGCCGACAATTTCGTCACGGGCTAGCCACGCGCCCGCGTTACAGTGACAATGGCCGGCTGGAGACCGACAACAACAGCGCCGAACGCGCTCGGCGCGGCCTGATCATTTCGGCATTGGCGCCTGTGTTCCGTCCGACCACTTTCCCGTAGGGACGAGGAAAACGGTGAATGGCTCCGGAGGCCCAGTCTGCAAGAGAATAACCGGCGAGTTGGGCACATCTGCACCCCATTTCGTTTTTTCCATTACTGGCGTGTAAAACATCAAATGGGCCAGGTTGTGACCACCGTCGTCAGTAAGGTACCCTTCTTTTGACATCATGTAGGACATCGCGCCGGGCTCTAGGATCGTCGGCAGGTCCTTCCTGGCAAAGGCGGCTTTCTCCCATTCTTGGATCTGCGCTATGGTTTTCCCAGCCAATACAAGTTCCGCCCTCTTGATGATGAGAGGCAGAACTGAGCGTACCGCGGGCGGGTTGTAGCAGATCGGACTCCGATTCTTTGGATTCCAAAATTCCAGATTATCAGTCGGTGCCGTCCATCCCCGCTCTACTGCGCACACGAAGCCATTCTTTCCTTCGACCGCGGCTTCGTAGCCATGCCTTCCGAGAACAAGGATCGTAGCGTCGCGAGAGATCGCATCGGGAGCCGCGCTGCGCGCCAAGGCAATTTCAGCATCGCGGTCTGGCATCAGGTACTGATCCACTGGTGCCATGCTGGGATACGGTGTCTTGGGATCTTGCGCCCGCATCTGAAGTGGCGCCGCAAAAGCACAAATCACGGCAATCACTAGAGAAGCACAGGCGGAAAGCGTATTTCGGTCCATCAGTTCCTCCCGGAATACCCTGGACCTCAAAAATCAGGCGCCGAGATGCGCCAGGGTTGCGAGATACGTTAGTACGTCTTTGTCGAGAGAGACTAACCTTATCTCAGTTTCAGAATGCTCGCTTCCATCGGGGGCTGCAAGGATGATGTGATGAGTCGTGGAAATCCGGGTCGAAGTTACGCAGAGTGAGCACGAAATGTTGAGGATTGAAAAGGAGTGCGGACGGGGAGACTCAACGACGGACACATGCTGCGAAAGCAGGTGCGCTGAAAAGGTGAAAATCAGTGAAAGCGTGGAGTGAACCCCTGGAATGATACATCTCTGTATTAGACACTTTGCAGGAAAGGAGCTGCAAAGTGGAACGAAAGGTGCCGCGAACGTCTAATTCGTGGTGGCGAATTGTACGTAGGGCTTCGAGACTTTGAGTATGACGTCTCGATTGTCCTCAGGCGAAAATCCCAACGGGCCGTATCCAATATCTGGTCGACCAACAGGCTCGAACTCAACGTCAATTTTGAAATATGGACAGTCTTGACTAACAAATTTGCCACGTCGCAATCCTTTTGTTGGCGGTGTTGGCGGTCCGCCTTCTGGCGCGCCATCTTGGACAACGAAGTCACGCGCCGAGTAGGACCACCGCATCGGCCGAATTCTACCGCCGGCTGTGTGCGCTGGGGAAAGCAGCCGGGTTATGTGGTTTTTGCTGGACACAAAATTCCGCTGGAACGACCGCGGGTACGAACGCGGGAAGGCCAGGAAGTGGAACTGGAGAGCTACGGGCAGTTGCAGCACGACGGAAAACTGCAACGAGCGGTGCAGGAACGCATGGTGGCCGGGTTGTCCACGCGGAACTATCGGCGAGCGGTAGAGAGTGTTCTGGAAGCGTACGGGATCGAGAAGAGCAGTGTGAGTCGGCAGTTCGTGGCGGCCAGCAGCATGTGGTGCTCCCCATCCTTCGGGTAAAGGGCGAATTGCCGAGCAATAGGAAGTGCTCCAAGAGCTAGCAGAGCGAATCAGAGCTTAGTGAAGCCGTCGGCGCTCCACTCCGCAGACCCTACTCCATTGTGAACGATGAACAGTCCTGAAGGATCGTATTTCTTCTTGATCTCGAGGAGGCGCGGATAGTTGCTGCCCCAGTATGCTTGCTGGAAGTTCTTCTCGAAGTAGTTGCTCTCGCTCACGTAGGCTCCGCCGTTGGGCGCGACCGCGCGAAGCTCACTCATGCACTGATCGATGCGCGCGGCGGCTTTGCGCCCAGCCTCGACCGATGGCTCATGGCCGGCGATGCCGGGATACGACGGCCCTTGCCCATCGGCAACGATCGCCAGCGCAAATGCTGACAGCACCGATGGATTCGTGGCGGTGTCCTTCGCGGCCGCGATCGCATCGGGAGGCGCTCCGGCAAGGCCCTTGTTGAAGTGGAGTTCGATTCCCGCATAGCGGGACGCTGCGAATAGCGCATCGGCTAGGCTGTGCTGCGAGCTAGTCTCGAGTAGTGACTCGGGCAGCCATAGCGACTGATATGCCCACCAGAAGATCGATGCCTCGCCGGTGTTTCCGACCCACCACGCGTTGTTGGGACTCGCACCGGGCCGCGGGTCGAATGTGAAAACAGGCTGATGCATCACATACAGCAGGACGTCGTCGATGATAGCGTGCATCGCGCCGTCGCGCGGAAACGCGATCTCCGGCCAGTGCTCCTTCCACCACTGCGGATCCCACCAGTGCCGCGCCGGTATGCTCCCGATGGACGTGATGCCTTTGATCGAGCATTGTGACGAATGCTTCACCGAATCCAGAAACGGCTGCCAGATTTGCCTTGCTTGCTCGGTACTCAAGCCCGCCGAAACCATTTTGACCTCGAGCGTGTTGTCGGGCCTCACATGGACTTGCTCACCCCAATGCTCGTTGAAGAGATGATCGCGATAGAAGGCGACGATGTCGCGGATGAGGCCGCGGTACCCATCATCGGAGGACGCTTTGATCGTGATGTTTGCCGCGCCGAAAAACTCGGGCAGCTCGTGCGCGCGCACCGTCATCTTGCTCACGACACCGAAGGTGCCACCTCCTCCGCCTTTCAAAGCCCAGAACAGATCGGGATTGGTGCACGCATTCGCGATTCGAATCTGGCCGTCGGCGGTGACGACTTCGGCTTCGAGCAAGCTGCCCGCCCCGGTGCCATAGCGCTTGGAGTAGCTTCCAAAGCCGCCGCCCTGGATCAGACCCGCGAGGCCGACGGTCAGGCATCCGCCGCCTTGGATGTATTTTCCCGCTTTGGTTGTAACCGCGTCGTAAGCCTGCATTCCAATGATGCCGGTGCCGAACGTAACCGCCGGCTGCGGCTGCATCTTGTGCTCGCATCCGCTCGGAACGAACGCGTCATACATCGCGATATCGTTCATGTGGCGCGTCCAGATGAGAAGAGAATCGGGCGCATTGGATGTGCCCTGATAGCTATGACCGCCGCCCTTGACCACCAAGCGCAAGTCATTGTCGCGCGCAAAGTTAACTGCCGCCGCAACGTCATTGGTATTGCGCGCCGCGACCGCATAGACGCTCGGCTTGCTCGCCCACGCATCGAGCCATCCGGAGCTTTGCGTGAGCCCGGGCTGCTCGCCGATGTAGTAGGGATTTTTCAAATTCGCCGCAAGCTCCTTCGCTGCGGCGCCATCGGCATCGGTGCCAAGTACGGAGATGGGAGAGTCGACGCGGATCAAATTTCTGCCGACCGCATCGTTCAGGCGCTTCCAGTCGGCCTGCGATGGCCACGCGGCATCGGACGGACGGCGACGACGGAATCCGCTAGCGGCCGGAGCGGCATCAGCGAGGAGGCGGCGCGGCAACATCGGCAGCAGCGCCACCGATCCGATTGCTTTGAGGAATGCTCTTTTGTTCATTGGATCCGCGTTTTAGTATACATAGATCCTTGTTGTTGGGCCTGTGGGCGTCAGTTTCCACAGGCCCTCTTTTCTTTCTTTTTTGCTACTTTTTTCTTTCTTTGTGACTCGCTCTCGTTTTCCACAGAAAAAGTTCGCACCAGGATCGCCCAGGAACGACGAACGCCAACCCGGTCGACCCACTGCACCTCCGCTTTTGCCCCTCCTCAAGGCCGTTGCACTTTCCCGAAGTAGATTGCTGCTGGCGTCTGATAGCCCAAGGACTGATGCGGCGTTCGTGATTGTAAAACGCGAAGTAACTTTTCAGGTTGGAGACAGCGATTTGACTTACGTTCCTAGCCCAGATAGCACCTGTAATTCGTGAGTCGTCGGCAACTCGGAAACTATCGTGGGCCGCTACCTGGATGAACGGTCGCCTTCACATCAAGTTGACGGAACCAAGAGGTGTCACCAGCATCGGGAGCATCTCTCCAATAAATACTGGAAGCAATTCGTCTCGGCACGCGCGGGCAAGGAAAAGACGAGGGCGCAAGCGGCGCGCCCTCGCGTCTCAGCACGACTCAAAACGTAAGGAGCACCGACAGCCGTGAGTTGAATGGATCGACAAAACCCTGACTAATGAAGTTGGCCGGACTGACCAACCCGCTGTTGGTCACAGGATGCTGAAAATTGGCGTTCGGAACGCCGAAACCGTTGTCGCCGAACTGGTTGATCGTCGTTTGCCGCGTCGAATCGACGATGTTGAACAGGTCAAACGCGACCTTGAGTTGCATCTTCTCCGTGATCTTGAACGGATACTCAAGGTGCGCATCCACGCTCCCGGTCACGGGCGAACGGCCTAGGTTTCCCCGTCCGAACAAAGGTACCTCTCCAGGGTCCTGGTAAGCCTGCTGCGCATACAGCGCCGTCAGCGGATTCCCGGATAGCACGGTCACTCCCGCACCGATTGTGAATCCCTTAAGCTTGCCATTAGGCAGGACATAGGTGGAGTGTGCGTTGAAAGTGTGCTTGCGGTCGGTGCTCAGGAAGCCGATGCTCTGCTGATTCGCGAGAAGGCCCAGCGCACCCTCGGTGAGGTCAAACAGAGAGCTGAGGCCCGGATCAGCCTGGGTATTGTCGTTGCGGTAGGCGCCTTCATAATTGCCTCGTAACTGAGCGATGCGGTAGTTGACGTTGAGAGCCCAATTGTGCGAGAACGCTTTGCGGACTTCGAATTCGACCGCTTCGTATTCACGCTTGGGGTCTTTATAGGTGTCTGGTTTGCCGTCGGGATAGAACTCACCACCGAAGGCAGCGCAGGCGCCTGGCGCCTGGCTCTCCTTGAAGTTGGTGCAGTCCGGCATGAGGACGTACGTTGGATTTGTTGGAGAAATGGCCAGCTTCGGATTGTAATTGGGATTGGGCATTGACCATGCGCTCGCGTTGACTCCCGGGAAGCACGCACTACCGGCTGGCTGGCTGCCAGGGGTAACCGCCGCAAAACCGGAAAACTGGTTGTAGGCGATGTAGGGCGTAGCGTAATTGTTGCTGTCAATGCACTGAGATGGAAAACCCAAAGCCACTAATGCCGCTGCGTTACCTGCCGTGGGATTCTGTTCATTTGTCGCAACCGCCGTGGCGATAGCCGTCTGGTTCACCGATGTGTTGGCCCCGAACACCGTTTCGTTGGGGTTGACAAAAATGTCTTGTTTGGCATTTGGATTGCCGATGTAGTAGTTCAAGCCGCCACCGTTTGCTGCGAGGGCGTTGAACTGTTCAATGGAAATGCCGCCCTGGTCTTCGATGACGCGCTTGAGGCGGCGATCAATGTAGCGGACGCTGGCGACGACGTTGCCCTTGAACTCACGGTCGTAACCAACAAGGAATTCGTCGGTGAATTCCATGCGCGTTCCCGGAGCAAACGGTTCCCCGCCGCTGATCAACGAGCTTGCAGGGAGTGGAATACCGCCGGTGGCTAGATTGAGCAAATGAGCGGAATCACCGATGAATTGCGTGCTTCCCAGAGAGTTCAGGACGACGCACGAGGCGCCAGAGGGTGTGCCCGCCGGGCATCCTGTGGTGGTGCTTTGCGGCGCCCAGTAGGAGCCCTGGAAGTCTTCCTCGTTGCTGAGCGCGCGCAGCGCGGCATCAAGCGGCAGCACGTAGGCATAGCGTCCAAAGTTCGCGTAGAACTTTTGCTTACGGGTCCCCGTCGGATCCACGGTCACTCCGACTCTCGGAGACCACATATTGCTGAATGTCCGCTGCACCTGATTCCCGATCAGCCGCTGCTGTTCCCAACGCACGCCCGCGTTAAGCGTCACGAACTTGCTCATCTGCCATGCATCGTTCACATAAGCCGCGTGGTATTTGCCGCTGCTCGTGGTAATACCGCCGTCGAACCGCCCGCGCGTCTGCTGCAACACAACTTGTTGAGGAGTTGCGTACCCTGGAATCTCCATATACGGGCAAAGGGTGCAAGCTCCGGAGGGGAGACCAGCAACGTTGCTGGCGAGGTTTAAAACAAACCTAGAGTCCGTCATCTGGCCGGCCACGTTCGAACCATATCCCGGGCTTCCATCGGTAGCGTTAACTGTCGGGATTACGTACTTCGGGCCGGAATAATAGGTGTGGTCGTTGTATTGTGGGAACTGCCAGGTATAGCCAATGTTGAAGGCCTGTGTTCCCAGGAAGTGAACCGTTTTCGTCAGGTCGCCCTGGACGCCCTTCGTATTCGCAGTGTAGGGCTCCACAACGTTGATTCCTTCCGCGGTAAATTGCCCGCGCTGGCCCGGAAGCCCTGCAACCTGCGTGTTGTCGCGGATGTTGTAGACATTGAATTGCGGCGTTTCGGTAAATTGGTTCCAGCTCCAGGTGAACGCCGCATCTACCAACAAAGATTTGCCGAATGCGCCGTCGTAGCGCGTGGCCCAGTTGCGCGTACCGTAAGTCCACGTTGAGTTCGCCGAGGTGTTGTCAATGTTCAACGTGCTGAACGCCGAGGGATTGGTATGGGAAGGATCGCCGGAAATCGTGGATTCGACGGTGTGCAAGTCGTTGATCTTGAAGGTTAGTTTGCCCGCGTAGTCATACCGCGTGGTTTCCCGGTCAGTGGTCGGATCAATGGCGTACAGGCCCGAGCCGAGTGCCGGCCGAAAATAAGCGTTGTTCCAGGATGGATTGAAGGTGCCGAAGAAAAAGAGACGGTCCTTCAAACCCTTGACCGGAACATAGCCACCCAATTCGAAATCCCCTTCATAGTTGGCATTTTCCAGGCGGCTGCCAACCAGATTTACGTTGTTAAATTTGGGGTCGTCCGCGTTTTGGTAAGTATCCTGCATCCAACGGGTGTTGAAGTATCCGCCGATAGTTCCGAAGAACTTCGTGCCACCCGACTTGGTCACTAACTGCACGATGCCACCGCTGACGTGGCCATACTGCGGCTCGAATCCGCCTGTCTTAATCTGTACTTCCTTCACGAACGAGAGGTTGATGCCCGTTCCGAGTGGCCCGTACTCTCGGGACCATACGCCGATTCCGCCGAAGGCGGGATCATTGATCGAAACGCCATCGGCAACGTAGAGATTTTCAAGCCCCGATGCCCCGGAAATCGAAGGGTTCTCGCTCCCCGTTCCGATCCCCGAAGTGACGCCAGGCGCGAGATAGAAGAGGCTGCTTACGCCGCGGCCCAGCGGAATCTTGGAATAAAAGCTATCCGAAAATTCAGAGTTTACTGAAACACTGCTCGTGTCCACAGTAACCGTGGCAGCGCTAACCTCAACGGTTTGCGTAACTTCACCGGTTTCCAAGACCACTTCAACGCTGGTCGTCTTGTTGATCAAAACTTCGGTGGCCGCGACGCTGGCAACTTTAAATCCCGCCTTCTGCACCTTGATGGTGTAGAAGCCCGGAATCAACGTGGAAAATAGAAATGCGCCTTGCTCATTGGTTGTCTGAGAGGCTTGACCGATGGGCCCCGTGATGCTGACTTGGGCCCCAGGCACCATGGCCTTGGTGGCATCGTAGACGACCCCACCCAAATTTCCACGCGCAGAACTCTGATCTTGCGCCCAGGCTCCCTCGGGCCGACACGCCGCTGCAAACACGAAGACGATGATCAAGTAATACCATATAGCATTCTTCAACGTAGTGCTCCTTTCGATTCCACGAAACACATTTGCAGAAATGCGCGCTCGAGCGTTGGACCTTGATCTGACCATTGCGGTAAGACACCCCAAGCGATGGTGTTCCGCCACCGACGCAGATCGACATCCGCAAGTCAATCGCTTCTACGTTGTGTGGCGTCTCGGCCGCCTGCGCCAATCAACTTGCAGGTCGGAAGCCAAAGATTCCCCGGCGTGTCCGTGCAATCGTTGCAATCGCTTACGAGAGCTGTTCGAAGAGAGCAGTTATGAGAATCAATAGATGAACAAATCGGCCTCACCCCGCGCAACTTGCGTTTCGAATCGCATATTTGTAACTCCCCCACGAGGGGTTGTTAGAATGCGTCAAATGAGTGCGGCGTGAGAAATATTCCAAATTGCGAAGGTTTTACTTTGTCCGATTAGTGGCCGGATCCCTTTCTTGACGGTGTGAGGGATCACCATACATACTGGTCGGTATGTTGCCAACGCACAACAATCCGAAACGGCGAGCGGCCAGGCTGCGCGATCCCGGGCGTACGCGGGAACGCTTGCTGCAAGCGGCTTTTCGCGAGGTTTACAGATACGGCTTCCAAAGTGCTGGGATCGATGCAATTCTGGCCGCCACCAACGTCACCAAAGGAGCGCTCTACTACCATTTCGACAGCAAGGAAGCTCTGGGATATGCCATTGTCGAAGAGGTCGTCGCAGAACTCGTGCGCGACAGGTGGTTGCTTCCTCTGCAACGCAGCAAGGATAAGGACCCTATCGATGCTTTGATTGGCATCGTAGAGGCGATACCAGCTGGGCCGAAAGACGTAAAGGGCGGCTGTCCACTGGTCAATCTGGCGCAGGAGATGTCTCAGCTCGATGAACAATTCCGCAAGCGATTGGAGAGACTCTTCCGTGTCTGGCAAGAAGACATCGCCAGGGCTTTGCGGAGGGGGCAGTCTCAGGGAACGGTTCGCCGCGATTTGGTTCCGGAAGAGACTGCGAGCTTTCTGATGGCGATGGTCGAGGGCTACGAAGTGTTGGCAAAGAACGCTCAGGATCCAAAAGTGTGGAAATTGGGGATCAGAAACATCGTGGGCTGGCTCCGGTCCCTGCGCCCGCTAGGCAACCGCAGGAGGGGCTGATCGCATCGGCAGGGATAGTTCTGCTTTTTGCTACATA
>Ga0210410_10004845_pt1 | contig 11778 bp, 10 predicted proteins | sample IncBWC4MmetaG_FD_161058 | JGI IMG/M metagenome (GOLD analysis project Ga0210410, IMG submission 161058) | Forest soil microbial communities from Barre Woods Harvard Forest LTER site, Petersham, Massachusetts, United States - Inc-BW-C-4-M | ecosystem: Environmental > Terrestrial > Soil >... | reverse complement strand
CCGCAGGTCGAGGGGCAGATCACGGCGATTTTCGTGCACTCGGGCGACCGGGTTCAGGCGGGACAGCCTTTGATGGATATCGATCCGCTGAAGCAGCAGGCGACCGTGAAGAGCCAGGAAAGCGCACGCGCGGCGCAACAGGCGACCTTGAACTGGACGAAGCAGCAATATGAGCGCGCCCAGGGTCTGGCGGCGGCGGGCGTAGTGAGCAAGCAGGATCTGGATCAGGCGAAGTCCGCCATGGACGCGGCTCAGGCGCAGATGGAAGCGCTCGACGCCAACGTCAGCGAGCAGCAGGTGCAACTCCACTATTACAAGGTCGTGGCGGGGCGGTCGGGAGTTGTGGGAGATGTGCCGGTGCATGTTGGCGACCGGGTGACGACTTCGACGCAGCTTACGACCGTCGACCAGCCCGGAAGTCTTGAGGCTTACGTCTACGTTCCCATCGAGCACTCGGCGCAGCTCAAGATGAATCTTCCGGTGCAGGTGATTGACAGCGAGGGCAAGGTGCTGGCCGAAACGCGCGTCACGTTCATTTCTCCGCAGGTGGATAACACCACGCAGACGGTGCTGGTGAAGGCCCGGATCGCGAACGGAAACGACGCGCTGCGGCAGTCGCAGTTCGTGCGGGCGCGCGTGATCTTTGGAACCCACAACAATCCGCAGGTGCCAATTCTCGCCGTCTCACGGCTGGCGGGGCAATATTTTGCATTCGTGGCGGAGCCGCAGACGGGCGGGTCATACCTGGCCAAGCAGAAGCCGCTAACCATCGGGCAGACCGTGGGCAACGATTATGAAGTGCGCGACGGCATCAAGCCCGGCGACAAGGTGATCGTTTCCGGGACGCAGTTTCTGCTGGATGGGGTGCCGGTAATTCCGCACAGCTGAAGGCCGGCGTCAGGCTTCAGGCTTTGAGCTTCCAGAACACTTTTGTGTCGTTTAGCAGTCAAACGCTTCTTTCTCTTCAATTTCTTGACGTATATACCGGACGCCGGACGCCGGCAGCCGGACGCCGATTTCGTGGACGGGACTCTTCATGTTCGTTAACTTTTTTATTCAACGTCCGGTGTTTGCCTCAGTCTGCGCCCTGCTGATTCTTCTGGCGGGCCTGGCGGTGATTCCCACGCTGCCGATTTCACAGTTTCCGATTCTGGCTCCGCCGCAGGTGGGCGTCAGCAGCTTCTACATCGGGGCAAGTGCGCAGACGGTGGAGAGCGCGGTCACGATTCCCATTGAGCAGCAGATCAACGGCGCGGAAGGCATGAAGTACATGACTTCCACCAGCGGCAACGATGGAACCAGCAGCGTGATTGCCACGTTCGATCTGAATCGCGACCCGGACCTGGCCGCGGTCGACATTCAGAACCGCGTGAACACCGCCCAGGGACGCCTTCCTGCCTCGGTGAAGGCGGTGGGCATCACCACGCAGAAGACTTCGCAAAACTTTGTGTTCGGCGCGGCTGTTGTTTCCGATAACGACCGGTACTCCACGCTCTTCATGAGCAATTACATCGACGTCTATGTGAAGGACGCGCTCAAGCGCATTCCGGGAGTCGCCGATGTGATCGTCTTCGGCGAACGCAAATATTCGATGCGGCTTTGGCTGGACCCCGTGCGCATGGCAGGACGGTCCCTGACTGCGCCCGACGTGGTGAGCGCGCTTTCGGAACAGAACGTGGAAGTGGCGGCCGGGCAGGTGGGACAGCAGCCGTCGATGCTGGGACAGAACTACCAGGTCAGCGTGCGCGCGGTGGGGCGGTTGAGCGAACCGGCGCAGTTCGACAATATCATCCTGAAAACGAATTCGGATGGCACGCTGGTTCGACTGAAAGATGTGGGGCATGCCGAACTGGGCGCGGAGAATTACTCCACCGATCTGCAATTCGACGGGCATGACGCGATCGGAATCGGAGTCACGCAACTCTCGACGGCGAACGCGCTCGATGTGGACCGCAAGGCGATTGCCGAACTGAATCGACTGCAGGAGAAGTTTCCACCGGGCATGCACGCCAAAGTCGCCTTCGATACCACCGACGCGGTGGGCGAGTCGATCCGCGACGTGGCCTTTACGGTAGGGTCGGCGATCCTGTTGGTCGTTCTGGTCATTTTTATTTTTCTCGGCGACTGGCGGACGACGATGATTCACTTCATCGCCACTCCCGTTTCGCTGATCGGCACTTTCATCTTTGTGAAGCTGCTCGGCTTCTCCATCAACACCCTGACGTTGTTCGGAATCACACTCGCCGTCGGGCTGGTGGTCGACGACGCGATCGTTGTTATTGAAAACATTGAGCGCCATATTCAGGAGGGCGAACACGACTCCCATAAAGCAGCGGCAGCCGCGACCGCCGAGATTACCAGCGCGGTCATCGCCACTTCGTTGGTGTTGATTGCTGTGTTCGTGCCGGTTGCGTTTTTTCCCGGGACGACGGGCATTCTGTTTCGCCAGTTCGCGCTGACCATCGCATTTTCCATTGCCATTTCAGCTTTCAACGCTCTGACTCTGGCGCCGGTGTTGGCGGCGATCTTTCTGAGCGGCGGGCACCACCAAAAATGGTGGTGGCTGCAGAAGTTTGACGACATCGTCAATGCCTTCACCCGTTGGTACCGCGGCCTGCTGCATCACGTGCTGCGACACAAACTGGTGATGGTGGCGCTGTTTTTCGCTGGACTGGGCGCAACTTATTTTGTGTTCACGCGCGTGCCGACGGGGTTCGTACCGGACGAGGATCAGGGCTACTTCATCATTGTTATCCAGGCGCCATCGGGGGCGTCGCTGGAATATACGAAGGCGATTGGGAAGCAGGTGTCGGATTTACTGGCCGACACTCCGGAAGCGGAGGGAACTTTCTCCGTCGCCGGATTCAGTTTTTCCGGCTCGGCGGCGAATCAGGGACTGATTTTCGTCCCATTGAAGCCCTATTCGCAGCGCAAAGGGGACGCGCATACCGCGTCGGCAATCATCAACCGCGTGCGTCCGCGCATGTTTGGAATCTCCGGAGCAATCGTGTTTGCGACGCTGCCGCCGCCGATTCAAGGTCTGGGACAGTTCGGCGGATTCCAGTTCGTGGTGCAGGATCAGGCGGCGCACCAACTCGAGGAGCTTGCGGGCGCGACAGGAGCACTGATGCAGCAGGCCGGCCAGCGCAAAGATCTGGTGCGGCTGTTCAGTTCGTTCACCGCGAACGACCCGCAATATCTGGTCACCATTGACCGCGAGAAGGCGAAGAGCCTGCATGTGCCGCTCTCGCAGATCACCGACACGCTGGGCGTCTACATGGGCTCGGCGTATGTGAACGACTTTGACTTCAACAACCGCTCCTACCGCGTCTACGTGCAGGCGGACAAGCAATTCCGGGCGACGGCGCAGGACCTCAAGCAGTTTTATGTGCGATCCGATAGCGGGGCGATGGTGCCGCTCGACAACCTGATCAGCGTGTCGCAGACGACCACGCCGCAGGTGATCAGCCATTACAACTTGTTCCGGTCGGCGGAAATCGACGGCTCGCCGGCGCCGGGATACAGCTCCGGGCAGGCCATCAAGGCGATGGATGAGCTGGCGAAGAAAATGCCGCAGGGATTTTCCTATAGCTGGACCGGATTGTCGCTGGAGGAATTAGCGGCGGGCGGAACATCGCTGATTTTGTTTGGCCTGGGAACGCTGGTCGTCTATCTGACGCTTTCCGCGCAGTATGAAAGTTTCGTGCTGCCGTTCATCGTGCTGCTGGCGGTACCGATGGCGTTGCTGGGTGCGCTGGGCGCGCAGTGGTTGCGCGGGTTGCAGAATGACGTGTTCTGTCAGGTCGGGCTGGTCATGCTGGTCGGGCTATCGAGCAAGAACGCGATTTTGATCGTGGAATTTTCCGAGCAGTTGCGGCTACGCGGGACGCCGCTGGTCGAAGCGGCGATTCAAGCGGCCAGCATTCGCCTGCGGCCGATTCTGATGACTTCGCTGGCATTTATTCTCGGCGTCGTACCGCTCGTAATAGCGACTGGCGCGGGCGAGAACGGACGCCATTCGGTGGGCACGACCGTGTTCGGCGGGATGATCATGTCGACATTTCTGAATCTGATCTTCATTCCGGTGTTGTATGTGATTATTGAGGGGTGGAGAGAGCACGGGAAGAAACAGGTAGCGCCGGTGGTTGCGTCGTAATCTTCTTTCGCCCCTTCGGGGCTCGTTCACATTTTTCGTCTACGACCCACGGCTTACGCCGTGGGCTGCAATCTTTCGCCGCTCCGCGGCTTGGAACCCTCGGGCTTTTCTTATGCCGCCTCTTCGCTGTCTTTCTTTGGAGCCGGCCTGAGTTTCTGCCCTGCCGTTTTCAGTTTCTTCTTGCGCGCCTCTTTTCTGCGCATTTTCGCCATCCATTCGCGCGAATACATGGTGCCGCGGCACTTGGGGGAACCGCAGTAGCAGGGGGCGGGGTCGTCGTCGTCGTAGAGGTTGTAGTCCCAGAGAAGTTCTTCGCCAGCGGCGATGTCGCGGATGGCGAAGATCCAGACGCGGCCTTTGATCTCATCGATCTCGCAGTTGGGGTCGCAGGAATGATTCAGATAGGCGCCGAGGCCTTCGCCGTCGATCACGGTCTTGCCGTCATCCAATCCATATAAGTAGGTGCGCGGCGCGGAATCGTAGAGGCGGTCGGCTTCTTCTGCCGTGATGCGGGGGCCGGTGTACTCGACCAGACGAGTTCCCTTGCGGATGGGAGTCGCGGCGTAGACGCCGACGGAGTGAATGGGCGATGGGCGAACGACGAGGGGCACATACTAATTTCGCACGAGGGGGCGGTTTTGGGGAATGCAAAAATGCGAAGGGTAAACGGAAAATCTCAACGGTGATTTACCGGCACTCACTGCAAAGAAAATCCCCACTTCTCGCAAAGGACGCGAGAAATGGGGCACCCTTCCCCGTGCGATTTCTCTACGGATCGTAGACGGAGCTGCCGAAGCCTTGTTTGCGGGCCGTGTCCTGAAATTCTTCCAGATTTTTTTGCTGCTGTTTGAGTTGCTCCTTCATCGATTCCAACTGTTCCTGTTTCCGTGACTGTTCTTCGTTCCATTGCACGCAGTTGGACACACAATTCCCGCCGGCGTACTGAATGGAATTCTCCAGTTCCGCAATTTGGCTTTGCTGAGAGCTGAGAGAATTCTTTAGCATCTGAATCTGAGTCTTCCAGTACTCGGCCGGCGGATTTCCGTCATAGTCCGGCGGCGGAGTGTAACCGGCCGTCGTTTGCTTGGCGGGCAAAGTACGCGTGGGGCCGATGTGCTCGGGAATCTCGTCGTTGGTGACGACTTTCTTCACCTTCGGTGCGTCACCGGGCTTCGGCGAAGTGTTTTTCGATAGAGCATCTTTCGCCGGGGCGGCCTTGCCCTGTGCGTCTTTCGCTGGCGCGGGTGCGGAAGCGTCTTTACCGGACTCAGCTTTCTGTTGTTTCTGCAGTCGCGACTGGCGGGCGACGTCGCCGAGAGAGGGCTCTTCCTCGTTCTGGGCGTAGGCCCCGAGCGTGAACAGGAAAACGCCGGCCGCAAAGCTAGCTAGAATTCCGCGGATTCGTGGCATGAAGACCTCCCGAAGCAGCCCGTCGAGGGAGGAACGGCGTGCTCGAACCATGGTATCGCCCGCCGCAAGGTGGCCGGAGGTTACCTTAGTACAGGGGCACACATTGTTGTCCTAACTGCCAATGTAGCTTGCAATTAGCTCGTCCAGCTTGGTCAGCAGCGCGCCGTTGCCCTGCCGCGGATATTGCGCTAGCGCTTCGCGATAGTGCGGCAGGTTGTAGAGGAAGGCCTCGACGCGCTCCTTAGTCAACTCTTCCCAGTAGGCGCCGTAATTCGACTTGTCCAGCCAATAGGCATTGAAAATCTGCTCGAACTGGTGGCTCACGGGGACGGCCAGATAAGGCTTGCCGAGATGCAGGGCCTCGGTGACCAATGAGAATCCGGAGTTGGCGACGATGGCGCGGGCGCTGACCAGATCGGCAAAGAAGCCGTCGAGCGACGGCTTTTTATAAACAATGTTGCCGTCGCGCCCTTCGCGGTTGAAACCGTACGCCACGAACTTGCAGCGCACACCGTTCAATAGTTTGGCCAGCGCGGGCGCGGGCGAAGTGACGTAGACGAGAATGTGATCGCCCTCGCTGGGCTTCGCGTTCAGAATTTCCTGGCGTAGGAGCGGCGGAAACAGAAACGTGTTGCGCTTCTTGACCGGCGCGGTGAAGAAGGAAATCACGAGGTAGGCGTTGGCTCGCGGGGTCATCAGGCGCGTGACCAACTTCGCCGCTGCGGCGTCGCTGCGGTACTCCTTGGGATACGACACGACAGCATTCGTCAGGCAGTGCTGGTTGTCGATGGAGATGATCGGTAGGCCCTTTTTGTGTCCTGCGTGGCAGGTCAGCGGCTCGAAGTCGGTGACGACCAGCTCGATCTTCCAGTCGTCGACCAGATCGTTCAGGCGCGACATGCTTTTCGCGGCTTGCGGCACAGTAATCAAATTCTTGGCGATGGTGCGCTTGTAGCGCACGCGGTTGTTCACGTACGCGAAACGGAATCCGTAGATCTCGGTCACGTCGAAAGAGGATTTCAGATTTTGCAGGCCGCGGTCGAACGAAGCCACGTGAACTTTGTGTCCGCGCGCCACCAGATGCGAGAGGACTTCGCGAGCGCGGGTGGAGTGGCCCGCGCCTTCCCCGTTGACTCCATACAAAATGTTGGCCATGAGTGAACGGCGAGTATACCGCGGCGGACAGATCTTACGTAGGCCTTAGGTTGGCAAGCGATGCTGATCCGGCGAACTAGGCGCTCTTCGCCGTGTCCAACACCGCGCGGATCGCCGACACAAGCGTATCGTAGTCGAAGGAATCGTCGTGGCGACGCCCGTTGATGAAGAACGTTGGCGTGCCATTCACTCCGCTGCGGACACCCCCACTAAAATCTGTGCGGACGCGAGCGTCGAAAGTCTTTTGCTCCAGCGCCTGACGTAACGCAGGCGTAGATAACTTGAGCCTCTCGCCAAGTTCCGCAAAGAGCGCATCGCCCAGGCGCGCCTGATTTTCAAACAGCAGATCGTGCATCTCCCAGAATTTGCCTTGCGACCCGGCAAACTCAGCCACCTCGGCGGCCGCTTCTGCGTGGGAATGCATTTCGCTCAACGGGAAATTTCGAAAGACGAATCGCAGCCGCTTCTTGAAATGCTTCTGCACCTGCTTCACGATGGGGTAGGCGCGCCCGCAGTGCGGACACTCGTAGTCGCCATACTCCACCAGAGTCACCTCGGCATTTTCCGGGCCCTGCGCGTGGTCTTCGGGCGTAACGGGGACTTTCAATGTGGCCATGAATCGCTCCATCGAGTTGCAATTGATACTTCGCCGATGCTGGTCTTTCGGCGGCGTTGTCGTTTTGGCTTACTTCGTTTGGCTATTTCGGCAAAGCTTCGAGGGCGTCCAGAATTCCATCCGCGCCGGGATTCACCGCGATCGGCGAAACGTAGCTCCAGGTGATGATTCCGTTCTTGTCGATGACGAACAGAGCGCGCTCGGTGATGCCATCCTTGCCACGATAGACGCCGTATTTCTGAGCGACAGCGCCTTTGGGCTCAAAATCCGCCAGCAGCGGAAAGTGCAGATGCCGGGCCTCGGCAAACGCCGCATGACACCAGGACCCATCCACCGATACGCCCAGCACTTCCGCGCCAAACTTCTGGAACTCGGGCAGAACTTCGTTGTAGAGAGCCATCTGGTCGCCGCACACCGGGCTCCAGTCCGCGGGATAAAACGCCAGCACCACCGGCTTGCCCCGCAGGTCGCTCAAGCTCAAGGTCTGATCGGGGGTGACGTGCAAGGTGAAATCCGGCGCCGGAGTTCCAGCGGGGAGAATTCCGCCGCCGTGAATGGGAGTGACATTGCTCTGTGCCATTGCTTTTGATTCCTTTCAAGAATTGGCGGAAGCGAGTGGGGGTCGAACCCACCGGTGACGGGTTGACCCGCCGCCCGCCGGTTTTGAAGACCGGGGCCAGCACCGGCTAACAATCGCTTCCTTAATACCCGGGAGACTCTTCAGGTCGTCATTGCAACCTGGATCGCCGCGACTACGACCTTCACGTTATCCGGTGTGGCCAGGTTGCTGCCGTCGCTTAGCTTGACCTGCGTCCCAGCCGCAACCTCTTGTACTGAGATGATGTGCTGAGGATTGATAAAAACTATCTTGCCGCCTTGATTGGCATCCTTGATGGGCGCTAGTCCGGGCATGCGTAATCCTCCTCCCCACGAACATCCGTGCCATTCCGTGGACCGACGTCTTCTTCTCGCTCGCGCTTACTTCGGCTGCGGTGTGGTTCGCAGATACGGCTTGATGGTCTTGAAGCCGGGGAATTTTTGTGCTGCCTCTTCGTTGGAAACCGCGCCGGTGATGATCACGTCGTCGCCTGGTTTCCAGTTGGCCGGGGTAGCGACTTTGTGTTTCGCGGTAAGCTGCATGGAATCGATCACGCGCAGGATCTCGTCGAAGTTGCGGCCCGTGGTCATGGGGTAGCTGAGTTGCAGTTTGACCTTCTTGTCGGGGCCGACGACGAACACGGTGCGCACGGTGGCGTTATCGGCGGGCGTGCGGCCTTCCGACGTGTTCCCGCTCGACGCCGGCAGCATGCCATAAAGCTTCGCGATCTCGAGCGTGGGGTCGCCGATCATTGGGTAGTTCACTTTGTGGCCCTGCGTCTCTTCAATGTCGACGGCCCACTTGCTGTGATTGCTGACCGGGTCGACGCTCAGGCCGATGATCTTGACGTTGCGCTTGGCGAATTCCGGCTGCAGGCCCGCCATGGTGCCGAGTTCGGTGGTGCAGACCGGCGTAAAGTCTTTGGGGTGTGAAAACAAGATGGCCCAGCCGTCGCCTATCCATTGGTGAAAGTGGATGGTGCCCTGCGTGGTCTCGGCGGTGAAATCGGGGGCGGTGTCGTTGATGCGGGGAACGCTGTAGGTTTCCGTTGCTGTCGTCATGGTCATCTCCTTGATGAATTCCAATTTCAAGATTCGGAAATTTGCCCCGCCCTGGCTTCAGGCTCGGCGAACTAGCGGATGAAAACGAAACCCACCCGCTTCACCGGGTGGGCTGGGAAGAATCTCGCTGACCCCTACCCGCACGCCGGCGCCGGAGGACAACAACACATGGCGGTGGCGGGATGAATCATGCTTCTTAGGATAGAAGCGCGGCGCGGCACTGTCAAACGCCGGAGCCCGACAACCACAGGGAACACAAGGGAATACAGAAAAAGTCTTCCCCGTGTTCCCTGTGGTTCAGGGCTTTGCCGCGACCCATGATCTTTTGTGCATCGCTCCGTGTCGGACTGCATCTCTCCCCTGACGAAGTAATTTACGATTTTGCCGGGGAAATTTCATGAGCACGCAAAAGCGGCGGCTGGCGATGGCGCAGTGGGACGTATTTTCGTCCAAGGCTCTGGAAGGCAATTCATTGGCAGTATTCTTTGACGGCCGCGGACTGAGCGACGCGGAGATGCAGGCGATCGCCAAGGAGATGAATCTTTCGGAGACCACTTTCATTCTTCCCCGCGATGCAGCGACGGAGCGCGAACGCGGCGTGCGGGTGAGAATCTTTACCGTGCAGGAAGAACTGCCGTTCGCGGGACATCCCACGCTGGGGACGGCGTTCGCGTTGCGGGGAGAGATCAGCGCGAGATCCCCACTTCTCGCAAAGGACGCGAGAAATGGGGCACCCAAGGAACCCACGGAGATTGTGCTCGAACTGAATGTGGGCAAAGTTCCGGTGCGATTCGAGGAGGAGCAGAGTGAGCCTGTGTTTGGCGAGATGACACAGGTTGATCCTATGTTTGGAATTCAGCATGAGCGCGAGGCCGTTGCGCGAGCCACGGGACTCGGCATCGACGATTTCGATGCGTCGCTTCCCATTGAAACCGTCTCGACAGGACTGCCCTACACGGTGACGCCGCTGAAGTCGCTGGCGGTGATCCAGAATCTGCGGCTGGATCTGAGCCGCGCCAACGAGTATCTGGCCAAGACCGGCGGCAAGTTCTTCTACTTCGTAGCCCGCGAGACCGTCGATTCCACGGCCCGCCTGCACGCGCGAATGCTGTTCTACAACGGCGAAGATCCCGCCACTGGTTCGGCCGCTGGTTGCGCGGCGGCATGGATGGCCGCGCATGGCGTCGCCAAGTCCGACGAGCGTGTGCTCATCGAGCAGGGCCTGGAGATGCAGCGGCCGAGCCGGATTTTTGTGCGCGCGACACGTCAGAACAACCGCGCCAATGATGTCCACGATAACCGGATAGTTAACGTGCGCGTTGGCGGCAATGCAATCGAAGTGATGCGCGGCGAAGTCTTCCTCTAACGTGGCATGCGCAACATGCGGCAAACACAGCGGCGCACTCGTTTTCGAAAAAATCAATGGCCAGTAAGTCCCATTGGCATGCGCGGCACTTTACAGCGGCCATGCTTCCCGTTAGCATTCATCTCGCTTTGACATTCTTCATATTGAGAAAAGCTTTTGCCGGTTTCGCGCCGCCCGGTTGCGGTCGCGCCCGTCAGATTGCGGAAGGCTGATGAAACCCAAGCGCACGATCCTGTGTGTGGACGACAACGAGCAGTCCCTTTCCCACCGAAAAATCATGCTGGAAACGCGCGGCTACCGCGTGGCCAGCTTCTCTCGCGGTGAAGATGGTCTGGCACGCTTCCTGGAAGGCGGGATTGATCTGGTGATCGCCGACATGGCCATGCCCGGTCTCGACGGCCCGCAACTGATCGCCAAGATCAAAGACATGTCGCCGCATACGCCGGCCATTCTTATCTCCAGCAAAGTCCGCATCTACGATCACGAATCGAAAGCCGACGTCTTCCTCGCCAAGGGCATGTACGCGCCCGTCGATTTGCTGGAACGCATCCGCATCCTGCTCGTAAGAAAGCGCGGCCCGAAGCGCATGCAGCCGCGGCCTCCGCAGATTGCAAACCAGATCGGCGCAGCCTAAGGCTGGATCTCATCGCACAAACAGAATGTGGCGCCGGCATCCTGCCGGCTGTCGCGAGCGCATCTTGCGATCGCAAGCGGGCGATCGCAAGCGGGGGAAGCCGCCTCTCAGACAGTTTCACAAGTGACACAGCCCGCGCCCGGCCCAACCCTTCGTGTAAGATTCTTATCAGGCATGGGCGAAGCATCTAACGCAGCAGCATTCATCGAAGCCAAAAACCTGCGCAAGACCTATCACATCGGCAAAATTGAGGTCGAGGCCCTGCGCCGCATTTCTTTCACCGTGCAGAAGGGTGAATTCGTCAGCATCGTAGGACCCTCCGGCAGCGGCAAATCGACTCTCTTCTATCTTCTAGGCGGACTCACTAAGGCCAACGGCGGCAGCGTCGTGCTCGACGGCGACGATCTGGCGACACTTTCCGACGCCGAGCGCACCCGCATGCGCAAGCGCAAGATCGGATTCGTCTTCCAGAAATTCAACCTGCTGCCGACGCTCGACGCGCGCAGCAACATCACCATCGCGCAGGAAATTTCCGGCAACGGCGATCGCGATCCGGCGCACTTCAACCGCATCACCGACCTGCTCGGCCTGACCAAGCGCCTGATGCACCGTCCCTCCGAACTCTCGGGCGGCGAGCAGCAGCGCGTCGCCCTGGCCCGCGCGCTCATCAACAAGCCCGCCGTGGTGCTGGCCGACGAACCCACAGGAAACCTCGACTCCAAGAACTCCGATATCGTCCTCGGCATGCTGCGCAAGTCGAATCAGGAGCTCGGTCAAACCGT
>Ga0210410_10004842_pt1 | contig 11779 bp, 8 predicted proteins | sample IncBWC4MmetaG_FD_161058 | JGI IMG/M metagenome (GOLD analysis project Ga0210410, IMG submission 161058) | Forest soil microbial communities from Barre Woods Harvard Forest LTER site, Petersham, Massachusetts, United States - Inc-BW-C-4-M | ecosystem: Environmental > Terrestrial > Soil >... | reverse complement strand
GAGCTGGCCCGGTGCGCGCGAGTCTCGGCTCAGTCAGCCAGCATGCACCTGTCCCAATTGCTTCAGAGCGGTTTTGTTGAAGTCGCAGCGCAGGGGCGGCATCGCTATTACCGGATTGCCTCTCCCGACGTCGCTCATGCCGTCGAAGCCCTGGGAGTGATTTCGAGTCCGCGGAAACGAAAGCCAATTGGTGAAAGCCATGCCATGCGTTATGCGCGAACCTGCTACGACCATCTCGCAGGAGAACTCGGCGTAATGCTTGCCGATTTTCTCGAAAGGCGCGAGTTGATCATCCCCTGTACCGAACGCGAATACGCGGTTACCGAAGGTGGAGAAGACTTCTTTCGCCAATGGGGCGTCGATGTGGCCGCACTCCGAAGGGAGCGGAAAATCCTGGCGCGCCGTTGTCTCGATTGGACCGAGCGCCGCTATCACCTGGCCGGCGCCATAGGCACGGCGATCTGTCAAAGAATGCTCGACACCCGATGGATCAAACGTGAGAGTGGGAGTCGCGCGCTGCTTGTAACGGCAACCGGGAAGAATGAACTGGGCAGGCTCCTCGGGAACGCGCGCACTTTCGATGCTTCAGGAAAAGCTGAAACATCTGTCTGTGCGTTGCATTCATCCTAGGTACATGCGAAAAGCACAAGACGATCCCCAGTTTCAAACCATTGCACCGAAGATCCTTTATTTCGGCAACCCGGTTGCACTCATCAGCTCGGTCAACGAGGATCACTCGCCGAACCTGGCGCCGATCTCTTCCTTCTGGGCGCTAGGGTGGACGATGACCATCGGTCTTCTCACCGAAACCAAGACTTTGCAGAATCTTGAAAGGCGTCCCGAGTGTGTGGTCAATGTTCCGTCACCGGATTTGTGGCAACAGGTGGAGGCGCTCGCCCCGCTCACCGGCCAGAATCCCGTCCCGGAAGACAAGAGCGACAAATTCCGGTTCGAGAAAGATAAGTTCGCCGCCGGATCGTTCACGCCGCTGCCGAGCGAAGTGGTTTCCCCTCCAAGAGTGAAGGAGTGTCCCGTGCAGCTGGAAGCGATCACGCGATCCATCCATGCGCTAGTAGGCGAGCCTCGCGTCCACAAATTGGGTGGCGCGGCGTCAGTGGAGGTCGAGATTCTGCGGGTTCACGTTCGCTGCGAATTCATCATTAGTGAGCATCACGTCGATCCCGCAAAATGGCAACCGTTGATCTACAACTTCCGGCACTACTTTGGTCTCGGAAAGGAACTCGGCACTACGTTTCGCGCCGAGGTGTAGCGAGCAGCTTTCTTTCGCCAGTTACCATGTTGGCCAACTAAAACAAGCTCGTGGAGTGTTTTCATGCTTACGCTATGCATCCGATATACGCTCAACCCAAACCGGCTTGCCGATTTCAGAACCTATGTCGAATCCGAATTGCAAGCAATCCACCGTAGCGGCGGAAAGATCCTGGGCTATTTCCTCCCCACCGATTTTGCCGGGCCCACAAATGAGGCATACGGCTTGATAGACTTCATGTCATTGACCGATTATGAGCGCTACCGGCAAGACCTGGCACAGGACGCTGACCACAAGCGAAACGTCGCCCGACTTGAGCAGAGTGGGGCGGTACTCGCTATGAACCGTTCGATCATCGAACGAATTCAAAAGGACTGACCCCCCGACAGTACTTTGACCCGAGAAATCGGCGGCGCGAATCGTGCCGAAGTCTCCAAACCTGATAAGGAGCTCACATGTCGAAGGTTCGTGTCGCCGGATTTTGCGTTTCGTTGGATGGCTTCGGGGCGGGAACGGAACAAAGCCTCAACGATCCCCTCGGCAAGCGCGGCCCCGAAATCTTTCAGTGGTTTCTTCACACAAAAACATTCTGTGCGATGCAAGGGCAGGAAGGCGGTTCGCTTGATGTGGACAACGACTTCGCGCGGCGGTCGATGGAAAACTTCGGCGCCTTTATCCTCGGTCGCAATATGTTTGGTCCCGTTCGTGGTCCGTGGCCGGACAACTCGTGGAAGGGATGGTGGGGCGATAATCCGCCGTATCACACTCCGACCTTCGTGCTATCGCACTATGAGCGTGAACCGCTGGTAATGGAGGGAGGGACGACCTTCAACTTTGTTACGGAAGGCATTGAGGAGGCGCTGCAACGGGCGAAACACGCGGCCGGCGAAAAGGACGTCAAGATTGGAGGCGGAGTCTCCACGGTTCGACAATACTTGCGGGCCGGGTTGGTCGATTCGATGCACCTGGCAGTTGCGCCCGTTGTGTTGGGTCATGGTGAAGCTCTGTTCGCTGGGCTCGACTTGCCAGCGTTGGGTTTCTCCGCTACCGAGCGTAAGATTACAGAACGCGCGACACACGTTGTACTCGAGAAACAATAAATCGAAACAAGGCTTGGTAGCCTTGCACGTCTTGCATCTCATCGCGAGGTATTTCTTCGCTCCAGCGCCGCGGCTAGTTGGACTGGGATCAGGCCGCTTCAGGCAATCTCGATCCAGCGCGATAACTTCAAGGCCTCGCGCCGTTACGGCCTTCTCGGCTTGCCGGGAGGCACGGTACTCAACATGCCCGTTGCGGGCGTCGCGCAGTGTGCCAACGCCCGGTGAGCCGTAAGCTTGCGACATTGCATGGGAGTCTGCCCGTAGCCACGCCTGCATCCCCACAGGCCACTGCAAACTGGATCTTCGCTGCGCCCGCCTCTTGCCACGTCATCAGGGGCAGGCACAAATATTCCCCGGCACTCCGTATTCGTTCGTCAGTGGCCCAGCGGCCTGTAGGTTTTTGATAGGTTCAGTTGACACTGGTCTTAGTCAAATATATCGTATAACAACATATGAACGAGAGCACGGGTGATCGCGAACTCAAGAAGGGCTCCGCCGAACTGCTTATTCTATCCCTCGTCGAGGATCGTGCCCGACATGGGTACGAGATCGGAAAGCTGATTGAGAGCCGGTCCGCCGGAAAACTCTCCTTTCAGATTGCTTCTCTGTATCCGCTGCTCTACCGGCTCGAGGGGCGCGGTTGGCTGCAGGGCCGATGGGTCGAAAAGGCCGGCGAACGCCGACGGCGTTACTACCAACTCACTTCTCAGGGACGGCGCGTCCTCGCTTCGCAGAGAGAAACTTGGCGACAATTCGTCGAGGCAGTTCGCCTCGTCACGGGAATCGACTATGCCTGACTGGAATGAAGTACTTCGTGACCGTATTGCGTCTGCGGGGCTCGACGCCGCCTCGGAGACCGATGTCGTTGAAGAGTTGGCGCAGCATCTTGAAGACGGTTATGGCGAACTGCGGTCGAGCGGCCTTTCCGACGAAGAATGTCGTTGCCAATTGATGAAAGAGTTGGACAGTGATGCCTGGGCATCCTGTCTCTCCTCCAGGCGTATCACCGCTTCACCATCACCGCTTGGAGGTTCTCCCCGCCAGGCAGGCCCGTTCGCCGGCTTCTCTCACAACCTGCGAATAGCGTTTCGCAGTATTCGCAAAAAGCCGGCCTTCAGCATCATGGTCATCACCATTCTCGCGCTGGCAATCGGTGGAAATGCCGTGATCTTCAGCGTCTTCAACAGTCTCTATCTGCGGCCATTGCCATTTCCTGAATCCGGGCGGCTGGTCGACCTCGACGAGACCGCGCCGCGATGGAATCTCCAGTATGTCGGGGTATCGGCTTATGACTTGCTCGCGTGGCGAAAGAACAACGCAAGCTTCGACAATATGGCCTTCTTCAGAGCCGCTAGTTACAACTTTGCAGGCGGTGCTGCCACCTCGCATGTCCAGGCCGCGATGGTCACGCACGAGATGTTGGATGTCTTGAGGCTGGCGCCCGAGCTGGGGCGCAACTTCAATCAGCAGGATGACGAGCCTAACGCCGCCAAGGTTGTATTGATCAGCCACACTCTCTGGCAAAGCGTCTTTCAAGGCGATCGCGGCATAGCGGGGCGCGTGGTCAAGATCGATGAGGAGCCCTATACCGTCATCGGAGTGCTTCCGCGCCAGGCGGTCTTCCCTGACGGAGCCGATCTGTGGATTCCCCTCGCGCCTGATCCTTCGCGAAACACCGGCTACTACGTCAGCGGCATAGGCCGCCTCAAACAGGGAGTCTCCATCGGACAGGCGCAGGCTGACCTGTCGCGCGTTCACAAGGCGATGATCGCGGAAGGCCGCACTGTGAACGAGGTTACGTCTCCGGTGATCGCGCCCCTGCGCGATCGCTATCTCGGCGGTCTCAAGAGCGCAACCAAATTGCTCCTGGTCGGCGTGGCCCTAGTGCTCTTGATCGCTTGCGTGGACATTTCGGCGCTGCTTCTCGTTCGCGGCGCATCGCGCTCTCAGGAGATCGCCATCCGCATGGCGATCGGCGCTTCTCGCGGCCGCATAGTCACCCAGCTGTTTACTGAAAATCTGGTGCTGGCCTTCACTGGAGCACTGCTCGGCACCCTGCTTGGGGAAGCGGGTCTGCAGATTGCTCTTGCTCGCGCATCCGACAAGTTGCCGCATTGGATCACCTTCTCGCTTGATTGGCGATTCATCCTCTTTTGCCTCTTGATCACTTGCTGCGCCACCGTGGTTTTTGGACTCGTTCCTACGCTGCAATGCGCGCGCGTCGATATTCGCAGTTCTCTGGGAGACGGCAGTACTCATGCGAGTTCCTCACGCGGCCGCCGCATCACCCTGAGTACGATGGTTGTCTTCCAAATCGCCTTTGCGTTGGTTTTGTCTATCGGTGCCGGCCTGCTCTTCGCAGCCTTTCGCAAGGTCCTCGAGATTGATCCCGGATTCCGCCCGGAAAACGTGCTGCTCTTTCGCACCAGCTTGCCGCAACACGCCTATGGGCAGCCGGACCAGAAGATCCGCTTCTATGATTCCGTCCTGGCACGGCTTGCCGTTGCACCGGGCGTCACTGCCGTTGCCGCAACTTCGGCGCCGCCCCTCGGTGGGCATTGGGGTGGAATCTACGAGGCCGACAAAGGACCGGACCTCGATTCCTCCACAGAAAAACCCAATGTGCTGCAAATCGCCGTGACTCCAGACTATCTCTCCGCCTTCGGAATGCCCCTGCTCGCAGGCCGCAATTTCACACCCCAGGACAATCAGCCCGACGCGCCCATGGTGGTAATGGTGAATGAGACATTCGCCAGGCACTATTGGGGAACTGGCAATCCCATCGGGCATCGAGTCCGCCGCCCCGGTGCCATAGATAGCAAGGGCCTCTTCAACACATGGTTCCAGGTGATCGGACTCGTGCGCGATGAGCGCCACGATGGGCTCGATCAGAAGCCCACTCCCACGGTGTTTTTGCCCCTGGCTAACGTCGTTCTTGCCGCGGATTCAAACGATGCCCGCGCTCTGGAACAAATGACCTTTGCGATCCGCGCTTCAGGAAACCCGGAATCCTTCGCCGGAATGGCTCGCGATGTCGTTCACCAATTGGCCCCGAAAATTCCCGTTTTTCTCGTCCAGACATTGCAAGGGCAACTCGATGACTCGTTGTGGGCACGCCGCATCTGCTCCAGCCTCTTCGAGGGATTTGCATTCGTTGCCGTGTTTCTCGCCATGGCGGGCATCTACGGGGTCATGTCCTACTCGGTGAGTCAGCGTCTCCAGGAGTTTGGAATTCGCATTGCGCTGGGCGCGACACGTCCCGATCTCCTGCGCATCGTCTTGGCTCACAGCGCGGCCGTTGTCTTTCTGGGCACTCTAGTCGGATTGGTCAATGCGCTTTGGGCTACCAGCCTTCTGCGATCGTTGCTCTTCGGCGTCGCCTCTCACGATCTGCTCATTTACTTTTGCTGTGTGCTCGGTGTCGGAGCCACGGGCGTGATGGCCAGCATTGGCCCCGCGCTTCGCGCCGCCCGGGTCAGCCCGGTGCGTGCGCTTCGTTCCGAATAGCTCTCTCCGCGCTCGTCTCCAGTACCGAGGATGAACCCGGCGGCCGCGCGCAAGCACCGCGGCTTAGCCAATTCATCATCGGTAGTTCACAACGAACGTCGTAATTTGCCGCAGGCGTTGGTCCAGTTGCTCTTTCTCCTGGCTCGCATACTTCCTGTGCAATTCCATTTCTCTCTGCCCATCCGCCCTGCGGCCTGTACGCCAGTAGGCAAGCGCCAGGTGATAATGTGCCTGCGCATCTTCTGGCTTGAGCGCCACCGCGCGCTCCAGGTAACCCACACTTCCCTGCCAGTCCAACTCATTTTGCTTCAGCACGCCCATGCCGTACTGCGCATCGGCAAGATCCGGCCTCCGGCTGATTGCCGTCCGCAAAAGCCTCTCTGCCTGCGTCGCATTCGCATCCGTAAGCAGCCAGTTGGCGGCATGTGTCGCGTTCTCCGCGTCCTGCGGATGCGCGTTCGCATAAGAGACAAGCAGCGCACACTGCGGGCTCGACTCCCGCATCACCGCCGTGCACGAAAGCCCCAGCATCTGCGCATACATCGCGTTATCCGGCGCGCTTTTGAGCAATTCAGAAAACTCCGGAATCGCTCTGGCATACGCCCCGTTGCCAAAGTACGCTGCGCCTAACCCAAACCGCATGCGCATGCTCGAGGGATACCTATCCCTCCCCGCCGCAAATTCCTTCACCGCCGCCTCGAACGTCCAGTGGCGCAAAAATTCCACACCCAGCGCCCACATATTCTCTTCGCTCGGATCCAGTTCCACCGCTCGCGTCAAGTGCTGAGCCGCACTCTCGAAACTTCCCTTCTGCTCATCGATTTCGCCCAGCAGCGATTGCGCAAGAGCCGATTGGCCCGCGGTCGCTGGAGACGTAAGCGCCCAGGTGGCCTCTTCGTAGCGTTTGCCCGCCACCAGCGCGGCTGCATAGCTGAACGTGAGCTCCTCGTCACCTGGTTTCAGACGCAGCGCCGCGGCGTAAGCCTCCGTTGCCCGGTCTGGCTTGCCCGCGTCCAGCCACAGCTCTCCCAGGCTCTGCTGTGCTATCACGCTTTTCGGGTTAATCCGCGCCGCCTGCTCGAATTCGCGTAGAGCCTCGTTGTTACGATGCAATTTGAAAAGCGCGCCGCCAAGGTTCGCATGCGCAGCATCGGATGCGGGCTGCTCTCGCCCTGCCGCCTCCAGCAGCGGCAGGGCCTCGTCAATTCTTCCCTGCGCCACATCAATCAATCCCAACGACTCGTCGATGGCGAAGACGCCTGGGCTCTCCCGCCGCAGCTCGATCAGCAGCCTCTTCGCACCCTCCAGATCGCCCCGGTCTTCCGTGGCCAAGGCCACCTGAAATCTTTGTTCAATCGTTGACGAGGGGGGCGCCTGGATAGCCGCTCGGGCCGCCATTACGGTCATGCAAAACAGGCAAAGTCTCAGCACCGTCGTGCGCCGCGCACTGTCCATGCTGCCTGTGACGAGCCGGGATTTCATCGTCTTCATCCTATGTCAACCAACAAAAGAGAGGAGATCCGCAGAGCGAATCCCCTCACCAAGGATGGAGGGTCGGCCATCCAGTTGTTACAGCCTAGTAGGTGTACCGCAGTGACAGCTGAAAGAACCGTGAGTCTGGCGCATCGAGCTGCAGGCTGCGCGTACCGGTGATCTCACCGGCGTTGTTGCCGCCGATTCCCGTGTTGCTCGGCTGCCCCAGTGTCGGCGTGTTGAAGAGGTTGAAGATGTCGGAGCGGAACTCCAGAGCCTGCTCATGGAATGTCTTGAAGCTCTTGAAGATCGACATGTTGACGCGCTCGTAGCCGGGCCCGGCGATTTGATCGCGGACTCCGGACAGATACTTTACGGCTGTGGCCGTATCCGTCACGTAGTCCGGGGTCGCCTTCGGCACGTACTTGTCGTTGGGGCCGATGGAAAGGTAATGCGGGTTCACGCTGCCATCTGTGAAATAGTAGTCAGACGCATCCCATCCATTCGCAAACGAGCACGGGTTGTACCAGTGAGCGCGATTGCGCAGCGAAGTGGCACAGGTTGCGCCCGAATTAATTGCAGCCGAACCGCCAGTCGAGAACGGGTCGCGCACCTTGATGGCGCGGCTTCCGCCTGTGTTTCCAGTGTTGATGCCGCTCGTGCCCACCGTGAACGGATTGCCGGTCTGCGCCACGAATGTGGCGTTGGCCGACCAGCCGCCGACAAGATAGTCGAGCAATCTGTTTTGGTTCAGAAATTGGCGGCCGATCCCAAATGGCACCTCGTAGAGGCCGTTGAATGTGAACCGGTGCCGGGTGTCGAATCCGCTATTCGAGTAGTCCATCTTGATCGGAATCAGGTTGCTCTGGCGGAGTCCCCAGTCGCCTGTCGTTCCCAATGGCGTAGGAGCGTCATCCAGAGAATGCGACCAGGTGTACGTTGCCAGCAGGTTATAGCCACGCGACATGCGCTTCTCCACCTTTGCCTGCAGGCTGTTGTAGTCGCTCATGCCGCTATAGGAGGTGTAGGACGATCCTCCGAAGTGCGGAAGAGGCCGCGCGTTTTGCGAGCTGATGTTGGAGTTTGCCAGCGCCAGCGGGTTGTTCGGATCCGGAAATACCTGCAGATGCTTCGAGTTGTTCCCTACATAGCTTACGGTGGCCACCAGGTCGTTCGAGATACCGCGCTCGACCGACAAGTTGTAATCCTGTGTGTACGGGGTTTGGATCGATGGATCGGAACCGCGCATCGTCAGGTTCGTCACGTTCGATGCAAAGCCGGCGGCGATGATTGACGAAAACCCGTTCTCAATGGTGATGCCATCGGTTGGGCAGTTGAATTGGCCGCAGCTTCCCGAGGGAAAGGTGCCGGTGAACTGGAAGGGATAGTTCTCGCCAAGATTGGGCCAGTATCCTGTGCTCTCCAGGCCGCCGAAGAAGATGCCGTAGCCGGCGCGAACGGCGGTTTTCGTGTCAGGAGACCAGGCGACACCCACGCGTGGCGCGAAGTTGGTGTGCTGTGACTTGAGCAGGTGCGGATTGGAGACCGAGACAGGCGATACGCCATCTTCCTTCATCACCTGCCCGAAGTTCGGCGTATAGTTCGCGTTGTTGATGATCGTCTGCGCGTAGCTGTACGACTCTTTCGGAATCAGGTAATTCGCGGTCCCGCTGCCCATGCCCGTGCTGGCGTTGAAACTCGACTTTCCAGTCATGTTGTAGGAAGCCTGGTAGCCGCCCACATCTTGGTAGGGTTGGAAGAATTCCCAGCGCAATCCCAGGTTCACTGTCAAGTTGGGAGTGATCCGCCAGTCATCCTGGAAATACGCGGCGTTGTTGGCGCGCTGGTCGCCGTTGGTCACTTCGTTCGACAGACCCGCGTCGTGCTGCCTATCCAGCAGGAAGTCGGCGATGCCGGATCCCGTGTTCGAAGCGTTCAGATTGCTCGTGTATTCGCCCGTGTAGTTGTAGGAGCCGCGCGACTGCTGGGGCTGAAGCGTGGAGAAGCGGATGTTCTCGAAGCTGACGCCTGCCTTGAGCGCGTGATTGCCGGCAATCTTGGTCACGTTGTCGAGGATTTGATATACGTTTTCATGCTCGTCAGTCGTCGACCACGTGGGGCTTCCGAATCCGCTCACGCCGGTGATGCTCACCGCTGGCAGCCCGCCGTTGAGAGGCGCCTCGGGAATGCCACCGAAACCTACTGAGGCAGCAAACTTGAGGTTCGATGCGTTGGGGTGCTGGAACCCCGTATGCAGATAGTTGAATCCAAAACGCGCTTCATTGGTTAGCGTCTGCGTGAATACGTGCGTTTCGCTGAACATGTAGTTCGCGCCGTAGTCCTTCTGCTTGCCGTCATCGCCAAACCAGCTGCCATCCAGAATGTTGCCCAGCGCAGGTGCGTGGTAGCCAACCTGGTTCCAGTAGCTGTAACGGGAATAGGCCGTGTCCTTCGGGCCAATCGTGTAGTCCAGGCGCGCATCCCATTGGAACGTGTTGTCGATCGCGGGACGCGTCGGATTGAAATTGTTGTACGTCTTGGTTCCGTTGGTGTTGGCCGACGGATAGTAGTTCATGAACTTCAGCGCCGTCGGGTTCACCTGGATCCCCGCGACCTGCGCGGTGCAGCTCGAGCTGGTCACGAGGCAATTGTTCGGAATCGCCTGCGGCGCAGCATTCGCCGTCTGGTAATAAAGCTGGATTGGGTTGCTGTCCGTCTTGCTCCGGTCAAGCAGTTCGCCCAGGTCCCCCTGCCGCATTCTGGGCGTGGGCACTGACCACAAGTTGCCGCTCTCGTGGTAGCTGATGCGGTTGGCCTGCGCATCGGCAAAGAAGAACAGCTTGTTCTTCAGGAACGGGCCTCCCAGGGTCGCGCCGAATTGGTTTTCGTGATATCCAGGTACCGGCTGCGTGGTATCGGCGTTCCAGTTGTACGTGTCGAAAACAGTGTTGCGCAGATACTCCCACAGCGCTCCGTGAAAACTGTTTGATCCCGACTTGATGCTGGCATTCACTACCGCGCCGGCCGCGTGTCCGAACTCTGCCGAATAGTCGCTCGTCTGCACCTTGAATTCAGCCAGGGCATCCGGTGGCGGCTGAGCCACAAAGCTCGCGCCGTTGTAAAAATCCACCACGTTGGCGTTGTTGTCCACACCGTCCAGGATGAAGTTGTTCTCCTCCGCGCGCTGGCCATTGGCGTTGAAGTCGCCCTTCCCGGCGCCCCGCGAGCCCTCCGGCGGAACTGCGCCGGCGGCCAGCTGTGCTATGAAGACCCAGTTGCGGCCGTTAAGAGGCACGCTGTCGATGGTCGCGGTGTCCATCGTCTGCCCCACCGAGCTCTCCTGCGTCTGCATCAACGGAGCATCGGTCGTCACCGTCACGGTTTCTGTCGTCGCACCCGGCTTGAGCGTTACCACCACGTTCAGACGCTGCTGAATCGAGACATGGAGATTTGTCTGCGTGGTCGTCTGAAATCCCGGCGCGCTCGCCGTCACCTTGTAATTGCCGATCTTCACCGGCGAGAACACATAAACCCCGGCACCGTCCGTCTTTGCGTGAAGCACCTGGCCTTCATCCGTGTTCAGCAGCATCACGTCGGCATTGCCGACAACAGCTCCCGACGGATCTTGAACAACTCCGGTTATCGTTCCCTGGTCGGCCTGCCCGTACAGCCACTGCACGGGCGCCGCCAGCAAGATGAGAGCGAGCAAGCACAGCAGATGTGATCGCCTCGATTTCATGAAACAGCCTCCTCAAAAATTCGAAATTGCGAAAAATGTAGTGCGATACATCAGGCCTCTGGAGGATCACAGGAATGAACCGTCTTTCCTGCCAGCAAGGGGATATCTTCCCAATGTATACGATTACATTTGTGTGCGAAGTTGACCTTCGCAACGCACCCTACTCCTGCCTTTCTACCATTGTCAAGAACTTTTTCTCCCCCGGTCCCAACGACAGCCCATTGTGAATCCGATTACAATCCGAGGGTCCACTCTAAACGGGGATTGGAATGGATAACTTCCAGGGGTCCACTCATGTCCATCAGCATGCGCGAGATAGCCAAGCTGGCCGGGGTGTCCAGCGCCACCGTCTCTCGCGTCATCAACGGCTCCGATCGGGTCACCGACGAGACCGCCTCCCGCATCCGCAAAATTATTGCCGACCTCAAGTTTGTGCCCAACAACAGCGCCATCCACCTCAAACAGGGCAAGAGCCAGATCTACGGCATCATCATTCCCGATCTCACCAACCCCTTCTTCACCGAGCTGGTTAAGATCTTCGAGGAAGTCCTGGTCGAAAACGAACAGGAGCTGCTCGTCGCCAACACTGACTTCCACTCCACGCGCCTGCAGCGTTCCATCCGCCGCATGCTGCTCCGGCGCGTTGACGGCGTCGCCGTTCTCACCTCTGAACACGAGGCCGCCGACATC
>Ga0210410_10004841_pt1 | contig 11780 bp, 11 predicted proteins | sample IncBWC4MmetaG_FD_161058 | JGI IMG/M metagenome (GOLD analysis project Ga0210410, IMG submission 161058) | Forest soil microbial communities from Barre Woods Harvard Forest LTER site, Petersham, Massachusetts, United States - Inc-BW-C-4-M | ecosystem: Environmental > Terrestrial > Soil >... | reverse complement strand
TGCCTCAGTGCTGGCCGGTTTGCAGCCCATGCTCGAGGATTTGACCAAGGCGAAGCTGGGACATCATCTCAAGTACGATGCACATGTTCTGGCGAATTACGGCATTGCGCTCAACGGCCAACGCTTCGATTCCATGCTCGAATCTTACGTGCTGAACAGCGTCGCCACGCGCCACGACATGGACTCGACTGCCGAGCGGTACCTCGGCCTGAAAACCATTCTCTACGAGGATGTCGCGGGTAAGGGCGCGAAGCGGATCACTTTCAACCAGGTGGATGTCGACCGCGCCGCGGAGTACTCGGCCGAGGATGCGGACATCACGCTGCAGCTGCATCGGGCGGTATGGCCGCAGATCGACGCAATTCCCACGCTAAAATATGTCTACGAGAACATCGAACAGCCGCTCGTGCCGGTGTTGTTCCGCATGGAGCGCGCCGGTGTGCTCGTCGATCGCGAGCTTTTGAAGGCACAGAGCGCGGAATTGGCGGCGCGGATGCTCGAGCTCGAGAAGCAGGCCCACGCCGAAGCCGGCGGAGTATTCAACGTGGATTCTCCGCGCCAGCTGCAGGAAATATTATTCGGCAAACTCGGCATACCGGTGATGCGCAAGACACCGACCGGCCAGCCGTCCACCGCGGAGGATGTTCTCGAAGAGCTCGCTGAGTCTTATGCGCTGCCGAAGCTGATTCTGGAATATCGCGGCGTGGCAAAACTCAAATCCACTTACACTGACAATCTGCCGCAGCAAATCAATCCGGCTACCGGGCGCATTCACACTTCCTATCATCAGGCGGTTGCGGCCACCGGAAGACTGTCGTCAACCGATCCGAATCTGCAAAACATTCCGATCCGTACCGAGGAAGGGCGGCGCATTCGGCAGGCATTCGTCGCGCCGCGGGGGTTTTCGCTGGTCGCCGCCGACTATTCGCAGATCGAGCTGCGCATCATGGCGCATCTTTCCGGCGACGCGGCGTTGCTGCGTGCGTTCGCCGAGGATCTCGACATTCATCAGGCGACGGCGGCGGAGGTTTTCGGTACGCCCTTGGCAAGCGTGAGCGCCGATCAGCGGCGTTCGGCAAAGGCCATTAATTTTGGTCTCATGTATGGGATGTCCGCGTTCGGTCTGGCGCGGCAGTTGGGGTTGAGCCGCGGCGACGCACAAAAGTACATGGATCTTTATTTCGAGCGTTATCCGGGAGTGAAGCGCTACATGGAGGAGACGCGCCGCCAAGCGCGACAGAAGGGCTTCGTGGAAACTGTTTTTGGGCGCCGGCTCTATCTGCCGGAAATTCAATCGCGCAATGCGGCTTTGCGCCAATACGCCGAACGCAGTGCGATCAATGCGCCCATGCAGGGCACCGCCGCCGACATCATCAAACGCGCCATGATCGACGTGGATGGGTGGCTGCAAAGTTCACGCGTTGCGGCCCGGCTGATCATGCAAGTACATGATGAGCTGGTGCTCGAGGTCGCGGACGAAGCGGTCGATTCCCTCGTAGGACAAATACGGACACGCATGGTCCACGCTGTGGATCTGGCCGTGGCGCTCAAAGTGGACGTAGGGATTGGCCGAAATTGGGATGAGGCACATTAAATAGGTGCGTTGACGCCCATTAAATAGGTGCGCGCGAGCGCTTTTTGGTGCAAAATCGGCAGCCGCGCGGGGGTTTCCGCGTTGCAATTTTTTCAAGGGACCGCGGTTAAAAATCTGGCTTTCAAAGGACTGGAACTTTCGCGAAGCATCCCCATCTAACCAAATGAGCGCTTAAGGCGCTCCCCGCTCTTCTCCCTGAGCGGGCAAGACCCGGTTTGTCATCCCCATGCCGGGTTGGTCTGCCCCGATGGATGCCACAAGCGCCCATCGGGGCTTTTTTATGGCGTATTCAGCCAGCGATCCATGACCGCGCGCGCTTCTTCGACGCCTTGGCGTTGGTGCGCCGAGAACAGTTGCGCGGACACCGCAGCATCTCTCCCCGCCGCCACTGTTTCCTTAAGAACACGCTGTGAATCGCGCCTGTTCAATTTGTCTGCTTTTGTCAACAAAACATGAGCATGGCGATTTCGTGCGAGTATCCACTCGAGCATCGCCACATCCTGTGCGCCGAGGCCGCGCCGGCTATCGACGATCAACATCAGGCCGACCAGCGATTCCCGCACGTTGAAATAATGCTCCATCAGTTCCAGCCAATGCAGCCGTACCCGCTCGGGCACCTTGGCGAATCCATAGCCCGGCAGATCCACCAAGCGCCGCCCCGGAGCCAGCTCGAAGAAATTGATCAGTTGGGTGCGCCCGGGCGTTCGGCTCACCCGCGCCAGCCCGCTTCGTTGCGTGATGATATTGAGGGCGGTGGACTTGCCGGAATTCGAGCGCCCGGCGAAGGCAATTTCTCTGCCAACATCCGGCGCGAGCTGATGGGCCTCTGCGGCGCTGGTCACGAATTTCACATTGGGATAGGTCACATGGCTCGGCGGGACGCAAATTATTGACTCTAGTGTACAATTTAGGGTTGCGCGACTCACAATAATCCGGGGTGTCAGGCGATCATGAAGCGGTTTTGGATTCTTGCTGCGACAATTTCCGGCGCGATCATGAGCACCTCGGCATTCCCGGACGGCAATATTGAAGCCGGCGCCACCAAGGCGGTTACCTGCCAGGCCTGTCATGGCGCGAATGGCAATAGCACCAATCCAGAATGGCCCAGTCTTGCGGGAATCGGCGCGGATTACATCGCCGAGCAACTGAAGAATTTCAAGGACGGCAAACGCGTGAATCCCGTGATGATGCCGATGGCCGCGGCATTGACCGCGAACGACATGGCGGATCTGGGCGCCTATTTCGACAGCTTGGCCAACACCGGGCTTGAAGCGGATCCTTCCTTCTGGCAAGCCGGCGAAAAGTTATATCGCGGCGGAGACCAATCGCGCGCGATTCCAGCCTGCATGGCCTGCCACGGCCCCACCGGTCGCGGCAACGAACCGGCGAAATTTCCGGCGCTGCGAGGCCAACAGTCGGTCTACGTGGTGAAGCAATTGAACGACTACGCATCAGGCGCCCGGGCGACCGGGCCGAACGGCATCATGCAAACCATCGCCAAGCGCCTTACTAACGATGACATCCGAAATCTTGCGTCGTACATGCAAGGCATTCGCTGACATGCGGTTTCGCAGAGCCCCGCTGCTGATCGTATTGTCCCTGGCGCTGTGCGCGTGCAGCAGACAAGGCTCTGCGGACCGCACGCCCGCAAGTTCGCCGGCGTCCGCCGCCGCGCCCGCGCTGAACGGCGCTGCCAAGGCTTCTTCGGCCGCGCACGACAAATCCGAATCCGCGCAGCCTTCGACCCTCACCCGCCTGAACGAGGACGGATCCGAGACGGTCGAGGAAACAACGGGCGACAGCGGTGCGCATAACCCATTGCTGGCGGCGGTCGCATCGACCGTGGCGGCCGCGACATCAGCGGCGTCCGCAGCCGCGCTTCCCGGGTCCACTGCATGGCAGGAAGGCGTCAATTACACGCGGCTGGTTCCTGCGCAGCCCACGGCAGTTGCCCCCGGACAAGTGGAGGTGCTGGAGTTTTTTTGGTACGCGTGTCCGCACTGCTACGCACTCGAGCCGCTGGTCGAGTCCTGGAATAGGTCCAAGGCGACCTACATCACCTTTACTCCGGTTCCCGTGTTGTGGAACGAAGGTCATCGCTCTCTGGCGCGTCTCTTCTACACCCTGCAGAGCTTGGGCAAGCTGAACCAATTTCACGACGAGGTATTCAAAGAAATCCAGGTGAACGGCAATCCTTTGATCGGCGGCGATCCGAACAATGTCGCGGCAGCGGAGCGTATGCAACTTGCGTTCGCAAAAAAACTGGGCATTGCGGAGGCTGATTTCGAGAAGGCGTATCACTCGTTTGAAGTCGAAAAAAGCCTGCAGAGAGCCGATGAACTGGTGCAGCGCTACCGGGTCACCGCGGTTCCGACGTTCGTCGTGAACGGCAAGTACATCGCCGACATGGCTACCGCCGGCGGCCCGGAGCGCGTGCTGTCCGAGGTCAGCGATCTTGCGGCACTAGAGCACAAACATTAGGCTCCCAACCTAATCCCCGGCAAACATGCGCACCCACACAGGCGGCTGTCATTGCGGCCGCGTCCGCTTCGAAGTCGTCGCGCCCGCCCGAATTACCGTTTCCGAATGCAATTGCTCCATATGCAGCAAGTCGGGATATCTGCATTTGATCGTGCCTGCCGAGCGCTTCAAATTGCTGTCCGGCAGCGACGCGCTCGCGACCTATACGTTCAACACGGAGGTTGCAAAGCATTTTTTCTGCTCCACCTGCGGAGTGAAATCGTTCTACATCCCGCGCTCGCACCCCGATGGAATCAGCGTCAACGCACGCTGCATCGACGCCGGCAGCATTGAATCGATGTCGATAAAACCATTCAACGGCCGCGACTGGGACAAGGGCCGCGCAGAGTACGACGAACCGGATCTTTAAGCCCGTCCCGCTGGAATTTCGGGGCTCAACATAACCAGGAAAAGTCTGCAATTATGTTGCCATATGGTGGCGCGCGATTCGCGTTTGGCGCAGATTGTGAAGCGCATCACGCGAGATTTTATGGACATCGAAGGATACGCGGGAGATTCTGGCGCGGCGATGAAGGATCATTCCGCCATGTCGGGAATTGCGCCGGTCAAGGAAATTGCGCCGGTCAATGGAGCGTCGGCTTGCTGCGCGGCGCGTTGCAGCGGCATTCGCGAGGGGATGCTGTTGACGGTGGTGCTGTATGCCTTGGTTCGTGCCAGCCAGGCGTTGGCAGGCGACCACGCAGCCAATGCAGATGCGCGGCACTCGCCCGACATGCCCAACTCGCGCCAGCCGCTGCCGTCCGCCTCGCTGCCGTCCGCCTCGCTGCCGTCCGCCTCGCTGCCGTCCGCCTCGTTGCTGTCGACTCCGGTATTTTCCACCGACCGATCATTTGCCGATTCGGACGGGTTCTCGGCCACGGAATTTCGGCCGCGCAGCCACGTCCCGGCTGCCGCGGAATTCTCCGCGAGCGAGAACTTCGCCAGCAATACTCCGATGCTGCAAGGCACCAGCGTTTGGCAGAAGATGTCGGAATACAAATCTCAAGATCGAGTGCGTGTGCTGACTCTGTGGGAAACCGCGGGCAGCACACTATCTTTGCAAGCTGGCAAACGCGGCGCTCCGTCACTGCAGTGGAGCAGCCGGCGGATGAATCGCGATGGCGCCACGCGGGGTCTGCTCGATCGACTGGTTTCGGCGGCGTTGCGCAATGCCGCCAACCGCGATACCGGCTTGAGTCCGCGAGCCGGCCTCGTGCGATCGGTGACCACGCCGGCCACTCTCAAGCCATTGAATGGTTCGCCCGCCGCCGGCGGGCAATGAGATTAATCGCGTCTCACTTGACCGCGCCGGCAGCATAACGCCGGAAAAAGCTGTCCTGCTTCCATTGCGGCCGCTGCGGGTCATTGGCGACCTCGATGGTCAACGCGCGAATGACTTCTTCGTAGCCCGCGGCTGTTTCCAAGTCGACCGGTTGGCTTGCATCGTCCGATGGTGCGTGGTAGCGCTCGGTCCGCCATGTCTTCAAAGTCTGTTCCTCGGGTGAACCCGCAACAGCGCCGATATCGATCATCAGAGAGGGAATTCCATGGCGCACGAAATTGTATTGATCGCTGCGGATGAACACATTCAGAAGCGGCCTTGGATCGGGCTGCACGCGCACGCCGAGGCGATTGCCCACTTGAATCAAGCGGTCGCCGAGATCGGATTCGGCAAGACCATAGACCGTCAAGACCGTGAGCGGCACGATCGGCAGGAACATGTCGGTGTTGATGTCGGCAATCATTGATTTTGCCGGCACGGTCGGATGAGCTGCGAAAAACTTGGAACCCAGCAGGCCTTTCTCCTCGCCGGTCACCCAAACGAGCAGCAGCGAGCGCTTCAGCTCCGTATGGGTTTCCTTGAGCGACCGCGCGATATCCAGCAATAGCGCACTGCCCGATCCATTGTCCATGGCTCCGTTGTAAATGCGATCGCCGTTGATCGGCTCACCGATTCCGACGTGATCGATGTGCGCGGAGAGCACGATGTGTTCGTTCATGAGCTCACGGTCCGAACCTGAAATCCGGGCGACGATGTTGGTGGATTCCACATTCTCAGTGCGCACCACCGTGGTGGCGCTGACCGACACACGCAAAGGAAAGTGCGGCAGGGGTTTGCGCTCTTTGCCGAGGGCGGCAATCTGCGCAAAGTTATGGCCGGTCCCCTCGAGCAGCAAATCGGCATACGCCGGATTGAACGTAACGCCCAGCCGGCCTCCGGCAGTCTCATCGAATTCCCGGCCGGCGAGATCCATGCTGGGATGATTGCGGTTCAGCGACATGCGCGACCACGGCAGGTCCATCGACGCCGGATTGGGAATTTGAATGACGCCGATGGCCCCGGCGGCCTTGAGCACCTTCCAGCGTTCGGCGCGCGACTGGTAATGAGCACTCAACGCCGAAGGCACGTCTGCCGGCGAACCGGTAAGAACGACGGCAACCTTATTTTTCAAGTCGAGACCCGCAAAATCGTTGTAGCCCGTTTCCGGGATATTGAGTCCGTAGCCGACAAACACCAGCGGCGCATTCACCTTGGGCGCCAGCCCATAGCGGGTGGTGAAAAATGCTTGCTCTCCCAGTGCTATTGGTTGCGCATGGCCGTCCCGGATCAGCGATAGCTGGCAGCCGGCTTCGATGATCTGCAGTGCACGGAATTTTACCGTCTGGTAGTAGCCGTTCGAGCCCGCCGGCTCGACACCGAGCGCCTTGAGTTTTTCAACGATGTACTCTTGCGCTTGGCGCTCGCCTTGGCTGGCGGTGTCCCGCCCTTCGAACTTGTCGTCCGAGATCACCTTCACGGTGTCCCACCAAGTGCTTCCGTCGAAATGCTGCGCCGCATGCGCCGGGCCGCCGGCGATGAAAAGCAGTAGTGCCAGTGACTTTTGCATCGGTGTTTTCCTCATTTCGTCCCATTGTACGTATCAAGGCTCGTGGGGTGCAGCGGCGGCCACGGTTGCTGGATTTTCCTTCAGCCAGATCATCCCGGCGTGGACGCGCTCGTAGCCGCTCGGGTGATCGTAGAACAGGAATTCTTCAATTTTTCCGGGATTGATTTTCCGATACGTGGAGAGGCGCATGGCGGACATTGCCCAGCCATACGGTTCCCGTGACGCATTCAGACCGAATGCATCGGCCTCGGCTTCGTAGCTGCGAACAATCAGATTTTGGATCGGCCCCAGGACAAAGAAAATTACCGACAACAATGCCAGTGCGAGCGGCAGAGCCGCCGGGTCGGCGCGATCCTCGAGTTTAAGGCGGCTTCCCCAACGTGCCAGCGCGCCGTCCATGCTCCGGCTCAGCAGCCACATCGCCGCACCAATGACCAGCGTCAACAAAATCGGCGCCTTCCAGACATGATTCAAGACGAAATGCCCCATCTCATGGCCGAGCACTGCTTTGATTTCCGGCAAGGAGGTTTTATTCAGCAGATTGTCATTCAGCGCGATGCGTGTGGTGTTGAGCAGGCCGGCGACATTGGCGCTGATGCGCGTGGTCTGCTTGGAGGCATCGAACCATTCCACTTGTTTGGTCGGCACTTGGTTGGCCCGCGCCAACGACAGCACCGCTTCCTTCACCGTTCCATCAGACAGCGGCTTGTAGTCGTTGAGCAGCGGCAGGAAGTACACCGGTGCAATGAGCTGCACAAACATCAAAAACACATAGCTTATCCCCGTCGCCCAGATCCACCAGCGTGCACCGGCGCGGCGCACGGCGGCATAGATCAAGGTCAGGGCCACGGCGGCCAGCAAGATACTTGGCCCCAGCATGATCAGCTGATCTTGCATCCATCCGCCAAAAGACTGCTCGCTCAAGCCGTACTGATGCTCACGAATGAAATCGGTGTATACCGACAGCGGCAGGCCGAGAAGAAAAACGGCAAGCGCGAATAGCGCAACGTAAACCGGGGTGCTGATCCATTTGCGTGCGCTCAACCGTTGCGCGAACCGGCTCATCCGGCGGGAAGCCCCGGTGGCCAGCAGCAGCACACAGATACCCACGGTCCAGAGCAGCTCCCATACTTGTACCCAGTAGCCGCCCTCGAAGTACTGATCCGATAATTTGCGCTGCTCCGGCGAGAGCAGATCAAGGTATGCCTGCGTCGCCGATTCCACATCGAAGCTCGGCCCGGGCTGGGCCGCCGCCGGTATCTGCAGTCCCGGCGGAAGGTCGCGGACGATGGGTTGCGCGGCCAGCGCGCCGCCGGCCAGGGTGCATAAACAAGCCGCTGCAAGCAAGCGCCGAAACGGGCGCGCAAATAACTTCGTCGCTTTCACATTGATCCTTGAATATTCCCGAATATTCGCGCGCATCGCTCAAGGTCGAGATGATTACACGAATGCCGGCCTATGCAATAATTTCCCGTCCGTAGGGAGAAGAAAGATGGCGGGTTATTCCGGCACGCCCCTGGTAAAGAAGCTCGGCGTCAAGGAGGGTTTCAAAATCCACGCCATCAACGCGCCGGCGGACTACCGCTTGCTGCTGGCGCCCTTGCCGGCAGCCGTTCAATTCACATCTGCAGCGAATAATTCCACGAATTTGGTGCACGTATTTGCGACCAAGCGCATGCGGCTCGCCAGTGCGCTGCGTGCGCTGCGCAAGACATTGGCTCCGAATGCGGCGATCTGGGTGTCCTGGCCGAAGCAGGCCTCGAAGGTGCCCACGGATATTACCGAGAACACCATCCGAGAGGTTGCCCTGCCGATGGGTTTCGTCGACATCAAGGTTTGCGCAGTCAGCGACACGTGGTCAGGGCTGAAGCTCGTCGTGCGCAAGGAGTTCCGCTAATCGCGGGGCGTCATGAGTTAATCTTGCGTATGCGCAACATCATCTTCGATCTCGGTGGCGTCGTACTCGAATGGAACCCGGACAAAATTCTGGAAAGCTATTACAGCGATCCTGACGCAAGAGCGGCCATGAAGGGGGCCCTGTTTAAGCATCCGGATTGGCTGCAGATGGACCGAGGCACGCTCACTGAATCCGAAGTGCTGGAGCGACTGAAGGCTCGAACCGGCCGCCCGCTCGCGGAGTTGAGTGGGCTGTTCGAGGCGGTGCGAAGTTCATTGCAGCCCAAGGCGGATACGGTGGCGCTGGTGGAGCGCCTTGCAAAGCGGCAGGTCCCCCTTTACTGCTTGTCGAACATGGCGTCGAGCACATTTGCGTACTTGCGCGCGCAGCACGGATTTTGGGATACGTTTCGCGGCATAGTGATATCCGGTGAGATTAAAATGATGAAACCCGAACGAGAGATCTTCGAGTATTTGCTGCACCGATATGATTTATCCCCTGCCGAGACCGTGTTTGTCGACGACCATGCGCCGAATATCCAAGCTGCGGAAGCGCTCGGGATGCACACCGTTTGGTTCCGCGACGCTCGGCAGTGCGAGGTCGAATTGGAACGCCTGCTCGACCACTGTTAAATACCTCTTGCACTTACAAGGTCTGCCAGCGTACTTTGGTCCGCAACGATCTGGTGCTGGCTTTGCAGATTTCTTACAGATTTCTCATAGCGGGCTGAAATGAGGTACCGCTAACGTAATGATCCGAACCTTTAAAGCATCCCGGATCGCCGATTCGATCGCCGTCCAATCCGGGCAAGTTACGTTCGCTGCCGCAGCATCGGCGCCCGCGCTACGCCCAATTGTCATTCGATTTGGCCGGGTCGGTGACATGGTGATGCTAAGCCCTCTGCTGAGTCTTTTGCGCCGCCGCTATCGCATGCCCTGCTGGCTGGTCGGCGCCGGCCCGTGGTCCACGCAGCTCTATCGCGGTCATGCTGACATCGCGCAGATTTGGTCCTTGGGCGGGCGCCATACGCCGCTGCTGCTCGGTCCTACCTGGTGGCGGGTGCTCTGGGCGTTGCGCCATAGCGGGAAGTCTCCGATCTACATATGCGAAACTGCGGTATCGCGGCGATTGGGCAGAATCAAAGGCCTGCTGATGCTCGCGGGTGTTGCCCCTGAGCGCTGCGTATTCCTGCCGGAAGAGGACAGCGAGCATCGCATCGACGGCCTGCTGCGCTTCGGCAGACAGACCCCTTCCGCGCTGCAAGCTGCCCACTATCCTTCGGAAGAGGTCAACCCTGCGCCGCGGCTCAAGGTGCTGGATTCAGACCGCGTCGAATGCGACGCCTGGATCAAAGCCCAGGGTTGGTCCGGGCGGCCGCTGGTCCTGGTGCAGCCGGGCAACCGGCGCAGCATGCGGCAGTATCCATGGCGGCGCGATCGATTCGATGCCAAAGCATGGCCTATCTCGAAATGGTCCACATTGCTCCGCCGCGTTCATGAAAGCCTGCCCGAGGCGCAAATTGTGCTCTGCGGGTCGCCGCAAGAGCGGACATTGCTGCGTCAAATCCGCGAAATCACCGAGCTCAAAGACGTGATTGCCCTGAATTTATCGCTGTGCCGGCTGCTCGCACTGTGCGAGATTGCGCACAGCATGATATCGGTGGATACCGGCCCCGCGCATGTCGCGGCGGCGATGGGTTCACCGCTGGTCGTTTTGTTTGGCAACGGTTCGCCCAGCCAGTTCCTGCCGCGCAGTTTCTGCGGAGCGCCGGTAATCGGTCTCGGCGGAGCACCCAGGGTTTGTCATGTCAATGAAATCTCGGTGCAATCAGTCTTCGATGCTTGGCGCTCCCTGCCGGGGCACCGGCGCTCAATCGTTCGTCATTTCGAATTCGATTGTGATCCCCAGATCACTGAATAACCGGCTGACCTCAGGCGCGATGCTGAAGCTGCTCACAGCCGCAGACAGCGCAACGAGCAAACTCACTTGACCTCCCTCCGACCGAATTTGACGCAGCAGCGCACCATGCATCGTGCGAAAGCGCAACGCGCACAACGAGAATGCCAAACCGAGATTCGTCGTCACGGCGGCATACATATGTTTATCCGCGGCGGCCAGGCCGGGGCGTTCAGCAATTGACATGTCCCCGAGCCACGACGCTGGAATCATTGGCGCCAACCAATAGGTTTCGGTGTGAATCGATGCGGGCGCAAGTCCACTGCGTGACGGGCGCGGATCCCCCGCCCGGAAGGAGTGCTCAGCCTCGATTCCAAGCTCTCGTGATATAGACGCAGGATCCATCGAGGGGTGGCGGACCCGCAGCGACACTTGGAACGCCAAAGGCTGAGACTTCGAGAGCTTTTTTGCTTGCATGACCGGACCTTAGTCGTGGACAAGTTATGAGAGCGCGTGCGGCTATCCGTAACCCGCAATCCAAAAGCGAGTGCGGCGCGCCTTCGGACCGAGGATGAACGACTGGTTAATTTCGGTCAAATCTCCATGCCAATGAGGATGTTGGCCGCGAACTTCCGGACTTGACCAACTCATCGCCCGCCGCTGCGGCCTTGCTTTAGACATCCAGCATACAATGACGTTATGCTTCGGCCGGCCGCCGGCTCGGTCTCACAAAGAGTCCATCACTATCATGTAAAGGGAGATTCAGATGCGTGGATTCGCTTTGATCGCCGCCGCTGCGCTTGCGTGTTCCGCGGCGGAAAGTGTCCAGGCGCAGACAAAAGAGCCCATCCGGATCGGGGTTATCGCCGAGGAATCGGCGATTGGCGGCACCGGCATAGTCAACGGTGCACACCTGGCGGTGGATGCGATCAATGCCGCGGGCGGGGTCGACGGCCGCAAGCTTGAAATCATGCAGTACGACGAT
>Ga0210410_10004840_pt1 | contig 11783 bp, 10 predicted proteins | sample IncBWC4MmetaG_FD_161058 | JGI IMG/M metagenome (GOLD analysis project Ga0210410, IMG submission 161058) | Forest soil microbial communities from Barre Woods Harvard Forest LTER site, Petersham, Massachusetts, United States - Inc-BW-C-4-M | ecosystem: Environmental > Terrestrial > Soil >... | reverse complement strand
CGATACGACCTGAACGAAACCTATCACTTGCTTGGTTACATCCGGCGGGGAATTGAGAACACCAACGAAACCGATCAATATTCCTGGTACGCGTCCGTTCTTTTCACCTTCTGAGATTTCTCGTCGCTAAAAACCTTTGCGCTCGATCATCCGAATACTCGCAAGATCGAGCAGATGCGCGCCAAAGCCGCCGCGCGCGAGCTTCACGGCGAACTTCGGCGAGGCCAGCAGAACAACTACCGTCATCGCCAGCGGCACCGCGCTGAACCAGTCGAGCCGAACCGGCGTCAACTCTTCGGTGCTGCCGGCGTAGGGTCCGTTACCCCCGAGCAGGCGCCAGCACTCCCTCAAAATATCGCGCCGCGTCCCATTGCGCGATCCGCATCCGAGCAGCGCCTGCATCGCCAGATGCGTGCGCACGCCCTTGCGGCTTTCCGGCAACGCCGCCGGCGTCTCGCCTTGCGAAACGCGTAGCAACAAGCCGACCAGATCGCTACCGGCGCGAAAGGCATTCATCGGTTCGACCAGCCGCGGATTGCAGTCGATCAGACACGGCGCGGTGTCATCATCGCGCAAAATGTAGTCGACCGACAGCGCACCATGCCAGCCGAGCGCTTGCCCGATCCTTTCGACATGGCTGCGCACGACCGGTCGTCCCACGCTTTGCTTGATCGCCTCGCCGCCGCCGACGCCGACGGCGACTTGCCGGTAGGCATGAAACCCGATCAGCTGGCCGCGGCAAAATACCGATTGCGCCTTCTCGGTGGTGCCCGCGATCAGTTGTTGCACCAGCACTTCGCCGGCAAAGGCATCGCCGGCGTCGAGATCATGCAACGCGCGTTCGAGGTCTTGCGCGTTGCGCAGGTACCAAATGCCGCGGCTCGCGGTACCCACGGAGGTCTTGAGCACGGAGGGAAAGCTGATTGCGGCGCGCAACGCTGGTGCGGATGTCACGATTTCCGTCAGTGGCTGCGGCAAGCCCAATTGCCGCAGCAGCCGGCTGAACCCGGCCTTGCTGTGCGCCGTGCGATAAGATTCGAAACCCGGTAGCGCCAGCCCGATGCGGCCTTCGAATCGCTCAGGCACCCGCGCGAACAAAAATCCCTGCTCATGCGTCGGCAGCAGCACGTCGAAATGCCCGGTGGCCAGCAACCGCTCGACAAACGCCAGAAATCCCGCCGGGTCGGCCCGCAAACCCGGACAGCGATGAAATTTCCGGACGAATTTCGAGAACCGCGCCAGACAGTATGGCGACGGATCGCAGATTTCGACGTAATGGCCCGACAGGCCCAGAATCGTGATCGCTTCCCGCGCCGAGGTGCTGGAACCCTCGGCAACGAGCACGCGCAGCGGTTTTCCGGGATCGGTCATATCCGATCATTGCTGCATCGCCCGGCTTTGTCGCCGATTTTAATGACGCATTTCCTCAATCCGGCTCGCTTCGCCGGGGCAGCCATGCAGCGGCATTCATGGACAAATAACCCCTAACCACTATTTTCACGCTGCCTTGCTGGGCGTTCTTATTCTTTGAGCATGATCTCTTCGGAGAACCGGTGCCCACCCCGCATCAAGTGCGGGGCAGGCTTTTTCCGGATCATGCGAGACGGGGTTTTGGATTGACATGGTCGACGTTCTGGCCGCACCGCAACATGTGAAGGCCGATAGTTCGCTGCGCACGCTCACAGCGATTTCGGTGGCCCATTGGGTCAGCCATTTCCATTTGTTCGTGCTGCCGATGCTGTTTCCCTTCCTTAAAGCGCAGCTCGGCGTGGGGTATATCGAGCTCGGCTTTGCGCTGACCGTGTTCGGCATGGTGTCCGGCCTGACGCAGGCGCCGATCGGATATCTCGCCGACCATATCGGCGCGCGAAAGGTGCTGCTGATCGGCCTCTGCGTCGGGGGCTGTGCGCTGATCGGACTTGGCCTGCATTTGAGCTACCCCGCGCTGATCGTCAGTGCCGCGGTGCTGGGGCTCGCCAACAGCGTCTATCATCCGGCCGATTATGCGATCCTGTCGGCGCATATGGACGTCACGCGGATGGGCCGGGCGTTTTCGATTCATACCTTTGCCGGTTTCGTCGGCGGCGCGGTGGCGCCGGCGATCATGCTGGCCCTGGTGGCAGCAGTGGGCGGCCTTGGCGCGCTGATCGTGGCCGGCGCGATCGGCCCGCTGGTGGCGTTGTTGATGATCGCGATGAGCCTGCCCGATGCCAGCGCCGCCGACCGCAAGGCGGACGGCGCACAAGCGCCGCAGCAGAACGTCCTGACGCCCGCCATCATGATGCTGACGATCTTCTTCATGTTGCTCGGACTGTCTAACGCCGGCATCAACAATTTCGGCGTCGTGGCGTTGATGAGCGGCTACGGCGTCGACCTGGCCGCCGCCAATTTCGCGCTGACGGCCTTTCTCGGCGCCAGCGCCGTGGGCGTGCTGGCGGGAGGTTTTCTCGCCGACCACACAAGGCGCCACGGCCAGGTCGCGGCCGCCGCTTTCGGCATCAACGCGGTCATCATGCTGGTCATCGCAACCGTCAACCTGCCGTCGCTGCTGCTAACGGCGCTGATGACGTCGGCGGGATTCCTCGGCGGCGTGATCGCGCCATCGCGCGACATGCTGGTGCGTAACGCGGCCCCTCCGGGTGCTGCCGGCCGGGCCTTCGGCATCGTCTCCACCGGATTCAATTTCAGCGGTATTTTGGCGCCGCTGCTGTTCGGCTGGATCATGGATCAGAACCTGCCGCATTGGGTGTTCGGCGCCTCCGTCGCCTTCATGGTTCTGACGGTGCTTTTGGCGCTGGTCACCGACCGCAAGCCGCAAGGCATGTCCGAGGTGCCGGACTCAAGGCTGGTGCATTCCTGAACCTCAATCCCGGCGGTTGACTGCATGCGGGGATCGCCGATGATGCCACAACAAAATGTCAACCCGGGATGAATCGCCATGGCCTCTACCCCTGATCTCGTCATCCGCGGCGGCACCATTGCCGATGGCAAGGGCGGCGACCTCTATGAGGCGGATGTCGCCATGTCAGGCGGCCGCATCACCGAAGTCGGCAAGGTTTCAGGCAAGGGCAAGGAAGAGATCGACGCCAAAGGCAAACTGGTCACTCCCGGCTTCGTCGACGTCCACACCCATTATGACGGCCAGGTCACCTGGAGCCACGACATCACGCCCTCTTCGCAGAACGGCGTCACCACCGCGATCATGGGCAATTGCGGCGTCGGTTTTGCGCCGTGCCGGCCGTCCGATCACGTCAGGCTGATCCAGTTGATGGAAGGCGTCGAGGATATCCCGGAGCCGGTCTTGAGTGCCGGCATCCCCTGGGCCTGGGAGAGCTTTCCCGATTATATGGAATGGCTGTCGAAGCGTAATTTCGACATGGATATCGGGGCACAATTGCCGCATGCGGCGTTGCGCGTCTATGTGATGGGCGAACGCGGCGCGCGCCGCGATCCTTCGACGCTGGAAGACAACAAGGCGATGGCGGCCTTGGCCGGCGACGCCGTCCGCGCCGGCGCGCTGGGCTTTTCGACCTCGCGCACCCTGAACCACCGCACCTCGACCGGCGATTACACGCCGACGCTGAAAGCCGGCGAGGACGAACTGACCGCGATCGCCGGCGCCATGCATGGCGTCGGCCGCAGCGTGTTCCAGTTCGTGCTCGATCTTTCCACCATCAACGAAGATCTGCCGATGATGCTGCGGGTGGCCGAGAACACCAGGATCCCGGTTTCATTCTCGATCACTCAGAACGACAGGGCGCCGCAGCGCTGGCGCCAGACGCTCGACATCATCGGCGACGCGTCGAAGCGCGGCCTCTCGATCACGGCGCAGATCGCCGCGCGTCCGGTCGGGCTGATGCTCGGGCTGGAACTGTCGCGCAACCCGTTCCAGACCCATCCGAGCTACAAGGCGATCGCCCATTTGCCGCTGGCCGAACGGCTCAAGCGGCTGCGCCAGCCCGAGGTGCGCGCCGCGATCCTGAGCGAGCACGCGACCGCCACCGACGATCCGCTGTTCTTCCGGCCGAACTACGACAAGATGTATCTGCTCGGCAATCCGCCGGATTACGAACAGCCGCCGGAGAATACCTTGGGTGCGCAGGCCCGCCGCCAGGGCCAGCAGCCGGAAGCACTCGCCTATGACGCAATGCTGACGGATGAAGGCCGCGGCATGCTCTACGTGCCGTTCCTCAATTACGCCGACGGCAATCTCGACGCGACCCGCGAGATGCTGCGCGATCCGAATTCAGTTCCGGGTCTCAGCGACGGCGGCGCGCATTGCGGCATCATTTGCGACGCCAGCTTCCCGACCTATCTGCTGACGCACTGGACGCGCGACCGCACCCGCGGCGAAAAGCTGTCAATCCCGTTCGTGGTGGCGGCCCAGTCGCGCAAGACCGCGCTGTCGGTCGGCCTCTACGACCGCGGCGTGATAGCGCCGGGCTTCAAGGCCGACGTCAACGTCATCGATTACGACCGGCTGCATTTGCATCCGCCAAAGGTGCATTACGACCTTCCGGTCGGCGGCCGCCGCCTGCTGCAGCAGGTCGACGGCTACGATGCCACCATCGTGTCAGGCGTGGTGACGCAGCGCGGCGGCAAGGCCACCGGCGCCCACCCGGGCAAGCTCGTGCGCGGCGCGCAGGGCACTCAGCCGAAGTTCGGCGCGGCGGCGAGCTAGTACGCGTAGCCGGGAACAGGGCTAGGTCCGATCGGGCGCGCGCCTGCGGTATCGGGCCCGGGCCGACTGCCCGATGTTCACTGGGCAAAACACGCGGGAAAAATTATTTTCTGCCGAAGTCCTTTAGGTGACCGGTTCTGCAGCGTCAGCCTCCCGCCATGGCGTTCAACAATCTCCTTGGCAATCGCCAGTCCAAGGCCTGCCCCGGGGCCAGACTTCCGCCGCCCCGGATCAACCCGGAAAAATGGTTCGAATACGCGTGACATGCTTTGCTCAGGAATGCCCGGTCCTTCATCATCGATTGTGATCAAGGCGGTGCTGTTGCTTTCCAGACCAACGGTGACAAAAGCGCCACCGCCATGGGTTGCCGCATTGATAACCAGGTTTCTGACGGCACGCGTCAGTGCCAATGGCGCCGATGAAATCGTCACCGCCTCCATTTTCATGATCGTCACCGACGCCTTCATCGAAGCGAGATCCCTGCAGATTTCCGCGATGACTTGATCGACCCGGAGTAACTGACTTCTTTCCCGCTGTGTTTCCTCGCGCACGAGCTGAATTGCGCTATCGGCGATACGGTCAAGTTCCTGCAGATCGTCCAGCCACATCGCGCGATCTTCCTCGTCGTCAAGAAATTCGGCTCGCAGCCGCATTCTGGTCATCGGCGTACGCAGATCGTGCCCTGCGGCCGCGACCAGTCGCATCCGGCTTTCGGCAGCGTTCTTCAGCCTGGTCGTCATGGTATTGAGCGCGCGCGCGGTCGCCCTCAGTTCGGCCGGTCCGCTTTCCGGCAATCTCGGAACAACGCCGTCGGCGTCGATCGTTGCCGCTACGCGTTCCAGAACCGCAAGATGGCGCGTGATGCGGTGTGCAAACCACAGCGCCACACAAACTGTTCCGAGGGCGACCAGCAAGAACCAGCCGGCGAGCGCGAACAGAAATTCCGGGCGACGGCGCTCGGGGACCGGAAGTGCCAGCCAACCCGATTTCAATTTGATTGACACAAACGGATGGGCGGCCCCGGTGGGCTGCGTTACAACGACCTCGAGATCGGATCCGGCGCTGCGCAATTGAGATTGCAGCAGGTTCGTCAGTTCCGGGCGCGGCTGACCTGGTGCGGGGCCCGATGCCAAATGCGAGAGCCTGTCGTTTTCGTCGTTACCGAACAGTGGCGCGATCAGCAGGATCGCCTCGGAAACCAGTCGGGCGTAATCCCCCTGTTCCTTTTGTATATGCCCCTGCCGTGCCAAAAATAGGGTTGCGGTCGCCATCACGACGACGCAGATGATCGACGCGACGAGCGTAACGACGACGCGAGCCCGCAGAGAGTTCATTCGCCGGCCCCAATCTTCTCAACATGGGCGGTAAATACGTAGCCGCCGTTTCGCACCGTCTTGATCAGCTGGAATTCATTGTCGCCGAGCTTGCGACGGACCCGGCTGAGCAACACGTCGATGGACCGGTCGAAAACGTCGCCGTCACCCCGCTTGGTCGCGTCCAGCAGATACTCGCGCGAAAGCGTCCGGCCGCACTTCGCGACCAGCGCGAGCAAAAGATCGAATTCGGCCGAGGTCAGGTCCAAGTGCTCACCGCCCGACTTGACGACCCGCCGCAACCCGGGTTGTAACGCAAAACCTTCGAACCGGTATTCCTGGGGAGAATGCACCGTCCGCCCCACGTCATTGTGGCGACGAAGCACCGCGCGGATGCGGGCCGCGAGTTCGCGTGGATTGAACGGCTTGCCGAGATAATCATCGGCGCCAATCTCAAGGCCAATGATCCGGTCGACGTCTTCCTTGAGCGCGGTGAGAAGGATGATCGGAATAGGCGAGTTCTCACCGCGTATATCCCGGCAGATATCGAGGCCTGATCCGTCCGGCAACATCACATCCAGCACGATCAGCTTGATGTCGTTCGACTCCAGCGCGGCGTGAAGCGTGCGCTTGTCGGACGCGAGCGTGACGCGAAAGCCCTGCTCGACCAGATAGCGGCCAAGCAGCTTTCGAATCTGGACGTCATCATCGACAATCAGGATGTGCGGTTCGACGTGCACGCGTTCGCATCCCTTCGCTGACCCGGTCTGGATCGAATAGAGCACTTGCCCCGCTGGTTCAACGACGGAGCAGTCAAATCGACCTTTCCAGCAACATTGAGACACATCGCGGCGGTGCCGCCGCAACGTTCGGACATCGATGGCCCCAATTTGGAACTCGCCGGGGGCTAAGGCTTCACGAAATCGGATGCCTCGCTGGGGCGCGAAGACGAGAAATCATCATGCCTAATCTTAGCGGAAAGCGAAGGCGGGTTGCGATCTGGGTTCTCGTCAAACTGCTTCTCAGCCTATGCGGCGGTCACGACGACGCGCCCGCCGCGATTGCGCTCGATCAACCTCTTGCCTTGGCCGTGGCGCAAATGGCCCGGCAATCCGCGAACAACCACGTGCCGTAGCGGACGTGCAAGGCGGCGCTTCTGCTCCGGTAACATTCGGAAACAAGCGGCAGAGTTCGGAACAAGCTTCAATCGCAAACGACCGACAAAAACCAGTTCAATCAGTTCTGCCGCCGGTAAATCAAAATGCGCAAGACAGCCCCGACCAATGATCGCTGCCGACGGCATGCGGATAACACCGATGCGGCTCGACCTGGCACCCGGCGGCGCGACGTTCTCCGCATCGCCTTGATGGCTCTGATGCTGGCGCCGTCTGTTGCAACGTCGGCGGAGCCTTTACTCACCTTGCCGGCCCCTCCGTTTGAATTGCCGGTTCTGCCGCCGGTGTCTGGCACCTGGACGGTCATGGTCGGCGTAGGGGGCGAATACAAACCGGATTTCGAGGGCGCCAACCGGAGCATGCTCAGCCCGGTCCCGATTTTTTCCATGCGTCGCGCCGGCTCGACCGAGCAGTTTCGCGGGCCCCGCGACAGCGCAAGCATCGCGGTGATCGACTTCGGCGACCTTCGTGCCGGCCCCGCCGGCAAGTTCGTGTCATCACGGAAAGCCAGCAGCTATTCCGAGCTGAATGGCCTCGGCGACGTCAAAACCACGGTCGAACTCGGCGGCTTCGTCGAATACTATCCGGTCGACTGGTTCCGCACCCGCGGCGAACTCCGCCAGGGCATTGGCGGCCATCACGGCGTCGTGGCCGATCTGTCGGCGGACGTCATTGTCCCGGTCATTCAGCGTCTCACCTTGTCGGCCGGCCCACGCTTCACATGGGAAAGCACCAAAGCGACCTCGCCCTATTTTGGTATCGATGCCGTGCAGGCGATGGCGACAGGGTTGCCGGCCTTCGACGCCAAGGGCGGCGCGCACTCGGTCGGCGCCGGCGCTCAAGTGTCCTATCGGATCAATCCGCAATGGGAAGTTCACGCCTATGTCGAATATGAGCGGCTGCTCGGCGACGCGGCGAAGAGCCCGCTGGTGACGCTTCGGGGTTCCCCGAACCAAACCACGGTCGGCATCGGCGCCTCCTACGCGTTCGACATCAAGATCCGATAGGGACGCCATGTGCCGCAGCATTCGATGCGTCCGCTTCGCGACGGTTGTTCTTATTGCGGTCAGCGTCAGCGCTTGCGCGGCGTTCGAAACCCGCGAGACCAAGCTGCAGGCCGTCAAGACCGTCGGCATCATCTCGGCGGTCGGAGATGAGATCACCTTCGCGAAAGGAGGACTAACCGGGCTGAACAACCGAAGCCAAAGCTATCCGATCGCCTCCTGGGGCCTCGATGACCTGATCGTCCAGCAGGCAACGACGGCCCTGAATGGACGCTTTCAGGTGCAGCAGGTCAGTTACAACCGCGCCGCCTTTACCGCCATCAAGGATTCCCCGGTTGCGCCCGTCAACCTCGTACGCAGCGATCCATTCAAGAAGCTCATTCAGACCGAAGTGTCTCCCCAGGGACTCGATGCCTACATCGTCATTACCAAGGCAAAATCGAGCTTCGGTGGCGGCGCACGAAAGGTCGAAGGGATAGGATTCATCACATACGGCACGGTGATGGAATCCTACCACCAAGTCCACGCGCTATACGAAATCAGAGTGTTCGACGGAAAGACCTTCGACGTCATCGAAAAGATGGCCGCACCGCCATTGGACGATGAGGGGCAGGTCAGGATCGCCGGCCCCACCCGAATGATCGATGAAAGTTTCGCGACCAGCGTCGGCAATCCCGCCGAAAACGAGAAGCTGCGCGCAGCGATAGCGGACCTTGTCGCACGCAGCCTCTCGACAACCCTGAGCGACATGCATCTGGCAGATGTCCGCTAACCCGAAGCAACAACGTAAGGAGGATGTGATGAAATTTGTGCGCCTCAGCCTGGCTTTGTCCGCATTTCTGCTCACCACCAGCCCCAGCCTCGCAGACGATATTTTTGGCACCTGGCTACGCGACAATGGTGCCCTGCAAGTCAAGTTTGAACCGTGCGGCGATGCGATCTGCGGAAACATCGTGTGGGTAAAGCCCGGTTCGGATTCGAAAGCCAAAGTCGGGCAGCGCCTGTTCTTTGAGATGCGGCCCAATGGGGTCAATTCCTGGACCGGAAAGGCCGCAAGTCCTGACAGCGGGTCGGTCTATTCAGGCAAAATGTCGATCGAAGGATCTGGCCTCAGCACCTCGGGCTGCATGGTCGGCGGCCTGATTTGCAAGTCGGTGAACTGGAAGAAGATATCTTAGACCGACACCGCACCGGCGACGCCGAGCAGTTCGAGCCTTTGCCAAACAGCTAGCATCGGTGGCTATGCGTCCCGGCCCCCGTGCACAATTGCGCACTAGGCCGGGACGCACCGTTTTGTTGCCCCTCACGCAAACTTCGGCTGCACCGCGTGGGCCGTTAGCCTCGCCCGCTCGGTGTTCGGCCACAGCAGCGCAAGCCCGAGCAATCCCGACACCACCAGGATCACCGCGTTGATCGTGAAGCCCGTCATGTAGCCGTCGAGCGGCGCCGCGGCGCTCTGGATCACGCTGCCCATCACATAGGGCGCGACGATTCCGGCGAGCGTATACAGCGCGCCGTAGATCGAGATGATCGCGCCGCGCTGCGACACCGGCGTGAACTCGCCGAGCATCGGCGCGCAGACCACATAGATCGATCCGCACAATCCGGACCCGACCACCAGCAAGGCAATCATCAGCGCGCCGGGCGCGACATGGGGGATCACGGCGAGGATCAATCCGCCGACGATCAGCGGCACCGCGCCCAGCACGCCGCGGGCGCCGCGGGTGGTGAAGCCGCGCGCCAGCATCAGCTGCGAGATCCAGCCGGTAAGCAGCACCATCACAGCGCCGAACACCCAGGGCAGGATCGAGATGAAGCCGGCTTGCTGTTGCGAGAAGCCGAGCCCCTTGACGATGAACGGCGTGAACCAGGTCAGCCCCAGCGACAGCGCCCAATAGGCGCCGAAGGTCGCCGCGACACAGCCGACAAAGGTTCGCGAGGTCAACAGCCGGAAGTAGGGAATGCGCGGCTCACTGGCCGCCATCGCCGCGGTCTGCACCAGCGGGCCTTCCTTGCCGAGGATCAGCCACGCCACCGCCCACATCAGACCGACCACGCCGAGCGCACCGAAGGCGTAATGCCAGCTGTAATTGACGATCAGCCAGTTCAGCGCAGGGACCGCGAGGATCACGCCGAACGCGGAGCCCTGCGACAGGATCGCAATCGGCAGGGTCCGCTTCTCGTTCGGAAACCACTTGAAGATGGCATGCGCCGCGACCGACGCCGCCGGGCCCTCGCCGGCGCCGAGAATCACCCGGCAGACCAGAAGCGTGGTGAAGCCGATGGTGCCGACCATCGGGAATTGCGCCAAGGCCCAGATCAGCGCCAAAGCCAGCAGCACCCAGCGGGTGTCGATCCGATTGACGATGAAGCCGACAATGATGGCCGCGATCGAGAACAGGAAGAAGAACGAGGAACCGAGCAGGCCGAAGGATTCCGGCTCGAGCTTGAGCTCGGTCATGATCGGCACGCCGGCAAGACCGACCACGATCTTGTCCGCAAAGTTCACCAGCATGAACAGAAACAGCAGAAAGGTGATTTTCCAGGCGCCTTTTGGCGTCGGTTGTGCGGTCATGATCGGCTCCCAAATTATCTTTGCCGGCTCTGTCAGATCGGCTTGGCCCGATGCTAGCCATGCCTTTCCGGACAAGGCAACAGCGCATTTGGACCGGACCGCGTGCGCTGCAACTATGCGCTGTATGCGACATGCCGCCTGACATTGTTTCGCCTGGTGGAAGCAGGCGGATCACGATCGCGTCGCCGCGCGATTGAGCCCGTGATCTGCCACGGCCGCCCTGATATATGGTCCCATCCGTCACATCCGGGGAATTTCATGGCCAGATCAGTCCTTCGTCGCGCCAACATCATGGGTGCGTTTATTTCATTGGCCGTACTCGCCGCAACAGCCGCGCCGGCGCAGGACGCCAAAACGCCGGACTATGCGGCGATCGTCGCCGCGCCCGACCGGGCCGATGCCGACCGCCAGGCCGACCAGCGCCGCCAGCCGGCCAAAATGCTGGCTTTCGCCGGCGTCCAGACCGGAATGAAGATTCTGGATATGGAAGCCAGCGCCGGCTACAGCACCGAACTCCTGGCGCGCACTGTCGGCCCGGCCGGCACCGTCTACGCGCAGGATTCGGCTGCCGTGATCGAGCGCTTCGTCAAGGACAAGTTCGACATCCGCGCGCAGAAGGCCGCGATGAAAAACGTCGTGCATGTCATCAGGGACTTTGACGATCCGATCCCACCCGACGTCTCGGGCCTCGACATGATCACCTTCTTCTTCGCCTATCACGACATCGCCTATATGCAGGTCGATCGCGCCGTCATGAACAAGAAGATGTTCGCGGCCCTCAAACCCGGCGGTTTTCTGATCATCGCCGACCATTCCGCGAAACCGGGCGATGGCACAAATGTCGCCAAGACGCTGCACCGGATCGAGGAGAGCACGCTGCGGCAGGAGATCGAGGCCGCCGGGTTCAAACTGGAGGCCGAGGGCGATTTCCTGCGCCATCCCGAGGATCCCAGGGAAGCGGCGGTGTTCCGTCCGCAGGTGCCGACTGACGAGTTCGTGCTGAAATACCAGAAGCCGCTGTGAGGCACGGCTTTC
>Ga0210410_10004839_pt1 | contig 11783 bp, 10 predicted proteins | sample IncBWC4MmetaG_FD_161058 | JGI IMG/M metagenome (GOLD analysis project Ga0210410, IMG submission 161058) | Forest soil microbial communities from Barre Woods Harvard Forest LTER site, Petersham, Massachusetts, United States - Inc-BW-C-4-M | ecosystem: Environmental > Terrestrial > Soil >... | reverse complement strand
GTCCCGATCCCCGGCGCGGCTCGGGGGATTCGCGACGTTGCTGCACGGCATGACGGTTTTGGGAATCGGGCCGGGGATCGGGACTCATCCGGAGACGCAGGAGTTTGTCCGCAGCGTGGTGGCGCATGCGGATTTGCCGATCGTGCTGGATGCGGACGGGCTGAACGCGTTTGCCGGGCAGGCGGAGATTCTGTCGAACCGGAAATCGGCGCACCTGGTGATGACGCCGCATCCGGGAGAGATGGCGCGGCTGTGCGGATTCGCAACCCCGGAGGTGCAGGCGGACCGGATCCGGATTGCGACGGAGTTTGCGGGAAAGTGGAACGCCGTCGTGGTGCTGAAGGGATACCACAGCGTCATTGCCGCGCCGAACGGCGACGTGTTTGTGAATACGACGGGAAATGCGGGATTGGCCAAGGGCGGGTCGGGCGACGTGTTGACGGGCTTGCTGGCGGCGTTGATTGCGCAGTTCGGGGCGCGTGATTTGTATCGCGTTGTGGCGTTGGGGACGTACCTGCACGGACGCGCCGCGGAGTTGGTAAGCGCGGAGAGCGACGAATCAGGCGTTTTGGCCGGAGAAGTGGCGCGAGCCGTGCCCGTGGCACGGAGAAAATTGCTGCAGGAGTTGCAGGCGCGTGGCTGAAGAGGTGATCACGCGTTCGGCTGAAGAGACGGTGGCCTGGGGACGTGCGTTCGCGGAAACGCTGGAGCCGCCTGTATTGGTGCTGCTCTCCGGGGAATTGGGCAGCGGGAAGACCACGCTGACGAAGGGCATCGTGGCTGGCCTGCACGCGGCGTACGAGGATGAAGTGACCAGCCCGACGTTTACGCTGTTGCATGAGTATGGAACGGGCGGGAAAGTGTTTCACGGGGATTTGTATCGCGTGGAAAGCTTTCACGACTTTGAAACGCTGGGAATGGAAGACGTTTTTGCAAAGCCCGCGATCGTGATCCTGGAATGGTCGGAGAAATTTCCCCTGAAAACCGAGTGGCGGCAAATCCGCGTGCGGCTGGAACACCTTGGTGGCGATGCGCGGCGGATTAGCCGATTCTAAGTGACCAAACGAGCAACGGTGCGCTAACTATCTGGCCACGGCTGTCCTCTCGGTTCCTTGCGAGGCGCAAAACCCACTGCTAGGTTGAGAGATGGCGGGGTGCGGCTGCGCGCATGGCAAACGAACCGGCAAATCATCTGATGATGGAAGGCTCGCGTGACGCGCTGAAGAGCTACAACCTCACGCTGCCGATGGGTTCGCTGTCCATCGGCGTGGACAACATTCACCACGACGTTTTCCTGAGCCCCAAGTTTGTGCAGGTGGCGCGCGATTACCTGTTTGACCTGATCCGGCAAAATACCAGCGGCACCTACCTTTCGGGCATCGAATTTCGCAATGCCAAGCCGGTTGATTCGACAAACTTCCGCAAACTGCTGACGGAGCTCTTGCAGAGCTCGCTGGGGAAGGCGAAGCAGCTGAAAAACATTGAAATTGATCTGTTGTTCCGGCTGGCGCTGCTGAAATTTCTGACCGCGGAACTGGTGAACCAATTCGGCAACGTGATTCTGGACGTGAAGGAGTACATCCGGAAGCGCGGGGAGTATTTCGAGCGGAGCCAGCAGGCGCACGTCATCAAGGCGCGGCTTTCGGAGATGCAGTCGGCTCGACGAGGCGTGCTGCGCATCATCGGGCAGGTGGTGGCGCAAATCTTCATCGACGTTGATGAGAATGTGATCGTGAAAGCGCGGCGCGCTCTTTTCGGGGAAGAGCTGCCCTATTACGAGATGCTGAAGAACCGCCTGGTGTATCTGGATGGCGGCAAGGACGATTTTTATTTTCTCGAACATTATGTGCTGTTGGGAAATTATTCACGCGACCCCGATCGGCTGGAAGCGATGGATGCGCTGTTTCAGGATTTTCTAAGGGAAGCCGGGATCCGGGTGGCGCCGGATAGCGCTCCGGCGAAGGGCGCGGAGGAATATCGGACGCTGTTTGCCGAAGCGGAACGGATGCGCGGCGAAGTCGCATCGCTGGAAGAGCAGCGCGAAAGTTTCCGGAAGCGGCTGGAGAAGGGCGACGGCCTGCTAAATAAATTTCTGAGCTCGACGGCGGATCCCGCCGAAGTGAAGGCTTCGCTGACGGATGTGGAGAAGCGCCTGAGGCATTTCCAGAAAGCGCTGGAAGACATGGGCCCGCGGCTCGACCGTTCGAAGAAGCAGGCGGAATTCGTGCAGAAGGATTACGAAGGGAAACTTGGCGACTATCTGAACGAGCCGGATAATGCGCGCAAGCTGTTTGACGTAACAAACGCGACGGAGAGCGAGCGGCCCGCGCGGGCCAGGCTGCTGGCGCAGTTGGCGAGCCGCCTGGAACAGCACGAAATGATGCCGCACATCCTGGCAAGTTACGAGGTCCGGCCACTCGCGAGCGATTTTTGCCCGCCGGTTCACTTGCAGCAGTTGCGTAAGGCGCTGGTGTCGAAAGAAGAAGCCAAGCGCGTGGAAGAAATATTGAAGCAAGTGCCGGCGAAGCGCCTGACGATGAAGCCGCTGGAAGAATTATCGAAACGCATCCGCAGGTATTCGCGCGAGGAGACCCAGGCGGCGGTGCTGCGGTTTGCGATTGACTTTCTAAGGCTGCGGCGGGATTTGCGCGATGCGGAACACCTTGCCGCGTGCATGGAACGGATCAACCTGGTGACCGCGGAGAAGATCCGCGATCTTTCGCGGCTGAACAACCGGCTCTACGAGTGCTTGCTGAAAGAGGAAATGAAGTCCGAGCAAGACCAGGTGGTTTCGCACGTGATTATCAAGGCGGATGTCCGCGGCTCGACGAAGATGACGCAGGACCTGCTGGCGCGCGGATTGAGTCCGGCGTCGCACTTCAGCCTGAATTTGCACGAGCCGGTTAAGAGGCTGCTCGACCGCTATTCGGCGAAGAAAGTGTTTATCGAGGGCGACGCGATCGTGCTGGCCATTTTTGAGACGGAGGCGACGCAGGGCAATGCGCGGCCGGTGGCAAAAGCTTGCGTTTTGTCCAAGCAGATACTTGCGGTTTGCAATTCGTATAACGACGGCGCGGCATCGACGCAGTTGCCCGCGCTCGAAATCGGGATTGGCGTGGCGTTTCAGGGTTCTGCGCCGACGTATTGGACCGACGGCGACGCGCGCATCATGATATCGAAGGCACTGAACCTTTCCGATCGGCTATCCGGCTGCGCCAAGCTGGCGAAACGCATGCTGGCCGGGCAGAAGACGCACTTTTCCGTATTCCAGTTTTTGACGGCGCTTGAAGGAGCTTCGGCGGAAGAGTTGGACGAATTTCTGGTGCGTTTCAACATGAACGGAATCGAGCTGAACGACGAGGGATTCCAAAAATTGTCCGAAGAGATTTCGCTGGAAAAACTGGTGACGAAACTGGATATGCCCTGGGCCAAGCAGGATGTGACGCTCTACTACGGCGAAGTGCCAATGGGCGAATCCGTGGAGCTGCTGGTGGTGCGCGAAGGTCTTGCCAGGGAATTATTGCCAGACGGGAAAATCGGGAAGACCTCGGATCACCATTACTATGAGGTGTGCACCAGCCCGGTGATTTACGACCTGGCCGCGGCGTTGAAGCGGACGCAGGCGCTGGGACTCGAAACCACTCGGGCGTAGCACGAGGAAAGCATTTTTTCCGAGGTCGCGCGCTGCCAAGAGCGTTTCCCGCTTCCGCTAAATTCCCAATAATCCCGATGATCCGTACGCCGTTGATTCGCCTCCACAGGATGGCGTCGGCGGTGATGATACTCTGATGGTGGAGGCGAAAGGGGTCCGGTGACCTTCCCGGCCTTCAAAGCCGGCGATTCGACCCTTCGCGGGCCGAATGGTGGATTCGACTTCCACACGCCTCCGCCAACTTACTGAAGTTGAAGTGGTTGTTGATTTCTTAGCTCCAATTCACCGGGTTAGCTCCAAAACGAAGCTAACCCAGCACTCTCCCAGCCAGCGAATCCACTGCACGCCGCTGCGCATCACCAATCACGTGACCGTATTTCTCAAGAGTGATTCGTGAATCGCTGTGACGCATCTGACGCTGCACCACGGATGGTGACGCGCCTTGTTCCAGTAGTTCGCTTGCTGCCATGTGACGGAAGGCATGAAGTGCGGCCTTCTTAATCCCAAGGCTTTCCAGCGTGGCCTGTAGTTTGTAAGCCACCTTGTCACGCTGCATGGGCTTCCCCTTGCTGTTGCAGAAGAGCAGGTCTGCTTCATTCTTTCGCCAATGCTTAGCTAGGAAATTGCGCAGACGTTTCTCCAATAGCTCTGGCATCGGAAGGTCAGCGGAACTGGATTTTGACTTCGGTGCCTGCATTGTCCGTGTTGCATGGTCAAGCGTGCGCCGAATACGAATCAGGCGTTTGTCAAAATCAATGTCCGTGGTCTTCAGTCCCAGAATTTCCCCAGCACGGGCACCAGTAAGGCCGATGAGTGCCCACAAGGTAGAGTAAGGCTCTTCGCTGGCTTCAACGATTTGCCGCACTTGTTCTGCTGTGAAGAAACGCTCTTCTTTCTTTTCACCTGCACTGGGCATAGACAATTCCGAACGGTCAAACACTTCTGGAACGAACTTCCACGCCTTTGCTGTATTCATGATGCCAGCCAGAGTCTGCACCACGTTTCCAACCGTTGTGCTAGATAGACCCTTCGCTGCCAACGCAGAGACAAAGGCTTGAACGTTCCGCGTAGTGATTGCCGTCAGTGACATGTCTCCCAAGGCTGGAATGACATGGGTGCGCAGATGGCTCTTTGCCGCTCTGACCGTTGTTGGCTTGAGCGTAGCCGAACTGATTTGTGCTTGTGACTTCTTGAAGCTGTCTGCGTCACTCACACCGTGAATGTGCATCTGCACTGTGGTCTGGTTGTAGTTTTGATTTCCGCTAGACACGCTGGGAATAATCTTTCCAGCCGAACGCGGCATGAAAAGTTCTGGCCGTTCCTCACCAACGATGTACGCCTTGCCCGGTGTCACATCACCACCGTCAGCAAGGAAGCCACCGAAGAAAGAGCCAATACTGCTGAACGCACTTCCGATGCCACCGCCAATACTTCCAGCCATCTTTCCAAAGGTGCTAAAGAGTCCACGGCCAGACGCGCCACCACCAATACCACCAAGGCCAAGAACACCAAGGTTAGGAAGTGGAAGGTTGCCAATGCCGCCGATACCGGGCAGGCCTGCTTCTGTTGCGAACTGAACCCACAGAGCGTTGGTCTGCGTTGAGCCGTCAGGCTTGGTGCCATCACCAAGGCCAAGGAAGCCAAGGAAAGAACTCTCACCCTTCTTGAGTACAGAAGACGTGATGCTTTCCGTTAGGCTCTGACCAATCTTCTGAAGACTCATGCCTTTGCCTGTGGCAATGAACTGCACAAGCTGCTGATTCAATCCTTCGATTGCTCCACCAATGTCTTGCACAAGTGAGCCAGCAAAGTCTTGGCCACTGGCCTTCATCTTCGTGAACATGTCAGACCAAGCATCCTGAAAAGTGGTTGCGCCGTTCTGCTCACGCAATCGCTTCAGGCCGTCAACACGTTCCTGCTGAATTTTCAGGTAGACATCTTTGGCGTCGGACTCGCTGACTTCACCAAGAGCCAACATTGCCCGAAGCCCCGCAAGCTGTGCGTTGTAATCGTCGTTGATACTCTGCTCTGTTCCGCGTGACTGCTGTCTCCATTTATCATTGAATGCTTGCAAATAATCTGCGCCAACGCTCAGCATCTTCCCAAGCTCAGGAACCTGAGCCATGTCAGTCAAGTAGCTTGGCTTGCCAAGGTCAGGTGCGCCTTCCAGCGGGTCTTTGCCCGGTTGCTTACCGAACAACGACTCAAGACCTTTTGACTGTGACGGGTCTAGTGGTTTGCTGGGAACATTCGGCCTGCTGAAGTTGCCAGAGGCAAATGTGTCACTGATTGCTTTGTAAGTTGCGGCCAACTGCTTTGCACGTGCAACGCGCTGGGCTTCTAGGTCTGCCGCCTCTTGCAATGCTGGAAGTTGGTTGAAGATGTCCGTTGCTGCATCGAAATGATGCACGGCAATTTCAGCCGCCATCTTTTCACGCGCCTGCTCAAGAGCGTAGGCAGCGGTACCGCCAGCCTTCAACGTTTCAAACGATGCTTCTTGCAGCGCAACCTGCTTCTCTATCGCAGAACGCTTTGCATCTTCCGCGTCAGCTTCTTTGTGGGCTTCGTCAGCCGCTGCTGCTCTTTGCACCTGAAGGTCTGCAACTGCCTTCGCTGCACCAAGTGGCCCACTACCAAGAGCACCTTTGAACCCCGCCCACGTCGCACCCCAGTCAACTGAGTTGAGCTTTGTGAGTGCGGGAAGCACAGCCTGCTCAATCGTGACCTTGAAGTTTTGCCACTCAAGGTCTAACTGAACAACTGACTTCTTGTATTTTTCGTTCGCGTCAACAGCATCCTTGCCAATCTTCGGCCCGAATTTATCTACAAGGTCGTTGAACTCTTTGATGCCTTCCGCGCCCTTGTCCAAGAACGGAATCATGTTCAGACCAGACTTGCCGAACAACTGAACCGCAAGCGCAGCCTTCTCAGGGCCGTCTTCCATTGCCTTGAATGCATCAGCCGTCTGAAGCAGGGCTTCCTTGTTGGTCTTGGCATCAACGCCAAGTTCTCTCAGGATTGCGCCTGCTGCCGCGTTCTTGCCCACGCCTGTAAGGGCTTGGTCAAACTTGCGCATACCTGTCACCATGTCTTCAAGAGACACGCCAACAGTTTTACCCACCGCTTCAAACCCTTGTAGGTCACGTATGCTGATACCAGTCTTCTGTGAGATGAGACTGAATCGCTCAACTAATTCAGCACCACCCTTGGCAAGCTCACCAAGAGCAACAGCACCGCCGATTGCAGCCGCACCAAGTGCGCCGATGGCCACGGCACCAGCAGCGATTGCGCTGCCACCGCCAGCCAAAGCACCACCCGCTTCATTGACTGCACCACCCAACTTCCCGAACGCTTGACCAAGTGGCCCGAACTGCCCCAGCACTTCATTGAAGCTTTCGCCAATCTTGCTGCCCATCTCTCCAAAGGCAGAGTGAATCTCTTTGGCCGTCTTCTTCGCTTCGTAGCTGGCTTTGGTGAGGCCAGACTGAAACCCTGCTGTGTTCGCCAAGAAATCAACTATGATGCTGCCTAATTTAATCGCCATTTCCCTTTACCTCAAAAATTTTCTTCGATTTCTTCACGCTGCATCAGCGGTCTGACGGGCTGCGCTTTGAATCTCACACGCGGCAACCCGTTGATGCGCTTCTGACGCTCTTCTAGGAACTGGTCAACACTCATCGCTCCTGCCTTCATGCCGCACACCCTTTCCTTCTGGCTGCACACTGTGCAGACACCACCACGCACACCACTTCCTAGCAATGGTGCGCAGTTCGTTTTAGATTTTCAGGGATTGCAGAACCGTCCCTGTGGACGGTGTTGCGAAGTGCGTGAGCACCCTCTGCCGTTGAGCCTGTCTCAACTCAACACAGCTATTATACCACACCCTGAAGGAAATTGCAAGAATTATCTTGACAACTGGTACAGACAGGCGTATAAGCCACATCCCGCCGCACACAGGCCGCCGCTGGCAGGCTTTCTCAGGCTGGTCGAGGGTCTGACACCCCGTGCCCGGCAAATCGCCCCGTATTGCCAAACGCCTGCTTCTGCCGTCTTGTTTCAAAGAAATGACCCGGCCATACCAACGGCACAGCCGGGTCTTCGGGAAGGTCAGGCCGCTAGGTGCCGGGCCACGTCAGCGGCCAGCACTGACACAAAGCGAGTAGAGACACCAGCTTCAGCGGCAGCCAGACGCAGCGCACGCTGTGCAGCAACCTTCAGAGCCTTCTCTGCCTTCCGCATCGGAACCCCGGCAGCCCGTAACTGCTGGGCCAGCGGGTGCAGGATGTAGTCAGCGTCCTGCGTTGGGATGAACAAAGCCTTCTTTGCGTCTGCAATCGTTGTCTTCATTTTGAGTCTCCCTGTGTGGATTCAGCGTGCAAGGGAGAGGCTACGGTAACGCCGTAGTTACGTCAAGAGTAATAATAGCAAAAGAATACACACGATGTGTGTGTTAAGTGGTTTCTCTTGGAAATCGTTGGATGCACAGAGCTTTCCCAACCGCGTGCAGGGAAAATAATTTGCTGTTGCTCATGTATTCCTTCACTTTCAAAAGTGGCGGCCTGCTCTACCGGGTGGAGCAGGTGTGATTTCCTACTTTCCGCGTGTGCGCACTGCGCTGGTGGTTTCAGATTTCCGGCCAGAGGGTCTGCCGTTCTTGTTCGGGGTGTATACTGCCCACATGCCGCGTGACCTGAAGCCACCCTTCAAGTTTGACATCGGGAAAATCCTCAGCCGGGCACGGAAGCTTCCTGTTTCCGTTGATGGCGTCACCATCTCTCTGCCCTTCGTTGAAGTTAACCTCAAACCAGACGTGCTTGAGAAAAAGGTTGCAAGGGAAATAGTGATTCGCCTCGCTGACCGCCGCGTGTTGAACGCTTCGGAATGTTGTGATGGCTGCATAGACAATGCCCTGAAGTCTCTTCAGGAAATCAGGCAGACCCTAGTTGAAAAGCAAGTGGAACTTTCGGACAAAGACGATGGCGTTCTGTTCCTGCTTCTGGATGCAATTCGTGACGCCATCCGTCAATTTTTGACATTTGAACAGAGACTGGAACGAAGGCCGCCTGAAGGCATGGGTAGGTCAAGGGAAAGCCAAGAAATTTATTTTGCTGCGCTTGAAATGCTGCGTGCGCACATCTATCGTTGCCTGCTTGAAATCTCCAAGGTTGCGAAAATGAAGATACCGGGCATTGCAGACCAGATGCGGTATGACGGAATCTGGCAGCTTGAGGCTTACAAGAAACCGCGTTTGCTGCCTTGAGGACAGCCTAGAGAGTCTTGGGAAGGTGCAAAATGAAGCAATCAAGGTGGTATCTTCTGGCTTCCGTGTTGACTCTGGTTTTAGCTGTCATCGCTGTGGGTCAGGTCAAGAAACAAGACTCTCCGTTTGAAAAATATCGGCAATCCAGCGTGAATGAGCTTGAGTTTAGGAAAGCCAAGTTTGACGTTGCTTCTGTCCGGTTATCAATCCAGCCCACACCCCTCCCGAACGGTCTGGGTGCCCCATTCATCCAAGGAGAGACGGCAGAAGGGAAATTGATTATCGAAGTTACTGTCTACTCTGGTGACCTGCCTCAAACAGTAGATGGCCGGAAAGATGCAATGATGGAAGCCGTTGGTGTGTCACGTGCAGCGTTTGGGTATGCTTTCACTACGCCGGACATGATTAAATTTTTTGACAAGTGGACGGTAATTCAGTTTTCGGACACGGAGAAGTTCCTGAAGCACAAGGGCAAGGAGCCAGTAGACCCTTACATCGGCTTCTACGAAAACGGAGAATTGGTTCTTCGTTGAACTGTGAGAGGCCATGACCACGGAAACGATGCTCTGCGTTCAAACCACTACCCAAGTTGTACTCACCTTGGCGACCGTTGGGACACTAATCGTCTTGATTGGGTACGCCAGAGACACGAAGATAATTGCAAAAAACAGCAATGAACAGGTCGAAAATTCCCTGATACCTTTCGTCGCGCTCATTGAAAAAGAAGCCGGACGCGGATACTCAAGCAACTGGGCAATTAAGAATTTGGGAAAAGGGCCAGCACTGAACATCCGGTACAGCAGATGCGGGGTTGATGACAAACTGGAGATGCAGATGATAATGCCGCTTGCACCGGGAGAACCCTATGATGCCATAGCTAATGCAGATGAAAACTTTACGACAAAAAGCGGTTTCACGGTGGAATATCAATCGCTGAGCGGAAAAAAATATCGCACTACAGTTAGACGAGTGAACGGAGAACGGCAGCACGTATTCGAGAAAATAACTTAGCTCCAATTAACTCCAAATCAATTTCAGGGGCGAAGGTAGCACCGTGATACCGTGGGACTTATTTAGTCTCACTGCAATTTCGACTTCCACACGCCTCCGCCAAGGTCTTGTTGAATCAGTTGCCCTTACGGTGCTCTCAGTTGGTTTTGAGGCCTTTAATTGGTGGGTTTTGGACCCATTTTGGACCCAACGAAGTCGACTGCACCCCTGTAGTGAGACATTTTTCGATGGGCACATTTGCAGTGCTCTGAGTTTTCTTCCCGTCTCTCGAGGAACCCAGGGATCTGGGGGAGGGGGCGACGTCGCCCCCTCCCCTAGAAAATTTGTCGCTCGTGTTCGTCATGGTCTGAAAAACACTAGGGTTGCACTCGCTGAGCTCGCCAATCGGGCTACGGAGGCTACGAACATCTGTTTTGCAATTCTCATTGCGGCAAAGGTCGCCGGGGTCTGCAAGATCAACGCAGCTTGGGCAAGTAATCGCCCGAGTTAATTTTCGCCAGGCAGTGCGCCAAGTTTCCTGAGGTCTTGCAGGGTCGAAATTTCCATTCTCAGACGCCGGAAAGACAAAAATGAAGATGCCGGAAATGAGCTTAGCGGCCTTCAGATGTACCAGCAAGTACCGCTTCGTTCCCTCCGCTCACCTTGGAGATGTTTTCGAGCACAGCGCGAACGATGTGCATTCGGTAGTACACGTAGACGAAATACATCACTGGCACGACCAGCAAGGTCATCCCCCAATTGGAGCCATGCCCGGCGGCGCTGGCGAGACCCGCCACGGCTGCGCCCACCAGGAAGTAGGGGAATGTCCATTCATAGCAAGAGGACCAGAGCTCCCCTAGAGGGCGCCCTTCGGCCAGCGAAATGACCAGCGAAACAAGCCCGGTGTTCAACACTACATACACGCAGGCTCCCAGAACCATCATGGCCGAGAGAGAAGTCAAACCTAGCATTGCAAGGAGACTGTGCGAGGTCCAAAAAGTCGCGGCTGTACAAACCGTCAAGCATGCCGCATTGAAAAAAACCTGCACAGGTTTCGGCCGTTGCAGCGGCCTCCAGAGCGACTGGACGAGCGCCCCGCCCAGACCGAGAAGAACGGTCTCGCCAAAACTGAATAAGGCAATGCCAATCAAAATGAAAACGAAGCTAATCGATATCGTAGTTTTGAGACCCGGCAGGCGAATCTTCATTGCAGCGGCCACCATCGCGAGAGTAAAGAACAAGACGAAGTGGCCAAGATTTTCGGGCTTCCACTGGTATGCCGCCAGGGTCAATGCCGCGGTAGCAACGGCGGCGATCAGCGCGATATAGATTTTGGCTTGGCTGGGCATCTTCATTTCTGTTTACCTCTCGTCAGTTGCGCTCCGGTGACTTGTAGCTGAGTCCGTCCACCGGACTGACTAGTTGCCCCAAACTACGGAATTGCCCCAGACAACAGAATTACCCCAGACGACGGAGTTGCCCCAGACAACAGAGTTACCCCAGACGACGGAGTTACCCCAAATCACGGAGTTGCCCCAGACAGTCGGGTTGGTCCACACCGTTCCCGGAGCCCCGGTGATGGTTACGCTGTTGGTGGCCGGGTTGAACACGACCGTGGGTGACATCGCAGAACCTAGGGTTGTGGGAGCAAGGTCCGTGCTGGCGAGAGCGGCAGCCGCATCAACCGCACCGGCGCCCACTGCAAACATATCCTGTTGGATCGTATAGGTTACGCCGGTACCCAAGTCCGTCGTTGTCGTGGATTGTCCAAAGCCCTGCCACGCCGTCGTCATTAAACGGGCTTTCACCTGGTCCGGAGTGAGGGACGGGTTTTGTTGCAGAAGCAGGGCCGCGACGCCGCTAACCACTGGCGTAGCCATG
>Ga0210410_10004838_pt1 | contig 11784 bp, 9 predicted proteins | sample IncBWC4MmetaG_FD_161058 | JGI IMG/M metagenome (GOLD analysis project Ga0210410, IMG submission 161058) | Forest soil microbial communities from Barre Woods Harvard Forest LTER site, Petersham, Massachusetts, United States - Inc-BW-C-4-M | ecosystem: Environmental > Terrestrial > Soil >... | reverse complement strand
AGGAGGGACTGCCGGGGTACTCGTGGTACGTGCCGAAGGAGAGCGGCTGGCTCAACGTCGGGATCGGCGGGTTTGCCGAGCGCATCAAGAGCGCGGGCCAGGACATCAAGACGCACTGGGCGCATTTCGCCGCGAAGCTCGGCGGCGGGCTGACGCGCGGCGTGCAGTACGATCCGTCCGGCTACAGCTACTTCCTGCGCGGGCGCGTCGACGTCGTGCGCCGCGACAACGCCTTCATCACCGGCGATGCGGCCGGGCTCGCCAGCCGCGATCTCGGCGAGGGGATCGGACCGGCGATCCGCAGTGGCCTGCGCGCGGCCGAGGCGATCCTGCATGGCGCTTCCTACCGTCTCGACGACGTGACCGGCATGAGTGTCGCGAGTATCGCCAGGAGTATGCTGACCCGCGCGGTGCGCCCGCTCGGCCCCCACGGGCGGCGGCGCGCGAGCAACGGAGGACCAGCGGATGGCTTACGTCACGGTAATCAATGAGCACCTGCACGTACAGCAGGTCGTCTCCGGTCATCACCACCTGACGGCCGACGAGCCGGTCGCCGCCGGCGGGAGCGATGCGGGCTTTGCGCCGCGGGAGCTGCTGCTCGCGAGCCTCGGCACCTGCACCGCGGTGGCACTGCGCAAGCACGCGGCGCAGCAGGACTGGACGCTGGGAAAGATCACGGTCGGGGTGCGCTGGTCACGCGACACCGAAGGCGGGGATCACATCGAGCGGCGCCTGTCCTTTTCCAAGCCGCTCACCGCGGCACAGAAGACCCGCCTGCTGGAGATCGCCGAGTCGACGCCGGTGAGCAGCGTGCTGCGCACGGGAATCAGGATCCAGTCGTCGGTGGTGGACTAAAGGCCGCAACGCCGGTCGGCCGCTGCCTGCTTCAGTAGTTCACGGTCACCACGATGGTGTCGTTGAAGCTGCCGGGTGCCGGATCCTGGCGCGCGGCGATGGCGCCATAGACCGGGAGCGAGGCGTTGGGCCGGCGACGGCGGATCTGCGCGGTGCCCTGTACGCTCCCACCGGTGCCGTTGCCCCAGACCTGAGTGTAAGCCGCATCGAAATATAGATTGTAGTTGAGCGTGTTGGGTCCGGCGGTCAGCGTGCGCATGAGGTAGCTGTTACTCGCGCCGGTGCTGAGATCGATCGTCACGTTGTTGCGACCCGTGACTCCGCTGCAGGTGATGTTGACCGTGCCGGTCATGTTGAGCGGCGCAGCCTGCAGCGGCGTGTAGGTCCCGAACGCGACCCCGACGGCCGAGACCGTGCACGAGGCGATGGTGCCGGCGCGCGCCGGCGCCGTGCCGAGGAGTGCCAGCGCGGCGCACCAGAGCAGCGCGCGTGGCGGCGACAGCCTTGCCGCGCGCCGACTCATGGAGCACTCCGGCAGGCGATCACGCCGAGATCCGGCTGCGGGTCGCCCGCGGGCGGCGGTGGCAGGCGAAAGCTGCACTTGCCGCCCACCCAGCGCGCCTCGCCCGTCGTGCCGTGGTCGTAGTTGGTGACATAGGCGAGCCCGTCGAGCCCCACCGGGAAGTCCTCACCCTGGAGGGTGACCACCGCACCCGCCGGCACGGGGCTGCCGTCGGCGCGCTGCAGCTTGAAGACGCCCGAGCGAATGCGCTTCACCGGGAACTCGACCAGCATGCCGCTGCGGTACGGCGGCACGATCTGCACCTGCGGGTTGGCCACCGCGGCATCGAGCGGCAGCTGCAGCGGATCGATGCTCAGGCGGTTGACGTCGTAGGAGCGCAGGTCGCGCACGACCGCGATGCCGTTGTCGTCGGTGCGCGTCACCGGCTGGTTGTCGTAGTAAACGGTGAGGCCCGGAATCCCGGCGACGTCCACCGTGGCGAAGCTGTCGGTGACCGTGCGGGTCGCGCGTAGCTCGCCTGCCATGTACGTGGCGCCGCCGCGTACCGTGAGACTCTGGGCACTCGCGTCGAGGAAGCGCGCCGCCGCGGCATCCACCAGCAGCGCAGCGAACTGGCGCATGTACTCGAGGTTGTAGCTGCCGTCGGTGCCCGCGGACAGCAGATAGCCCTCGCCGGGTCCGGGCGGCAGGTTCTTCTGCAGCGTCTGCACCAGCGCCGCGTTGGGCGAGGGCAGCTGGCTGTCATAGCGCACCTGCGTCGAGGTGTTGCGGCGGCTGTCGAGCGGCAGCACGTAGAAGGCCGATACGTAGGTGTCCTGCGTCTGGCCGATGGTGCGGCTCGCGGTGGCGCTGAAGCTCCCCCGTCCGATGTTCACCTGGTAGGTGAGGGCGAAGGACTGCTGGCGCGTGTCGTCGGGGTTGCGCTGCGATACCCACGCCAGCTGCAGATTGCCGGGTCGCCCCATGTTCCAGCCGACCTGCGCGAGGTTGCGCTCGAGCGGGGTCGGCACGCCGTTCACGTCACCCACCTCGCGAAAGCCCGAGGTGGCGTGCTGCGCCTCGAGGATGATGCTGAGCCGCTGGTTGACCCGCTGGAGGCCGAGCGCCGCGTAGGTTCCGGACCTCGCGGGCTGCGGCCCGCTGCCGAGGAGCCCCGCCGTGGCCGACTGGCCGCCCACCGCGACGTCGGCCGTCACGACCGCCCAGTGATCGATCCCCTGCGCAATATCGATACCCGTCGCCCAAGGGCCGTCACGCATGGCCTCGCCGTGGATCTCGCCCGTCAAGAGCGAGGTAAAGCCGCGCCGCCAGGTTCCCGAGGCGACGAGCGGTCCGTAGTCGCTGCTCGCGATGCCGTAGTTATTACGCACGGCGCCTAAGTCGATGTCGTAGAGCGACAGGCCCGGCTGCAGCATCACGGCGGCCGAGTAGAACGGAACCGAGACGATTTGCTCCTGACCGAGGGCGTTGCGCACCACGATGTTGACGTCGCCGCTGCCGTTGAGAGCGGGCACCTGATTTACGACGAAGGGACCTGCCGGCACCTGGCTCGAGCCGACCGCCTTGCCGTTGACGAACACCTCCACCGTCGAGGGCACGACCGCGGTCCCGGTCGCGGCCAGGAGCGGGGTGGTCACGAGGTCCGGCCGGATGCCGTAGTTCGTCCCCCATTGCACTCCCCCGAAGCGCACGGCCTCGGCCCATGACCCCGGTACGCTGATCGCATCTCCGAGGCGCAGCGTCTCGAGGGAATCGGGAAAATCGTGGCTGAGGGTGCTCTCGAGGCGCACGAAGCTGCTCATGCCTTGCGTGCTCGACGCGGCACCCGTGTTGAGGAGCACCCCGAGGGGGCTGAAGATCCCGAGCTCGCCGTAACCGCTCGCGACGCTGGCGCCCGAGTACTGGCCGGTCTGACCGTAGAGCTCGTAGTTGAGGAAGGCGCCGGTGCCGCTCTTCGACATCGGCGGACGGTTCATGCCGGTGAGCGAGAGGCTCGAGCTCTGAAAGGCCGCGGCCGGCGCGTTGATGCTGGCGGCGCTGCGCGCCTCGTCGAATACCACTTTCGCGCCGGCGATGGCGGCGACCGGGTAGAAGCGCTTGCCCTCGGCGACGTGGGGCGGCACGGACGGGAGCTTCAGACGCAGCCGCTCGAAGTCAGCCTCCGCGAGCCACAATCCGCCGCCCGCATCGCGCAGCGCCACGACGTCCGGACCCGAGAGTACGCCGTTCACGTGCAGCTCGAGCACCGTCTGGCTCCAGTCGGAGTCAGGTCCGCCGGCGCCGTCGGCGCTCGCCGCGGCGGCACAGCACCACAAGAGCGCCGCGCAGATTCCGGATGCGCTCCGGTGCACTCTCCGCATGGCGCATGCGTCTTATCAGGGGGCACCCGGACTGCTGGTGACGGTGAAGTCGCCGGCGTCCGAGTGGCCACGGAGGATGATCGGGCTGTCGCGCCTGAAGCTGCCGCCGGGATGCAGCTGCCAGTGCGCGCCAGTGCCGGGCAGGAGGTAGTGGGACGTGTCGGCGTGCACGCCGGCCTTCGCGGCCGCAGCGCCCTGCAGGTCGAAGTCGAGAACCTGAAGGTGGGCGGTGCCGCGGTTCTGCGCCGCGACCTCGAGCGTGCCATCCGGCAACCACCGGTGGCTCCAGGTGAGATCGGGAGCCGCCGCGCTCCGCGGGCGCACGAACACCGGCAGCGTGATGCGCAGGGCGACCTTGAGCCCGGTCGTCTCCGCCGCGGCGGACGAAGGCACTTCGGACAACACCAGGCGGTAGGGGAGCTCGTGCGAGGTGTCCGGCTCACGCAGCAGCGCGACCCGCACCAGCTGCGATCCCTTGGCCGGGACGGTAAAGAGCGGCGGCGTGACCAGCAGGTCATGCGTGTCGTCCAGCTGGTCCTCGCCATCACGCTGCGACCAGGCGGCCGGCCGCGCCTGCACCACCACCGGCGAGTCGTCCTGATTGCGGACGATGAGGACCGCGGTGTGCGTGGCTGAACTTAACTCGACGCGGATCGGGGCAACACTCAAGGTGCTGGCTGCGGCCGGTAGGGCCGCAGCCAGTACACCCATTGCCAGTAGCGTCGCCGCGCTCGCCCTCATGTCGCCTTAGTACGCGACGCTGACGGTGACCGTGTCGGTGTAGTTGCCCGGCGGTACGGCCTGATTGGCGCCGCTGTCGGGCAGGCTGCCGAAGGCGGTGATCGTGACCGGGTTACCCATGCCGTTGCCGGCGCCGACCGCGGTCGCCGAGCCGCCGGTGCCATCACCGAACACCGTGGCGAAGCCGCCGGTGGTGTACAGGTTGTACTGGAGCGTGTTGCCCCCGCCGTCGGTCATCAGGCGCTGGGCGATGGTGCCGCCACCGGTCGTGCCCTTGTTGAGCGTCACCGTGAAGGGGGTGGTCTTGGTGCAGCTCACCGAGATCGTGCTGTTGGCAGCCAGCGCTCCGGCCGTGGGGTAGTAGTTGCCGAACGCCACGCCGGTGGCTCCGACGGTGCAGTTCTTGACCACCGTCGCCGAGATCGCGATGTTGGTCGTGGCGGGATTGGGCGGGGCGGCCTGGGTGGCGGCGGCGGCCAGCAGCGTAGCCGCGCTGAGACAAGCAATGGAATTACGCATAAAACTCCCGAACGTTGTTAGAGACAAACCACTCACGCGGCTTCCGTTGCTGCTTGGCGCAGCTTCCGTTGCCGCTTGTTGGGTGGAATCTTGAAGAGAAAGCTCGGGAAATTAGGGAAATAGGTCCCACTTCCAGGACGGGCGTGAAGCACTTTTCCCGGTTCTGAGAACCGATCGAATCTGGCCGCGGCGTGCGTTTTAGAGCAGCCGCGGAAGCGCGGAACCTGAGTGTGCGCCAGGTCTCACGCCGGCAGCGCGCGAGGCGACCGGCGTCACACTGGCTTTTAGTAGCTGACGGTCACCGTGATCGTGTCGGTGTAGAGCCCCGGAGCGAGATCCACGTTGGCCGCGGAGTCGGGTACCTGGCCGTAAACGGTCTGCGTGATCGCTCCACTGCTCATGAGCCCGCGACCGGTTCCACTCACGGTCGCCGTGCTTTGCGTGCCGTCGCCCCACACGCTGGTGTGCGCCGGTGTGGTGTAGAGGTTGTATTGCAGCTTGCTCGCGCCCATCGACATCATTCGCTGGGCCACGGTGCCCCCGCCGGTGCCGGCGTTGAGCGCGACGCTGAACGGCGCTCCCTTGGTGCAGCGCACGGCCAGTGTCGTGCTGGCGGACATGCCTCCCTGGCCCGGCTGGTACATGCCGAAGCTGAGGGGGTTTGCGGATACGGTGCAGGTCGAAGCGACCGTCGTCGACACCATGATCGTCGCGGTGGCCGTGGCGCCAGCAGCCGCGCTCTGCGCGGTCGCGAAAAGTACGCCGGCACCCAACAGGGCAGGCAGCAGGCTGCGGGGGAAACGTGCCATCTGTTCCGTTATCGTCCGAACCGGAGGTCTCTTGAGGCGGGTCATGGCTTCTCCCATCGATGTGCGCGGCCGTTGGGAGCCAGTCTGCTACATCGAATACATCGTTTCAATCGCTTTTATCGTTTTCGTCGACTCCGTCGCATGTCGCGTGGCACTGCGCCAGCCGCCTTACATTAAGTGAAGAAGAGGCCTGGTATTTCGCCGGCGCATCGTGCCCCGTTTGCGATTTGATGACGCCACTGTCGCGAACATAATATCGAGTTGGGGTTGGCACACGCGAGTTCGAGCGGCCTGTACGTCGACGCGCGACCTTGAAGGATCAAGCTTGCCGCAGTGAGCGACGAACTCGACTACCGCCGCCTCTTCGAGGAGTCCCCGGACATCCTCCTCGTGTTGTTGCCCGACGCACCGCGCTTCACGATGGTCGGCGCCACACGCGCGCGGCTTGCGGTCACCAACACGACCTACGAGCAGATCGTCGGTCGGGGCCTGTTCGAGCTGCTCCCCGATGAGCCGCGGAATCTCAGAGCCTCGCTCGATCGGGTTCTCGCGACTCGCGCGCCTGACACGATGGCCGTTCAGAGAACCGACATCCCAGGGCGCGACGGACAGCTCGTCACTCGCTACTTGAGCCCCAGGAACATCCCGGTCCTCGACCCACAGGGTGGGACCCTCTACGTCCTGCATCGGGTGGAGGACGTGACTGAGCTCGTTCGTGCAACCGAGTCGAAGGAAACACTTCTCAGGCAGGTTGAGAGCGCAAACCGTGAGCTCGACGCGTTCACCTATTCAGTGGCCCATGACCTGCGCGCGCCGCTGCGCGGAATCAACGGCATGGCCGAGATCCTCTTCGAGAGCAAACTCGGGCAGCTCGACGCAGAGGGCCAGAAGTATCTGCGGTTCATCCGTGACTCCGGTACCCGGATGGCACGGCAGATCGAGGATCTGCTGAACCTCTCGCGCATCACCCGCGGCGACCTCACGCGGGAGTCTCTCGATCTGTCGGGCGTTGCGCGTGAGGTTGCTCAGCAACTACGCGATTCCAACCCGAATCGCCAGGTGGACTTCGTCGCTCGGGGTGGGGTCGGTGCCGAGGCCGATCCGCGTCTGCTACGAGTCGTCCTCGAAAACCTGCTCGGCAACGCCTGGAAGTTCACGAGCAAGCGAGCAGCTGCCCGCATTGAGTTCGGCGTCGAAGAACGACCGACCGGGCCGGTCTACTTCATTCGCGATAATGGCGTCGGCTTCGACATGGCGTACGCTGCCAAGCTCTTCGGAGTGTTCCAGCGCATGCACGCGGACACCGAGTTCGAAGGCTCCGGAGTCGGTCTCGCGACGGTCCAGCAGATCATCTCGCGGCACGGTGGGCGAATTTGGGCCGACAGTGCCGTCAATGAGGGTGCGACTTTCTCTTTCACGCTGGGCCCGAGCACGATCGGGGGCGTCTACGCACATCGACGCGACCGGACTCGGCGGTCTTGAGCGCGCGGCCTACTCTCTGGCGGAATGCTCGATCTGCTCGTTACCGGCAGGAAGGGAACCCGGCGCGCCCGCCTGCCTGGTGAAGCCGAGGGCCTTAAGAATCTCGGTGCGCGACGCGCCCTTCTCGAGCCAGCGGTTCGCGCCTGCAGCCCGCACCGCGGCAATAGTTTCTTCGTTGAGCACACTGGACATGACGACCAGCTCCGCACTCGCCGTGGTCGGACTCGCTCGGAGGCGACGACACAGCTCGATCCCGTCGATCCGCGGCATCCGGATGTCGATCACGACGAGCTGTGGCCGAAACGACTCGGTGAGCTGTCCGGCCGCAAAGCCGTCGCTGGCGTACTCGATGCGAACGTCCGGGTCTGCCGCCGTGATGATCTGCCTGACATAGGTCGCGAAGACGACATCGTCATCGACGAGCAACACGCGCTTTGCCGCCGTCGCCGTAGGCACGGCGTCCGGCTCCAGGCGAATTCCATGGGCGGCCGCAAACGTCTGCAGCTCTTCAATCAAGAACCGGCGGTGCCCGCCGGCTGTCGAGATCGCCCGCAGGAGACCCTTCCGGGTCCACTCGCGTACCGTCACGGGCGATACCAAGAGCAGCGCCGCGGCTTGCTTGGAGGTGCAGTACATCTTGGACGGTGGCGTCATGGTCAAACCGGCTTCATCTCGCACGAGGGGAGGCTGGGGCTGCGAAGGATGGTGTTTCGGTTACGTTCAATCAAGCGGAATCGACGATTTCTTCGATTCCGTCTCATTTGCGTTCTCCGGGGGTTAGGTCCGACTCGCCGGCACGCTGCGTATTGCGCACGGTTTGCCGGGGCGGATTAGGTTGAGTTGCTCAGCCCTCGCGCGCGGTGCGCGAGGTCGAGCTCGCCCAGGCTCCGGCCGCGTGACTCGCGGCCGAAGAGCGCGATGAGGACCGAGGAGATCACCGCGGGCGCCGCGATGAACAGCACCACGGTCGTGAGCGGCGGCACTCCGCCGATGAGACTCAGCGCCTGCGCGCCGAGGCCGCCGAACTTGCTGCACGCCGCCACCCAGCCGGTGGCGCGCCCGCGGATCAGAATCGGATAGTTCTCGGCCGCGTAGGGCAGCAGCATCGAGATCACACCGCACGAGCCGAGGATGACGAGCGCCAGCGGCAGCATCGGGCCTGAGGGACCGCTCGCGCCGAGCTCGGGCAGCGACAGGCCCGCAAGCCCCAGCACCATGACGCCGGTCACCGCGATCAGCGACCACTTGGTGCTCCAGGCGCTGAAGAGCCACGCGCAGATCAGGATGGTCGGCGCCGCGAGCAGCGTCGATTTCGCGATCAGCGCGCTCGAGGCCGCGACGCTGCGCCCCTGCGCGACGAGTGCGCTGGGGAGCCATAGGAGGAGACCGAAGTTCACCAGACCCCAGGCGAGCGCGGCGAGCGTGAGGGCGGTGGTGATGCCGACGAACCCATGCGTGAGCGGGGGCACGGGCGCATGGCTCTCGTGCGGCGTGGTGTCGGGGCCGGCGGCGGCCGGAGCGAGCACTACGCCGAAGCGCGCCAGCGTCACACGCGCGAGCTCGCTGCGCCCGGTTTCCTGGAGGAAGCGCGCCGACTCGGGCAGCAGCGGACTCAACACCACCAGCAGCAGGCCGGTCGGCAGGTTGAGGAGCCACATGATGCGCCAGCCAAACGTCGGCTGCAGAAGTGCCGACAGGTAACTCGCCGCGAAGAAGCCGCCGACGGCGCCAATACCGCCGACCAGCACCAGGCTCCAGCCGCGGTGGCGCGTCGGCATGATTTCCGCGAGCAGCGCGTAGGCGACCGGCAGCATGCCGCCGGCGGCCGCGCCCATCATGAAGCACATGCCGACGTTCCACCAGAAATTGGGCATAGCGCCGCAGATCGACGTGCCGACGAACATCACCGAGGACAAGACGATCGAGGCGCGCCGCCCGTAGACATCGGCCAGGATGCCCCAACAGATCGAGCCCACGACCGTGCCGGCGAGCGCCGCGAACGGCAGCCAGGCGACCGCCTGCGCGCCAATGTGGTACTCGGACTTCATGCCGGGAGTCACGAAGCCGAGACTCGCCGGCTTCATGATGTCGATGACGAGCGCGATTGCCAGCAGTCCCGCGACGCGCCAGTGGGCGGCGCCGAGGCGCGCGTTCTCGAGCGGCGCGGTCACGTCGATCGCGACCGAGGCCGCGCGCGGCGCCGCCGGCAGCAGTCCGTAGGCCGCGGCCCCGACCCCGACGACGATGGCCGCCATGCCGAGCAGCATGCCGGAGCCCATGGGCATCCCGACGAGCACGTAGCCGGTCGTGCGACCCATCATGAACATCGGCAGATGCGCCAGTACGCCGGCCGTGACCAGCACGCAACCGCACCAGAAGACGAGGGTGTTGCGCCGCTGCTCGAAGACGATGCCGTTCATGCGGCGATCTTATTCTATATATCAGGGCGGAAACGCCCGGTATGATCGCGAGCCTCGTCAAGGTCAGAGGACCGCCATGCCAGCCTCGGACAGAAGAATCACAAGCCGCGGGCGCGCGCCGCGCGGTGCGCGCGCATCGATACTGCTGCTTGCGATGATCGTTCCGCTCGCTGCGCCCTCAGCGGCGGGCGAGGGCGCCCCGGGGCTCTTCGGCTTCACGGCGCAGGAGGCGGCGGCGCAGCGCTCGCTCGAGCAGCGCTTCGACGCCGAGCTCAAACCCGCGGAGCTGCGCGAGTGGATGAAGATCCTCGCATCCGCCCCGAATCAAGTGGGCTCGCCCCACGACAAGGCCAACGCCGAGTTCGTGCGCGACCTTTTCCGCCAATGGGGCTGGCAGACGCAGATCGAGGTGTTCGACGTGCTCTATCCGACGCTCAAGGAGCACAGTCTCGAGCTCGTCGCGCCCACGCATTTCACCGCGAGCCTGACGGAGCCGCCGGTCGCAGGCGATGCGACCTCGGGCGTCGCCGGCATCATGCCGCCTTACAACGTCTACGGCGCCGATGGCGATGTGACCGGCGAACTCGTTTACCTCAACTACGGGATGGCGAAGGACTATCAGGAGCTCGCGCGCCGCGGCATCGACGTCAAGGGGAAGATCGTCATCGCCCGCTACGGCTCGGGCTGGCGGGGACTGAAGCCCAAGCTCGCGCAGGAGCACGGCGCGATCGGCTGCATCATTTATTCGGACCCACACGAGGATGGCTACGCGCAGGGCGACGTATACCCGCAAGGCGGCTGGCGCCCGCCCGCGGGCGTGCAGCGCGGCTCGGTGCTGGACGTGACGCTCTACAGCGGTGATCCGCTCACCCCGGGTGTGGGGGCGACCAAGGACGCGAAGCGCCTCTCGATCGCCGATGCCCGGACGATTCTCAAGATCCCGGTGCTGCCGATCTCCTACGCCGACGCGCAGCCGCTGCTCGCGGCGCTGGCAGGTCCGGTTGCGCCCCCGAAGTGGCGCGGCGCGTTGCCGATTACCTATCACCTGGGACCCGGGCCCGCGAAGGTGCACCTCGCGATCCGCTCGGACTGGAGCCTGAAGCCGCTCTACGACGTTATCGCGAAGATTCCCGGCCGCGAGAGTCCGGACGCCTGGGTGGTGCGCGGCAATCACCGCGACGGCTGGGTGTTCGGCGCCTGGGACCCGTTGTCCGGGCAGGTCGCGATGCTGGCGGAGGCGAAGGCGATCGGAGCGCTCCTGAAGAGCGGCTGGCGGCCCAAGCGCACGCTGATCTACGCCAGCTGGGACGGGGAGGAGCCGGGACTCCTCGGCTCGACCGAGTGGTCCGAGACTCACGCCACGGAGCTCACCCGAAACGCGGTGCTCTACCTCAACTCCGACACCAATGCGCGCGGCTTTCTCGCCGCCGGCGGCAGCCATTCGCTGCAGCACCTCGTCAACGAGGTCGCGAGCGGCGTCAAGGATCCCGAGACCGGCGTGAGCACGCAGGCGCGGCTGCGCGCCCGCACGCTGGCGGAAGCCTACGCGCGTGGTGAGCCTGCCGACGAGGAGGACACCGAGCAGGCGCGCCGCGAGGCGCGGCTGGCCGGCGCGGGCGGGGATCTGGAGCTGCGGGCGCTCGGGTCGGGCTCGGACTACACGCCCTTTCTACAGCATCTGGGCGTGACCGCGCTCAACATCGAATACCACGGCGAGGACGATCAGAGCGGCGCGTACCACTCGAGCTACGACTCTTTCGATCATTACGTGCGCTTCGGCGACCCGACCTTCGCCTATGGCATCGCCGAGGCCGAGACCGCCGGGCACGTCGTGCTGCGCATGGCGGACGCGCTGGTGCTGCCGCTGCAATTCGCCGGTTTCGCGGACACCATCGGCGCTTACGCGGAGGAGCTGCGGCGGATGACGGAGGAGCGGCGCCGCAAGAGCGTCGACCTCGCACGGCTCCTCGACCAGAACGCCTTTGGACTGGCCGCGGACCCGACGCGCGTGGTGGGACCGCCGGCGCGCGAGGCGCCGGTGCCGCAGCTCGACTTCGCGCCGCTCGCCCATACAG
>Ga0210410_10004836_pt1 | contig 11786 bp, 11 predicted proteins | sample IncBWC4MmetaG_FD_161058 | JGI IMG/M metagenome (GOLD analysis project Ga0210410, IMG submission 161058) | Forest soil microbial communities from Barre Woods Harvard Forest LTER site, Petersham, Massachusetts, United States - Inc-BW-C-4-M | ecosystem: Environmental > Terrestrial > Soil >... | reverse complement strand
CTGTTGCGCCAAGCAGCGTACCGGCAACATGCGCCACAAACAGTCCTTGCCCGAATTTGGTCATGAAGCCGCGGCCGAGTGATTTCCTTTTCAGGTCGTTCCGGCATACTCTGATTCCTCGCTACTTCGAATTCCGTTGCTTATGGATTTCGTCTAACCGCTGCTTTAGATATTCCCGATATTCCTGCTGCAACTTAGGATCGCTCGGGGAACTATAAATCTCGCTGGACTTGTATTTCCCTTCATCGAACTTCTTTTTCGTCCACTCATCGTGAATGTGGATTTCATCGGCGCGGTCGAGGACATCGGTCACAAATTGCGGCGGAATGAAATACACTCCTTCGCGGTCGCCGACCACCAGGTCTCCCGGCATGACGGTCACGCCACCGATTCGCACGGGCACGTTGATGCCCGTCAGCATTACGTTTCCGATGGGTGTCGGATCGACGGCCCGGAAATAGGCAGGCATGTCGATTTCCGAAAGGCCATCGAGGTCACGGATGCTGCCATCGACGACCAGTCCGCCACCGTGGGTGGCCTTCATCACATAATAGAAAAGATTGTCGCCGACGATAGTTCCGTTGACCTTCTTCCCAAACATGTCGACGACGAGCACATCGCCGGGCTGCAGCATATCGATTGCCGTCTGATTGGTCAGGCGCGGTACGCCCCGTTCCCTGGCCTTGGCTTTGGCCACATCCTCGACGTCAGCACGCAGCGGCATGAACTGGACCGTAAACGCCCGTCCGACCATGGTCTTTCCCGGGTGCAGGACCTGGAACCCGTCAGCGTACTGATTGTTGAATCCCTTCTCCTGGAGCAGGGCCCACACTTCTTCCGACGAAAGGCCGCGCGCCCTATCGATCAAGTCATCCGGCACCTTGGGACGCCCGTCAGAAAGCCGGTCGAATTTAGCTTGCGCTGTATAGTCGATCAGGTCTTGCTTGGGAAATGTCAACAGTTGCGCGTGAAGGCAACTCGGCGCCAGAAGCGCGATCGCACAAGCCGCCAAGAATGAGATTGCCATCACGTCGCTCGCACCGATCCTCACTTTTCGGGTCATTAGGATCTCCCAAAGTTAGCCGCGTACTTAACCACCAGGCCTTTCGTCCCCTCCAAATCGTGCCCCATGGACCAGGTGCGGCTTCTATTTGCGATTGCGTTCCCGAAACTCTCAAATCGGCGCTGGTTTGTCAAACGCAAATCCTGATGGCTCCGTGCCCCGCACCTTCTCTGCAACGTCTGAAGGCATGAGAGACGCGGCGCTGCTTGATGGATATCGTCATGTGGAAGTCGCCTCCGTGTCCGATGCAATGGAGAAGATTGCCGGGCTGCGCATGTACATGTCTCATCGGATGCGACCGATTTTTCCTTCCAAGTTTGCTGGGATCGCACTCACGGTGAAATTGAAGAAAGAAGAAAATCGCGACCCCGACGCCCTGCAAGGTATGCTGGCAGCAATCGACCAGGGCGGACCGAATTCCGTGGAACTGATGGTCGTCGAGAACGGCAGCGATATTGCCGGCATGGGCGCACTGAGGGGAACAGCGATGGCTTCCCGGAATTTTCCGGAGCGGTCATTGACGGCGGCGTGCGCGATGTCGCTTACCTGCAGAAAATCGGTTTCCCGGTGTTTGGCCTAGGGATCGTGCCTGCCACTTCTGTCAACCACTATCGCTTTGCGGGTTCGAACGCTCCTGTGGTATGTGATGGTGTTGCGGTAACCGCTGGAGACATCGTGGTTGTTGATGCGGATGGCATGGTCGTAGTCCCGCGCGTGCAGGCGGCAGAGGTTCTGACCCTGGCACAGGAGATGGACTTCAAGAAGCATTCCATGTACGTCTACATCGAGAAGCTGCGCTAATTGAAGAGGCACTGAAGAATTCGGGCGTTTGTAGGCGTTGGCGCTGGCTGGGCGGCGGACGCCAACCCTACCTTCTTGCAGAGAAAGGGAGAACCGTATGAGCCAGAAGAGTTGGGACAGGTTCAGTCGTCGAGAGATGTTGCAAACCTCCGCGCTGGCACTCGGTGGGGCCCTGTTGGCCGGCGAACCGCTGGAGGCTTACCCCAAAGGCGTGAACACCAACTCCAGCCCTTCAACGTTGAAGATCACGGATCTGCGAGTGGCAACGGTCGTAAAGCCGGGGCCGAGTCCTTGCCCAATCATTCGGATCGACACTAATCAAGGCGTCTACGGTCTTGGGGAGGTCCGCGACGGCGCGAGTCCAACTTACGCGCTTTTCTTGAAAAGCCGGATTGTTGGGGAGAACCCTCTGCAGCTAGACAAGATTTTCCGCAAGATCAAGCAATTCGGCGGACACGCAAGGCAAGGCGGTGGAGTATGTGCCGTCGAAATGGCCCTGTGGGACATCGCCGGCAAGGTGTACAACGCTCCCGTCTACGCGCTGGTCGGTGGGGGCAAGTTCCGCGACAAAATCCGCATCTACGCGGACACGACCGAATCCAAGGACCCGAAGATTTATGCCCAGAGAATGAAAGAGCGTAAGGAAGTCATGGGTCTCACTTGGCTCAAGATGGACCTGGGGGTTGAGATGGTCGCAGACACGCCGGATACCGTCACCAATGCTACCGACGTGGAACAATGGCAAGCGAACCAGTTGCCCCACCCGCTGTTAGGCATGGAGGTGACGGACAAAGGCATCGCAATGCTCGAACAATACGTGGCCGCGGTGCGCGATGCCGTGGGCATGCAAATCCCCTTGTCCATGGACCATCTTGGCCATCTCGGCGTCAAATCCATCATTCGCCTGGGCAAGGCGTACGAGAAGTACAACCTCTCGTGGATGGAAGACGTAGTTCCCTGGATGTACACCGACCTACTCAGGCAGATTTCCGACGAGAGTCCCACGCCTATCCTGACCGGAGAAGACATCTATCTTAAGGAACCTTTTCAAGTGTTATGCGAGAGGCACGCAGTCAGCAAGATCCAGCCGGATCTGGCCACCTCCGGCGGCATTCTGGAGACGCACAAAATCGGCGACATGGCTGAAGGATACGGAGTACCGATGGTCATGCACTATGCCGGAACTCCGATTGGATGTATGGCGAGCGTACATTGTGCCGCGGCCACGCAGAACTTCCTTGCGCTCGAGAATCATTCGCTCGACGTGCCCTGGTGGTCATCGCTAGTCGAAGAGGCAACCAAGACGCAAATCGTCAATCACGGCTGGATCGACGTACCCGACCGGCCGGGCCTGGGCGTGACCCTAAACGAGGACATGGTCCGACAGCACCTGGCGCCCGGCACAGGGTATTTTGAACCGACTCCGCAGTGGGACCGGGAGCGCTCTTGGGACCGGCTGTGGAGTTAGGTGAGGGGAACCGCGTGCGGTTCAAGCAGAGATATCTGGGCTGAGCGGGCAGGAGCGCGAAACACATCAAATATTGGCTGTTTATCGACCATCTACTGGCTGTTTATTGCCTGAATTGCGATATTGGGTACAGACCGAATATCAGGATTTTGACAACTTTTTCGCAACCCGACGTGCCCCGATTCCGGCGAAGCCGGTCAGCATGAAAAGAAGCGTCGTCGGCTCAGGGACGACAGTCGTGCCTGAGCTGATGCGAACGTTGTCTAGCAGAGCGCCTACGTTTCCTGGAGTATTGCTATCAAATTCCAGAAATGCCTGAGTTGGGGACTGGACAGTTATCGAGACATTTACGATGCCGTGGGTGTCATCATTGCTCGCCAGAACGAACGTCTGAGAGTACGGGCCAAAAGTGACGGTCGTCGATGTAGTAACGCCGCGTTGCGAGCCGGTGAGGTCAAAACTCAATGTGTAGGTGGTTCCGGGATGCAATGTTATGGGGACGGTCGTCCTGAGCATGCCCTGACTCAACCCACCCGAGCCATTGAGGTCGACACAGTTTCCCGATTCGGGCGAAACGCACAGGTTTCCAAAGAGCGCCCCCCCACGATGTCGACATTCGTACCGCCAACTGCGCTGAAGGACCCCACAGCCGTAACTGTCAACTTTGGGGTCAGTTCGTTAAAGTTTTCTTGCAGGATAACCGAGTTCGCCGCTGCCGCGCGGACGAATGGTTGAGAAGCGTGATAATCTGCATGGTTTAATGGCTAAAGCATCTACCTTACAGCCCGCGGCCGCGACCGCTAGTCAGAAGCGCCAAGACAGAAATCGCGACCCGCAATCCTGACCGAAATACATTCATAAGAACTCCGCTGGTACACAAAATGCTTTCCGCCGATCTTGCTCCTCGGGGATCTGTTGGCCTTTAAGCGTCACGAAACCGCGCGTCAACTAAGATGCTTGCGTTATCAGTTGCCACTGAGTGCTGCTCCAGGAAATGTTCTACTTCGTCCCCGGTTGGCATCGAAGGTTGAGCCCCGGGCCGCGTCACCGAGATTGCCGCTACGGCAGATGCAAAGACGGCGCTGCGCACGGTCTTGTAACCGCGCAGCAGGCCGACTGCAAATCCAGCATTGAAGGCATCTCCCGCGGCGGTCGTGTCCACGGCATTTACGGCAAATGCGGGGACACGCTTTTTTGCGAGCGTTCCCTGGGCGATGACACAACCGCTCGATCCCAGCTTCAGCAAGACGTTCTTGACGCCACAATCCAACAAGAGATCGGCCGCTGAATAGGGCCCTTCGTCGCCATTCTTGATGGTGGTTTTGAGCAGCTCTTGAGCTTCCGTTTCGTTTGGCGTGATCCAAGACACCCTACGAAGCAAGCTTGCGGAAAGTTCGCGAGCCGGTGCCGGGTCGAGCATAAGTGGTATGTTGTGGCGCTCGGCGAATTGAGCGAGGTACTCAACCGTCTCTAAGGGAATCTCAAGCTGCGCCAGAAGAAATCCGGCGCTCTCGAGAGCAGGTGCCGCTTTTTCCAGCAGTTCCGGAGTCATTTGACCATTCGCGCCGGGCACGACCACAATACTGTTTTCGCCGCGCACTCCAGTCGTGATCAAAGCGATACCGGACGGGCCCTCAACAGAGGTCACATATTTCGTATCCACGCCCGCGGCTTTCAACTCATTGCGTAACTGGGTTCCAAAGGCGTCATTCCCGACGTTCCCTACCATTGACACGGAGTGCCCCAGTTTCGCAGCTGCCACGGCCTGATTTGCGCCTTTGCCGCCGTAGAAAGTGTTGAAGCGATAGCCGGTGATCGTCTCCCCCACTTGTGGAATTCGATCGGCGCCGACGACTAAATCGAGGTTGATACTGCCGACGACGACGATGGGCTTCTGCATACAGACTCGGTTTGCCTACTTGCTCACCATTGGCGCTACCGCGATTGATCCCAGCCCCAGCAGGAAGAAGACGAACATGGCGGGAATCAGTTTGCGAGAGGCCGGCGGAGCGCTGGCAAATTCTTTCCAGATGAATACACCCCAGACTGCCGATACCATCGTCGCTCCCTGACCGATGGCGTAGGAAACCGCCGGACCGATCATTTGTGCGTGGGATGCCACGAAGTTAAACACCATTCCCGTGCACCAGATTAGTCCACCCAAAACGCCCCAGAAGTGCCACGCCCGTCTCGCATGGAAGTACTCAGACATGTTGACCGGAGGAGTGCCGGTGAGAGGCTTCTTCATGAACAGGTAATTCACTGGGATCGCACACAGCGTGGTTCCTACGGCAAAGAAGAATGCCACCGAGTAGGGTCCTAAGGAGGCGGGACCGGTCACTGCTTTGGTCACCAGGGGATAGAAAATGCCCATGAGCAAGCCACAAGCCACGCTGATCCAAATTCCTCTCACGCTGACCGAACGCCGCTCGCTCTCTCTGCGGCGATAGGCGAGCGCGTCAAGAGCAATCGCCAGCACTACCAGGACCATGCCTCCGAACAGCAGTCCGGGATGGCCCTTGGGCGAGATCGCATAATTCAAAAGAACTCCCACGACCAGTGCGAGGCCGATTCCCACCGGAAAGGCGACGGCAAGCCCGGCAATATCTATGGCTGCCACCAGAAGCAGGTTCGCCACGTTGAACACTGCACCGCCGGCCATGGCGAACAGCATGTGCCCTGAGTCTGCCTGGCTGATATTGCTGAGAAAAGAGAGTTCGCCTCCTCCCCAATTGCCTAAGGTCAAACCCCAACCGAGACTGCCCAGGACAATACCGATCACGTAGTCCCAGTAAAAGAGCTGAAAGGCATATCCTGGAGTGAGTTTCATGGTGTTCGCCCACGATCCCCAGCAAAGCATGCTAGTCACCATGAAAACTAATGCCGCAACGTAAGCTTCGGGTTGATACATGCATTTTCCTTTGAGCATCCACCAAATAACTCGCCGCAGTTACCCTTGATGCGTCTACCTTCCGATCGTTGTGGGGAGGGATCGCGTTTGGAATAACGGCGCGGCGGTGGTCACCTCCACCTGCTCGGAGGCCGAGCCCACGTGGAGTTGAAAGTCATATCGGACAGCGGATTGAGGTGAAACCTGCAGAGACTCCGAGACTGACTTCTTGAATCCCGCTAATTCAACGGAGACCTGGTAGGTTCCAGACATGAGTTGGGAAAACTCGTAGTGTCCGCTCACATCAGGGCTGATGGTCGAAGTTTGATTTCTGCCGAGATCGAGCAACGTCACCGAAGCTTGGGGAACGACCGCCCCAGACGCGTCCGTTACCACACCGCTGATTCCGCCGCGCTGAGAGAATTGAGCTAGAGCGCCGCTCGAGAGTAAGGCGAGCAAAACAGCCAGACAGGAGGTGAGTCGAAGAGTGTGGATTCTCATCGCCTCGGCTCCTTCCTGGATCGGAGTCCACAGTTTGATCAATGTTTGAAACGTTTCAAGCAAGGAACTGCGGAAAGGTACTCCCACTCGCTTCAGGGTGTCAAGAAAAAATCACAGGTACTGCTGGGCGGCGGGAGATTATCAGACCTGCTGATTCGCGCGCACTCGACCGCCCCGCCTTCTCGCTTTTCTTATTTCCCCGCTTGGGATACCGTCTCCTGGCGGTCCAACAGAATTGCGCTTCTTTAGCTCGGTCTGTAGAACGACCTTTTTCGGGGCCGATCGCATCCCATCAATCCTCTGCAAGAGAAGACGAGCGGCTGTGGCTCCCAGCTGATAGCCGGGCTGGTAAACAGAGGTCAAGGAAGGATCTGTGAGCGTCGTGAATTCAAGGCTGTCAAAACCTGCAATCGACAAGTCTTCCGGACATCGTATTCCAAGTTCGCGAGCAGCCTGCAGTGCACCAAAAGCCATCAGGTCGTTGCAGGCAAAAATAGCAGTTGGCCGCGGTAGCATCCGAAGGAGCCTTAGAGCTGCCTGGTAGCCACTTACCGCATCGAAGCGCGCTTCCTGCACAAATTCCGGTTCAATTTTTATACGGGCTTCATTCAACGCTCGCGTAAATCCCTTTAAGCGTTCTGCCGCATTGGTTAATCTGAGCGGTCCCGCGATCACGGCCAAGCGTTGGTGCCCCATCTGAATCAGATGGCGTGTTGCCAAGCATGCACCTTCTGCATTAGCCACCACCACAGCGTCACCTTTCCAGCCATCGGGCACACGATCAATACAAACGACCGGGACCGAGGCTGAAGCGTAAGCTCGGAGATGACCCGCAATATCCGCACCAGCCGCCGGAATGATCAATAGGCCGGCGATGTGATACGAGCGCAATTCGCGAACGTACGCCGCTTCCTTAGAAGGATCGTTATCAGCGTTGCATAGGATCACGCGGAAAGAGCGCTTGTAGGCCACGTCCTCGACACCCCTAACCACGCCCGGGAAGAATGGGTTCGTGATGTCCGGAATCACCATTCCGAGCATGTTGGTTCGCTTTTTTCGCAGACCCTGCGCTAAGGCACTCGGCAGATAGCCCATGTTGCGAATTGCGTCAAGAACCCGCTCGCGCAACTTCGGCCTTACTGCGGCTGTTTGGTTGATGACATGCGAAACCGTACCGATCGAGACTTTCGCTCGATCAGCGATTTGTCGCATGGTGACAGGAGTATTCATCGGATCACATGCCGCCCCACGCCCCCGTACGGAGTCTACTTCCGACAATCAGCTTGCCGGTTTTAGGTATGTTGACAAATATAAAAGGGTTCAAAGGTTATGTCCATTTCGACCCTTGTATCCGCCGAGTAGGAGGGGTGCGACGGCTACCATGGATACATCAAAACCGAAGCGAATCCAGTGCTAAGAACACCCATAAAATAATTGTTGACAAAGATGATGGAATGATTATATGTTCCCGCAATCGAGCGGAGTGGGGTCGGAATGTGTTTGGTGGTTCTTATTTTGAAACGTTTCATTCCTAAGATTCCCCGCTCGTAGTGACACTTTTTGGTGCCGGATTCGTATCCCCAAGGGGTTGCTGCTAGTCGGATTGATTCGAGGCGCGCGTTGAGGCGCGTCGGCTATTGCTAGTTCGGGCGAGCCAGGGGGGCCATTTGCAGATAATCTTCTTCGTCCATCGGAATCGTCCACGTTTCTCGCAGGTTGATTTTCCACCTCTCGCCCTGTCCCGGGCCTGGTTGCGGATTGCATGCCTGAGTTTAGTAACGATTTTTACACCGAGCTTACCCACGCAAACCCTCGCTAGTACGCCAGCGGCGCATGCCGAGGATACAAACAAATCGTATCTGGAAGGTGTGGCTCTGGCGAAGCAGGGAAAGATCGATCAAGCCATCACCACATTCGAGAAGGCCCTGGAGAATGATGGTCGGAATCGATTACTCCTGGACGCCATCGGTGCAACGCATAGCCTGAGAGGAGACTTCGAGCAAGCCAAAGAATACTTTCTGAAATGCTTAGAAGAAGACTCTGGGTTCGTGCCCGCGCGCAAGAATCTTGCGATGACGTACTTCGATATGGGTCAGTACGATCGCGCAACGGCCGAGTTTCAGAAGCTCAAGAATATTTCGTCGGCGTCGCGTCCGGTTGCCAATCTCTTCCTGGGTATTATTGCCGTAAAGAATTCGGACTACATGCAAGGGACGATGTTGCTGGAGGGTTCGGGAGCGCTCCTGGACCGCTATCCGGAAGCGATTTTATCTTTAGCCCAGGCCGAGCTACAGCTCGAGCACACACAGAAAGCGCAGGATGTCCTCCGCAAGTTCGACACCGCTCGCGGAATCACCGCCTCCCAGCACATAGAAGCGGCAGAACTATATTCGCGAATAGGGCAGAACCGAAAGGGACTGGCGGAATTGGACAAAGCTAGTGCTGAGGGCGCCCGCTCTGACCGCGTCGCTTACCAGCGTGCACTGGCGCTTGACCAGATGAATCGTTCCCAGGAGGCTTTGACAATCCTCAGGCATCTTGCGGCCACATCTCCGGATGGTGACACTCTGAATCTTCTGGCACATGTGGCTCAGAAGAATGGTGACTTAGAACTCGCCATGCAGTCGCTCCGGCAGGCGGCAAAACTGGACCCATCGCGAGAGGACAATTACTTAGATTTCAGCACTTTCTGTGCTGACTATGCGAATTATCCGCTAGCTCTGGAAGCGGCAAACATTGGACTGGAGCACGTTCCCAACTCCTACCGCTTATTGGTACAGAAGGGCGTCGTTTTAGAAAATCTGGGCCGCTTGGAGGAAGCTGAGGAGAATTTGCGTAGAGCGAGCCAACTGCAAAAAGATAACAGTGTGGCGTTGCTTAGCCTCGCGATTGTGCAAACGCATTCTGGCCAGTTGCAGGATGCGGAAGCCACTCTCACTTCCGCTCTCCAAAACTTCCCGGACAACTACTACATGCACTACCACCTTGGGAAACTTCTGGTTCAACTGCAAGAAGAGAATCCGACCGACACCGGTCTTAGCACCAAAGCCAAGCACGCTTTCCAGCAAGCCATTCGTTGTAACCCTTCTTATGCCGACTCCTATTACCAATTGTCCAAGCTTTATCTGCGGGAGTCCCCCCAACTGGCGGAGCAAAACCTCGTTAAGTGTTTGCGGTTAGATCCAAACCACGCGCCTGCGGAATACACACTCGCGAGGCTCTATCTAAGCACAGGAAAACGAGCAGCGGGCCAGGCCCTGGTCGACCGGTTCGAGCGTCAGCGACAGTCCGACAAGCTGAAAGAGAATCAAAAACCCAGGATCGAATCTGCTCACAATTAGGTGTGTGCACCTTTTTCTAAGGAGGCGTGATGAGCCGAATAGAGAGTCTCAGATCAGTACAGAATTGGATCCCGACAACTCCCGGTTGGAGCAACAACACGCCGGTGCTGAAGTGCGCACGTCGCGAGATAGTGCTTTGCGTTCTATTCGTGTTCGCAGTTGTATTTACCGCGTCTGCTCAGTTCAACAGCGGATTTACCGGGGTAGTTGTCGAGCAAACCGGTTCGGTAGTCGTGGGCGCTAAGGTGACCGTGACCAACCAGGCCACGCACATCAGTCAGTATTCGACCAGCACGGCGAGCGGCGATTTTCGCATCCCATCGCTTCCCGGCGGGGTGTACACGATCCAAGTTGACGCCAGCGGGTTTAAAGCGTGGGTGCAGAAGGATGTGACCCTGGAATCGAACCAGGTTGAAACACTTCATCCTTCGCTGGCGCTTGCAGCGCAGGAGACTGTGATCTCGGTCTCCGGTGCGGTGGCCGCGGTGGAGACCGACCGTAGCGAGACCTCTCGCGAAATATCAGAACATTTCATCGATAACGCGCCGCTGCTTGGGCGAAACATCTACACGAGCATGATTGAACTTGCTCCCGGAGTTACTGGTTCGGGATTGCCCAGCGGCGGCGCGCTCGGGTCCGGATCCAATAACAACGACAGTTTTGAGCAGGAACAAGGCTACCAACTCAACGCGGCGGGGCAGCGTCAGGAAAGTAACGAGTACGACGTCGATGGCTCGACCGTGAATAGCGCTTCCCGCGACGGCGTTGTCAACTTGGCTCCGGAACCGGACTTCGTTCAGGCCATGCGCATTTCGGGGGCGACCTTCGACGCTGCCAAGGGCCGTTATAGTGGAGCGTGGGTTCAGGTTTTCACCAAGCCCGGTACCGATCAGTTTCACGGCACGCTCTCTGAATACCATACCGACAACGATCTTTCCGGTCATACAATCTTTCAAAACTGCGCGGCTGGCGGTTGCCCGGCTTTCCGGCGGAACGAGTTCGGCGGAACGTTTGGCGGTCCAATCGTGAAGAATAAGCTATTCTTTTTCGTCGGGGCTTTTGCATTGCGTTCTTCTAACGCCGCCACCAACGTGGCCGCGGTCGAGACCCAGCAATTCGCGCAGTTTGCGGAGCAGAACTTCCCGAATAATATTGCAAGTATTTTTTTCAAGCAGGCTCCTCCCGCGGCGTATCCCACCACGAACCTGCTAACCATAGCTCAGGTGGCAGCAGTCAACCCTGGGCTCTTGCCTTTGTCTGGAGTTCTTTTGCAGAATTCGACATTGCCCGCGATTGGGACGGTGACTGTTCCCGAGAGCTTGACTCACAATGCCTCTCAGTGGCACGTGCGCACGGACTACAATGTCGACCAGAAGGACCGCTTGTTTTTCGATTTGTTTCGAACCAATGTAAACCAATTACAAGAGGACGCGCGCCCCCTGTTCCAAGTGCTACTTCCGAATGCCGGCTTCTACGCCAAACTTGACTGGACACGCTTGATCTCCCGAACGCTTCTTAACGAAGCGGGTTTCACCGTCACCAGGGCGGTTGGCTCAAACCCCGCCACTGCAAGCAACCGGGATCTTCCCAGCGTGAGCATCACCGGCGTTTCCGATGGATTTAACAATCAGTGGGGACCAGCAGGATGGGTTCACGAAAATTTTAATTGGCACGATGTGCTCACTTGGACCCATGGTCGGCACGCCATCTCCGGTGGAGTAG
>Ga0210410_10004835_pt1 | contig 11787 bp, 12 predicted proteins | sample IncBWC4MmetaG_FD_161058 | JGI IMG/M metagenome (GOLD analysis project Ga0210410, IMG submission 161058) | Forest soil microbial communities from Barre Woods Harvard Forest LTER site, Petersham, Massachusetts, United States - Inc-BW-C-4-M | ecosystem: Environmental > Terrestrial > Soil >... | reverse complement strand
GGAACCAGTCGATGCCGCGCTCGGCGGCGAGGTCGTTGACCCCGGTCGGGTTGCGCCGGGTATCGATCGGGCCGCCCATCAGGGTCATCGACAGCGGCACGAACGGATCGCGGCTGGCTTCCATGATCGACACTGCGGCCACCACCGGCACCGACGGCTGGCACACGGCGATGATGTGCATGTTGCCGCCAAGCGCGTGCAGCATCTCGATGACGTAATCGATGTAGTCGTCGAGATCGAAGCGGCCTTCGGCCAGCGGCACCATCCGTGCGTCCGCCCAGTCGGTGATGTAGACCTCATGCGTGGGCAGGAAGGCTTGCACCGTGCCGCGCAGCAGCGTGGCGTAATGGCCCGACATCGGTGCCACGATCAGCACGCGCGGCTGCGGGCTGCGCAACGGGCGCGTCAGCTTGCGGTCGAAGTGCAGCAGGCGGCAGAACGGCTTTTCCCACACGCTCTTGATCTCGATCGGCGTGCGGATGCCGTTGACCTCGGTGTCGTGGATGCCCCATTCCGGCTTGCCGTAGCGGCGGGTGGTGCGCTCGAACAATTCGCAAGCCGCTGCGATCGATTTGCCGAACTCGGTGTGCGACCACGGGTTCAGCGGATTCTGAAACAGGATCTTGGTCGCATCCGTCACGGCGCGCGCCGGATTGAGCGATGCCTGCGCCATTTCGTACATCCAGTACATCGGCGTCGTCAGCACCGGACTGCCTGCGGACGCTAATGGCGGTGCCTTGCCAAACTCACCAATCGGCATTGATTTCAGACCCCTGTTTTGCGCCGCAGCATACTGGCCAATGCGTAATAATGCGTCAATGCACAGATCGGCATTTCCACCCGCCTTCACCAGTGAAGCGCCCGTAATTCCACGGGAAAGTGACTTATTCGCCACCCCCGAGCAGCGATCCGTGACGTTTGGCGCTGCGTAAAAGGGCAAGAAACGCCGCAAAGGAGGCAACCAGCAGCGCGGCGTTGACAGTCAACGCCGTCAGCATCAGGTCGGTGCGGAAGGTGCCGTCGATCAGCAGCGCGCGCATGCCCTCGAACACGTAAGTCGGCGGCAGGGCCCAGGAGATGTGCTGCAGCCAGAGCGGCAGCACGCGCACGGGATAGTAGACGCAGGCAAGCGGCATCAGGGCGAACATCAACGTCCACACGATGCCCTCCGCGCCGAGGCCGTTCCGCAGCACGAGGCCCGAGACGAAAATCCCGACCGCCCAGCTGGTGAAGATCAGGTTGCAGAAGAATGCGATCAGCGGCAGGCCGACATTGAAGATATTGAAATGGAACAGGACCAGCGCCAGCCCCACCATCGGGACGACGCCGATCACCAGCCGGATCAGGCTCATCACCATCAGCGCGATCAGGAACTCGATCGGCTTTAGCGGGCTCATCATCAGGTTGCCGAGATTGCGCGCCCACATCTCTTCCAGGAACGAAATGGAAAAGCCGAGCTGACCGCGGAACAGGATGTCCCACAGGATCACCGCGCCGATCAGCGTGCCGCCGGCACGCGCAAAGAAATTGGCGTTCTGCGCGATATAAGTCTGCAGGAAGCCCCAGGTGACGACCTGCAGCACCGGCCAGTACATCAGCTCCAGCAGCCGCGGCCAGGACGACCGCAACACGTACCAGTAGCGCAGGATCATCGCGCCGACGCGGCGGGGCGAGATGCCGTGGTGGACGGCCAATTCACTCATGGCATCGTCTCCCGGGACGCAGTCTGATGCGGCCTGCCTTTCGTGTCCGGTGAGCTCCCGTCCGGGCTTGTTTGTGGGTTTCCCTGGCCGCGGCGGCGCGCGACGTCGAGGAAGACCTGCTCCAGCGTATCGCGGCTGTAGCGCGTCATGATGGCTTCGGGGCTGTCGTCCTCCTCGATCCGTCCGCGCTTGAGAATGATGACGCGGTCGCAGAGCCGCTCGACCTCGAGCATATTGTGCGAGGCAAGCAGGATGGTCGCCCCGCGCGCCCTGCGATAGGCCTCGAGATGCGCGCGCACCCAATCGGCCGTATCGGGGTCGAGCGATGCCGTCGGCTCGTCGAGCAACAACAGCTCCGGCTGGTTGATCAGCGCCTTCGCCAGCGCGACGCGTGTCTTCTGTCCGGCCGAGAGCTTGCCGTTCGGACGGTCGAGGAATTCGTTGAGATCGAGATCATCCGCGAGTTGCGCGATGCGGTCTTTCAGATGCTCGACCGCATAGAGGCGGCCGAACACCGTGAGATTCTGCCGCACCGTAAGCCGCATCGGCATGTCGACATAAGGGCTTTCGAAATTCATCCGCCCCAGCACCTCGGCGCTTCCCGCCGGCATCGGATGACCGAGCACCGTGACCGTGCCCGAGGTCGGCAGCACCAACCCCATGATCATGGCAATCGTGGTGGTCTTGCCGGCGCCGTTGCCACCGAGCAGGCCGGTAATGCTGCCGCGCGCGATGGCAAACGAGACATCGTCGACGGCGCGTGTCGTCTTGTACTGCTTGACCAGATGCACGACCTCGATCGCGGCGGCGCCTGCCGGACCCGCGGGGATAGCATTGGTCATGCTTGCGTCACTTTGCGCCATGCGGGCCGTTCATTGAGCCATTACATCGGCCAGCGCAACCATTGGGGAGCGCAATGGCGCAAATTTGTGATCGGCGGCCCACGCAGCTAAACTCGAACCCATGACCGACATCGCAGGCTCCGACTTCCGCCATCCGCAGCGCCATGTCCGCCTCGACACCATCCTGCGGCTGCGCTGGCTCGCTGTGCTGGGGCAACTCGCCGCGATCTTCATCGTGGTGCAGGGGCTCGAATTCGACGTGCCGATCCTGCCCTGCCTGACCATCGTCAGCCTGTCGGCGCTGGTCAATCTCGGCCTGCAGATCGCCTTCAACCCGATGGAGCGGATGGAGCCGGTCTATGCCGCCGCCCTGCTCGCGCTCAACATCGTCGAGCTTGCGGCGCTGCTGTACTTTACCGGCGGCCTGCAGAATCCGTTCTCGTTCCTGTTCCTGGCGCCGGTGCTGATTTCGGCCACGGCGCTGCCGGTGCGGTTCACGATCGCGCTGGGGCTGCTCGCAGTGGCCTGCGCATCGGCGCTCGGCCTGTTCTACCTGCCGCTGCCCTGGGACGCCGAGGAGCCGATGGTGCTGCCGCCGATCTACCTGCTCGGCGTCTGGCTCTCGATCGTGCTCGCGATCGGGGTGACTAGCCTCTATGCCTTTCAGGTCACCGAGGAGTCGCGCAAGCTTTCCGACGCGCTGGCCGCGACCGAGCTGGTGCTGGCGCGCGAACAGCATCTGACGCAGCTCGATGGTCTTGCCGCCGCCGCCGCCCATGAACTCGGCACGCCGCTGTCGACCATCGTGCTGATCTCGCGCGAGCTGGAGCGCACACTTACAGGCAACGGCCAGGCGGCCTCCGACATCAAGACCCTGCGCGAGCAGGCCCAGCGCTGCCGCGACATCCTCGCGAAGATCACCCAACTGTCGTCGACCGGCGCCCCCTTCGACAGCATGAAGCTCTCGACCCTGATCGAGGAAACCGTGGCGCCGCATCGCGACTTCGGCGTCGCCATCAAGGTGCGCATCGCGGTGGCCGGCACAAAAGAGCCGGTTGGCACCCGCAATCCGGCGATCCTCTATGGCGTCGGCAACATCCTGGAGAACGCCGTCGACTTCGCGCGCGCAACGGTCGAGGTCGATGCGTGGTGGAACGCCGAGACCATCGAGATCGTGATCTCCGACGACGGGCCGGGCTTTGCACCCGAAATCATCAAGCGGATCGGCGAGCCCTATCTGTCGCGCCGGCCTCATACCGACGAGACCCAGAGCGAACATGGCGGGCTCGGGCTCGGCGTGTTCATCGCCCGCACGCTGCTGGAGCGGACCGGCGCCACGGTCTCGTTCAGCAACCGTATTTTCCCGGAACATGGTGCGGTGGTGCAGATCGCGTGGCCGCGCCGTCGCTTCGAAACCGACGAAAGCGTCGAGAAGCCAGCTACTTAAGCGCCTGTTGATAAAGAGCGGCGTTCCGCCGCAGGACTATGGTCGGATGCGTGCGGCCTTGGCAGCGCCATTCTGTCACGCCATATCATTGCGACAGCAACATTCAGGGGCACGCTTTGAGCACCGCCGAACTGACCGAGATCGCCGACCGTTCGCTGCTGATCGTGGAGGACGACAAGGCGTTCCTGGAGCGGCTCGCGCGCGCCATGGAGACGCGCGGCTTTGCCGTGACGTCCTGCGATACCGTCAGCGACGGCTTGGCGCAGATCGGCAAGAGCGCGCCGGCGTTTGCGGTGGTCGACTTGCGGCTCGGCGACGGCAACGGGCTCGACGTGGTCTCCGCGCTGAAGCGCAAACGGCCCGACGCGCGCGCGATCGTGCTCACCGGTTATGGCAACATTGCCACGGCCGTGACCGCGGTGAAGATGGGCGCGGTCGACTATCTGGCCAAGCCGGCCGATGCCGACGACGTGGTGTCGGCGTTGCTCTCGACCACCACGGAAAAATCCGAGCCGCCGCAAAACCCGATGTCGGCCGATCGCGTGCGCTGGGAGCACATCCAGCGCATCTATGAGATGTGCAACCGCAACGTCTCGGAGACCGCGCGGCGGCTCAACATGCATCGCCGCACCTTGCAGCGGATTCTGGCCAAGCGCGCGCCGCGCTAGGACGGGCACGATCCCCGACGATTGACAATTTGTAATTTGCCGGCCCCGAACGGCGGTCTTCGCGACGGCGACCAACGCCTGTCCACGTTGGAGACCGTCATGAAACATCTTGCCATCAGCACATTCGCGCTGCTCGCCGGCATTGTCACAGGCCCAGTCGCGAATGCCGCAACCTACACCGCCCATTACGACTACGTCGGCAAGCCCGCACTGCCCGACTCAGAGATCGATCCCCAGCTTCAGGCCGATACCGCGACCTGCGACAGCATCGCCGGCGTGCAGCCGATGGCGCCATCCACGAGCTATCGCAACTGCATGCGACAACACGGCTGGCAGTATCGTTTCGTGACGCGGGACAGGCCCGACACGGCGAAGTCCACCGATCCAAATTTCCGCTCGAACGCCAGGCTTCAGCCTGGCCACTTTATCGACCGTGACACCGGCATGGATTGCCAGAACATCGGCGGCGCCTCGGTATGCGAGCCGCCCAATGGCACCGTGCAGTATTACGACCCCGACCAGGGCTTGAACTGCACGCGCAGCGGCATCGTCTCGGTTTGCTCGAGCTTCTGAGCAGCCGCCATGTCTTACGCAGGGGCTGCGCTCAGGTTTCCGTATGCCCCTGCGGATCGATCAGGCGATTCATCCGCTGCGCCGCGGTCAGGGCAAAGCGCACCGTCATCAATTTGCGCGTCGGCGCCGGCAAACGGTGCTCGGGCGCGTCGCAGACCATGTGCGCGCCATAGGCGTCGGCGACGATCAGGCCGGTGTCCTTTGGGAACAGCTCGCACGGCATGTCCTGGGTGAAGGCAAAGAACAGCCGGTCGCAATGGGCGCGGTAGTCCTCCCATTTGTGGTCGGCGCGCAGATCCTCCACCGACGACTTTATTTCGACGATCCAGATCTCGCCGCGCTCGTTCAGCGCCGCCAGATCGGCGCGCCGCCCCGACGGCAATGCCAGTTCGCTGATGCAGGCAAAGCCGAGCGATCGCAACAGCCGCCCCGTGCCGCGCGCGACCGCAAGCGCGGTTTCGGACTGGCGGCCATCGGGGGCAGGAACCAGGCTGATCTGGCGAAGGGGCGATTCCATCCGTCCATTCTATTCGATCTTATGACAATCGCCATCTCGCATCGGCGGATTCGGCCAGGAATTCGAGGTTTCGGCTTGGGAAAGCAAGCGGACCGCGCTATCGTGTTGCTTCGGGGATAGGTCTTGACTGAGTTCAGTTTTTTTCCGGTGATGGCAGGGTTGAGCGTGGCGGATATTGCCACGTTGACCGGTGCCGAGCCGTACTCAGGCGCCGATCTCAATCGTCGCATCACCGGCATCGCGCCCATCGACGGCGCAGAGCCGAGCGACCTTGCCTTCGTCAAGGACACCAAATTCGCGCGCGAGCTTGCAGCGACCAAGGCCGGTGCGGTGCTGACCAGCGAACGCTTTGCCGGCCAGGCGCCCGGCCATGTTGCCGTGCTGTGCTCGGACAAGCCTTATGAGGCCTTTGTCGCGGTTGCCCGCCATCTCTATCGCCCAGCGCTGCGTCCGACGTCGGTATTCGGCACCGTCGGCATCGCGCCGAACGCGACGATACATCCCACCGCCGAACTTGCGAACGGCGTGACCGTCGATCCATTCGCGGTGATCGGACCGTCCGTCAAAATCGCAAGCGGCAGCCTGATCGGCGCGCATGCCGTGATCGGCGAAGGGGTCAGGATCGGGCAGGATTGCGCCATCGGCGCCCATTGCACGATCACCCATGCCCGTCTCGGCGACCGCGTCATCATCCATCCCGGATGTCACATCGGCCAGGACGGTTTCGGCTACGTCTCGAGCGCCGACGGTCATGTCAAGATTCCGCAGGTCGGCAGCGTCGCGATCCGCGACGACGTCGAGATCGGTTCGGGCACGCGTATCGATCGCGGCGGCATGCGCGAGACGGTCATCGGCGAGGGTACCAAGATCGATAATCTCTGTCAGATAGGACACAATTGCGTGGTCGGCAAACACTGCATTATCGTCGCGCAGTCGGGCCTAAGCGGCAGCGTCACGCTCGAGGATTTTGTGGTCCTCGGGCCGCGCACCGGAATCATTCCGCATGTCACGGTCGGCCGGGGCGCGGTACTCGCCTCACGCTCGACCGTCTACGACAACGTACCGCCGGGCGCGGTATGGGGCGGCTTTCCGGCAAAGCCAAAACTGCAATGGCTGCGCGAAGTGCTGGCCCTGCAGCGGCTCGCCCGGCGCGGCACGGCGAAGACCCGAAGGAACCCGTCAAAGCCCTGATTGCAGACGGTTTTGGGACCCCGGCCATGCAGGTGCCTCGACATGTTTCACTTGGCGGGCCGCCAAAAATCGGCATTGTGCGGCAATGGCAAACGAGACCGAGACCAAGGCGAAGGCCGGCGCGATCATCGTGCCGGTGACGCTGTTCGAGCAGAACTGCACCATCATCTGGCATGAGCCGAGCAAGAAGGCCGTGGTGATCGACCCCGGCGGCGACGTGCCGAAGATCCAGGCCGCCATCAAGCAAACCGGCGTCACCGTGGAGAAGATCTGGCTGACCCACGGCCACATCGATCATGTCGGAGGTGCTGCAGAGTTGCGCGACGCGCTGAAGGTGCCGATCGAGGGCCCGCACAGAGCGGACGCGCATATGCTGGACCATGTGGTGGAGAGCGGCGCGCGCTTCGGCATGACCGGCGTGCGCAACTTCAGCTCCGACCGCTATCTCGAGGAGGGTCAGCAGGTCACGATCGGCGATCTCGCCTTCGACATCCTGCATTGCCCCGGCCATTCGCCGGGCAGCGTGGTGTTCTTCAACAAGGAGCTGCGCTTCGCCCATGTCGGCGACGTCCTGTTCAACGGTTCGGTCGGCCGCACCGACCTGCCCGGCGGCAACCATGCCACGCTGATCAAGTCGATCCTCGAGAAGCTGTTGCCGCTCGGCGACGACGTCGGCTTCATCTGCGGCCACGGCGCGGGCTCGAGCATCGGCCAGGAGCGGATGACCAATCCGTTCATCACCGGCGAGCTTTAATTCTTTCAACGCAACGATCTGCTTCCCTCCCTCTCCCCGTTCTTACGGGGAGAGGGCTGGGTGAAGGGCGCGTCGCAAGTCTGGTATCAGTCGATAGAGCTGTACCCCCTCACCCGCATCGCTTCGCGATGCGACCTCTCCCCGCAAGCGGGGAGAGGTAAAGAGGAAAGTGGGCGAGCTGTAATTTCTACTCCGCCGCCTCGGCCATCACGGCCTCTTCAGCGAGATGCCGGTGGCCCCAGTCGCGGATAACAGCGATGACCGGCACGAAGCTCCTGCCCTTGCGGGTCAACCGGTACTCGACCTTCGGCGGCACCACGCCGTAATCCTTGCGGTCGATCAGCCCGCTCTCGGTCAACGTCTTCAATTCCCGGCTCAACACCCGCGGCGCGATCTCGGCGCTGCGCTCCAGCCCGCGCAGCAATCCGCTTCTGATCTCGCCATAGCGGCGCGGCCCCTCCTTCAAATCCCAGACGATCCTGAGCTTGTACTTGCCGCTGATCAGCTTCTGGAATGCCGCGACCGGACAGACTCCCTCGCGCTTGGCCATGTGACGCCTCCGTGAACCCCTCTTACGATAGGGTTCATCGCGAAAATGTCCATACTGACATTTTTGTCCATACTTGCGCTGATGTACCTAAAGGCCAGATGATCGAGCGTGACATGCAAGGGAGCGCCCAGATGAAATACAACATGATCAAATATCAGTTCGCCAACGGTACGCCCGAAGACTGGCACCGCGAGGTCGCCCGCTTCATCGCTGCGCTCGACAGCGATCCGGACCTGAAGGGCAGGATCGGCTATCGCGTCATGAAGAACCGCGACGATTCCAGCTACTTTCACCTGGCGTCGGTGGTGGACGATCAGGCCGTGAAGACGCTGCAATCGCGCGAGTTCTTCAAGGCCTATCAGGCCAAGACGCGCAGCGTCGCCGCCGGTGGCTCTGTCACGGTGACGCCGATCGAGCTGATCGCGGAGACCGCCGCTTAGGCTATTTCATCAGTCCCGCGGCGGTGAGTGCGCGGGTGATGACCGCGCCGACATCGATGCCGCGGCGGCGCGGCTCGCGCTTCGGCGGCGCGGGGCGCGGCTGCAAGGTCGTCAACGGCCACAACACCTTGGAAAGGTCGGGCATCGGCACCGCGGCCGGCGCCGGAATCAGCGGCACCGTCGGAATCAGCTTCGCGCTCGGCGAATCCGCCGCGGCCAGCTTCGACTGGGCCGCCTTGCGTTCCCTGATCCAGGCCGTCAGGCCGAAGAATTTGGCGATGAGGTAAGAGGACGAGATTCCGGCCTCGATCAGGAACGCGCCCTCATTGCCGTAATGGGTGTCGTTATCGGCGAGGCCGAGCGGCGTGCCATGCGCCATCTCGGTGATGGTGTAGGACTCCACCACCGTGTCGCCGTCGGAATTCCACCACAGGCGGTGCGGGTGGCCGTTGACGACGCCTTCCGACATCGGCTGCGGCGGCAGGCGATGCACGTCGAGCCACTGCTTGACGATCTCGTCGGCGTTCGCCGGATTGACGACACGGTCGACACTGCCATGCCATACCGACAGCTTCGGCCATTGCCCCCTGTGATGCGATGCGTTGCGCACGAGATCGCCAAGCTCGTGCGGCGAACGCGCGCGCCAGCCGCGCATGCCGGTCAGGGCTTCCCGCGCATTGGAGGCGACGCCGAACGGCAGGCCGGCGATGATGGCGCCGGCCGCAAACACTTCCGGATAGGTGGCAAGCATCACCGAGGTCATCGCGCCGCCCGCAGACAGCCCGGTGACGAAAACGCGGCGCGAATCGATGCCGTGGTCGACGGTCATGCGCGCGATCATCTGCCGGATCGACGCTGCCTCGCCGCGCTCGCGCGTGGAATCGTCGGGATTGAACCAGTTGAAGCAGCCATTGGCGTTATTGGCGGGCTGTTGCTCCGGCATCAAGAGCGCGAAGCCGTAGTGCCTGGCGAGCGTCGACCAGCCGGCGCCGAGGTCATAGCTGGCGGCGGTCTGGCCGCAGCCATGCAGCACGACCACCAGCGCCCGCGGTTGCTGGAGATTCGAAGGCACGAAAGCGAACATGCGCAAGCCGCCCGGATTGGCGCCGAACTCCAGGACTTCCGTGAGCGGGCTGCGCACAGGCAAACGCCCGCGCGCATGGCCTGACTTCGGCAAGCGCCTGAGAAAATCGATATTGTCGGCGAGAGACACCGGCGGCTCCGTGCAGCAGACTCATTCCAAGTCCGCGCTTGTACAGATAGTTGCTGCACCGCAAAATAAAAAGGCCGTGTGCTGTCGATCCCCAAAAATTCGCGTCTTGCGCAACAAATGAAATGCGCGATGAGGCTTTTGCGCAACGCGCGCGTTACCACGCCTAAACTTCAGGCAGGCATGCGGCGCATCCATGACAGCAATGCGACGCAGGCGATGATTGAGGTCGCGAATATCGCGAGCGCGGCGAACATCGCGATTTGCGACGAGGCGTGCGCTTCGATCGCAAAGAACACCGCGCCGATTGCGGCGACTCCTGCGGCATTCGCGACCTGCGCCGTGGTGCCGTAGAGGCCCGAGCCCGCGCCGGCCGCGGCAGGCTTGACAGTCGAGAGCACGACGCTCGACAGCGGTGCCATCACCAGTCCCTGGCCGAAGCCGAAGATCGCGAGCACCAGCGCGATCATGGGCGCGCCCGGCGTCTTGACGGCAATGGTGAGCGCCAACGCCGCAAGTCCCGCGATCTGAATCGCGCAACCCTCGATCAGCACCAGGGTGCCGCGATGCTTCGCGCGCACGCCGGCATAGCGCGACGCGAACACGAAGGTCAGCGTCAAGGGCACGAAGACCATGCCGGCATCGAGCGGTGGAATGCCAAGCGCCTTCTGCATGAAGATGGTCATGATCAGGTAGAACGAGAGGTTGGCGAAGAAGAAGCAGAACGCTGCGCCAAGCCCGCGCATGAAGGCCTTGTCCGCAAGCAGCGCGAGATCGACCAGCGGCATGCCGCCGCCGCTTGCGACCGCGTGCTCGAGCCGCAGGAAGGCGGCGATGATGACGACGCCCGCGGTCATGACAAGCCACAGCCACGGCGCCCAGTGCGCGTCATGACCGAACAGCAACGGCCCGATCAGGCACAACAAGCCCGTAAACAGCACGATGGCGCCTGACACGTCGAGCCGCGTTCCGGCGCGACGCGGCACCGAGGGCATGATGACAGAAGCGGCGGCGATGATGGCGAGGCCGAACGGCACGTTGACAAGGAACACCGCACGCCAGCCGACGCCCGCGATATCGAGCGTCACCAGCGCGCCGCCGAGCAAGAAGCCGGCCGCACCCGCCAGCCCCAGCACGACGCCGTAAATGGCGAAGGCGCGGCTGCGCAAATGATCCGAGAACAGCAGATGCAGCGTGGCGAGCACTTGCGGCACCATCAGCGCCGCGGTCGCGCCCTGCGCCAGCCGCGCCGCGATCAATTCGGCGCCGGATTGCGCCAACGCACACCATAGCGACGTCACGGTGAAACCGAACACGCCGGTGAGGAACACCGGCTTGGTGCCGTAGATGTCGCCGAGCCGGCCGCCGGTCACGATCAGGCTGGCATAAGCGATCAGATAGATCGCGATGACAGACTCGACCTGTGCAGGACTGGCGTGCAGCTCAGCGGCGATGGTCGGGATCGCCACATTGACGATGAAAGCGTCGACACCGAACATGAATTGTGCGGCGACGACGATGGCGAGGACCCACCAGCGGCGCGACGAATCCACCGGTGTCGAAACCTTCTGGTGCATGGGGAACGGCCTTGTCCGGAATCTTGCTGCGTCGGATGATCTCAGCTTTCAGTCATCCCGGCGATTACCTCCGAGGTAGGCATTCCCGAGGTCTTGGCCCGATTGCTGCTTTCGCTGGGCTTGACGCGTGGAACAGGATGACGCGTTAGCCCCCGTCATTGCGATCGAAGCGACGTGTCCGCCGAAGCTCGAAGGCGGAAGCAATCCAGCTTTGGCGCTGGTGCGGAGAAAGCTGGATTGCTTCGTTGCGGAGCCAGTCATCGGGCGCGCGTTCGCGCGACCCGTTGGCTCCTCGCAATGACGATAATTGGCGTT
>Ga0210410_10004834_pt1 | contig 11787 bp, 12 predicted proteins | sample IncBWC4MmetaG_FD_161058 | JGI IMG/M metagenome (GOLD analysis project Ga0210410, IMG submission 161058) | Forest soil microbial communities from Barre Woods Harvard Forest LTER site, Petersham, Massachusetts, United States - Inc-BW-C-4-M | ecosystem: Environmental > Terrestrial > Soil >... | reverse complement strand
CGTCGAGATCGGCCTGCGGCTGCATCACTGCGACCGGGCTGGTCGTGTGGACGCAGCCCGTCAGAACGAGCGCGGCGACCAGACAGACCATGACGGCGCGCGCGCCTTGCATTGGAAAACCCTGAGGGAATTATCGATTCCGATTAAGGGCTTTCATGGTTAACAAAGCATGAGCGTGTCGGAATGGGGCCGCCTTTGCCAGCGACAAATCCGCGCGATTAACCCAGCGGCAACCTTAATGGAGTGTAATCGCCCCCAGTTGGGTGGTGTCGTGGCGTCTGCGGGAGTGTGCGATGCGTTTAGCGTTCTGGCGTGCGGGTGAGGGCCGCGCGGGCAAGGAAAAGCCCGAGGTCCAGCGGGCCGCCGCTGAGCCCGCGCCCGTCGCCAATCCGGCCGGGACGACCGTGGCTGGCGATCTGGATTTCGGCGCCCTCGGCCAGGCCCTGATACGCAAGCGGGGCTGGATCATCTTTCCGACGCTGCTCGCCGCCGTGCTCTCGATCGCCGCCGTCAATCTGGTGGCGCCGCGATACAAATCCGAAGCCCGCATCCTGGTCGACGGGCGCGAGAACGTGTTCCTGCGGCCGACCGGCGAGCGTAACGAGGAGCGCACTGCGCTCGATGCCGAGGCTGTCACCAGTCAGGTTCAGCTATTGCTGTCGCGGGATCTCGCCCGCGAAGTCATCAGGAAGAACAAGCTCGCCGAGCTGCCGGAATTCGATCCGGTGCTGCAGGGCATGTCGCCGCTGAAGTCGCTGCTGGCGCTGTTCGGGATTGGCCGCGATCCACTCTCGCTGACGCCGGAAGAGCGCGTGCTGGATGCCTATTATGACCGCTTCACCGCCTATGCGGTCGACAAATCGCGGGTCATTGTCATTGAGTTCCAGTCGCGCGATCCGGATCTGGCGGCGCGGGTCGCCAACTCGATCGCCGAAGGCTATCTGGTGCTGCAGCAGAATGCGCGGCAGGAGCAGGCCAAGGCGGCCAGCCAGTGGCTGTCGGGCGAGATCGACAATTTGCGCAAGAAGGTCGCGGACGCCGAATCCCGCGTCGAGGATTTCCGCTCGAAATCGAGCCTGTTCGTCGGCACCAACAATACCACGCTGTCGAACCAGCAGATGGGCGAATTGAACACGCAGCTGAACAACGCGCGAGCACTGAAATCGGATGCGGAATCAAAGGCACGGCTGATCCGCGAAATGCTTCAGAGCGGCAAGCCGATCGAGGCATCGGAGGTACTCAATTCGGAACTGATCCGCCGGCTGTCCGAACAGCGCGTCACGCTGCGCGGCCAGCTCGCCGAACAGTCCTCGACGCTGCTCGACAACCATCCGCGCATCAAGGAGCTGAAGGCGCAGCTTGCGGATCTCGACCGCCAGATTCGCGACGAAGCCGGCAAGCTCTCGCGCTCGCTCGACAATGACGCACGCATCGCCAGCGGCCGGGTCGACGGCCTCAGCGCCAGCCTCGAGCAACTGAAGAAGCAGGCGACCTCGACCAACGGCAACGACGTCCAGCTTCGCGCGCTCGAGCGGGAAGCCAAGGCGCAGCGCGACCTCCTGGAGTCCTATCTTGCGAAATACCGCGAGGCCAACACGCGAGAAAACATCGACGCCGCGCCCGCCGACAGCCGCATCATTTCCCGCGCCAGCGTGTCCAATGCCCCGGCATACCCGAAGAAGCTGCCGATCGTGCTGATCGCGACGCTGGCGACCTTGATGCTGAGCGCGGGCGCGATCGTGACCGGGGAGCTCCTGCGCATGACCGCGCCGCGCGCGGTCGCCGCATTCGTTTCGTCTCCGGCCGGGGTCCCCGTTCCGGCGGCGGCCGAGGAGGTCGCCATGGCCGATCGCGAGCCGGTATCCGACGATATCCGTCCGGAGAGTCCGGGCGCGCCCGGCGCCGATATCGCTCCGGAGATGTCTCCAGCTATCGCGTCAGAACTCACTGAGATAGAAAACCTGGCGGGGGTTCTGCACGATGCAGGCGAAGCCGCACGCAAGGTTACGGTCCTCGGCACCGCATCTGGCGAGAGCATTACGTTGACGGCGCTGACGCTGGCGCGCCTGCTCGCACGCGACGCGAGGGTCGTTGTGGTTGATCTGTCGGCATCGTCGCCGACTATCCCGGCCGTGTCGGTCGATCCGGGGGCGCCGGGACTGGCGGAATTGATGCTGGGCGAGGCGTCGTTTTCGCAAGTGATCACCCGGGACCGGCTGTCGCGCGTTCATTTCGTCAGCGCCGGACGTCCGGGTTTCGACCGCGCGCTGCTGCAGTCGCCGCGGCTGAAACTGGCGATCGATGCCCTGCTGCGGGTTTATGACCATGTGCTGCTGGATGCCGGCACCGCGTCCGAATTGCCGGCGGAGTTGCTGACGGCGCAGGCGCGCGCCGTGGTGGTTCCTGACGTCTCGATGGCCGCGGACGCCCGCGCGCTGATGTGTGATCAGCTGAGGGCGGTGGGCTTTTCCGAGGTGACGATGCTGAGCAAGCCGGCGCAGCCCTCGGACGCCGTCGAGCCCGGCCCGCGTGTGGTGGCGGCCTGACGGCGGCGACTTCGCGCCGATCAGCGGTGCAGCGCGCTTCGCAGTCTTTGCGCCAGGTGAAGGAGCGCCGGATTGTGCTTTACCAGATGCTTGGTGCGGCTGATGGCTGACATCGCGGCCGCAGCCATTTTGCCGCGCGGGCTGAGCGGGATGAAGCTGTCGAAGATCGGCTCATCGTTCTTGCAGAACAGCCTCTTGTAGTCGTCGGAGCCGATGCCGAGATCGAGCGCGCGGTAGCCGTGTCCGGCATAATGGTCGATGATGTTGCGCATCAGGATCAGACCGGGGCTGTAACGCGAACTGCCGGACATCGTGTAGGTATTGAACATCATCGAAAAGCGGTGTCCGTCGGCGACGCCGGCAAAGATCGCGATCACCTCATCGTCGCATTCAAGCGCGTGAATGTCGATAGCCCGGCCGGCGCCCGCAAGCCGGGTCATGCAGGCATCCCGGATGAAATCCTCCACTCCGGGGCCCGCGAACACGTTGGGCAGTTTCTGCTCCGCCATCCGCAGCGGTTTGACGGTGAAGAACCAGTCGAGCAGCCGTTTGATGTCGGCATCCGAAGTCGCGGCGCGATAGCGATAGCCCGCCAACGTTTGCAGCTTGCGCTCCTTGCCCTTCAGACGACGGCGGAACGAATTGCTGATCAGCTCCGACGGAGCCGCGGCAGGCGCCATCGCCAGCAACGGACAATCATTGACCGAAGGCTGCTTCGGCAGGAACGCCATCGGATTTGGCAGGTCCTGCCAGCGTCTGGGCTGTTGGGTGAGCGCCAGAACGTCGGCCTCGGCGTGTTCGCACAATCCCGCAAGCAGCGCATCGAGGTCGGCAAGCGTTGCGGCGGCGGCAAAATCGCCGTCCCAAAGCGCCATGTTGAAGGTGGTGTGCTTGCCGCCCATGAAGCAGGCGGTACGAAGGCCCTGCTTGCGGCGGAGCGCGAGCGGCAACAGCAGCAGCGGCCGGCGCTCGGAATCGTGCGCGATGACGATAAAGGGCGACAGGCTCTCGCGCGCTCCGACCTGGCGCTGCCAGGGACCGAGAAAATCGAAGCGCTGATACGGGGTGGAGAATTTCCCTTCGAGGCTGCGCCAGACCGCCTCGGCCTGGCCGAGATCATGGACGATATCGACAGTGGCGATGCGGCTCGATCTCGACCACGCTTTCGCTTCCGCCGTTCGGCTTTCGATCGCGGCAGCCATGGTCATTGCGAAACCTGTCCGTAGGGAATTATTTAGATTTTTCGGCTTCCGCCGACCTTTGCAAAGAAGTGTCAACAAAGAGTAATGACAATGGGGATGGGTTCAGGCGGAAGTCACGGCCGCGTAGCCGGCCAAGTGCAATCCGGCGAGCCCAAAAAAATCAGCCTAGCCACGAAGTCGCGCGTATTTTGTCCGCAAAACCGGTATCCACTTTTGCGGAATACGCGCCGGGGACCAGACATTGCCATCCGAACTCCGATTCCTGAAAGACCTGCGGCTGGAGCTTGCCTATTTCAGCGGGGTGCCGTGGCTGAGGGGAAGGCGGACCGGCGGCGCCGGGGTCATCCTGCGGTTTGAACGCGTGCGACCGCGGCGCAGCGCGCGTTTCCAGCCGCTTGCATCCAGGGAAATCACGCCGGGATTTCTCGATCGGACGATCCGGGCGCTGAAGCGCTGGAAATATGACATCGTCTCGCTGGACGAGGTGTGCCGCAGGGCGGTCACGCTGGCGGAGCCGAGACGGTTTGCCTGCCTGACCTTCGACGGCGCCTACAAGGATCTGATCACATCGGCTTATCCCGTGCTTTCGAAACATGGCGTTCCCTTCGCGGTCTATGTACCGACGGCGTTTCCGGACGGCCTGGGCGAGGCGTGGTGGCTCGCGCTCGAGGAAGTGATTGCGCGGGAGCAGCGCATCAGCCTTGTGATGAATCGCACGGAGCAGCGTTTCGATATCGCCACCACGTCCGAAAAATACCAGCTCTACGCATTTCTCGAGGGCTGGATGCGTACGCTCGCGCCGCCGGATCGCTCCTTCGCGATCAGGGATCTCTGCACGCGTTACTCCGTCGACCTTGCAGGCCTGTCGCGTCAGGCCGCGATGGACTGGGACGATCTGGGAAAGCTTGCTGCCGATCGCAACGTGACGATTGGAAGCGCGACGGTGAACTATCCGGTACTGTCCAACCTGAAGGAGGCCGATGCGTCGCGCGAGATCACGATGGGCCGGGCGGTGGCCGAGGTCGCGTTCCGCCGCGATATCAGGCATTTCGCCTATCCGTTCGGGGATCGCGCCTCCTTTCGCCGGCAGCATGTCGCCATGACCGAGGAAGCCGGCTTCGTGAGCGCTGCTTCGGCGATACCGGGCGTGGTTCAGACCGAGGGTCGGACCAATCTGCAGGCGCTGCCGCGGATTAGCTGGGACGGCCAACGGCATTCGCTGCGCGCCATGCGCGTGATCCTGTCGGGGGCACTCTTCCCGCCGGTGAGGAGCGCCCACAGCACCGGGATCTAGATCTACGCGTCCGGCCGCGCCATCCAGCTAATGATCGGCATCGCCGGCAGCACCCAGCCGATGCCGGCCACGACATAGAAGACGGCCTGCGCCAGCCCGGAGGCCGCCAGCCAGGGCATCTGCGCCGCGGCCATTCCCATCAGCGACCACACCACCACCAGCACGAGAAGAGCGATGGTTCCGAGGAACTTGCGGGTGCGTATGCTCATGACGGAAATGTGCAACTCGTGAGGGCAGCGCGCCTTGCGCGCGGGGAGGGGCGGACTATAAGGGGCGCGAAAATTCATTCAAGCGCAGCCTCGATGACCGCTGTTCCCTCACGCCAGGCTTCCCAGATCCGCGCCGTCCGATGGTGGCTCGTCTCGATCGCGGGCCTGATCGGGCTCATGGTGCTGGTCGGCGGGGCGACACGCCTCACCGAGGCCGGGCTTTCGATCGTCGAGTGGAAGCCGGTTACCGGCGCGCTGCCTCCGCTCGACCAGGAGCAGTGGACGCAGGCGTTCGAAGCCTACAAGAAGATCCCGCAATACCGCGAGATGAACGCCGGCATGGCCCTCGCCGAGTTCAAGACGATCTTCTGGTGGGAATTCAGCCACCGGCTGCTCGGGCGCGTGATCGGGATCGCTTATTTGCTGCCGTTTCTCTGGTTCATTTGGCGCGGCTTTCTTGCCGCCGACCTGAGGCGCCGGCTGTGGCTGATCTTCGGTCTCGGCGCGCTGCAGGGCGCGGTCGGCTGGTGGATGGTGGCGTCGGGGCTTTCGCAGCGGGTGGAAGTCTCGCACATCCGTCTGGCAGTCCATTTGATCCTGGCGCTGCTGATCTTTGCCGCGATCGTCTCGACGCTGCGCCGGCTGGCGGACCGGCCGCCGCTTTCGGTATCCTGGCGGCTGAAAATCACGAGTGTGGCGCTGGTGGCGCTGACCTTCGTGCAGCTTCTTTTGGGTGCACTGGTCGCGGGCCTGCGCGCGGGCAAGATCTACAACACCTGGCCGGCCATCGATGGAAGTTTTATTCCGTCGCCATCGCGACTGTTCTTCGACGTGCCGTGGTGGCGTAATTTATCCGACAATGCGCTCACGGTGCAGTTCGAGCATCGCATGATGGCGTATTTGCTGTTTGTGCTGGCCGTGCTGCACGCGCTCGATGCCGTCAGGTCGCGCGCCGGAGCCGCCGCGGTCAACGGCGCGATGTGGCTCGTGGCCGTCATCACCTTGCAGGCGACGCTCGGTATTCTCACGCTGCTCAATCAGGTTCCGATCGGCCTTGCGCTCGCCCACCAGGCCGTCGCGATCGCCGTGCTGACGTTGGCTATCTTTCAGGCCGAACGTCTGGCCGGGAGGCAGGCGGCGCAGCCGCAAGAACTCGGGCTGCCGGCCACCCAAACCGGCTGACACCAAAGTTGCGCTAGCAGTAGCCGTAAACGGCGCAGGCGTAGGGCAAGCGGTCCCAGTACGGCACGTACGGATCGGCGAACGGCGCGACCACCAGCGGCTCGAGGTAAACGACCGGCGCATACAGCACCGCCGGCGCCTCGTAGACCGAAAGCCGCGGCCACGGGCGGCGATAGGTATAAGGCGCGGCATAGGTGATCGTGGTTCTGAAATGGTAGTGCGGCCGCGGCAGGCCTGCGGGCAACCCGATCGCCGCGCGATACACCCGTGGATGGACGAGCGCCCGGTCGGCGCTCTCGGCGGTTCCGCATGTGACGATGGCAGCGAGCAATACGACGGCAAAACGCAACATCGGCGGCTCCGAAGGATGGTTTCGGTAGCCCGACTATATATCGGAGGCCGCAAGGAGTGGCAGCCGCCGGCGGCGGTCATTTGGGAGTATGGCTAAGGCGCTTGCCCACCCAACGGGGTCATTCCGGGATGGTCCGAAGGACCAGACCTCAGATGTGCAATTGCACATCGGGGAATCTCGAGGTTCCGGGTTCGCGCTGGCGCGCGCCCCGGAACGACGAAGGGCAAGGATGGAATGCCGAACCCCTACGCGCTCAGCGCCTGCTCCAGATCGGCGATCAGATCTTCCTTGTCCTCGATGCCGATCGACAGCCGCACCACATCGGGACCCGCGCCCGACCTGACCTTGGCGTCGTCGTCGAGTTGGCTGTGCGTGGTCGAGGCCGGGTGGATCACCAGCGAGCGGGTGTCGCCGACATTGGCGAGATGCGAGAACAGTTTCAGGTTCGACACCAGATTGACGCCGGCCTCGTAGCCGCCCTTGAGGGTGAAGGTGAACACGGCGCCCGCGCCCTTCGGCGCGTATTTGCGCGCGAGGTTGTTGTACTTGTTCCCCGCCAGGCCGGAGTAATTCACTGACGCCACCGCTGAATGGCCCGAGAGGAATTCCGCGACTGCCTTGGCGTTATCGCAGTGCTTCTGCATGCGTAGCGGCAGCGTCTCGACGCCGGTCAGGATCAAAAACGCGTTGAACGGCGACAGCGCCGGGCCGAGATCGCGCAAGCCCAGCACGCGGCAGGCGATCGCGAAGGCAAAATTGCCGAAGGTTTCCTGGAGCTTGATGCCGTGATATTCGGGGCGAGGCTCGCTCAGCATCGGGTACTTGTTGTCCTTCGACCAGTCGAAGGTGCCGGCGTCGACGATGATGCCGCCGATTGAGTTGCCGTGGCCTGCGAGAAATTTTGTCAGCGAATGCACGACGATGTCGGCGCCGTGATCGATGGGGCGGATCAGGTAGGGTGTCGCCAGCGTATTGTCGACGATCAGCGGCACCCCGGCCTCGTGGGCTACGGCCGAGATCGCCTCGATGTCGGTGATGCTGCCGGCGGGGTTGGCGATCGACTCGATGAAGATCGCCTTGGTGTTCGGCGTCACCGCACGCTTGAAGCTGTCGATGTCATCGGGATCGGCCCAGACGACGTTCCAGCCAAAACTCTTGAAGGCATGAGTGAACTGATTGATCGAACCGCCATAGAGCTTGCGCCCGGCGATGAATTCGTCGCCGGGCCGCAGCAACTGCTGAAGCGCGACGACCTGCGCGGCATGCCCCGACGCAACCGCCAGCGCGGCGGTGCCGCCTTCAAGCGCGGCAATGCGTTCCTCGAGCACCGCGTTGGTAGGATTTCCAATTCGGGTATAGATGTTGCCGAATGCCTGCAGGCCGAACAGCGACGCGGCGTGGTCGGCGTCATTGAACACGAATGACGTGGTCTGATAGATCGGCGTCACCCGCGCGCCGGTGGTGGGATCGGGCTGCGCGCCGGCATGAACGGCAAGGGTCGAAAATCCGGGAAGACGATCGGTCATATTATTTCCTTTGTGAAGGTCTCATCGCCTATTGGCGGCCAGGCAGCCGCATCGCGAAAGATGAGCGGGGCGAATATAGTTCGAGACGGCGCAGGCCCGCCTCCTCCTTTTGGAGGACAATCGCGTCAGCAGCGTCCGCCGTCAAGGCGGCGCGACGCGTCATCTATCGGTTCGCAATGGCCGTGCTTCGTTTCGCCGCGCCCGCAGAACGATCGCTTCGCATTTGCGTCACGAAAGCTCGCTCTTGTTTTTCGCGGCGCGGTCGGAGGCGGCGGTTTCGCCGCCGCCGAGGCTCGTCCGGTTCAGCGAAAGCCGCATGCCCTGGGTCGGTATCGGCGCACGCTTGGAACTCAGCGTGCGGGAATTGACGCCCATCCATGAAATCTCCGACGACAGCCGGCCATATTCGATCTTCGGGCAGCGGTTCATCACGACCTTGAGGCCGGCCGCCTCGGCCTTGTCCGCGGCGGCATCGTCGCGCGCGCCGAGCTGCATCCAGATCACCTTCGGTGGTGGCGACATTTTCAAGGCTTCCTCCACCACCGGCATGACGTGGCTGGAATTGCGGAAGATGTCGATCATGTCGACGGGGCGGTCGATATCGGCAAGCGAGGCCACGAACGGCTTTCCGAGCAGGCTCTTGCCGACGTGACCGGGATTGACCGGAATCATGTCGTAGCCGCGCTGCGCCAGATATTTGAAGGCGAAGTAGCTCGGCCGCACATTGACCGGCGATGCGCCGACCATCGCGATCGTCTTCACGCCGTTGAGAATTTCGCGGATATAATCGTCGGAATAAGCGTCATGGTTCATTCGTAAACTGTCCGATACTTCATTGTGCCTACTGCGAAGCGTTTGGGGCCGTCATTCCGGGGCGATGCAAAGCATCGAACCCGGAATCTCGAGATTCCGGGTCTGGTGCTGGCGCACCAACCCGGAATGACCGGACCTGGACGGTTCGGACACTTTGTTTCTGGCAGCGACGGCAACTACTTGTCCTGCCACTTCGGCTCGCGCTTCTCGATGAAGGCGCCGATGCCTTCCTCGGCGTCGCGCGCCATCATGTTCTCGGTCATCACCTCAGCCGCATAGCGATAGGCGTCGGCAAGGCTCATTTCGGCCTGGCGGTAGAACGCGGCCTTGCCGAGCTTGATCGTATAGGCGGACTTGAGCGCGACCTGTTGCGCGAGCGCGATCGCCGCATCCCGTTCGGTGCCGGCGGCGACGACGCGGTTGACGAGGCCGATGTCGCGGGCCCGCGCGGCCGGGACCGGCTCGCCGGTAAGCAGCATCTCCATCGCCTGCTTGCGCGGAACGTTGCGCGACAGCGCCACCATCGGGGTCGAACAAAACAGCCCAATATCGACGCCCGGCGTGGCGAAGGCCGCGGCTTCCGAAGCCACCGCGAGGTCGCAGCTTGCTACCAGCTGGCAGCCCGCGGCGGTGGCGATGCCTTGCACGGCGGCCACCACCGGCTTGGGCAGGTGCACAACGGCCTGCATCATCGCGCTGCAGGCATTCATGATTTGCGCGAAATAGGCCCGCCCGCGATCGGCGTCGGTGCGGCGTGCGGTCAGTTCCTTCATGTCGTGGCCGGCGGAGAAGGCCGGGCCGTTGGCCGCGATCACCACCGCGCGCACGCTCTTGTCGTCGTGAATTTCGTTCAGCGCTGCGTGCAGTTCGGCGATCAGGCCTTCCGACAGGCTGTTGCGCGCTTCGGGCCGATTGAGCGTGAGTATCGCGATGCTGCCGAGCGTCTTGCGCAGGAGAACGGGAGATTGCGGCGTGGCGGCGCGTACGGACTGGCTCTTCATCGAAATATCCACTTGATATCTGCTTGATATTCGCTTGGGCAGATGCGTCACCTTAATGTAACAAGCGGCACGAGGCGAGGGCAGGCGGAGCGACATGGCAATTGCGAAAATGAGCGTGGCCGATCTGGAGAGGTTCCTCCATGAGGAATTTCCCCAGGCGTTCAGAGGCGGCGAGATATCCATCGAAAGCGCCGATGGCGCCTCCTGCCTGCTGCGCCATCGCTACAGCGACCAGATGCTGCGTCCGGGCGGCACGATATCCGGACCGACGCTGATGGCGCTCGCCGACTTCGCCATGTATGTAGTGCTGCTCTCGGCGATCGGCCCGGTGGGGCTTGCGGTAACGACCAACCTCAATATCAATTTTCTGCGCAAGGGCGCGCCCGGGCAGGATGTGCTGGCGGCGGCGCGGCTTCTGAAGCTGGGCAAGCGGCTGGCGGTCGGCGAGGTCAACCTACTATCGGGCTCTTCGCCCGATCCGATCGCCCATGTGACCTCGACCTATTCCATTCCAAAGACTTGAGGATTCGTGCGGTAATATAACACCATAATTGTAAGCCATTGTTTTTGCTTTACTAATTATCTCGGTCGGGCATTGACGCGCGCGGCGCGCTTATCTAGAAACACCGCAGTTCGGGCACGCGTCCGATATCCCCCATTCACGGATTTCCCCAAATGAAAACGTTTTCGGCAAAGCCCGCCGAGGTGACGAAGAAGTGGGTGCTGATCGACGCCAAGGGTCTGGTGGTCGGCCGGCTCGCCACCTTGGTCGCGATGCGCCTTCGCGGCAAACACCTCCCGACCTATACGCCTCACGTCGATTGCGGCGACCATGTCATCATCATCAACGCGGCGCATGCGGTGCTTACCGGGCGCAAGCGCGACAACAAGGTCTATTACAATCACACCGGCTTCATCGGCGGCATCAAGGAACGCACCGCGAAGTCGATCCTCGAGGGCCGTTTCCCCGAGCGCGTCGTCGAGAAGGCCATCGAGCGCATGATTCCGCGCGGGCCGCTTGGCCGTGTGCAACTCGGCAATCTGCGCGTCTATCCCGGCCCCGAGCATCCGCACGAGGCCCAGCAACCCGAGAAGATCGATATCGCCGCGATGAATCGCAAGAACATGAGGGCCGCATAAGATGTCCGACACCATGCAGTCTCTCGATCAACTGTCCCAGTTGAAGCCGGCCACGCCGGAAGCGCCGAAATACGTCAAGAAGGTCGACAAATACGGCCGCGCCTATGCCACCGGCAAGCGCAAGGACGCGGTCGCCCGCGTCTGGATCAAGCCCGGCGCCGGCAAAATCGTCGTCAACACCCGCGAGGTCGAAGTCTATTTCGCCCGTCCGGTGCTGCGCATGATGATTCAGCAGCCGCTGGTCGCAGCCGCCCGCGCGGGCCAGTACGACGTGATCTGCACCGTGACCGGTGGCGGTCTGTCGGGCCAGGCTGGCGCAGTGCGTCACGGCATCTCGAAGGCGCTGACCTGTTTCGAGCCGGATCTGCGCGGCGTCCTGAAGAAGGGCGGTTTCCTCACCCGCGACTCCCGCACCGTCGAGCGCAAGAAGTACGGCCGCGCCAAGGCGCGCAAGTCGTTCCAGTTCTCGAAACGCTAAGAAATTGCGGCGAATGCTGCATATCCGGAACCAGCAAAGGGCGC
>Ga0210410_10004833_pt1 | contig 11788 bp, 10 predicted proteins | sample IncBWC4MmetaG_FD_161058 | JGI IMG/M metagenome (GOLD analysis project Ga0210410, IMG submission 161058) | Forest soil microbial communities from Barre Woods Harvard Forest LTER site, Petersham, Massachusetts, United States - Inc-BW-C-4-M | ecosystem: Environmental > Terrestrial > Soil >... | reverse complement strand
GCTTGAGCTGACGGGAACGGGGACCTGAACCTGCGTGGATTTTACCTCAAGCCCGCGATTTTGCGGCGGAAAAGCGCGGTTGGCCATCTGGTGGATATTCCGCTGGAGCGATCTAAGCCGCAGCCAGTGTTCAGAAGAGTGGCCCGAGGCCCCAACCCAGCACGCCGAGGCGATCGTGCAAGCGAAAGGTTGAGCCATCGGGCATGAGGAGGGCACGGTTCAGGCGGAGAAGATTGAATGAGTAATTGACGCGCAAGGGCGTGCCGACCACGGGGAGAGCCCAGCGCAGTTCGAAACCAGTGGTGCCATGAATCAGGCCGTTGGTGGAATGGATCAAGGAAGGACGCGTTTGCCCGAGCCAATTCGGAAGCAGTAAACCGGAGCCGGCATCGAAGAACGTCGCGCCTTCGACTCCGTGGCTGAGGGGAAAGCGGTATTCCAAATTCGAGGCGGCTATGAGGTTTGCGCCGCTGGGCACCGCTGAGTAAGTGGTTGCGCCGGAGGGAGAGACGGCGGTGAGTGCCTGGTATGGGCCGAGTTCTCCAGGACGCAAGCCCCGCACGAAATCGTCGCCGGAGAAAAAGCGCGCGTAGAACGGCATGTCTCCCTTATAACTGCCGGCGGCACTTACCGTTGTTCGGAAGGCCCAGGCATTGTGACGATCGAACATTTCGTCCGGGAAAATCTGGCCATATTCTGCCTTCGACTTCAGCAGGTTTTCATTGCCCCCGAGCCAGCCGCCTGAAACCGAATCGGCCAACTGTATTTTTTGTGCGCCAACGTCGTGCGTCCACCCGATTCCCAGGGAGTGGCTGGAGGTTTTGCTTTGCAGCTCGGTGGGTTGAGGATTAGTGGTGCCCGCGCCCGAGGGCTGATTGATCACATACTCGGTCAGCGATCGTGAGATACCGAAGTTGAGACCGATAGCGTCCACATCCGACGCGGCGTAACTCCATCCCAGGCTCACGCCATCGGTTTGCGAGCGCTGGAATGGCCCCTGCACGCCTGGCGTCAAGCGGGGACGAAGAAAGGTGTCGAAAACGGAGAGCGCCAGGGTGCCTCGCGAGCCGAGAAAGCCTTCCTTCGCAAGACCGACAGCTAGCTGCAACGACTCCGGCCCATAGTCGAATTGGGTGGAAAGAAATTCATCCAGGCCGAGCAGATTGAAAACGGTATAGGCGATTCCCACAGTGCTTCCGAATTGCTGGCGTCCGCCAGAGAATGTGATGCGTTGTTTACCTCTTTCGTGAAGGTGAATGGTTACGTCGGCCGTATGGCTTGCTTCGTGAGTCTCGATCTGAACGTTTTCTTTTTTGAACGGTTGGAAATATCCGGTTCGGGCAAGGCGCGCGAGGCCTGCTTCGAGCGCGTATTCGTCGAGTGGTTGGCCTTCGTTAAGTGGGACGCGCCGGCGAAGGTATCTGTCCGGGAATCGCTGATTCCCGCGGAATTCGATTCGTCGCACGGTGTAGGGCGGCGCGGGGTCGAAATCAAACTTTACGGAAGCGAGGTGCGTAGCGCGGTCGAATGATGGAGTGGCTCGCAAGCGATAATCTCCATCGCCTCTTTGCCGTTTGGCACTTCGGCGGATCCGGATTTCCCAATCGCGGCGCATAGATTCCACGGCATGCTCGGAGAACGGGCGCCCTGGAGTTACATCTCGAGATATCAGTTCGCCTTTTCTTGCGGAATTGAGTTGCTGCCGGAGAGAAGCGCTTATCTCCGTGGGACCGAAGGCGTAGAAATTGCCTGCCTCGACCGGCAGCCCAACGGTCAAGCCGGGTTGAACGGGACGGTAAGACCAGCGTGAGGAGGAACTGGAAAACGCATTCACGACCGTAACGTGGGCGGTGCCTACGCGGGCCTGCGGGAATCCGTGATTCCGCAAGTAGGTAAGCAGATTCACGCGGTCTGCTTCGCATTTTTCCGGCGTATAAACATTTTTGTTTCGGAGTCCGGAAAACCACGCATCTGGAGCGACCTCGCGCATCTGCTTGCGCAGTGCTTGGTCAGAAATCTCCGATTGGCCTGGGAAGTCTACGCGGACGACAGGCAAGCGCGGCCCGTCGCGGATCTGAAACTGGATTCTTACTCGCTGGCCCGAAAGGTTTTCTCGTTGAATGACCACTTGCGCCTCCGGGTGACCTGCTGCGGCAAGTTCGGCTTGAATTGCAAGTGCGGCGCGCTGCAATTTTGCGGGGTCTGATGGAGTTCCCAACTGCGGCAATAGCTTTTTGTCCACGAGCAGTTTCTTGATTTGTGACTGCGATAGAAGTTTCGAGCCGGTGAATGCCACAGCAGTTAGATAGGGATACTCCGTGACGTGGTACTGGAGTTGAAACAGCTGAGGGGCGGCTACAGTTTCGGGGTTGCGATCCGGTTGCTCCGCTTTCACGAAAACATCCTCAAACCAACCTGCCTGGCTCAGCGCGTGAACATCGGCCGCGATGCGCGCCGCGTCGAACTCCTCACCGGAATGTACAGAGAGCCGGGACTTTGCCGCCTCAGCAGCAATGCGATGAAGTCCCACAAATTTGATTTCGCCAATCACAGCGTGGGGCGGGAGGCCGTACGATGCGCCAACCCGGTCTGCACCGTTGGAGTCGCTTTCCTGAGGGTTTGCGAAAGCCGGCGCCACAACAAGCAACCCAAGAAGCAACGCGGCGATGGGAACGCAACTGCGCATGTTTCCCTGCACCTGGAAACTGACTGAAATGATGGATGAAACGGTCCGTTCGAAGGTTGCCTCACGGCGTCACTGGCCAAACCTGATTCAGCGGCTTCATCGTTGTCCCCTTCCTGCTTGGTGATGATTAGATTCCTGTTAAAGAGTTTCTATTCTTCCGCATTTCGACGCTACTTCACTTCGAATGTCTACGTTACAATTTGGCGGCGACAAATTTCGTCGCGACAATGGGAGGCGGGAATGCTTCGCTGGGCTCTGGGGATTTTGGCGATGGGAGTTGCGTCAGGGTGCTTCGCGCAAGGACAGACGAAGCTGACGGCAAAATGGGAAGAACTCACGGCGGAAGAATTTCGGCAGGCGATTGGGAAGGCTCACGGAACGTGCCTGCTGCCATTCGGGATTTTGGAGAAACACGGGCCGCACTTGCCGCTGGGGACCGACCTGCTAAACGTGAGGTATGTGGCGGAGCACGCCGTGCAGCAGGAATACGCAGTGATTTTTCCGGAATATTATTTCGGGCAGATTGCGGAGGCGCGGCATGAGCCGGGGACGGTTGCGTACAACGCGGAGATGCAGATGAAGCTGCTGCAGGCGACGACGGATGAGATGGGGCGAAACGGCTGCAAAAAAGTGGTCATCGTGAATGGGCATGGAGGGAATGAGAGTTTTCTGCCGTACTTTGCCCAGTCGCAGCTCGATACGCCTCATGACTACGTGGTTTACGTGCAATGGGGACACGAGGCGACGAAGAAAGCGGGCGCAGAAAAAAACGGGCCGGACTGGCATGCCGGGGAGACCGAGACGTCGAACATGCTGGTGACGCATCCGAATCTGACGCATATGGACCGGGCAAACAACGAATCGGGGGCGGATCAGAAGCGGGTGAGACTGCCGGAGAATCTATACACCGGGATCTGGTGGTATGCGCGGTTTCCGAATCATTATTCGGGGGATGGATCCACGGCTACGAGGGAGCAGGGTGAAGAGGACTTGCAGGCGTGGATTAATACGGTGGTGAGGGCGATCCGGGCGGTGAAGGCGGATGAGGAGAGTTTGAAGTTGCAGAATGAGTTTTACGAGAAGAGCCGTAAGCCGATGGACACCGTACATTGAGAGTCGGAAGATTGGGCAATCTGAAGATCGGCCAGTACAGCAGAGGCAGTTAGCGGGCCTGCCGGAGGGCGTCGATCCAAGAGATTAGCATGTCGTTGTGGGGAGGCTCGAGGTCGAAGAACTCGATGCCCATGCCGATCCGGGGCTTTACGATGCGCACGGCGACGAGCGCTTCGAGGACCTGGCCCTTGCGGACGAGTTTCATGCGGGCGCGGGCGTTCACGGGAAGTGGTTTGCTGGTGCAGATGAAACACCCGCCGAGGGAAATGTCGGAGGTGACGCCCTCCACCTGCTGGCCGGTTTCGAGGTCGATCAATTCGGCGTCGGCGGCGAATGGGAAACGGATGGCGTAGCGACGATCACGGACTCCGGTAACGCTGGAATTTGGTCCATTGCGGTCTGGCATGGATATGACTTTGTTCACCTAAGACACCTTGACGGATAGGGGGACGGAGGAAGCCTGAGGGCGAATCAGACTTCCACAAAATCCAGTTTGCCCGAAGGATGGGTGATTGGAAATGACGGGTTGCCGAATCGCAACGAAAGGGTAACCCGGCCTGGGGGCGGGCGCGGCGCGGTTATTAGTGGGTACGACAAGACTGGCCGCTGGGCCGGATTGAGACGATTTTCAGCGTGATAGCCTGAATTGTAAGCAATTTCCCCATTGCATCGAACTATGAGGACCGAAGGAATGCGTCAGAGCGACCGGGTCACGCTGCGCCTGGAGGTGGAAGCCTCATGGTTCAACGGTGATGGTGTGGCCATGACGAAGCCCGCGGAATCGCTGCTGGTGAGCCGGAACGGCGGGGTAATCCGGCTGCAGGAAAAACTCTTTACGGGGCAGGAATTGACGCTGCGGCGGACGCTGGAAGGCGACACCGTAAAGACGGCGCGGGCCCGGATCGTGGCGGAGATCGATCACGAGGCTGAAGGTTTTCTCTACGCGGTGGCGATTCTGGAGCCGCGCGCGGATTTCTGGGAGATCGAATTCCCGACGCCGCAACAGGGCGAAGAGGCGCTGGCGCGGCTGCTGATGGAGTGCAGCTTCTGCCAGCGGCGTGAAGTGGTGTACCTGAACGAGATGGAGCTGAAATCATTTGAGGTGCGGCGTTGCGCGGCGCGACTTTGCAAGCACTGCGATGCGCCTTCGATCTGGGTGGAAGCGCAGTCGGATGTGAACTCGACAGAAGTATTGCCGTCGCGGGCTGCGGTGGAAGAGCGTGTGGTACCGCGGCGGAATAGGCTGCGGGTAAAGGCGCGGGTGTTGGCATGCATCCGGCAACGCGGATTTCAGGAAGAAGTGGCGGTGTGCGAGGATTTGTCGAAGGGCGGAATCAGTTTCCGGAGCAGGAACGCTTACGCGGAGGGCACGCGGCTGGAAGTGGCGGTGCCGTACACGCCGGGAGCGGGAGCGATTTTCGTGCCGATACGGATTGTGTTTTCGCAGCCGATTGCGTCGGCGGGTTTGTTCCGGCATGGGGCGGCATATTTGCGGTTGCCCGAGTAGCTCGTCAAATCTTCTCCCAACAAAACACTTGAGGACTAGTTAAGGTACGGTCCTTCGCGCATGTCCGGTACAGATCACCGGAGTCCAAACACCGGGCCTTGTCGGATTTGCTCAGGATGACAACACTAACTAAGGTCGAATTTCCAATTTCAATTTTCTAAAAACTATTTTGGTTGGGCGGCTAGGATGGATTGCCAATTCAGGATGGCGTTCCAGAGCATGCGCTGGTCGCCACGATTCAGGTCGCGATGGATTGGGTTGAAATTGAATGTGATGATGTGGCCGCTACCTACGGGCGAATCGAGAATCGCCGGACGGCCGATTAAGTTCCCTTCTCCCCAAATTTGACCGCTGACGAGAATGGGCGCGCTTGTTGTGTCGCCCCATTCGAGGACGACGGTGCTTGTGTCAACGGGGCCGTCGAGGCAGGTGGTGCAATAGGCCATGCGAAGCCAGCGGCGCGGCGCGGCGTATAAAGGAAAATTCTGACGGAAGACGTAGGTATGCGGCGAGTAGCCGTAGGCGATAGGATGATCCGGGCGATCGAAGGTGACGCGCAGGTGAGCGCCCGGCGTGCGCGTTATGGCTCGCTGAGCGGCAGCGGCGGCATCGCTTCCGCCGCCTTGCGTGCTGCGCGGGACGCCGCCGGCGTCGCGGCGAACTCCGCGGACGAGGCCGGCTTCGAGCGCAAGCATGGAGCCGCTGCCTAGGGTGATGAGCAGGCCGCCGCGTTCAACGAAATCCTGAATTTGCGCCAGGCCTTGATAGCCGATGCCGCCGGTGATGTCGTCGGATTCGGCGGGGGTGCCGAAGTTGGGAGTTTCCGGCGTTTTCTTGAAGGGCATCGGGCTCCAGCGCTTGGGGAGGCCCTGGATCTGCTCGGCGAGTTCGAGATCGACGTGGCCGTAGAGAAGGACGTCGATTTTGTCGCTGAGTTTGCCGGCGCGGATGTCTTCGTCGCGGAGATAGGTGTAGGGGACTTTGCGTTGATCGAGCGAGTAGCGGACCCAGCCGATGGAGTCGGTGTCCGCCCAGGGAACCCAGAGGCCGAGGCGGGGAGCTTTGGCGGCGTGATGAGCGACATCGGGAGCGGAAGCGGCGGCGATGAAGTCGAGACCGAGTTGATCGGAAATCTGGCGAAGGGCGTCGGGGAGGCCGGGCTGAGAGGGAAGAATCCAGGAGCCGGCGGGATATTCGACGCCGCCTGCGCCAAACGCGTGCTCGGTGATTTCAATTTGGAAATTGGACAGTCGATACCGGGCGGCAAAAAGGCTTTCCTGGCCTGAATCTTTGAGCAGAAAGACGGGGCCTGCGCCGGAGATTTTGCCGTGGGGTTGTGGAGCTTCGGTTAGAAGCGCGAGTGAAGTGGAACGCACGGAAGCGTCATCCGTGGGCATAACCTGCAGATGATAGTGCGCGGAAAGTTCCCAGGAGACGTCGTCGTATGGTTCGACGGCATCTTTCGGATAAAGCTGTGGAGCGAGGAGATCGACAGCGTAATTGCGATACGGCTGATCGAGCCGAACGACGTAGGTGCCTGCGGGAAAGGCGCCTTCCTTGAGATGGAGAGGCTCTTTCGCGCGACTGACTTCGATGTGCTGGCTCATCAGACGTGCAACGAGCTGTGCGACGCGCGTGGGATCGCCCTGGTCGTCGGGTATGAGGAACGCGGCGGGTGATTCTTCGAGGCCTTTGCGATAGGAGTGAAGATTTTTTTCGTAGAAATTGTGCAGGAAGGCGTGAGAGTTGGTAGCGGCGTAGTCGAGGGCGGCGAGGGCGCCAGTTTCGTTGTAATTGAGGTTGTCGCGGGCGGACCAGGTGACTTTTCCGGGAGACGCAGGCAGCGGGCGATACCATTCGCGGGAGGTTTCTTCGCCGGTGAGCAGCCAGGTGAGCGTTTCGGCAGTGCCGTTTCCGAAGGTTTCGTAGCCGCGGCCGATGGAATTGTGGTTCATCGCGACGGAATCGAGGAAAAGCTCGGCGAAGCCCTCGCCGAAATCCCAAGTGGAGACGCCGGGCATGCCGAGACCGGTGAGCGCTTGCACTTCGTGGAAGCTGAGAGCGAGAAATTCGGTGAAGGTGATCGGATCGACGTCGGGATTGTACGGGCCCGTGCCGTTCCAGGTCATAAGAAATGGCATGCCTTCGTGGAGGTCGTGGATGACGGTGGGATGCCAGTCGAAAAACATGCGGGCGACGGCCTTGGTGGTTTCCTGAGTGAGCTGGTGGGCGTCGCGATTGATATCCACGAAGACGTATTTGCCCCAGTAGGGAGGAGCCTGGCGCGGGAGAGAGGCGCGGTCAGTTTTGCCTTTGAGATAGCGATAGAACCACTGGACTTGATTGTCGCGGCCGTCGGGATTGGAGACGGGATTGATAAGGACGACGAGATTTTCGCGGATGCGGCGGATCATGGGTTGATCGGAAACGGCGAGGCGATAGGCGAGTTCGAGGACGGATTCCGTGGAGCCGGTTTCGTCGGAGTGGAGCCCGGCGTTGAAATAATAGATCGGGCGGGAAGTGGCCACAAGGTTTTCAGCGGCGGCGGAATCGGTTTTGCGGGGATCGGCGAGGGCGGCTGTTGCGGATTTGAGCAGGTCGAGAGAGGCAATTCCCTTTTCGTCGGCGATGGCGACGAGGAGGATGTCGCGGCCTTCTTCTGACTTGCCGATGGTGAAGACGCGGACGCGGGGAGAAGCGGCGGCCAGAGCGCGGCAGTAGGTGTAGGTTTTCGCGGAGTCGACGAGTTCGCCGGGGGCGCCCATGATACGGCCGAAGAAGGCGCGGGGCGAGGGGACCGTGGAGGAGGCGGGAAGATAGGAGACCCACGGGGAGAGGAAGCGGAGTTCGGTGGTGGCTTTGGAGATTTCTTCGATGGAACCGGGTTCGGGAGTGTCGGGCGTGAAAACATTTTGCGCATGACTGCTGATCGCGAGAATCGACAGAGCGAGGAACAAAAATGACGAGCGAATCAAGAGGATCCCCCCATATTCGGGATGAGCAAAAATGGAGCAAAGGCGAAGTGAGTGTACTACAGGAGCAAAGGAAGAAGGACGCAGTCAGCGGGTAGGTAGCAAAATTGCGCCGGCGTTGACAGCGGCAGCGGCGAGTTGCTCATCACGCGTGGCGAGGGGCAGACCGCGACGAAGGGTAAGTTCGAGGTAGGAAGCGTCGTACACAGTAATTTGATGACTATCGGCTAATAGCAGTGTGGTAGTCCAGGCGTAATCGTTGGTGTCTGGATCGATTTGTATTGGGAGACGGAGGAGTTTCTGGATTGAGGAATCCCGGTATGCGGCGTCGATGCGCTTGCGTTTGATACCATTTTGCAGCCCGCTGGCAATTTCTAGGCGCCAGATCGCTGGGACGACAGCACCTTGACTGGCAATCCGTGCGAGGAATGCGTCGCTCGTTGCGCTATGCTCATCCGTAAAGACCCAGCTCAGCGTTACAGAGGCATCGATGACACAGATCAACGACGACCCTCGTTGATGAGTTCCTTGATGGTCGAATCGTCAATGTGCAGGCCCTTCCGCATCTTCTTGATGTCTTCCACGGCTTGGTGGGCAGCTTCGCGGTCGAAAGGTTTTTGGATAGGACCAAGACGGGCAACTTGCTTGCCGTGGCGGGTGATGATGATTTCTTCGCCGTTTTCGGCGAGGTCGAGGAGCTGGGCGAGTTTGTTCTTGGCTTCGAAGGCGCCTATTTCTTTCATAATAGAACCCTTATCTACAGCTAGATTACAGCTAGCCGTATTAGATTAGCAGATCTGTGGATTTTGTCCAGAGCCCAGAGGCGTTCTAGAAATTAACTGAGCTCACGATTGCGAAAGAGGGACGGCCCGCCTCGGAAGGCGGCCCTACAAGTGCAAAAAGGGGCCACTTGAAAGTGGCCGCTACGTGTATGCCGGTGGTTAATCTAACGCGTTGACTGCGGTGCGCTCGGCGCGGCGGCGGTGTAGGTAGTGCATGGCGATGTTGAGGTAGATTTCGCCGCAGGGGGTTTCGATGCAGAGGACCATGGCTTCGGTGTCGGTGTTGCCGCCGAGGCCTTCTTCGCTCATGTGAATTTCGGGCGGAAATACCTTGAATCGAAAGCCCTGATCGTTGAGAAGGGTGACGCTGTTGCCGATGACCATGTTGGCGAGTTCGCAGACGGTTTCGCGGATGACCTGCTCGCTTTCGGGCAGAGCGGCGCCGGCGAGCTGGCTGGCGACGCGCATGGCGACGTCGGGAGCGAGGTCGAGGATGACGCGGCCCTCGATGTCGCCCTTGATGGAAATGAGGGCAGCGACGCCTTTGCGGCGATAGGTATCCTCGTCCATCGAGAGGTCGGCGATTTTTGTCGGAGCCTGCAGGGCTTCGGCGAAAACCGCGTCGGCAGCGTTAATAAAAGGCTGGATGAGTTCCATTCTCATATTTGATGCTCCCCCGCAAGGGCAACGGGCGCACCCGCGGCATTTGGATCGTCCCCGAGAACGTAGCGAAGGATTTCATACAGAACTTCTGGCTTAACGGGCTTCTGGACAAAATGCTTGGCGCCCTTTTGCAGCGCTGCAAGAATGTTTTCCTGGTAGCCGACGGAAGAGACCATGATGATGCGGGCATCGGCGTGCTGCCGCACGATTCGCTCGACGGCTTCGATTCCTTCCATCTGGGGCATGGTGATATCCATGAGAACGATGTCGGGCTTGATGCGGTTGAATTCGGCGATGGCGGTAAGACCGTCGCCGGCCTCGCCGGCAACTTCGCCGCCGAAGAGCTCGATCATCTTCATGATGTTCTTGCGGGCGAAGACGGAATCGTCCACCACGAGATAACGGACCGGTTGGTGGTCCTTGCGAAATAGAGGCGCGAACTGTGGCATAACGATCTCCTTTTGCTCCCCGGCCCCGTCAGGCCCGCGGAGTTGAAACGGGAACTTTTTCACCCTTATCGGAACTGTCCTGCTTGTCCGAACCACTGCGATCGGAACCGTACTGGCTGATCAGGTGCGCGCCCAACGTATCGAGCGGCAGCACCTTCTGAACGAAGCCCTTCATCATGGCAGCGCGCGGCATTCCGCCGACGACGCACGTTTCTTCACTCTGCGCGATGGTCATGCCACCGGCGGCTTTGATTGCGCCGATGCCCTCGGCGCCATCTTCGCCCATTCCCGTCATGATGATACCGACGGAAGTGAGGCCGAATTCCTGGGCAACCGAATGGAAGAGCACGTCCGCGGACGGGCGATGGCCATTAATGGGAGGCGTATCCGAGAGGACAACCATTTCCCCGCGAGGCATGCGACGGACCATCATGTGGCGATTGCCGGGACAGATGAGGACGCGCCCGGCAACGAGCAGGTCGCCGGATTTGGCTTCGTGAACATCCAGCGCGCAACACTCATCGAGGCGGCGGGCAAACATGTCGGTAAATCCTTCGGGCATGTGCTGTACGATGACGAAGGTCGCGGGAAAATCCGCGGGAAATTGAGTGAGCAAATATTGAAGCGCATTGGGACCGCCAGTAGAAATGCCGATGGCGATCACGCGATTGGGCGGAAGGGCCGGGCGCGAGCGTTTCTTGGATGACGGAGGAATTTCGAGAACCGGCTTTGGAATTGTTTTTCGGCCGCCTGCGCGCTTGGCAACTTTGATTTTTTCGGCGAGTTGGAGCGCAACCGGCTCGAGGTTGCCAGCGGCAGCGTTGCGGGGTTTGGCAACGAAATCGATGGCACCGAGAGCGAGCGCTTTGAAGGTGGAGTACGCGCCTTCCTTCGAATGCGTGCTGAAGACAATCACGGGAAGTGGCGCGCCACGCATGATCATGCGCAGCGTTTCGAGGCCGTCCATGCGCGGCATTTCGAGATCGAGGGTGACGATGTCCGGCTGGAGCTCGGCGATTTTGCGCAGGGCGAAGGCGCCGTCCATGGCGGTGCCGACGACTTCGATGTCCGGATCGCGCTCGAGAATCATGGGAATGAGCTTCCGCATGAGAGCGGAATCGTCGACGACCAGTACTCGGACGCGTTCTTTCATGCGATGGCTCCGAGAGGCAGGGATCGAGAAAGCCGGGAAAGGATTGCCGGAACGTTGAGAATCAGGACGACGGTGCCATCACCGAGGATGGAAGCACCGCTGACGAGATCGCTGGAAACGATTTCGCCGGGGAGGGCTTTAATTACGAGCTCTTCCTCGCCGACCATGCTGTCCACTACCAGACCGAAGCGTTTTTCGGCGATACCGATGACGACAACAAAATTCCTTCTCTTCTTCGAGGAATTCGGCGCCTCGACCGGATGAATGCGATTGAGTTGATGGAGGCGGACGAGGGTGAGAATCTGGTCGCGCAGGCGGAGGACTTCGCGCTGGTCGACCTTGTGAATTTCCTGATCGTGGATGCGCGTGATTTCGACAACAGCGGAAAGCGGAACGGCGAAAAGACGGCCCCCGACGCGGAAGAGCAGCGTCTGGATACTGGCGAGCGTAAGGGGAACACGAA
>Ga0210410_10004832_pt1 | contig 11792 bp, 10 predicted proteins | sample IncBWC4MmetaG_FD_161058 | JGI IMG/M metagenome (GOLD analysis project Ga0210410, IMG submission 161058) | Forest soil microbial communities from Barre Woods Harvard Forest LTER site, Petersham, Massachusetts, United States - Inc-BW-C-4-M | ecosystem: Environmental > Terrestrial > Soil >... | reverse complement strand
TTCAGGAGGAGTCAGAAAAATGGGACTGCAATTTCGAGGGATCGTGAATTGGTCAAGAACTCGAAGGGGAGTGGCGGCGCTGTTGGTTGCGGCGACGCTGGGAATTGGAATCCTAATCGGTAGCGTAATTTCCGATCGCGCCGGGGCGAGTCACGCGACGTTTGAAGGCGCGAAGACTTTGACCATTCCGGATCCGGTCGTGATGTCGAACACGTTTTCTGGAATCGTAACCAAGGTTGGTCCCGCCGTTGTGAATATTTCGAGCACTCAGGTGATGCAGGCTCAGCCGCGTGTGCAAATGCGCCGCGAGCTCCCGTTAATGCCGTCAAAGCCCGGCGGGCAAGCGCGTCCGAAGGGTGGTTCTCCCGATGGCAACGATCCTTCCATGGATGATTTCTTCAACAAGTTTTTTGATGGCCCGGATCAGGGCGATCAGGATCGTTCCGAGCGAAGCCTCGGTTCCGGAATTATCGTGGACTCAAAGGGATTCATCCTGACCATCAATCACGTGGTGGATCAGGCCACGCGAATTCAAGTCACGCTGGATGGTGACACTATGCCTTATACCGCGAAGGTGGTTGGCGTAGATGCGGACACCGACCTTGCTGTAATAAAGATTGAAGTTCCGCGCGAATTGCCGTACGCAAAGCTCGGCAATTCCGATGGTGTGCACGTCGGTGATTGGGTGTTGGCAATTGGCCAGCCGTTTGGCTTGAGCGCCACAGTTACCGCTGGAATCGTCAGCGCGAAGGATCGGGATCGAAGCCAGCTTCAGTCGAACAGTACTCAGTTCCAGCGATTTCTTCAGACCGACGCCGCGATCAATCCGGGAAATTCCGGCGGGCCGCTGGTGGATATGGCGGGCCAGGTGGTGGGAATCAATACGGCGATCATGACCGGTTCGCGCAGCATGGGAAATGAAGGAGTTGGTTTTGCGCTACCGTCGAACGTGGCCATTGATGTTTACAACCAGCTTGTCACGCACGGACACGTGACGCGCGGCGCGATTGGGATTTCGTTCCGTGAGGACGTCAGCACGAATCCAATTGCATTGCGCAGTTTGGGCGCCGAGTACGGCGTGATGATTGGCGCCGTCGACAAAGATGGACCGGCCGCGAAGGCAGGACTGAAAGCGGAAGACGTAATTACGAAGGTGAACGGAAAGCCTGTAAAGACCGGCAACGATCTGGTGGATCCAATCACACGAACGCCCGTGGGAAACAAAGTCGAACTCACTTATGTTCGCGATAAAGTTGCGCACACCATTTCAGTGACGGTCGGAGATCGCTCCAAGATAACTCCGGAAGAAGCGAAGAATGACGACGTGCCGCAGCCGGCACCGGTGCAGGACCAGTTTGGCCTGCATGTTGGCAATTTGACGGCGGACGAAGCGAAGGAAGCTGGCCTGGAGTCGAATAAAGGTGTAATTGTAAAGAGACAACCGGGTGCGACGAGTTTCGGAGCCGACCTGGGGTTCACTGCCGGCGACGTAATTCTTTCGGTGAATGGCCAGCCGGTGACCAACGTGGCGGACTATCAAAAACTCGTTTCGGCGCTGAAGCCTGGCCAGGAAGTTGTGTTCCGAGTGCTCGAAGTTGGCCCGGGCCCAGCGATGGCACGTCGGCTTGCAGGCATCGTGCCTCCGGCAAATTAGTTCGCCGGATAGTGCTGCACGCAACGGCGTAAGTTCAACGAGGCGCATTGAGCAACGCAAAAACAAAAATTCTACGAGCCGCTGGCGCGTTATTTCTCGCCGGCGGCTTGTGTATTTTGTTGATGCCGTTATGCGCTTATGCGCAGTCCACTCCGACGAAATCGACGACGGCAAAATCTAAGAGTTCAAACACTGCAAAATCGACGGCTTCTTCGAAGCTGGCGAGTTCCTCGCAAGCACATAAAACTGTAACGTCGGTGAAATCGACGGCGACATCCGGCAAGAGCACGAAGAAGAAGCCGGGCGCGTCGCGAACCGCGCGTGCCAGAATGCAAACGGCGCCTACGCCGGATCGAATCAAAGAAATTCAGAGCGCGCTTGCGGCTTCCGATTCGTACAAGGGCGAGCCGACAGGCAAGTGGGATGACGCCAGCGTCGCCGCGATGAAACACTTTCAACAAGTGAATGGATTGAATCCCAGCGGAAAACTGGACGCGCTTTCGCTGCAAAAACTCGGGCTGGGATCGGATACGGCCGGACGAGGTGCGCCACGTGTTGCGAAACCGCCCGCTGCGCCTGCTTCATCTACTACTCTCCCAATTCAGCGTTGATTTCGACGCGTTGACGCTCTGCGAACCCTCTGCTAAGTTTGATTGTTGGCATTCCGTGTTGGTCCAAATTTAATTTCATGCCGTTCAACCCCGCGTTTCCGGAGGCTCCATGACAAGCGCAGTGGCACCCAAGGTTTATAGGAATTTTATCAACGGGGAATGGCAGGAATCCCGCGATCACAAAGCTTTTGAAAATCGAAATCCGGCGAACGCGGGCGAGCTGATCGGAATGTTTTCTTCATCCACGAATGAAGATGTGGATTTGGCGGTGAACGCAGCGGCCGAAGCTTATAAGAGTTGGCGGCTGGTGCCTGCGCCGCGGCGCGCGGAGATTTTGTATCGCACGGCGGAATTATTGGTGCGCCGTAAAGACGATTTAGCGCGGGACATGACGCGGGAGATGGGCAAGATCCTGACGGAGACGCGCGGTGACGTTCAGGAAGCGATTGACATGACGTATTACATGGCCGGTGAGGGACGCCGCTTGTTCGGGCACACTACGCCATCGGAATTGCCGAATAAATTTGCGATGAGCGTGCGCTCGCCAATCGGAGTGGCGGGGATGGTGACGCCGTGGAATTTTCCCATGGCGATTCCGTCGTGGAAAATTGCGCCGGCGCTGGTGTGCGGAAACACGGTGGTGATTAAGCCGGCTGAAGACACTCCGCTTTCTACATTTCACTACGTGCAAGCGTTGACGGAAGCCGGGCTGCCGCGCGGCGTAGTGAATATTGTGATGGGTGATGGGCCGTCCGCGGGCGCGCCGTTGGTGAATCATCCCGGCGTGAACTTAGTTAGCTTTACAGGATCCACAGAAGTTGGGCGACTTGTGAGCGAAGCCTGCGCGCCGACATTCAAGAAGTGCACGCTCGAAATGGGCGGAAAAAATATCATCATCGTGATGGATGACGCGAATTTGGATTTGGCGGTGGAAGGCGCGGTGTGGGGATCGTTCGGAACCACCGGCCAGCGTTGCACGGCGGCCAGCCGCTTCGCGGTGCACAAGAAAGTTTACAGTGAATTTGTGGATCGGTTTGCAGCGCGCGCGAAGGCGCTGCGCGTTGGCGATGGACAGGATGCCAGCACGGATATGGGTCCGCTTATCAACGAAGCGGCATTGAATAAAGTGATGGAGTACGTCGGCGTCGGAAAAGGTGAAGGCGCGAAGTTGGCGACGGGAGGGAATCGGTTGTCCGATGGCGCGCGCGCCAAGGGATGGTTCCACGAGCCGACGATCTTTTCGGATTGCGACGCGAAAATGCGCATCAGTCAGGAAGAAATTTTTGGTCCGGTGGTGGCGGTGATTCCGATTGATAATTTCGATCAAGGTCTTGAGATTGCGAATGGAGTGAAATATGGGCTTTCGGCGTCGGTTTATACACGCGACGTGAACAAATCGTTCCGCGCGATGCGTGACCTGGTAACCGGAATTGTTTATGTGAATGCGCCGACGATTGGCGCGGAAACTCATTTGCCGTTCGGCGGCACAAAGCAGACCGGAAATGGCCATCGCGAAGCGGCCACGGCGGCGCTGGATTTTTATTCGGAATGGAAGACGCTGTACATTGATTATTCGGATCGCTTGCAGCGCGCGCAGATCGATACTGAGAAAATGAACGAGATGTAGATATTGCTCGTGGACTGCCGACTGTTCTCATATTTCGCAACGTTCGCACGCTACGCGGTTGCGTCCGCTTCCCGTCCTGCATACAATGAAAATGTCGGGATTTCCCGGAAATGATAATGCGCGATACAGATACGCAAGAACGCAGGAATCGCGAGATTCTCGCGGACGTAGTACGCGCCTACATCGAAACGGGCGAGCCGATATCGTCGCGCGCAATTTCCAAGCGTTTGATGGAGCAGCTCAGCCCGGCAACAATCCGCAATGTGATGGTGGACCTGGAAGAGGCGGGCTATCTTTCGCAGCCGCATACTTCTGCTGGGCGAGTTCCCACGGCGGCGGCCTATAGAATTTTTGCGCAAATGGTCGCATCGCAAGCGCGGCTAACGCCGGAAGACGAGCAATGGATTCGCAATGAAATGGCTGCGGCGCGCGGACCGGAAGAAATTGCCGAGCGCGCAGGTCGTGTGCTGGCGCGGATTTCGCGCGGACTTGGAATTGTGGTGGCTCCGCCAATCGGGAAAGCGGTCGTGGAGCATTTACGTTTTGTGCTGCTGCCGGATTTGCGTGTGCTGGCAATTGTGATCGGCCCGGGCGGTGCGACGCGTGACAAGGTTTTGCACACGCAGCGGCGTTTCGCTCAGGAAGAATTGGATCGTACCAGCGATTATTTGAACCGACATTATTCGGGATGGACGCTCGCAGCGATTCGTGAAGATTTGTTGGCGAAGCTGGCGAAGGATCACGAGCGCTATGACGATTTGACGGCGACGGCTCTGACGTTATGCGATCCGCAATTGCTCGCGGATACGAGCACTCGGCAAGTTCTGGTGGAAGGAACCGCGCAAATGGCGGCGACGCCGGAATTTTCCGGTCAGGGACAATTCCAGGAATTGCTTTTCGCGATCGAAGAAAAGCACAAGCTGGTGGCGCTGCTGAATAATTGCATTGATTCGCCCGAACCGGTGCTGGTGCAAATCGGCCTGGGAGAGATTGCGACGGATGGAAGCAATCTGGCGCTCATCAGCGCGCCTTACACGGCGCACGATCAAGTGCAAGGCTCGCTGGGCGTGCTGGGGCCGACGCGGATGCAATATGAACGAGCGATTACGGCTGTCGCCTATGTTGCGCGGCTATACAGCGAAACTTTGGATAGGAGTGGATGACAGTGTCGTTGAAGAATCCATGGGGTAGCGCGCCAGCGCCAGATGAGGCGAATGAAAACGCGCGCGAGAACGATCAAGATGTGAAGTCTCCGGCGGCAGAGTCCGCGGTCGGCGACTCTCCGTCGTTGATTGACGACCGCATTACCAAACTCGAAGCGGAAAAAGAAGACCTTCGCAAGACGCTGATTCATCGTCAGGCAGACTTCGAGAATTTCCGCAAACGTGTAGAGCGCGAACGTCACGAAGAAACCCGTCGCGCTACCGGGCATTCGATTCAACTTTTGCTGCCGGTCCTCGACACTTTTGAGCGCGCGCTCGCCGCGCATGATGACCCGGCTTACGCCGAGTACCGCAAAGGCGTCGAACTAATCTACAAACAACTTTGGGAAACGCTGGCGAAGCAGGGGCTGGAACGCATCGAGGCGCAGGGAAAGAATTTTGATCCGCATGTTCACCAGGCCATCGAGCGAGTGGAAACTGACGAGCACGAAGACGGCACCGTCATCGACGTTCTGCAGCCGGGCTACATATTTCACGGACGCGTTCTGCGTCCCGCAACGGTGCGTGTAGCCGCGGCGCCACAAGCAGCATCTCATAAAAGGAATAACTGACCGGCGCCATGCCGCAAACCCGCAAACGTGATTATTATGAAGTGTTGACCGTCGAGCGTGAAGCTACGTCCGACGAGATCAAGTCCGCTTACCGCAAAGCCGCTTTGAAGTGGCATCCCGACCGGAATCCTGAGAACAAACCCGAAGCCGAGGAAAAATTCCGCGAGAGCACGGAAGCGTATAGCGTGCTTTCCGATCAGAATAAGCGCGCGGCTTACGATCGCTTTGGCCACGCCGGAGTTTCGGGCGCAGGCGGTGACGGCGGTTTCGACGCGTCAATCTTCGAGGGCTTCCAGGATATTTTCGGCGGCATGTTTGGATTTGAAGATTTATTTGGCGGCGGCCGCGGAGGGCAGGGACGTTCGCAGCGCGGAGCCGATCTTCGCTATGACATGACACTGACCTTTGAGGAAGCCGCGCACGGCATGCGCACGAAAATTAAAATTCCTCGCCTGGAATTTTGCGAGTCGTGCGACGGTTCTGGCGCAAAAGCCGGCACTGGTGTAACCACCTGCGAGCAGTGCCGAGGCCGTGGCCAGGTTGTGTATCAGCAGGGATTTTTCAGTGTCACGCGGACTTGCTCGGCGTGCCGCGGCTCTGGACAAATTATTCGCGAGCGCTGCCCGACCTGCCGTGGCCAGGGGCGAATTGAAAAGCAGCGCACCATCGAACTGGCGATTCCAGCAGGCGTGGGCACCGATACGCGTTTGCGCGTCACCGGCGAAGGCGAAGCGGGAAGTCCGGGCGCGCCGGCGGGCGATTTGTATGTGGTGCTGACGGTGAAGGAACATCAGTTTTTTGAGAGGCACGGTTCGGATCTGTACGGAATGATTGCGATTAGCTACGCGCAAGCCACGCTCGGCGCGGATATTGGCGTGCCGGGCTTGGTCGGCGAAGAGCGATTGCGTATTCCCGAATCTACCCAGACGGGCACCACATTTAAAATAAAAGGAAAGGGATTGCACGATCCACATGGCGGCGCTCGCGGCGATCTCTACTATTCCGTGCGCGTGGTGACTCCTGCGAAACTTTCCAAGGAGCAACGGCGAATTATGATGGAACTTGCGCAGACGCTGCCAGCGGAAAATAAACCCGTCGAGCGGAATTCTTCTTTCTTTAATAAAGTAAAAGATATCTTCGGATAAAAATCCGATGCCTTCCAATTTCACAGCGCTTCAAAGTGCAGTTCACTCGTGAGACGCCGGTTTTTCGTAAAACAATTTGATGGCGATAAGGCCGTGCTGCGCGCGGAATCGGCGCACCATCTTGGACTTGTGCTGCGTGCGGAGATGGGCCAGTCTTACGAACTGAGTGACGGAGAAACGGTGCGAGTGGGCCGGGTGAATCGTGTTGACCGCGACGAAATTGAATTCGAGCTTATCGAGACGGTCGCGGGTATTACGCCGCCTCGGCTCGCGATCACACTGCTGCTCAGTATCGTCAAATTCGATCGGTTCGAGTGGGCGCTCGAAAAAGCAACAGAGTTGGGTGTTACCGAAATTGTTCCTCTGAATGCCGCGCGTAGCGAGAAGGGCTTAATTCTGGCGGCGGCCAAACGTGCGGAACGCTGGCAACGCATTTTGATGGAGTCTTCGCAGCAAGCGCGGCGGCTGAGGCCTCCAGTGCTGCGCGAAGTAGAAACATTTGCTGCGAGACTTGCGGCAGTCTTAGACGGTGATTCCACGCACGGAAAATCCTTGCGAATAATATTGTCGGAGCGCAGCGACGCCCGGCCGCTGCGGGAATTGCTCGCCGGACATTCACGCGAGTCGACGCACCACGCAATTCTCGCGATTGGCCCGGAAGGCGGTTGGACGGACGAGGAATTTGACGCGGCCGCCACGAGCGAATTTGAAGAAGCGTCGCTGGGCAGCAACATTCTGCGAACCGAGACGGCGGTGATGGCTGCCATAGCGTCATTCAACCTAGTCTTCGGCTAAATGTGATGCTGCTTCGCGATAGCTATTGTTGATTGGCGAAGTTTGGCTTACGATAGCGGCGATTCGGAGGTTTCAAAACGGTGGCACAGTTCGACAGGCGTGCGGCGAAAGGGAATCGACTCGGTTTGCTCGCGCTTGCGCTAATCACATTTTTGATTACATCCGGTTCCGTCGCCGCTCAAGACCGCCCGTTGCAAACTTCCGACGCTGAAGTGATCGCGCCCGGAACCATGCGCGCGGAAGTCGGCTTCGACTTTCTGCAGGACGTCACCTTCCCACTCTCCGGATTGCGCGGGGATGTCACGAGCGTCAGCGCCGTGGATCTTCGCACCGGCATTGGCAAGATTGTGGAGATACAAGTTCAGGGAACGATCCAGGAATTCCTGAGCATCAAACAGCAAGGCGCGTCGTTCATAACGCTCAACCTCCCCAGTAGTAATTCCACGCATGACATTGGCGATTTTTCGCTTTGGACCAAGATTTTGCTTTTGAGCGAGGAAGGGCGCCGGCCCGCGGTGGCATTTCGGTTTGGATTCCAAATGCCGAACTCAAATCAGACCAAGGGCATTGGAAATAACGCCACGAATATTTATTCGGAAGTGATTTTGGAAAAGCATTTCGGAAAACTGACTGCTTTTGGTGATTTGGGAATCGCAATCCTCACTTCTCCCAACGCGCTTTTTTCGCAAAATGACGAACTGATTTACGGCGCAGCGTTTCGGTACAGTTTGAACAAACGCGCAAGTCTGGTCGGCGAAGTTGCCGGCCTGTATACCCCGCGCACGATCACTCCCGCGCTGCTGGGCACGGAAAGCCGTGGCCAGGGACGGTTAGGCGTTCAAATTATGGCCGGCGGCCTTATCTGGGATTTTGCAGCCATTGCCGGACTCACCAAGAATGATCCTCACACCGGATTTACTTTCGGCGTGAGCAAAGACATACAGCTCTTCAACCGCACTAAAGTTCAGTAGTATTGTTCATTGCAATCGCCAGCACCCGCGAAGAAACCTTTCCTGCTCCGTCCAGCATCCTAATGTGTGGAGAGTCGGTGTCTCGATTTCGTTGCGAGAGTCATTGGCGCGCGCAGCCCGCCGTGGTATAAATACTTCTTGAAGAATTCTCATGCTGGAGAATGACGCTCCCATCCCGGAAAATAGAGACGCGCTGCCCGAAACGGAATCTCCGGAGCAGAATGCGGCGTCTTATGAATCTGTTCCCGCCGCGTCGTTAGCGACGTCCAGTTTCCATCGCGATTTGCGCGTGTGGGTGCGAGATCTTTTGCTCGCGATATGCTTCGCGGTGGTCATCATCGTTTTTCTGTATCAGCCGGTGAAAGTGGAAGGCACCAGCATGGCGCCGCTGATTTCGGATCAGGAACGCATTTTTATCAACAAGCTCGTTTACAAATTTGAGCCGATATCGCGCGGCGACGTGGTCGTGTTCTGGTATCCCAACGATCGCACGAAGTCCTTTATCAAGCGCGTGGTGGGACTTCCCGGGGAAACAGTGGAAATTCGCCAGGGACGCGTTTGCGTGAACGGACGATCGTTGGATGAGCCGTACATTCTTCCCGCGTATCTTGACACGAATAATTACCCGGCGTTTCGTGTGCCGCAGCAACAATATTTCGTGATGGGCGATCACCGCGACAGCTCAAACGATTCCCGAATGTTCGGCCCGGTGCCCGCGGAATATATTTACGGCAAAGCAGTGTTCGCTTATTGGCCGATGGATCATTTCGGATCTCTTTCGGATTCCGTTTATGCGTCAAAGTAAATTCATTTCGGTAATTTTAGGAGGATGCGCTGCCCCTTAAGATTGGACAGCCCGCCGCGCTTGCGCTGGAAGACGGGCGAATTTTTGTTGGACGCGCCGCGGGTGCGAAAGCCCGCCGGGGCGGAGAAGCTGTTTTTAATACGAGCCTCACCGGATATCAGGAAGTCTTCACCGATCCAAGCTATTCCGGACAAATTGTCTGCCTCACCTACCCGCATATCGGAAATGTCGGCGCGAATCCGGATGACGAAGAAGCGTCTCGCCCCTATATCGAAGCGCTCGTCGTGCGCGAATTTTCGGGACTGGCGTCGAATTGGCGATCCGAGGAATCCGCGCAAGCCTATCTTGAGCGCCATAAAATTCCCGTAATCTGGGATATGGATACGCGCGCGCTGGTCCGGCATTTGCGCTCGGCCGGCGCGATGCGTGCGGTAGTGTGCACAGATGGAACCGCTGCGGATAAGCTAGTGGAAGAAGCGAAGGCGTTGCCGCACATGGCGGGGCAAGAACTCGCCAGTCGCGTCACTTCCTCAGAGCGTTACGAATGGAAGAAAAATTCCATTGAACTGGCAGTTTCTCCCTGGCGCGAAGATTTAGGCGAAGCGCAGGGAGGCGAGGCAAAACACTTTCGAGTTGTCGCATACGATTTTGGGATTAAACAGAATATTCTCCGGCTGCTGGTAGATCACGGGTGCGACGTGACCGTCGTACCGGCGCAAACTTCCGCTGAAGATGTCTTGGGATTATTGCCGGATGGAGTTTTTCTCTCAAATGGTCCTGGCGATCCGGAACCGGTCGGATATGCCATCGAAGCTATTCGCAAGTTGATCGGGAAAGTTCCGGTGTTCGGGATATGCCTGGGCCACCAGCTCTGCGGGCTCGCTCTCGGCGGGAAAACGTATAAGCTGAAGTTCGGACATCACGGGTCAAATCATCCGGTAAAGAATCTGCTCACTGGACAAGTGGAAATCACCGCGCAAAACCATGGTTTTGCTGTGGATCCGGATTCGTTGCCGTCGAGCGACGTGGAAATCACTCACGTAAATCTGAACGATCACACCAATGAAGGTATGCGGCATCGGTCGCTTCCGCTGTATAGCGTTCAATATCATCCGGAAGCTTCGCCGGGCCCGCACGATTCACATTATTTGTTCCGCCAGTTTACGGAGATGATGCGCGCGACGAAAGCTCCACGAACCTCAAAACGCGGCGCTTCACAAAAGAGTTCATAAAGAAAATGCCCAAGCGTACAGACATCCGCAAAATTCTGATTATCGGCTCCGGCCCAATCGTAATCGGCCAGGCATGTGAATTCGATTATTCCGGCACGCAAGCTTGCAAAGCGCTGCGCGCGGACGGATACGAAACAATTCTGGTCAACTCCAATCCGGCCACGATCATGACGGATCCGGAATTGGCCGAGCGCACCTACATCGAGCCGCTAACGCGCGACTATCTGGAAAAAATTATTGCGGCGGAAAAACCCGATGCGCTTCTGCCGACCGTGGGAGGGCAGACCGCTCTGAATCTCGCTGTGGAACTTGCGGAAAGTGGAATCCTCGATAAGTACGGAGTCGAACTGATTGGCGCTCCGCTTCGTGCCATCAAGGTTGCTGAGGACCGCCTGTGGTTCAAGGACGCCTGCCGGAAAGTCGGACTCGATGTGCCCGCCTCGGCGCTCGTTAATAACGTTCAGGACGCGCTGAAGCTTGCCGACCAACTTGGCTACCCGGTTGTGATTCGTCCATCGTTCACAATGGGTGGAACAGGCGGATCTATTGCATACAATCGCGAGGAATTTGCGGATTTAATTTCTCACGCGCTGGACGCAAGCCCCGTGCATGAAGCGCTTGTCGAGGAATCCGTTCTGGGGTGGAAGGAATTTGAACTCGAAGTGATGCGGGATTGCCGCGATAATTTCGTGGTGGTCTGCACCATCGAGAATTTCGATCCGATGGGCGTGCACACCGGCGATTCCATTACGGTGGCGCCCGCGCAAACACTTACCGATAAAGAATATCAACGTATGCGTGACGCCGCTGCCGCGGTGATTCGCGAGGTCGGAGTGGAAACCGGCGGATCGAACGTTCAGTTTGCTGTTGATCCCATGACGGGGCGCCTCGTAGTCGTGGAAATGAATCCGCGTGTCTCGCGAAGTTCCGCTCTGGCCAGCAAAGCTACGGGTTTTCCGATCGCGAAAATTGCCGCTCGTTTAGCTGTTGGATTCACGCTCGACGAGATTCCGAACGACATCACCAAGAAAACGCCGTCGTGTTTCGAGCCGACCATCGATTACGTTGTCGTGAAAATTCCGAAGTTCCAATTTGAGAAATTCCCCGGCGCGGATACGTCCCTCGGTACGCAGATGCAGTCTGTTGGCGAAGTGATGGCCATCGGACGCACATTCAAA
>Ga0210410_10004830_pt1 | contig 11794 bp, 11 predicted proteins | sample IncBWC4MmetaG_FD_161058 | JGI IMG/M metagenome (GOLD analysis project Ga0210410, IMG submission 161058) | Forest soil microbial communities from Barre Woods Harvard Forest LTER site, Petersham, Massachusetts, United States - Inc-BW-C-4-M | ecosystem: Environmental > Terrestrial > Soil >... | reverse complement strand
ACTGTGGTATGGGCAGACCAAGAATGAGCGACTCAATGAACTTGCTTTTTCGTGAGGGAGTCCACGCATCCCTTCGCTGGAAAGCTGGATTGAGGTTGATGTTCCCACGGTCAAGTTGCCGTATGATCGTCTCGGACGTCCAGTCGGTGGCGGCAACCACAGCCTCGTTTAGACGTTGCAGGTCGGCTGTCTCGAGGTCGTCTTCTCCCTCGGCGTCGGGCCGAACTGGTTCCAGCAGTAGGTTCACGCTGTCCTGCCATCCTTCTTGTGCCATAGGGGACCCCTTCGATCTTTTGTATTCGCGCCAGCTCCATTCGAACTGACACGAAGCGTAGCGCCAAGCGATAGCAGGTAGCGCACTCTTCCACCCGCCACAATTTAACTATAGCCGACCCATACGCAATAGCTTTTTACTTGATCCAAGTTTTCCTAGGGAATAAAACGGAACCCGACTGCTGGGGGAGAACGAAATGTACTCCGGGAGGCGGGGAGAGTCAAGCGAGGGGACATGGAGTGCCTTTCAAAGAACAATCAACGTCAAAAGGCGGCGGACAGGAGTGTCCGCCCCACACGAGGTTATCTTGCGGCCACTTCCTCCTTCGCCGCGTAGTGGCTCTCCACGTACTCATCCAGAATCTTGATGAACTCGGCGACGATGTGATCGCCCTTGAGCGTGGTGAACAGGCGGCCGTCGACGTAAACCGGGGCTTTAGGTTCTTCGAAGGTGCCGGGCAGGGAAATGCCCAGGCTGGCGTGTTTGGATTCGCCGGGGCCGTTGACCACGCATCCCATAACTGCAACTTTCATTTCTTCGACGCCGGTGTAGCGATCTTTCCATGCGGGCATCTGCTCGCGCAGGTAGGACTGAATCTGCTCGGCCATCTCCTGGAAAAAGGTGCTGGTGGTGCGGCCGCATCCGGGACAGGCCGTGACCTGCGGAGTGAAGCTGCGGATTCCGAGCGATTGTAGAATCTGCTGCGCCACGCGGACTTCTTCGGTACGATCGCCTCCAGGCGCAGGCGTGAGCGAAACGCGGATGGTATCGCCAATGCCTTCCTGCAGCAGAACTCCGAGCGCCGCGCTGGATGCGACCACACCTTTCGCTCCCATGCCCGCTTCGGTCAGTCCAAGATGCAGCGGATAATTGCACCGCGCAGCCAGCGCACGGTAGACATCAATCAAATCCTGCACCCCGCTGACTTTCGCGCTAAGGATGATCTGATCAGCCCGCAACCCACACTTCTCAGCCAGCGCAGCTGAATTCAGCGCACTCACAACCATCGCTTCCATAGTAACTTCGCGCGCGTCTTTCGGCTCAGCAAGCCGCGAGTTCTCATCCATCATGCGAGTAAGCAAAGCTTGATCAAGCGAACCCCAGTTCACCCCAATGCGCACCGGCTTCTGATTCTCCACCGCCACTTCAATCATGGTGCGAAAGTTGTTATCGTCCTTGCGCCCAATGCCCACGTTCCCCGGATTGACGCGGTACTTAGCCAAAGCCCGAGCGCACGCGGGATACTTCTTGAGCAACTGATGTCCGTTGTAATGGAAGTCGCCGACGATGGGGACGTTGATGCCTTGCTTGTCTAGTTGGTCGACGATGGGAGCTACTGCCGCGGCCGCGTCCTCGTTGTTGACCGTGACCCGAACCAGTTCGGAGCCTGCGCGCGCCAACGCCGCGACTTGCTGGACAGTCGAGGCGATGTCGGCAGTATCCGTGTTCGTCATGGACTGGACTACAACCGGTGCGTCGCTGCCTACGCGAACGCCCTGGATCGAGCACGTGACGGTTTTTCTGCGTTGAATGCTGGCCATGTTTATCCTAGTTTAGACTATTTGCACCGAAGTGAGAAACAGGACCTAGCCGAAGAGTTCGCTGTGGGAACCCATGCGGACAAGTTGCAATACTTCGGTGTTGGGCTTGCGATAGATCAGAAGCAGATCGGGTTTTAGATGGCACTCGCGGTGGTCTCTCCATTCGCCCCCAAGAGCGTGATCGCGGTTCTTCTCCGGTAGCGACTGGTCGTCCGCTAGAAGCACGATCGTTGTGGATAGGAGTACATCCAGGTCGCGCTTGTGCTGTCCAAGTTTTTCCCGCTTGAAATCGCGCTTGAAGACGTTGGTGCGCTCAATCGTCCGCATTCAAGTCGGCCATCAAGTCGGAGACGCTACGGAATGACGCCAGCTTGCCGGTGCGCGCCTCGCGGATGGCCGCAACGGTTGTGGTGTTGGGCACCTTTACTTCGAAGGGCAGGGATTTTTCCACGGCAACTCGGGTTAGCAGCACGCGGACTGCGTCGGACACTGACAGTCCCATGCTGGCCAGTGTTTTCGCCGCTTTCGTCTTGATCCGTTTATCAATTCGGACGTGAACCATCTCAGTCGCCGGCATGCTTACCTCCTGAGATACATTGTATCTCAGGAGATGGTTCAAAGCAATGGGTGGGCAGATGCCGGTGAGAACGTGGATCCTTCGCACAACGAAAAAGAGCGATAACCACAAAGGACACGAAGGTGCGCAAAGGAAAGCCGAGTTGTTATGCAGAAATCCTTTTCCCGCCGACTCTTAAGACTGTGCCTATGGCAGTCTCTGCATCATTCCCGGCAGGGTTTTAGCTAGATCGTTGTAGATCACCATGACTGCGAACAGGACCAGGAAAACGAATGCGGCCTGGTAGATTCGTTCTTTGATCTGGAGACTGATGTCGCGGCGAATCAGGCTTTCGACGAATAGCAGGAGGATTACGCCTCCGTCGAGGATGGGAATGGGCAGCAGGTTGAAGATGCCGAGATTCAGGCTGATCGCGGCGGTTAGCGCCATTAGCGGGGTCCAGCCTTTTTCGGTGGCGGCTTCTCCGGCGGCGCGGCCGATTCCGATTGGGCCTTCGATGGTGCGGATCGAGATTTTGCGTTGAATCATTTTCTGGACGAGTTCCAGAATCAGGAGCGAGCCCTCTTTATTCTGCTCGATAGATTTGCGGAAGGCCGCCGGCAGGGGCAGGGTGGTTACCTTCATCGGCAGGCTGCCCAATCCCACGCGATAGCGTCTCTCTTGCTGGCCAGGGACATCGGCCAACACGGGATGCACCGTGAACGTTTTTTGTTCCCCATCGCGACGAACCATAATTTCGACTGGCTGTCCCTGAGTGCGTTTTAGGGTTTCGATCATGGCTTCGATGTGCGGGATGGGCTGGCCATCGACAGTCAGGATTTCATCGCCGATTTGTATTCCGGCTTTATCGGCAGGCATGCCTTTTTCCAAGTCTGTGACCGTAACGCTGGGTTCTTTGGCAACCCACCCCGCGAATCCCATCTGATTTATGCCGTAGGCTTCGGGCACGATAGTCTTATCGAAGGTTTTTCCGCCGCGCTCGAAGGTGACGTCGAGAGGCTGATTCGGGCTGAGGGCTTCCTTCGGGTCAACCTGCTTCCAGGTAGGATTCTCGATTCCGTTGAGGCGAGCGATGCGATCGCCAATCTGGATTCCTGCTTTTGCCGCCGGAGTGTCGGGCAACACCCAGCCGACGACTGCGGGCTCGTCGAGCACTGCCGGGTACTCGTAGTGCACCATGTAAACAAAGGTGAGCAGTCCGATGGCGAGCAAAATATTCATGGACGGCCCGGCGATGGCGATGAGGAAGCGATGCCAGCGCGGGTGCGACAGGAATTCGCCGGGATCGCCGGTGCGCTCATCCATGGGATTCTCGCCGCTCATTTTGACGTAGCCGCCGAGAGGAATGGCGCTAACGCGGTAGTCGGTGTCGCCGCGGCGGAAACCCAGCAGGCGCTTGCCAAATCCGATAGAGAAAACCTCGACTCGCACTCCCAGCAACTTCGCGACCGCGTAGTGGCCAAACTCATGGATCAGAATCATGAATCCAAGGACCACAGCAACCGCGAGCACAGCGATAAAGAATCCCGACATATATAATTGATTATTCCCCTTGAAAGGTTGAAGACGACCGCGATGCGGCCGGATAGCCCAGTTGTTCTACTTTCTCGTGGGCAATTCGCCGCGCTTCAGCATCCGCTTCAAGCACCTTACTTATAGATTCCAAGTTCCCGGCTTTCGTTTCCGCGAGAACCATTTTAATTATGGCAGGAATCTCAGCGAAACGGATACAGCCATCCAGAAATGCAGCCACTGCGACCTCGTCGGCGGCGTTGAGTGCTACAGTTTTTGCACCTCCAGCCTCCGCCGCTTCATAGGCCAGACCCAGGCAAGGGAATTTTCCCATGTCCGGGGGAGAGAAATCGAGATGTCGTAAGTCCATGACCGGGAAGCGCATATCGGATTCGATGCGTTCCGGATAGGTCAGCGCGTAGAGAATGGGCAGCCTCATATCGGTCACAGAAAACTGAGCAAGTATGCTGCCATCCACGAATTCAACCATGGAGTGGATCGTGGACTGGGGATGGACGATCACTTGAACTCGATTGGGAGGCAGATTGAACAGGCGGCAGGCTTCGATGACCTCGAAGCCCTTATTCATCAATGTGGCGGAATCGATGGTGATGCGGCGGCCCATCTTCCAGGTGGGATGATTCAAGGCCTGTTCTACCGTGATCGAGGAAAATTGCGACTTTGGTGTATTCAGAAACGGTCCGCCGGAGGCGGTCAGCCAAATCTGATGCACTTCGTCCATGCGTCCGCCGCGGAGACACTGATGGACTGCGTTGTGTTCACTGTCGATGGGCAGGAGTGGCTTGCCTTGGCGGCGGGCTTCGGCGGTGATCAATTCTCCGGCAGCGACTAGACATTCTTTGTTCGCCAGGCCAACCGTTTTGCTGGCGCGGACGGCTTCGTAGGTGGCTTCGAGTCCGGCTACGCCCACGATGGCGCTGACCACGAAGTCTGCTTCCGGGTGGGTGGCGACCTGTACCGCGCCTCTCGAACCGTGGGTTACTTCGATCCCGCCCGTTCCTGCGGTTTCCAGACGAGAACGGAGAAGTTCCGCGTCCCGCTCAGCAGCAACCGAGACTAACCGAGGCTTCCAACGCTGGGCTTGTTCGAACGCTGCATCTACATTTCGCCCCGCAGCGAGTGCAACAATCCGAAACCGCTCCGGGTAGGATTCAACCACGCTCAGCGTGCTGCGGCCAATGGAGCCGGTCGATCCCAGGATGGAGATTCGTTTCATTTTCGCCAACGACGAACGACCAATGACCAACGACGGTTTTCGCTTTTTTATCTACTGCATGACCCGCCAAGCCGCATAGTACCACAGCACTGGAGCGGCAAAGAGCAGGGCATCGATGCGATCGAGCATGCCTCCGTGGCCCGGCAGAATGGTTCCTGAATCCTTGACTCCAGCTCCGCGTTTGATCAAAGACTCCACCAGATCGCCTAACTGCGCCGCGATGTTGATAGCCGCCGACAGCAGTAGAGTCGGCCCCAGCGGCGGCTTCTGCAAGGCGAAGAAACCATCGCGCTGTGAGATTAGATGCGCATTCAGCAAAGCTGTACTGATGGGCAGAGCATAGTTGTAGAGCAACATTCCTACGACCAGGCTTGCCAGCAGCGATGCCAGCGCTCCCTCCCATGTTTTCTTTGGGCTGATTCGCGGAGACATCAGATGACGGCCTAGCGAGCGTCCCACGAAGTAAGCGAAGATGTCTCCTGCCCAGACCAGCAGGAGCAAATAAAGAAGCAAGAACGCTCCCGACCACTGTTCGCGCAATTGCACCAGAAAGCCGAGCGGCAACGCGACATATCCGAATGCGAAAGTAGAAACCATCGCGGCCGGAAGCGCGCTGCTCAGGTTAATTTGCCTCATGGCAATGGTCAGAAAAACGAATGGAGCAATCGCGGCGGCGAATCCCGTGCCATAAATAAAGATGGCGGTCGACAGCAGAGGTTTGTCGTTCCCCGGATTGATGGCCAGAAGGAGGAAAAATAGCCCGACAAAAATGTAGGTGGGCCAACGCAAAGGCCGGATGCCGTACGCCTCGGCGAGTTTCAGCAATTCCTGTACGGTGAGCAGCGCCACCAGAGCCGCAACCAGGGCCACGACGGGCACGGGCGCGCGCAGCACCAGCAGCAGAACGATCGGAATCAAAACCACAGCGGTGAGGATTCTCTTGAGCAGATGCAAGAGCCTCAGCTCCTGCCTGTTTTCACAGCGTGTGGCGCGGCCACTCGGGGCCGCGGATGTTCAGCAGTGTGAGCCTGGGAAGTATTTCCCGCCAAACCGCCGTAGCGCCGCTCGCGTTTCTGGTATTCCGCAATGCCCTCGAGCAGATGTACGCCGCGGAACTCAGGCCACAGCGTGGGAGTGACATAGATTTCCGCGTACGCCAGTTGCCACAGCAGAAAGTTGCTCAACCGCATCTCGCCGCTGGTACGGACCACGAGATCGGGGTCGGGCAAATGCCGGGTGTAGAGATGACGGGACACAGCGTCCTCGTCGATTTCAACGTGACTCAAACCGCCATTGCGCGCGGCCGCGTCCACAATCGAGCGGAAGGCATCCACCAGTTCCGAGCGCGCGCTGTAGTTGAGCGCGAGCGTCAGCACCATGCCGGTGTTGTGCGCTGTGGCCTCGCGCGCCCACTGCATTTTTTCCTGCACCGAGGGCGGCAGTTCGTGCTGGCGGCCAATGTATTCCAGCCGGACATTGTTCTTGTTCAGCGTGGGTACCTCCGCTTTTAAATAGCGGCACAGCAGGCCCATGAGGAAATCAACTTCGCTGGCCGGACGCTTCTTCCAATTCTCCTCGGAGAACGCGTAGAGCGTGAGTGCGGGAATACCAATGCGGGCGGCGGTTTCAACCGTGGAGCGTACCGACGACACTCCGGCGCGGTGTCCGGCAATGCGGGGCAGGTGGCGGCGACGCGCCCAGCGACCGTTGCCGTCCATAATAATGGCGATGTGCTTTGGGAGCCGCTTGGGATCCAGCCGCAAATAAATTTCCGCTTCTTTGCGGTCGAGCCCGGCGGGAACTGTTGCTTGCAAGCTAACCTCTGCTGTTTCAAGAAGCTAACATAGCTGGGAAGGCGCTGGCAATAACCCTAAAGAGCCTCACGCACAAGCATGAAGACGGGCGTCTTCGATCACGTTGTCAATCCGACGCGGAGGACGGTCCCAGAACACGGACGTCCCCGCGTCAGAGGCCAAGGCCAACTACTTCGGCATGTAGCTCAAGTCGGCGCGGAATACCGACAGTTCGCTAACGATGCGACGGCAACTGCGGCGGAGTTGATCGAGAACTTGCGGACCGCTGTCACCGTACGCTTCCTTGAGTGCTTCGTCGAGCTTCTTTTCTGGCGGCTCCATGTCGGACCAGGAAGCGCGGTCAGTCACGAGGACGAACGTAGGCGCATCGCCGCCGTTGGCGAGTGAGTACCAGCGGGAAGGTTTGGTCGGGTAGTTGGTTTTTTGAATGGCGGCATTGATCTTCTTGACCGCGTCCAGAAAATCATTCAAGTGTTCCGGTATGACAGTGTAGGTCGCGGTGGTCCGCATCTTGGCGGGAGGGGACGGCGGCTTGGTCAGGCTGAGATCGTCGCGATACACGTAGTAGGCCTTCATGGAACTGGCAGTGGAGGCCCCCATGGTCTTTTCAATATTCGGTTGGTCGATTTTGTTGAAGGCTTCGCGGGCGTCGAAGTCCTTCCAATTGTGGCCGGGAGAGGAACTCAAATAAGCGCCGGTGCGCTCGCCGGTAAGGATTTGCCAGATCAGAATGTTCCACGTGTCCTTCTGGGCCGCATGGAAGGCGGAATGTTCCTTGCGGGCAGTTTCCCACTGGGCAGTCATTCCGGGCTTCGTGGTCGTGACGTAGACTTCGGAAACCATCTGGGGCGAGGACTGAGCCAGGACCGAGGTGGCGAGGAACAGCAGTGTAGCGATGAGCGCAAGTTTGCGCATGTGGGCTCCTGAATTGGGATATCGGCCCGTCGCGAAGGCGGGGCCGACTTACAACCAAGTTTTGTTGGAGAGCAGGCGCAACCTTACATGGTGGATGACAGATTGTCAATTGATGTTATGTTTTGTGAGTATAATGTAGCGACTTCGCTGGCTTGATCCCGCCTGCATTGGAGGTCCATTGCGCCTTTCGCTTGATACTCGCGAGGTCGGACGCGTCACCATTGTTCGCTGCAACGGGCGAATCGTCGCGGGTAACGAGACCGAATCTCTGCGCGCGCATATTGCCTGGCTGTTGCGCGACCGCCGCGCCATCGTCCTGCACCTGGGGGATGTTGGATTCATCGACAGCAGCGGTCTGGGCACGATGGTCCGCACTCTTACCAGCATTCGGCAGGCGCGCGGAGATCTGAAGCTTTGCAACGTGCCGGAACATGTGCGCAAGGTTCTGGAGATGTCGCACCTGACGCCGCTATTTGACGCGCACGAATCGGAGGAGAACGCGATCGCCGCTTTTTACCGGCCCGGAGCCCGGACTGAGTCGCCTGTCCAAACCGGCCGCAGCGTTTTGTGCCTGGATTCCAACGCTGATGTGCTCGCCTACTTGCGCGAGTTGCTGCGCAGCGCCGGATACGACGTTCACACCAGCAGCAAACGCGTGGATGCCTTGCTCCTGATGAGGGTCACGCGTTTCGATCTGCTGCTGGTTGGCCCTGACATGACCGCGTCCGCGGCGACCCAGCCAGCCTTCCAGGTCGCGTGCGCCAGCCTGCCAGTGATCGAATTAGGCGGCGAGTTTTCCACTCGCGACGCTGGTGAAGCTGGCGCTGAATTGCTCGAGAAAATAGAGGCTCGTCTCAACCCGAAGACCGCATGATTGATCGCTGACAACGCGCAATCCAACGCTACGATCTAGTCGCGCATCTCCTCTGGCACCACTCGCAGCTCAAGTCTTTCCGTCCAGCGCAAAACCGTGAGCACGCTGCTCGCTCCTACTCGCGCATCGGTGAGCAGACGATGCAGGTCGTCCACGCCGGCGACCGGCTTGCCGTCGAGAGCAACGATGACGTCCCCTTCGCGCAATCCCGCTTTTTGGGCCGGGCTGCCCTTCGAGACCGAGGCCACGATCACGCCACTCTCCTTGGGGAGATCGTAGAAGCGCACCACGCGGCGGAGCAGCGGCACGGTCTGAGCTTCGACGCCGATGTAGCTGCGGCGGATTCGGCCATCGCGCAGCAGGCGTCCTGCGACGAACTTGGCGGTGTTGATTCCGATGGCGAAGCAGAGTCCCTGCGCCCCCATGATCGTCGCTGTGTTCACGCCGATCACGCGCCCGTCGGAAGTTACTAGCGGGCCGCCGGAGTTGCCCGGGTTAAGTGAGGCGTCGGTTTGAATTACATCTTCGATGAGGCGCCCGGAGTAGGAACGCAGCGAGCGTCCCAACGCGCTGACCACGCCAGCGGTGACGGTGTACTGAAAGCCGTACGGATTGCCGATGGCGATTGCCAGTTGGCCGACGCGAAGACGCTGCGAGTCTCCCAGAGGCGCGGCTGCGAGATGCGGAGCGTCGTTGCTCGGCAAACCGATGCGGATCACGGCCAGGTCGGTGGCGGGATCGTCGCCGATCACGTGAGCAGGGAAGCGCTGTCCATCGGGGAGCGAGACATCGATGCGCGTGGCCTCATGCACAACGTGGCTGTTGGTCAGCACCAGGCCATCGGGAGTGAAAATAAATCCGGAGCCGCCGCCCTGGCGTTCGCGAGGTTCTCCCGAACGGCTTCGGCCCGCCTGCGCAACGTCGATCTTGACCACCGAGGGGCTGATTGCTTCCGCCGCGCCGACGACCGCTTGCGAGTAGGCGTCGAGCAGGTCTGTGTCGTTGATCGTGTTCAGTTCTGCGGGCTGGACGACTGGTTCTGAATAATCCGCCAGAGGAAAGACGGTGCCTTGCTGAGTCATAAATGCTAGATGAGCGTAACAGGACGCTGGATTCAGCAGCCGCACACAGCGACTGTAGAGACGTTGCTTGCACGTCTCGCGCGCAGGAAGGGCGTCGTCGGCCGCGCGTCCGAGGGTGCCAGCACCAGCTCTCGCATCCCGATTCCGTTGCGTCTTGCCTGGTTTTGGACTAATCTGGCGGCACTTGGGGCAACACACAGAGCAGCACTTCCTGTTCCCCGAATTTATCAGAGGAGGATAATTCGCATGCGATTTCGCATTTCGGTATTACTCGTCCTGTGGTTGTGCTTGCCGTCGATTGCTCAAGACCATTCCGCCCACGGCCAGCCCAAACCCGCAACGCTTATGTCGGGCGTGGGAAACCTCCATCATCCTGTGTCAACCAGCAATCCCGAAGCGCAGAAGTTTTTCGATCAGGGACTGCGACTGATTTACGCCTTCAACCACGACGAGGCAGCGCGCTCGTTCCAGCGCGCGGCCGAACTCGATCCCAAACTCGCGATGGCGTATTGGGGAGTTGCCGAAGCCGTGGGGCCGAACTACAACGATCCGGCCAGCGACGAGCGCTTCAAGCAGGCGCACGAGGCGATTCAGAAGGCGGTGGATCTCTCCTCCAATGCCTCGCTGAGCGAGCAAGCTTACATTCAAGCCATGGCGAAACGCTTCCCGGCGGATCCGAAGGCAGACCGCAAACAGGCGGCTGAGGACTATCACGATGCCATGCGCCAAGTGTCGAAGAAATTTCCCGACGATCTGGATGCGGCCACGCTGTTTGCCGAGTCGGGCATGAACCTCCATCCCTGGGGACTGTGGCATGTGGACGGCACACCGCTTGCGGGTACAGAGGAGATTGTGGCCACGCTGGAATCGGTGATTCGCCGCGACCCGAACCACCTGGGCGCGATTCATTACTACATCCATGCGACTGAAGCTTCGGCCAATCCGGAACGAGCGCTGGCCGGCGCCAACCGGTTGGCAGCCATGGCGCCTGCGGCCGGACACATCGTGCACATGCCGGCCCACGTTTATATTCGCACCGGCGATTATGACGCGGCAGTGAAGACCAACGAAGAGGCCGCTGCGGTAGACCGGGCCTACATCAAGGCCAGCGGCGCGCAGGGCATTTATCCGATGATGTACTACAGTCACAACCTGCACTTCATTGCCGCATGCGCCAGCATGAATGGCAACTATGCGGAAGCGAAAAAGAATGCGGGCTTGCTGGTCGCGAACGTCGGTCCGCACGTTAAGGACATGCCGCCGCTCGAAGGTTTCATGACCATCCCGATGGCCGTGGATGTTCGTTTTCATCGCTGGAGTGACATTCTGGCCATGCCGCAGCCGGATCCCGCGATGAAGATCGCGACTGGATATTGGCATTTCGCTCACGGCATGGCGCTGGCCGGAACCGGAAAGGTGAGTGAGGCCGAAGCGGAGTACAAGATCGTCTCCGAGGCCGAGCAGAACACTCCGCCCGACATGATTTTCGCCATGCCGATTAACAACAAGGCGAAAGACATCATGAAAATTGCGGAGAATGTGCTGGGGGCAAAGATCGCGATGGCGAAGAAGGACAATGCGCAGGCCATCTCTATGCTGACTGCGGCGGTCGAGATTCAGGACACGCTGAAGTATGGGGAACCGCCAGACTGGTTCTTTCCCGTCCGCGAGTCGTTAGGGGGCGTACTGTTGATGAACGGCAATGCGTCGGGCGCGGAGAAAGTTTTCCGGGCGGACCTGGATCGAAATCCGCGCAATCCACGCTCTCTGTTTGGATTGCAGCAGGCACTGAAAGCTCAGCAACGAAACTATGACGCAGGCTTTATCGAAAACGAATTCCGCGATTCGTGGAAGGGCGGAGAAGTGAAAGTGGAAGACCTGGTGTAGGCCGAACTCGCCCACGTACCCCCGGACGCCTCGTCCGGTCAGCACGATTCCTGGGGAGGGCGCGGCTTTTATCCGCGCCCT
>Ga0210410_10004829_pt1 | contig 11796 bp, 8 predicted proteins | sample IncBWC4MmetaG_FD_161058 | JGI IMG/M metagenome (GOLD analysis project Ga0210410, IMG submission 161058) | Forest soil microbial communities from Barre Woods Harvard Forest LTER site, Petersham, Massachusetts, United States - Inc-BW-C-4-M | ecosystem: Environmental > Terrestrial > Soil >... | reverse complement strand
GATCAACACCATTAAACCAAGACGCTTCATGAGCCGCCTTCCATCAACTATCAACTCTCAACTATCAACTCGATTTGCGTTACGCCCGGGGATGGAATTGTCGGTGCACAGCTTTCAGACGCTGTTGGTCGACGTGGGTGTAAACCTGCGTCGTCGAAATGTCGGCGTGCCCAAGCATTTCCTGAATGATGCGCAGATCGGCGCCGTTGCTCAGCAAATGGGTGGCGAAGCTGTGCCTGAGCAAATGCGGATAAATGTTCTTTTCCAATCCTGCCATTCTTGCCTTTTCTTTCACGATCTGCCAGATCCGCGCGGTCGTTAATTTCGTTCCGCGCTCGGACAGGAAAACTTCGCTCCCGCTTCGGCGCTTCACCAGTTTCGGTCTTTCGGCCGACAAATAACACGCGAGCGCCTCACACGCCTTGTGCCCGACCGGAACGATCCTCGTTTTGTTTCCTTTGCCAATTACGCGAATCGTTCCTTCCTCCAGAGAAAAATTCTCCAGCCGCGCATTGGCCAGTTCGGAAATGCGCAGCCCGCTCGCGTAAAGCAGCTCGATCATTGCGCGGTCGCGCAAGCCGAGCGGCGCCTTCGTGTTGATGCTGTTCAGCAATTGTTCGACCTGCAATTCGTTCAACGTCTCCGGCAAATAACGCTCGATCCGCGGAAGAGTGAGCGCTTCGGTCGGATCCCGCTCGATCTCGCCTTTGCCAGCGAGGAATCGGAAGAAAATCTTGAGCGCAACTACGATCAATTTGATCGACGCTGCCGAAAGCCCGGTCCGCTTCTTTTCAGCGAGATATTCGCTGATCATCGGCAACGTGACTGCTCGCACTTTGTCGATATTACGCTGGCGTGCGCCCCAGGTCGCGAAGTCGTTCAGCGATCGCTGAGTCGAAAGCTGGTAATTATCGGAAAGCCCGCGCTCGACCGCCAGATAGCGGATGAACGACTCGATCGCGCTTTCCACGCGCGGAACATCAAACATCAAACATCAAACATCAAACAGCGGCTCCCATCTCCCAGCTCCCCGCTTCCAAGCTCCTCGCCCCAGGCAGCCCGGGCGTCCGTGCGCGGCGATTGACAATGGAAGCTCAAATGTCCGATCATTTGTTGAGGATGAGCTTGGATTTGAACAGCATTCTGAAGGATTGGCCGCATGAGAACCGCGCCATCAAGGTGCGCAAGATCCTCGGATTGGACGGCCGGCAAAAATTGCAGCTGCGGATCGATCTCGGCGTTCTCCAAATGGAATTGGCCGGTCGGCCCGATGGGATGCGGCCGCACGGTTGCGAATCGCTCCTGACTTATCATCAACTTCGCGCGGCGCGCGCGGAAGGACGCAACGAGAGCTACGAGCTCACTCCCGAAGAGTGCGCCGAACTTCAGCAGGAAGGCATTCAATATTACCATCGCTATTTGAGTTTGTTTCAGATCAACGATTTCCACGGCGTCGTCCGCGACACCCAGCGTAATCTTGAACTCTTCGACTTTGTCGATGCGCATACCGAGCGCGACGAGCTTTCCTGGACGCTCCAGCAATTTCGTCCCTACGTGCTGATGATGAACACGCGCGCCAAGGCTTCCATTTTCCTTGGGCAGGGAAAATTTCCGGAAGCGATCGCCGAGATTCACCGCGGACGCGATGCAATCGCCGAATTCTTTCAGAAATCGAATTTTCCCGAGCTCGCCGCAAAAAGTTCCGAGATTCATTTCCTCGAAGAATGGCTCAATGAAGTAAGCGCCAAGCGTCCGCGTTCCAAACTCGAGATCATGGAGAGCGAGATGGAAACCGCGGTTGCGAAAGAACTCTACGAACGCGCTGCGGAGCTCCGGGACGCCATTCAGCAGCTGAAATCGAAAACCAGCGGCGTCGCAAGCTGATTTTCTGTGGTGGCAGGCGTCTCGCCTGCGGGTGAGAGGACACAAGTCAGCCGTCAGTCCGAGTCGGGCTTCATCCGACATTTTTACTTGTCGAGAACTGCGGCGCCAGGGTGAAATGGCACCGTGAAGATTCTTTCGATTGGTGCCGCCGTTTTAATTGGCGCAGCCGTCTCGTTTCCAATGGTGACGGAGGCAAAGTCAAAATCGAAAAAGACCCCGCCGGTCCCGGCGGCCGATATCACCGATAAAATCAGCGCCGTTCATCTTGCTTCGATCACCGTGAGCGTGCATTCGCCGCCCGCTTCCAAGGAATATAAAGTGACGCCAGCAACAAGGATCACCGTCAACGGACGACCCGCCCAATTGAGCGGTCTCGCCACTGGAATGGATGTCGTCGTTGCGTCGGCTGCCGACGGAGGAACCGCCGCCACGATCGACGCGAAAACGGCGAAGCATTAAACAAGCAACTAATACCAACTAACCCCCAACAAATCACCAACCCCCAATGCGTTTCCTCGCGGAAGTCATCGTTGTTGGCGCGCTGATTTACCTCGGCTGGGCAACACCGTTCCGCGATTATCTGCCTGCCGGCGTCAGCGGCGTCGCCAAATCATCGACAGCACGCAGCAACGCGCCAGAACCGCGATCCCAATCAATCGGAAGATCGACATTTATCCCGCCCGGCGCATGGATGTGGGGATCCAAACCACCATTCAGCGTTTGATCGACCTACTCCGAAACGCGGGCCGTAATATCCTAGTCAAAAACTTCTTCGAGTTGTTGACCGATCACGTCTCCAGTGAACCGATCAATCGCGACGTGCAGCCAGTACCGCTTCTCTCCTTCGACAACGAAATCTGAGAGCGTACTCGCCGTCGGCGGATAACGCCCGGATTGTGCGATAACGTCGATCATCAGGCCCCAAGTCCTTGTCTGAGTAACTTCTGCGAGGGCTCGTGCGACTGTTTCCTTGGTTTCCTCCGTCGTGCCGATAGTTGTTGCCGAAGCGGCAACTAACCGCGTGATCTCTCTTCGGCCCAGTGCAGATTTGATCAGCGTCCCTTCTGAACCACTTGCTGTACTGGCAACGATGCCAACGTTCGGCGCCGGCGTCGGACTTTCTGCTGCATTATTAGCCGCCGCTTGCCCGACCGTGGCTGTGGGAGTTGGAGAGGCATCGAGACCAGCCACGGTTGTTGCCGCACCCTTCAACAATGCTGCGATAACGGCCGGATTCTGTGCATTCAAATTTACGGTACCTTCTCGTAGGAGTGCGGTATTGTATGTGAAAAGGTCGAGAATCGATGCATCTGGACTAGCGGGCGTGAAGAAATCCAGAGTCGTAGGTGAAGGGGGAGTCGGCGTTGGATTCGGTTCTGTGCGGAATGCATATCCAAATTCACCGACATTACGAAATGGTCGGTTAAGCATCACATAACCCGAAATGGCAGGCGGCGGAGTAGGTGACATTCCGCTGGGCGGCGGAAAAGGTGATACGGTAGGCACGGGCGACGGACTCGGTCTCGCTGGGTCTGTATTCTCTAATCCGAAGGCCCAGCCCCCATTGTATTCGATCATCGTTGTAGTTGTTCCAGTCGTTGGGTCTGCCGCGGTGTCGTCGTCGTATTGGTCGATGATGGCTGCGCCGATTGAGAGCGTAGTGAAAATGTGACCTGCATCATCGGAGTTCGTACCGTTCAGAGCATAATTCAGAAGCTGGAAGAACTCTGGGTTTGTCGTGAAGGCTGGAATCCGATCCTTCATCGGTCCTCCTACTGAACCGACATATTGCCAATGGCCCGGAAGTGCGCGCACCGGTGGGGGGCCAGCAGTACCGGCTGTGCCGGGTTTCCATGTAAGGCCAAAGTACTTCTGAATATCAGAACTCGCAGCGCCGGGCTTGACCAAGTTCAAATTGCCAATAGCAAATCGTTGGCTCAAGGCTGCCGAGCCTGCAGTCCAAGTGGGTAAATTATTTTCGCGCGAAAAAGTTCCCAGGAACTGAAGCATGTTAACGGGCGCGGAGAGTTTGCTTTGAAAAAGCTCGATGAGTTCTTTTCGACTGGTGAAGATCTGATCGGTTCGGTTGCTGTAAACTGTTGTAGCCCCCGACCTGAAGTCACGAGTCGTATCCAAGAAATAATTGAGGAAATTCGAAGGATCAGGTGTCGGTGACAGGTTGGGAAATGTCCCGGACGATTTAAGTGTCGCAAAGTTCCGCCAGGCGACAATTTTGCTAATTGTCGTCGGATTTGGAGTAGATCCCCCCGCCGTGATCTTCATCCCTGTGAGATCGGCGAGCGCTGGGCTCCCTTTTCTAGCTAACACTGTCGCCGAAGGACTAGGCGAAGGCAGGCCAACTACGTTGGCATCAAGCAAGCCGCCTTCGTCATACACAGCGTAAGCATATCTCCCGATAGCGTAGTTAGTATTTGAAGCGGTTGCATCAGATAAAGCGGAATTCCAACTACTGAAAACAGTTGGGCCGTTTCGTGTTACCAGAACCCAGTCAGGTGCCCAATAATTGGGACCCGTGAATCCCGATGTTATAGGATCGGAAGTACTGTCACTGGTATTCGACTTGGGTATTAAGTAATGGCTGTTCCAGCGCATCAAAGATACCGATCGACCGTTCAGCGAAACATCTGCCATCGAGTTTACAGTCGAGGCGCGGCTGGGTGGCGCCGGAGCAGTAATGGCATCAGAGCGCACGCTGCGTCGAATCATGTTGGGAATTGCAGGTGTCGAACCGGAAGCGGGTCTCGGACTTCGTTGTGGTGCTATGTTAGCGTTGGTGGGCGGCGTTCCTCCAGTTGCAATTTCTTGCTTAAAGTCGGCAACAATTAAGTCTAGGGCGCTCCGTGCCAGCTGATCCGATTTCGCATCATTGAAACTGCCATGAGCAATTTGCCGATCAATCGCCGTGCGTGAGAGGTATGCGACTATCATCCCCGCGAGAAGGACGAGAAACGCGAGTACGATTAAAAGGGCGACTGCATTCTCTCGTGTTCTTGCTGAAGGATGCAGTAATGAGTAAAGCATGTTTCCGCTACAGGTGGAAATAACGCTCGTAGACGCGTACACCGGAAACGGCAGACTGCGGCATGTCGGTCACTCCAGCTAGGGTCGTTTGCCACTGACTTAGAAGGTCACCTGGCTTCATAGATGTTGTGAAGTCGGCTAGGCGTCCCGCCAGAGCGGTCACCTGTGAGTCGGACAAAAGCACTCGACTCCGTGGATCGAGGGTTGCGATCGCAATTGCGATCGCGGCTACGTTCTGAATTCCAGTCGGCGTGTCGGAAAGACTCCCATTTTTCAGCAAATAGTAATATTCAAATCGAAAAACATTGGGACCGATCAATTCGTAGTCAGGATCAGAATTGGCATTCGTCGCAGTAGGCCACGTAGCGCCGATCGTTAGCGGCATGAGAAGTATGGGCGCATCGGTCGCCGAAGCGCCATTCCATAATAATCCCTTCGCGAGCCGTTCGAGTTTATTGAAACGTCCGGAAGCCGAGGTCGAATTAATCCGGTAGCTGACAAGTGACAGTGGGCTTTGGAGAGTGCTTGATGGGTAGTAGCCGGCGACTGTGCTATAAAACGCGATCTGATCATTTCCTGTCATCGATCCACCAATCGAGTTTGGCGCCGTAGTGTTTTTTCCAAAGAAATCAAAGTCACTGCGCGTCACCATCTGCGAAAAATCGACGGCCATTCGATCAAATAAAGGACGCAGCTGCGCCTCAGCGTCCATTCGCCTGTTCCCGGACATGGCGACGGTTGCCGTATTGGTAAATAGTCGGCTCACCAGCAAAACTAGAACAACTAGGATTGTGATCGACACCAGTAGTTCAACTATCGTGAAAGCGTGTGCGGCCTTGCGCATATGGATTTAGTTCCGATCGAAGGCAGCAAAAGTTTCCGCAGATCCTTGGGCGTTCGTAATTGCGGCGGCTGCGGGCCAGGTCACTTTCAAATCCGCAAATGTGGCCCTTTTCGCACCGCCGCCGTTGGGAAGAAATGTTATCGTGACCCGGTAACGCGAATCCGACTGTTGAGACGTCGCGGACTGTCTAGCGCTGTTAAAGAAAAGCGTCGTAGCTCCAGTACTCCCAGCAGCCGGAATAGGAATGCCAAGTTGAATTGAAGTCGCTGCGTTACCACGGGGACTCGTCACGGGCGTCGCGTGTAAATCCGCGATAAGCTCGGAGAGGATGTCGGCGGAAACTGTTTGCTCAATAGCCCGGTGACTTGTTTGTAGGCCGATCGGAAGCAAACTGAAAATTGCAACCAGACAGATCGCAGCAACTCCTAGTGCAAGGGCTACTTCGATCAGAGAGAATCCACTAACGGCGCGAGTCTGCATTTTATCGTCTGTAAATCTTAACGTTGCTTGCAAATCCACTGATTTGGAGTGCGACGACGTTACCATTGAAGACGACCGCGGAGGTTCCTGAACCACTGATGGGGACTGGTATGGCGCCAGCACGGGTTTGCACGAGGCCGATTTCAACAACGCGGCGAACGTTATAAGTGCTATTAATCCTGCACTCGCCGGTCGGACTGAACTGAAGTGTCTTCTGAAATGTGTATTGCCCTGTCGGAGCGGGGCTGCCGATTGGATATTGAAAAGGGAACTGGGAATTTGTATTGGGCGCAGTGTTCGGAGCTGTGGCATTGAGCTCGCCGAAACGGGCGTCATTATAGCCGTTGAAAACGCCCCAATCAGGGATTGGGCGCGTATCAAATGTGTCACCCGTCCCAGTCCCAACGTCGAGCAGAGGAAGATGACTATTGTCGACCTTCATCAGTCTTCCGACCTGAATTAGTTTCGTTGGATCGATCGCCCCGGGCGTGCCCGATTTATAAATTGTCGTTCCATCCTTTGAGGCAACGATTGACATTACAAGTCTTCCATTGCCCGAAGTGGCCGGGCTCGTGGATGTTTTAGAACTGTCCTCTTCATAAAATCCAACCCACGAATACGTGTTGTTTGCTTTTGCGTACGTTCGTGCTTGCTCCAGAATTCCTTTGATTGTGTAGGCGTTAGTTGTGATGTCGTTACCCCCGCTAAGGTTTGTGAAGGCGGGAACAACAAGGACCATCAACACCGCGATGATGGCGATGACGATGAGCAATTCGAGAAGAGTGAAACCTTCGCGAAATGCGAATCGCGAAATGCGAATCGCGAAACAATTGCGGACGAACACGAAGAAAATTATATCGGGACAAGTAACGAGTGAGAAGTGACAAGTGACGACGCGATCTAAATGCGCAGGATCGATCCGCAGATTTCGCAGATGGATCACCTGAACCTTCCTGATTTCCTGATTTCCTCATTCCATGTTTGGTGATGAGTGACCAGTTAGGTGTGACGAGTAGTCAGCTTGATCGAAGGGAGCAGCCGGAATCCGAATAATCCGCCTACTCCGCAGTCTTCAAGCGCCACAAATCCAGTGGTTTAGCGGGATTGAGAATTTCGCAGATTTAAGAGGGAAAATGCCCGTTCCCGAGGCGTAGGGGCATGCTTCTAGCTTTTAGAGTCTGACGTGCTGGAACACGCGCTTTCTGCGGAGGAGCATAGCCAGATTCTCCAAACGATCGAGATGTTTGAGGCGATCACTCAAACACAGCCCGAGGATTATCAATCGCTCGAGATTTTAAGGGAGGCTTACACCAAGATCGGGCGTCACGATGACGCGCTCCGGACTTCGCGGAAACTGGCGGAAGCGTATTTCACTGCCGGCTCCTACACGCCCGCTCTTCAGCAGTGCGAAATGATTCTGACCCGCGAGCCGAATGCGCCCGAAATTCTGGCGATGCTGGGCGAGATCGAGTCGCGTTTGCAGGCGTCGGGCCAGGCGATCATCGATAAAGATAAATCGAGGCAGACGAGCGGTCTGGTCAGCAGTCCGTTCACGCGCAACGACGGTTCGCTCATTTCACCGAGCGTGGAAGGCGCGTTGATCGATGTCGATCCATCGCGCGGGAAAGGTTTGGGGCGGATCACGAATTTGCACGAACGCGGAGACGATCATCTCGCGAAATTTCTGATCGTGCAGCAGCTCTTCGGTGAAGAGCAGGTGAACGCCGCGCTCGAGTCAGTGAGCGCGGCAAACAAAGATTTGAATGGGCAGGCCATGGCGGTGTCGATGCTGGAAGAGCTTTGCAAAGATAATCCAGCGCAGGTCGATGCTGTGCTCTCGGCGTTGATCGACCGGACAAAATTTGCCTACGTTCCGCTCGAATATTACGACACCGACCGGCAGATCGCGCCGATGTTGCCCGAAGTTCTGACGCTCGGCCGGCTGTTTGTTCCGTTCGATCTGGTCAGCCGCACAATCATGGTGGCGTGCTGTAATCCGTTTGATTCGGCCGGCCGCGACGCAGTCCAGCAATCGGTCGATTACACAGTTTCGTGGTACCTGGCTCGACCGTCGGCCATTGTAAAAAGTTTGCAGTCCATCTACCGGCTCGAATCCCGGGCGTAACCGTTCATGAGAAGTAAATCTTTCGGCGAACGGATCGCGGATGTGTTGATCGAGGAAGGTCTTCTCCTTCCCAATCAACTCGAGGAAGCCATCGGCATTCAAAAATCCGAAGGCGGCCGGTTGCTAAAAATTCTGACCGACCGGCAGTTTGTCACCGAGCAGGACATGGTCTTCAGCATGGGCCGTTGCCTGAATACGCCGCCGGTGAACCTAACGCGGTTGCGCGTGCCGGAAGAAGTGATGTCACTGGTGCCGCGCGAGATGGCGAAGGCGAACCGGCTCGTGCCGATCGCGCGTTTGGATGGGAAACTTTTCGTGGCGATGGCTGACCCGACGAACGTCCTCGCAGTCGACGACCTGAAACGACGTGTTCAACTCGAGATCGTTCCGATGATCGCGACCGAGCGCGCGGTGGCGGAGGCGCTCAGCGGCGCGCATGGCGCCGGCAACATGAGTCAGGTGATGAAGAAGGTCGCGGAGGAAGCAGCGCAGTCCGCGGATTCCGTTGAAGTGCAGGCGAACAAGCGCGAAGAGATCGACCTCGACCGCCTGGCGCACGACAGCGAAGACGCGCCGGTCATTAAGATCGTCAATTTGATCCTGGCCCAGGCGGTAAAAGAAAAGGCGTCAGACATTCATATCGAGCCGTTTCACAACACGCTCAAGCTTCGTTACCGCATCGACGGCGAATTGATTCCAGCTGAGTCGCCGCCGAAAGCGTTGCAGCTCGCGATCACGTCGCGCATCAAAATTTTGGCGGGACTGAATATTGCCGAACGACGCATTCCGCAGGACGGCCGGTTCCGGATTCGCGTGCTAGGCAAAGAAATCGATCTTCGTATCTCGATTCTACCCACGGCGCACGGCGAAAAGATCGTCATTCGTATTCTCGATAAGGCTTCGCTCACCGGCAGCATCGACCAGATGGGCATGGACGCCGACACGCTCTCGAAATTCAAGAAGGCGATCGACGCGCCGCACGGAATGATTCTCGTGACTGGTCCAACCGGTTCCGGTAAAACGACCACGCTCTACTCGGTGCTGCAGGAATTAAACAGCCCCGAATACAACATCGTGACGGTCGAAGACCCGATCGAGTACGAGCTGGCCGGAATCAATCAGGTCGCGGTGCGCAGCGATATCGGTCTCGATTTCTCGTCCGCTCTGCGTTCGATCCTCCGTCAGGACCCCGACATCGTGATGGTCGGCGAAATTCGCGACAACGAAACCGCCGACATCGCGGTCAAAGCAGCGCTGACCGGTCACCAGGTCTTGAGCACGCTACATACGAACGACGCCGCCGGTGCCGTTACTCGTCTGGACGACATGGGGATCGAGCCGTTTCTAATTTCCAGCTCAATCCTGATGGCGTGCGCGCAACGACTGGTTCGGCGGGTCTGCACGAATTGTAAGGAAGAATTCGTTCCGGAACCGGAATTGATCGAGAAGCTCGGGCTGGGGGAAAACAAAAGCACAGTTTTTTACCACGGAACCGGTTGCGACCGTTGCAAGGGGCGCGGCTATCTCGGTCGGGCGGCATTAATCGAAGCGCTGCCGGTGAGCGAAGCGATTCGGCGTTTGATCATCAAACGTGCCTCAGCTGCGGTGATCAAAAATCAGGCGGTCACCGAAGGAATGAAAACCTTGCGCATGGTCGGAATTGAGAAATCGCTAGAGGGCATAACCACGCTCGAAGAAGTCTGGCGAGTAACGGCGGAGGACCGTTAATACCGTGACAATTCCTTTTCTCGAGCTCTTCAAGAAATTCACCGCACGCTTCGCACCCGTGACGACCGAACCAGCCGCGCCCGCGGCACCGACGCGGGTGGTAAAAAAACCAGCCAGCGAACGGCTGAGCAAAACGGTTTTGCCGCACGCGACGCGTTCGTTTTCACCGCCGGATCCATTTCGGAGCGCGGCGGGCGCAACCCCAGCGCGGACCGGCACGCCTCCGCTTGAACTCGGCGCTCGCAGAATAACGGCTTCACCAAAAAAAGCGCGCTCCAGCCATCTTCCCCTGGCGCTCGCGCGAGCCCTCGAGCCGAAACTGGAGCGCGCCATCTCATTGCGGATCGCAGATTTCATTGATCGCGTCCCGACAGGTTATATCAAGCCGGTCGAAATCCTGGACGCGTCCGCTCGGGTTTCGTTGAAGGCATCCGAGATCGAAAAAGGAATGCCGGACAAGAACCCGACCATTTCGCTGCCCAGTCTTTATCAACAGGTGCCGGAAATTTTTGTGCGCGGCGTCCGACCGGACGACGACACGCGCGTTTCGCTGCCGTATGAAAAAGTGCTCGAGCAATTCAAGAGCGCGAATGTCCGCAGCGATCAGCTGCGCGATCCGGCGGTGCCGCAACTCGATACGCCGATTCTGAAGGCGACGATCCAGGATTCGGAGCGTTTCGGAACCAAAATCGAGCCGATCGAGACTTCACCGCTTCCGTCGATACCGATGAAGACGGCGACTGCGGAATCAATCGCCGCCGCCGAACCGGACGCGATTGTGCAAGAAACGACAAAATCGACGTCGTCGGATCATCCGGTCGTTTCACTTTATTCGCCGGAGCTCAAACCGAAGAGCGAGCTGCCGGCCCCTAGGAGAATCCCTTTTGAAGTTTCGCCGAATGGAACGGGTGCGTCCGCATCCGAGAGAGTTCCAGCCTCTAGCGGGCCGCCCGTTCCAACTCCCTTACCGTTTACGCCTGAGTTGCCGAAGATTGCGTTTCAACCGCCGGTCGAAAAACCAAAAGCGGCGCTGACGAAAACGCTCCCGCAACCGTCAGCTCCGAAGCCCGGGACAATTTCTGCACCGGAGAAGGACGAAACGCCGATTACGCTTTCGCTGAAAGTCGTGCTCCAAAATCTGCCCGCCTTTCAATTGAATGGCGATGTCGGGACTGTTTCGGATGAGGACCGGCTGGAGCTGCCGCTCGCATTGATTGAGACACAATTGGCCAGTGGACGGATATCGATTGCGCCTGAGGTTTTCCAAGCGGCATTGCCGGAAAAACATCGCGATTTGTTTCAGATCGACGAGGCCAAGATGCCGGTCGCGTTGCCGCTCGAGGAAGTGCTGAAGAATCTGTCGGCGACGATTTTGAAACTTCGCGACGATCAAGAAGACTTCGCGCTCGACACCGATTTCGAGACGCCGTTCTCGATCAAAGCAAAAGAGGACGCGCAACGTCTCGCGGCCGAGAAGGCGCCGACCGAGAAAATTGTCGACAAAGCGACGGAGCAATCAGTCGCCGAGGCGAAGATCGACATCGCACCCGGCGTCGAGAAAAAGATAGACCCGAAGGAAATCGTCGCTCAAGCATCCGGACTTCGGGGCGTGAAAGCGTGCGCAATCACATTTTCGGATGGTTTGAGTTTGGCTGGAGAACTACCCGAGGAAATCGCAGCGGAAGGATTGTGC
>Ga0210410_10004826_pt1 | contig 11797 bp, 10 predicted proteins | sample IncBWC4MmetaG_FD_161058 | JGI IMG/M metagenome (GOLD analysis project Ga0210410, IMG submission 161058) | Forest soil microbial communities from Barre Woods Harvard Forest LTER site, Petersham, Massachusetts, United States - Inc-BW-C-4-M | ecosystem: Environmental > Terrestrial > Soil >... | reverse complement strand
CAGATTGAAAGCAGCACGTCTCGCATCTCTGAACTGGTGGGGGCGATCAAGGAATATACCTTCATGGACCAGTCGCCCGTGCAAAACGTCGACATCGTGAAGACTCTGGAGACCACTCTCACGATCCTGAATCACAAGCTCAAACGCGGCGTGACCGTACAACGCGATTATCAGAAGATTCCGCTTTTGGTGAATTCCTTCGGCAGTGAACTGAACCAGATCTGGACCAATATCATCGACAATGCCATTGATGCCATGGGTGGAAAGGGTGAACTCCGCGTGCGGACCCATCGGGAGGACGATTGCGTAGTGGTGGAGATCGGCGATAATGGCCCGGGAATTTCACCGGTGGTCCGGCCTCACATTTTTGAACCTTTCTTCACCACGAAGGCAGTGGGGCAGGGAACGGGACTAGGCCTCGACACGGTCCAACGCATCGTGAGAAAGCATCGCGGCAACATTCAGGTCCATTCCGAACCTGGCGACACGCGTTTTCAGGTTCGGCTGCCGTTGTCGGAAAGTGCTGCCGCCTGATGCGAAGTATACTCAGCGTGCGGAGTAGTGGAGAGACGTCATGAATTCGGCGTTCGCTCTGTCGCTGGCGTTCGGTAGCGGCGTCGTTGCGGGCCTGCGTTCTTTGACGGCACCGGCGGTTGTGGCGTGGGCTGCGCACATCGGCTGGATCAACCTTCATGGTTCGCCTCTGGCTTTCATGGGGTCGGTGTGGGCAGTCGCCATCTTCACGGTCTTAGCCGTGGTCGAGCTCGTGGCCGATCAACTGCCTACCACGCCCTCGCGCACGGCGCCAATTGGTCTTTCTGCTCGGATCGTCACTGGCGCACTGACAGGCGCATGCCTGAGCGTTGCGGGCGGGGCGTCCCTTTGGCTCGGAGCGCTGGCCGGAGCGATCGGTGGAATTGCCGGCGCGTTTGCTGGCAAACGGGCACGTGTCGGACTCGTTCAGGCTTTGCGCGTACCCGATTTCGCAATCGCAATCCCGGAAGACCTGATCGCGATCGGGCTCGGACTGTTTCTGGTTTCTCGATTCTGAGCAACACAAACGCCGATTACGCGCTTCCTAGGGAATTGCCGGTAGCCTCAAATCTGGGACGTGCTCATGACCAATCCACAACAATTTGACGCTATTGTCATCGGCTCCGGGCAGGGCGGTACTCCGCTGTCCATGGCTTTAGCGGGTGCAGGTATGCGTACCGCTCTGGTCGAACGGAAACACATTGGCGGCACTTGCATCAATGAGGGATGCACTCCGACGAAGACCATGGTGGCCAGCGGACGCGTCGCATACCTCACGCGACGGGCTCCCGACTACGGCGTGCATACTGGGCCCGTCAGCGTTGACATGGCGAAAGTTCGTAAACGCAAGCGCGACATCGTCGACAGCTTCCGCAACGGAAGCCAGTCGCGCATCGAAAAGACGGCAAACCTGGAATTGATCTTCGGTGATGCAAGCTTCAGCGGATCGAAGACGGTTTCCGTTCGCTTGCAGCATGGCGGTTATCGCACATTGTCGGCTCGATACATTTTCATTAATGCTGGCACACGCGCCTCACGGCCCAAATTGGACGGATTGGATGACGTGCCGTTCCTCGACAACGCCTCCATCATGGAACTCGATGCTGTCCCGGATCATTTACTAATCCTCGGTGGCGGCTATATCGGCCTGGAGTTCGGGCAACTCTTCCGGCGGCTGGGGAGCCGCGTGACCATCGTTCAGTCTGCACGCCAACTTCTTATGGGCGAGGATCCTGATATCGCGGAAGAAGTTGCACATATCCTGCAGCAGGACGGCGTTGACGTCATGTTGAATTCGAAGGCCACACACGTGGAACAGTCGGGCACAAATATCCGCCTGCAAGCCCTCTCGGAGCACGCCTCGACGACATTGGATGGATCCCATTTACTGGTTGCCACGGGCCGGGCGCCGAATTCGGACACGCTGAACCTCGCAGCGGCAGGAGTTCAAACCAGCGATCGTGGCTTCATTCAGGTAAACGACCGATTGGAAACGACGGCGGAAGGCGTCTACGCGCTCGGCGACATCAAAGGCGGTCCGGCGTTCACGCACATTTCGTATGATGACTTTCGGATCATTCGCTCTAATCTCATCGAGAAGAAAACTGCCTCGACCAAGAACAGGCAAGTGCCGTATACCCTTTTCATCGACCCGCAGTTGGGCCGGGTCGGCTTGACTGAGTCGGAGGCTCGTAAGCAAGGCCGCAGCATTCGAGTGGCAAAACTGCCCATGACGCACGTGGCACGGGCTCTTGAGGTCGACGAGACTCGTGGTTTCATGAAGGCAGTCGTGGACGCGGAAAGTAACCAGATTCTCGGCGCGGCAATTCTCGGTCTCGAAGGGGGAGAAGTCATGGCCGCGCTGGAGATCGCCATGATGGGTAAATTGCCATACACAGCATTGCGCGACGGCACCTTCGCCCATCCGACCCTCGTAGAATCCCTGAACAACCTGTTCATGGCGATGGACAGCGGTTCATAGATCGACACGAAATCTTGCTCTGGAAAGAAATGCGGGAGGCGCACGATGGACGTGTACTTGGTTGACGGGACGTACGAATTGTTCCGCCATTTTTTCGCCGTGCCCGCCGCGAAAAATGCGAGCGGCCAGGAAATCGGCGCTGTACGCGGTGTCCTCACGTCCGTCGTCTCGATGATCGAGCGTGGCGCGACCCATATCGGGATCGCAACCGATCATGTGGTGGAGTCGTTTCGAAACGACCTGTATCCCGGGTACAAAACTGCGGAGGGTGTGCCTCCGGAGTTGCTCTCGCAGTTTCCGATTCTCGAGGAAGCGTTAGAAGTCATGGGGATCCTCGTATGGCCCATGGTTTATTACGAGGCCGATGATGCGCTCGCGTCCGCTGCCGCAAAAGCCGCGCAGGAGGTCGGTGTAAATCAAGTCTTCATTTGCACGCCGGACAAAGATCTAGGCCAGTGTGTTGTCGGCACGCGAGTCGTACAACTGGATCGCAGGCAGAACATCGTGCGCGACGAAGCCGGAGTTGTCACCAAGTTTGGGGTGAATCCGCAATCGATCCCGGACTACCTGGCCGTGGTCGGCGACAGCGCTGACGGCTATCCTGGGGTAGCTGGCTGGGGCGCCAAGGCGGGTGCGGCTGTGCTGTCACGGTACTCGCACTTCGAAGCGATTCCGAAAGATTGGCGAGAATGGCATCCATCGATCCGCAAGGCTCGCCTCCTGTCGGAATCGCTGTTCAGCGCGTGGAACGACGCGATTCTATTTCGCACCCTCGCCACTCTGAGGCTCGATGTCCCAGTTTTTGCTAAAGTCGATGACCTCCGTTGGAAGGGACCACGCACGGGCTTCGCAGAGTACTGTGACCGAATGAAAGCCCCCGATCTTCTCCGCCGGGTCCATGCGACACAGTCGAGGCCTGTTTGAGCCCCCCAGTGGAAAGTCCATGTTGAAATTCTTACTGGCGTTCCATGGTGCCGCCGATAAACTCGGTGGCTGCAAGTTCTTGACAGCAAAAATAGGAACCTAGCTCAGTTGGTTAGAGCGCTATCTTGACACAGCTCCGCAAACAGAAGATCGAGCGTTTCCAGACGCAGTTGCAACGACTTCACACGGCGACGTAGCACGGAAGCGGGCAGTAGGAAAGCCGCAGCTCCGAAATTACAGAGCCGCTCCTCTTCATCGTCGGGCTGCGGGTATCCCCGCCGGAAGCGGTGCAACGAGACGCTCGCAGGCCAGTTCCCAGCCTTGGAAATTAGTTTCTGCGATACCCCAGCTGCTCAAATTTGATTTTGGCGGGGCACTGGAGATGTTATTGCCAACCCCGCAGTCAGAACGTACCGAGCAACGGAGAGTTCCTCACCAAGAAGTGACCCACAATGTTCAAGCATTGCCCAGAGGGCCTGGTCGCCGCTTGGCTCCTCCTTCGCCTGGGCTGTGTTGTGCCAGCGTCCGTTGGCCGACCCTGTCGAGTTCCTGATGCGGGGGGAAAAGGAAGAGCATGGTGCCTTTTTCTGATTTCCCTTTTTCGGGTTTCTGCGGTTTGGCCTCCGTCTTAGGAACGGGTCGATATGCCTTGACGGTGCCGGTTACCTTGATAATTTCCTTTTCTACGTTGCTCTTGTACTTCGTCTCCTCTCCAGCGGCAAGGCGCGCAATAACACTGCGCTTGACCTTCTTGGGATCAGGCCTCACGTTCTGCTCTACCACGACAACCCTGCCGTCTTTTTGAACTTCGACGACCACCGCCGTGTGATGGGGACGTCTGGCAGGGCCCTCGATTGATGTGTCTTCCCATTTGACGTCACCTAGCTTCTGGGTGCGGATCGTCACAAAGTGATCGCGAAACTGGAGTATGTCCCCGGGTTTAAGGTTGTCTAGTTCTACGGGATCACCCCACACGTAATCAGAATTGGGCGTGACGTCGCCAAAATCCTTTGGCCTTTTGGCATCGGTTGATTTCAGCAACTCATCGACCAAAGCGAAGCAATCGATGCCACCCTTATCCTTCCCACCGTCGACCGCTTTGCCACCCACTTTTTTTTCGGCAGAACTCTTGACGCGGTCTGCTAAATCTTCCGCAGGCGAAGCCATACAAGCCTCCTAAATGTGTGTCGCTATACAACGTCGCAGTCGGCGAACCAGGCAGGCATCAGCACCTAAAATGCAGATCGGTAACCGGAACCTACTTAGAATAAGATCACATTATCGACGAAAAATCGAAGCTTGACTGCGCTTCGCGCCTTTGGTCAAATCTGTGATTGTCTTCTTAGGCCCCCGGTTATTATGCTCGACCCACGGGATCGTTCTTCAGTATTCATATGGCTTTTCCGCTTGAGCGCGACGAGTGGTGGCTGTGTCAGGAGCTAGACTGCACCGAACCCGATCGGGCGTCACCTCTTGAGACCCAAGTCTGGGTTCGTTGGTCGCTGCAGGATCTCGGAACCGAGACCGGTAAGATGCGGCTTCTACAACATCTAGCACGACATAACATCTCCAATGTTCCCCTTCATCTTCCCCACGATGCCTTTATCCGGAAAATCGAACAACTGTTCATCTTCGGCCGACTGCATGTTCACAAAAAGCACATAAAAGGATCGGGAGAGGGCGTCGAAAAACGAGAGGTGCCTTTTCCCTTGGCGGATCGTCAGCCTCGCGTCGCATCGCAACCTGCTCCAATCGTAGATTTGCCCATTTTTGCCCCCAACCTAAATATGTCAGCGCAAGCCGCAGCTCTGGTGGCTGCAGCGTCCAGCGGTGCCCCTTTTTGTCAGGAGTGAACGAAGAACTAACGGCGGCGGTCGCCGCCTCAGATGGTTATGACAGACCAGTTACTAGCGCGGATCGAGGAAATCCTCTGGCCGGAAAATCCAAGGCAGAACGTATGGATGATTCTGGACGGCGCACGCTCACTCGAAATCTTCCGGATGCTCCTCGCCTGCCACCTGGAATACGCATGTCTGTACAGCGGCCCCTTGACGCCCGAGCTGGAGATGGCCGCGCCGTACCTGGTTCAACTCGATCATGGCTATAAAGACACTCACCAGTTCATTCGCCGAGCCTGGGGCAACAGTTGGGGAGTCTTTCTAAGGAGCGAAACCTCACTCAAGAAACTAAGGCGTCACCTCCGGGAGTTGTTGATCGTTCGGGATACCAAGGGAAACCGCCTGACTTTCCGGTACTACGATCCGCGCGTATTGAGAGTGTATTTGCCGACGTGCACCCCGTCTGAGACACGCACGGTGTTCGGACCGATCGAGTGCTTTTGGACAGAAGGGCCAAACGCCGAAGACCTGAGTGAGTTTTGCCTAGGAATCGCTGGAATACAACAACGCAGGTTGGACGTTGCGAAGGTCGAAGCTTGAAAGGACACAAATTCGTAATCTCATGCGGTTCAAAAGCCCCTGTTCTTCAGTGTGCGAAAAGATATGGCGCTTCTCGGCACCGAAGCACGACGGCCTAGATTCTCAGAAACGCGGCTGAAGGATGAGGACCTATCGAAAGCGGCGTTCACGATGCGCCGAAGCAAATCGAAACTGTTAGGCCGATCGATGCGGCGCCGTCCTCCAGTTTTTTCACGCGCGGACGGAACCACTGGAAGGTGTTGTAGTGGTTATAAGTAACGCAAGGGCTGAAGACATTGAGGAATGAAAAAACCTTGTGCTGGATGCCTCGCGAAAGTAATTCCAGGTATCCGTAACGGTATCGACAGCTTTCGTCCAGTATTCTCGGGCTGGAGCAATCATTAAGGGAACAGTCTACCCGGAATGGCGCGCGAAGACGCGCGGCTGGTTTTCCCGGAGCCATGGAGTGGCCTTTTTTTCGGCTCCCTGATAATGAATGATAAAGGACGCTTCATTCACGATAGCACCGGACTCAGCTGAAAGCCGCCGCCTACCCAAGACGCGATGGTCTTCGTTGCCAGCTCATGGTCATAGATTCCGTGACGCAGCGTTCGTTCGGTCCCAGGTAAGGGAGCGTCGAGACAGACAGTTTGCCGCTATGGTCCGGTGCGGAATGAGATCGTACTTGAAGCCCGAGCGACCATCGGAGGAGCTCCCTGCCGTAGCTGAATCTGTCTTGGAATTACTTTGCCGATGGTGCGTTCCGCCCTCATAATGGACCCGCAGCCGATGTCCTCGCCTGAACCATTGCGCGTTTTCATCTCTTACGCCCGGAAGGACGGAGCCTTGCTGGCCCAGCGCCTGCAAGCCGACCTCACGAAGAAAGGCTTGGACTCTTGGATCGACACCCAGCGCATCGCCGGCTCGGCCGTCTGGAGCGCCACGATAGAGCGCGAGATCGATACGCGTCAGGTAACGCTGGCGCTGTTGAGTCCGGGCTCGTACACCTCCGAAATTTGCCGAGCGGAACAGCTTCGTGCGCTTGACAAGGGTAACCGTGTCATTCCGGTGCTGGCCGCTAAAGGCTCCGACCGACCGATTTACCTGTATGCTCGGCACTATCGCGACTTCACCGACGATGCCCATTACTCTGAGCGTCTCGAGGAGCTGCTAGGGGATATCCGCGACAACGCCACCGCGACCCTGCCAGAGACTTGCCGCAAGACTCCGATTACCTACCTCACCACCCCTCCGCGGGTAGCCAACTACCTGGAGCGGAGGGAATCTTTGCGGGCTTTGCGCGATGCGGTGTTTGCGGAAGATCGCCACCAGCCTATTGCCCTCACCTCGCTCGCCGGCATGGGCGGCATCGGGAAGACGGTCCTCGCCAAAGCACTCACGGAGGACGAAGTTGTGCAGCGGGCTTTCCCCGATGGCATCGTCTGGATCACCGTCGGCAAGGAAAGGAAGCGCAACTTCATTGATGAGATGCGAGAAGTGGCCAAGGCCTTGGGGGACGACCTCAGTCGCTACGACAATGCCCTGGCCTGCGAGAACCAGTACCGCACCACCATCATGAACAAGGCGGCGCTGATTGTGGTGGATGATGTGTGGAGCAAGGCCGACATCGAACCGTTGCTGGCCGAGTCGCCGCGCTCCCGCTTTCTGTTCACCACGCGGGACGCTTCGATTGGCAGGTTCGTCAGCGCGCAAGATTATCGTGTGGACTTGCTGAACGTGGCGCAATCTCGCGAGCTTCTAGCATTGTGGGCGAACCTGCCTGTTGCCGAATTACCAGCGGGGGCTGACGACATAATCGCCGAGTGCGAGCGGCTTCCACTGGCAATTTCGATGTTGGGTGCGATGCTTCGTGGCTCGGATAGAGAGTTTTGGAAGGACACCCTTGAGCTGCTGAGGAAAGCCGATCTCTCCGCCATCCAGGAACAGCTTCCCCAAGGGCAGGAGAGCTTCTTCAAGGCGGTGGAAGTGAGCTTCCAGTCGCTCAAATCGGAAATGCAGGAACGGTACAAGGCACTAGCTGTACTGCTGGAGGACATGGCGGTGCCACCAGCAATTCTCCAGATAATCTGGGGCACGAGTGATGCCGAGGCAAGGCGGGTCAGCAGGCACCTAATCGATCGGTCCCTCGCCGTGCGTACGGGAGAAAGCGGTAACATCCGCCTGCACGACCTCCAGTTAGATTACGTACGCTCGCTATACCCAGACCGCCAAGCGCTCAATTTGATTCACGGTGCCGAGCGGCTCTCATCGCACGTCATCGATCGAGATCCAGCGCAATACGGGTCTCAGTTGGTCGGTCGTCTTTTGCGCTACACCCAACCGGAAGAAGGCTTTCCGGTTCTGCACCAATTCGCCCGTTTAATCACGGCGGCGGCTCCGCGCCCATGGCTCCGCCCATTGCGCCCCGCACTCTTTCCCCCGGGTACGGCACTCATCCGGACGCTAACCGGCCACTCTCGCGCCGTCACTGCGGTCGCCGTGAATGAGGATGGGCGTCGAGCGGTCTCCGCATCTCAGGACGGCACGCTGAAGGCCTGGGACCTCGAGACGGGCCGCGAACTGAGCACCCTGGACGGCCATTCCGGTACGGTCAATGCGGTTGCTATCACTAGGGACGGAAGCCAGGTGCTTTCCGGGTCGTCGGACCACACGCTGAAGGTATGGAACCTCGAACGCGGTCGGGAACTCTGCACGCTCGAAGGCCACTCTGCCTCGGTCACCGGCGTTGCGGTAAGTGGGGACGGGCGGAGGGCCGTCTCCGCATCTGCGGACTGGGAACTAAAGGTGTGGGACCTTGAAAGCGGCCGCGAACTCCGCACCCTGAACGGTCACTCGAACGGCGTCACGGCGGTGGCGGTGACGCCGGACGGTCAGCTTGCGGTCTCGGCGTCGGATGACAAGACGCTGAGGGTCTGGGATCTGGCCAGCGGGTGCGAGTTGCATACCCTCACGGGCCACTCGGATCGAGTCATATCGGCGGCGATGACGCCGGACGGACAGCTGGCAGTCTCCACGTCCTTCCAGAGTTTGAAGGTTTGGGACCTGGAAAGCGGCCGCGAATTGCGTACCCTGTCTGACCCTGGTTGGGTCAATGGGGTTGCCGTTAGGGCCGACGGCCGGCAGGCAGTATCCGCCTGCGCGGACGAGACGCTCAAGGTCTGGGACCTAGAAAGCGGGCGTGAACTCTGCATATTCAGGGGCCATTCTTCGCCAGTACTTGCTGTAGCGGTCAGCCGGGATTGGCGGCGGGCCGTTTCTGCCTCTTTCGATAAAACGTTGAAGGTGTGGAACCTGGAGAGCGACCGTGCAATGTGGGGCCCGTCGGGCCATTCTGGCCGAGTCAATGGCGTTGCCGTGAGTCCCAACGGGCGGCGCGCGGTTTCCGTCTCCCATGACAAGACCGTGAAGGTATGGGACCTTGAAAGCGGCGTTGAATTGCGTGCGCTGGAGGGCCACCGGTCCCAAGTTTTGGGGGTGGCGTTAACTGCAGACGGGAGGCAGGCGGTGTCCGCCTCGTATGATCACAGTCTGCGGGTATGGGATCTCGAAAACGGACGTGAAGTACGCACTCTGGCCGCCCACTCTGCCCCGATTAATCACGTGGCGGTGAGTGCGGACGGACGCAGGGCAGTGTCTGCCTCTAACGACAGGACGCTCAAAGTGTGGGACTTGGAAAGCGGCCGCGCATTGCGTACTCTCAACGGTCACTCGGACGCGGTACTCGGCGTAGCATTGAGTAGCGACTGGCGACTGGCGGTGTCCGCCTCGTTGGACACACTGAAGGTGTGGGATCTTGAGAGTGGCCGCGTATTGCACACCCTGTTTGGTCACTCTGGTTGGGTGCACGGGGTGGCGGTGACGGCGGACGGGAAGCGGGCGGTGTCCGCGTCTGGAGACACCACGCTGAAGGTGTGGGACCTGGATAGCGGCGTCGCCCTGCGCACCCTTGAAGGCCACCATGATTCTGTCTATGGCGTGGCGGTGACGGCGGACGGGAAGCGGGCGGTGTCCGCGTCTTGTGATAAAACCGTGAAGGTGTGGGACGTGGATACAGGAGCCATCCTTACTACGTTCACCTGCGATGCGGACGTATGGTGCTGCGCAGTGTCGGACGATCGCACCGTCGTTGCTGGCGATGGGCTCGGCCTAGTCCATTTCCTCTCATTCGAAATGGACGAATACAACTGACGCGGTCTTCCGATCTCGAGTTGGAGACGCTCTGAACTGAATTGGATATTGCGAACACCCTTCCCACAAGTTAGTAACGGGAGAAACCGGTATATTTGCCGGTATTTGGTACGCTTTTGGTACGCTCGGTCGGTGGGCCGCTGGCAAGACAATGGCGGGGTGCGGCCCCCGGCACGACCGTCCTGTAGTCCCCCTTTCCGGGGGTGGACTTTCAACCACCGACCTTTGGGTTATGAGTTCAACGGAAATTCATACGAAACAACTTACACGCGCTACGGATGACACCTAAGCGACTGTAAGGCGCTGCAAGGAACGCACTCTAGTCCCCAGTTTAGTCCCCAATTCACAAATCAGTTCCGGGCTCGTATGGGCACACACTTTTCAGGCTTGTTTGCGTCGTAGTGTGAATGGGTGTTCCGATTCACTACTTCGTGATTCTGCGTCCACGATTGGCGGAATAAGCCCTCCGTTTTGTAACGCGACCCCGTGTCTGACGCTTTTTATCAACCCTGACGGGGACAGTGCTGAGTTTAGAAGAGCCGACAGCGGCAGCGAACGCAGCGGGGTTCAGTGCAGTGAGCACTGCAGCGGGATTCTTATCGATCACAGTCAGCAACGTGCGAGCCGGCGCTTCTGGGGTCCTGCGGCCTCCCTCCCAGTGCTTGATCGCGTCAAGGCTGAAGCCAAACGTGTCAGAGAATTTGACTTGTGTCATGCCCAGTCGATTACGGATCGCCCTGACGTCAACTTCCTGGGGCACGTATGCCTTGAATCCTTCTTGCTCTCCACTAAGGAATGCCTCAACGTCGTTAAGGCCATCCATCATTTGCTCGAATTGCGTTTTCATGCTACCTCCCGTAGGTCCCGAAAATACTATCGGCACGTTTCTTCAGCGCGTTGCGCTCCGCCATCGACAAGTTTTCTTTCTCATTTTTCGGAAAAACCGTGATGAGAAAAACCGGAAACCTTCGTTACGCCAGATATACACAACCCGCGCCCCGCCACTCTTTCCCATTCCTTTGCGTGCCACCCGGACCTTTCGAAATCCGCCAGTTCCGCGGATCACGTCTCCACACTCCGGGTCTGCCGCAACGAGTGCTACGATGTCCGCACGCTCCTCCTCGCTAAAGAGCTTGCTGGCAATGGCGAGGTAAGTGGGCGTCTCGACGACCGTCTGCACAATGTCTGTTGTACTCCATTGGACACCATCGGGTCAAGTGAAATTGTATGCCATTGGACACCACGGATTTTAGGGAACTCTTCCCAAAAGGTGGCGACGCGTCTTCATCGAGGGCTGAGGATGGATTTAGCTATCTAAGCGGTGCAAGCGTCCGAATGTGCACGATGCACGCTTGGTGGCCACCACGTACGTCCATGGCCACATCCTCATCGTGAGTGGGCCTGTTCCCGCTTTAACTACCTGATCGCCGGGTGGTATTCGCTAAAGGGTTTGGATGTAATCAGAATGCTCGTGTCTGATCAGTGCGCGGTATCAACTTCAATACACGCTTTGCTCGACGCTAGGGTGGAGCGGCACGATCCCAGGCAGGCGGAACACGGGTGTTCGGCGTCCACTCATCAATGGATACGTGGGATACGTGGTTGCAGTTTTGCGTATTCGTCCTTCGCCTGTTTAAGAATGGGTAAATCAGGATCGGCGTCCTTCCAGAGCTGAAGGAAATCGAGATATGCAGCCCGAGCCTTAACCGCATCGCCCCTGCGAGCATAAGCG